>SL_3KL_010_SEDDRAFT_10000062_pt1 | contig 61699 bp, 45 predicted proteins | sample SodLakKL_010_SED_2_FD_10381 | JGI IMG/M metagenome (IMG submission 10381)
AGGTGATATACAATATGGAAAGGTTCAGGCAATGGATGCAGGAGATAAGGGAGAAAAAGCTTCACGAAAGGGTTTATATACTTGCAGGTGTCACACCGCTGAAGTCTGCCCGAATGGCAAGGTATATGAAAGATAATGTTTCAGGGATATCATTTACAGACGATATTATCGAAAGGATGGAGGGGGCGGAAGATGAAAAAGCGGAAGGGCGGAAAATTGCCCTTGAGCAGATAGAAGAGTTGAAAAAAACGGAGGGTGTACACGGAGTGCACCTGATGGCCATTGGCGGCGAAAAAAGCGTTCCGGGTATTGCAGAAGAAGCCGGATTGCTTCCCCGGCCGTCTGCCGGTAAAGGATAACCAATTTACAGAATTGTTTTCTGTTACAGGCCGGGAAGTGTATCACGACAGGAAGCGGCAGACAGTAAAGCAAACTTAAAATATCGGGAATTATTTTAAGCTATGTTGTTTAAGGACAAACTTTTTAGTGTTATTTTCGTAAATGCACCAGGATATTTTAATTAAAATTTTTTGTTATGAGAAAATTAATTCTTTTTTCTGCCTTTGCTTTTGGACTGCTGTTTGCTTTTTCAGCATGCGAAAAAGATGATGACGATACCGGTACAGTTGTAGTTATAAATGAAACCGGTTTCACCATTATTACAGATGTAAGATGGGGTGATATGTCGGTTAATGATGAGAGGCTTATAAGTGACGGAAGCCAGACAACCTATGAGGATGTGCCGGCCGGAGATATTGAAATATGGGGGAAAATCGATCAGGAAGGTTATGTATGGGCCAGTTTTGATCACGCCCTGCAACCGGGTCAAAATTACAACTTTACATGGAACCCGCCCGATAACTAGTTTACATTCCTTTAATTTCCGGAAGTTTTCTGTTTTATAAAAAGTTGTGATAAATTTTACAGAAAAAAATTTTTTCTGAATACGGAAATTGTATATATATTGTCTTTTACTTTCAAAAGAGCAGATATGAGAACATCAGTTACCCTTCTTATGTTCGCATTTGCCTTTATTCATGGCTGCAGCGAACAACATTATTCAGAAGTGCCCGAAGGCAATGAAGTCCTTCTGGCTGTTTTCGGTATAAAAGCGGGAACGGATATGAAAGTTAATGAGGAACTTCTGGCCGGAGCTGCCCTAAACCTTCAGGAAAAAGGAGCTGAGCTGATTGTGCTGGGTTGTACCGAGATTCCATTGGCCTATGACTCCGGCAGTGTTGACCTGCCTTATATAAATCCCACAAGGGTCCTGGCGGAAAAGTCAGTTGAGATGTACCGCTCAATGATAACGGCTGAGAATTGATATTACAGATGGCAGCTATTAATGAATTAAAGGAACATTACAACATTGATGTTTCTGAATTGAAGAAACTTCCCGGAGATGTTGATTACCGGAACATTAAATATGAAGTTGCCGCCAAAGAGGGTGAAAAGTATATTTTAAAAATATTTCCTGACAAGGATGAACTGGATCTTGCAATAGAGGAGACATGGTTGTGCAACCGGATTGCACCCTTATTATCTTTTAAAGTTCCCTTAACATTAACCTGTAAAAACGATGAGCTCTTTTTCAGCTCATCAGAAGGCCCTGCAAAAATCCTTCATTTTATTGAAGGTGATTTCATTATGAATGTTGAGCAAACACCCGCACTGCTTTATGAGTTGGGTGAAAAAACCGGGGAGATGTTACATGCGCTGAAAGGTATAAACAGTCCGCTCATCAGAAGCCGAAAAATTTTCTGGGATATTCAGAATGCTGAACTCAGTTTTAACAGATTGCAATTCATAAGAGAACATGAAACCCGCAGGAAGGTGCACTACTTTCTTGACAGGTTCAGTCAGTTTGTAGCTCCGAAGCTCCGTTTCATGAGACACTCAATAATACACGGTGACCTGAACGACCATAATATACTGGTAAAGGACGGCAGGGTGGAGGGCTTCATTGACTTCGGCGACTCAACCTATTCACCTGTTGTGTCCGAACTTGCCGTAGCCTGTGCCTATATGATGATGGACAAGTCCGACCCGGTAGAAGATGTGCTTCCTCTGATAAATGGTTTTTGCAGGGTTTATCCCCTCGAAAGGGAAGAAATTGAAGCATTACCGGAAATGGTGGCTGCAAGACTCTGCATATCGCTCTGCAATTCAGCAGAAAAAAGAGATTCAGGAGTGGATAATGAATATGTGCTGATAAGTGAAGAACCTGCACGTGAGCTTATTGATAAACTGATAGAGATTAACCCGTTGAGAATAAAAGAGAGATTCCTGGAAGCCGGCGGGTTTGACTTTGGAAGTATGCGTAACAGAAGGGAAAGGATACTCTCCGTCAGGAAGAAAAATACCGGAAGCTCTCTGAGTCTTACATACAGGAAGCCCGTTTATATGACAGGAGCTGCTTTTCAGTATATGTACGATGAAAATGGAAGTGCGTTTCTGGATACATGCAATAATATTCCTCATGTGGGGCACTGCCATCCGGTTGTATCAGAGGCAGTTTCGAAACAATCAAGAATACTCAATACCAACACAAGGTATCTTTATGATACAATGGCGGATTATATCGAAAGGCTGCTTGAATATTTCCCTCCGGGACTTGACAGGGTGTTCATGGTTAACTCGGGGAGTGCTGCAACCGACCTTGCGGTGAGGATGGCTCAGACCTTCAGCGGAAGAGGCCATATGGCTGTAATGGAGCATGGTTACCATGGCAACACACTGACGGCAATAAATATGAGCTCTTATAAATTTGACGGGAAAGGGGGTGGCGGGAAGCCGCATAATGTAATAAAACTACCGCTTCCGAAGCTGTTCAGGGGAAAGTATGCTACCGGTGAAGAGTATGCAGAAGAAGCAAAAGCTATTCTTGAAGAGAGAAAGCAGAAAGGAGTTATGCCTGCCGGATTAATTGCCGAAACGGTTTCAGGTTGCGGGGGACAGGTTCCTGTTGCCCCGGGGTATTTCAAAATATTGCAGCCTTATCTTAAAGAGAATGAGATACTGACTGTTATCGATGAGGTTCAGACCGGTTTCGGACGACTGGGTGAATACTTCTGGGGGTTCGGGATGCATGGAATAATTCCCGACATTGTGATTCTTGGCAAACCCATGGGGAACGGGTTTCCTGTTGCAGCAGTGGTAACCACAGGGGAGGTGTCCGCGGCTTTCAATACAGGTATGGAATTTTTCAGCTCCTTCGGGGGCAGCACCCTTTCCTGCAAAGCAGCCGGTGCTGTTTTGGATGTTATAGAAGCAGAGAACCTCAGGGGGAATGCCGGAAAGGTTGGAACTTTTTTAAAAGGTGAACTTCTGAAGCTGCAGAAAATTCATCATGTAATTGCAGATGTAAGGGGAGAAGGACTTTTCCTTGGTGTTGAACTGGAGGATGAAAAGGGCAATCCTGATACAAAAACCTCATCCCTCTTAATAAACCGGTTAAGGGATAAAAATGTGCTGGCTTCTACTGACGGCCCGTTTAATAATGTAATAAAGATCAAACCGCCAATGTGCTTTACAGAAAAAAATGCAGCACATTTTGCAGGAATGCTGGATGAATTTTTTTCCGGTTCAGGGTGATGAATAAATATGGCAGTACTTCCCGTTAATTCCGGAACAGGGGAAACGTTTCCGGTTTTGCAGCAGTTTCGCTTTCCGGATAACGCAAAAGTACTGGCTGCACCGGATTAAACCGGTTCTCATATTTAAATAATTATTTTTACCTTTGAGTTGCTTTTTGCTGGTTGCCCGATCCCCGCAAAAACCTGCCGGTATAATTCCCCGTGCGGACTGGTTATCCGGCAGTGCTTTTATAAACCCCTTTTTTCAGGGATTTCCGGTCTGATTTTTTAACAAAAATTATTTATAAATGCAGGAAAAAATTGTTATCCTTGATTTCGGTTCTCAATACACACAGTTGATAGCCAGAAAAATAAGAGAGCTTAATGTTTATTGCGAAATATACCCCTATAATAAATTTACTGTTCCCGACAGAAACGTAAAAGGGGTTATTCTTTCCGGAAGTCCTTTTTCCGTAAGGGATAAAGATGCGCCTGTACCCGACCTGANCAAGGTAAGGGGGAAAGTGCCTGTTCTGGGAATATGCTATGGCGCTCAGTATATGGCAAAGCATGACGGCGGGGAAGTTACAGCCTCCCCATCCCGCGAGTATGGAAGGGCAAGCCTGGAGAATGTGGATGTTAATTCCGATCTGTTCGCAGGTGTAAGCGAGAAGTCGCAAGTATGGATGTCGCATGGGGATACTATTACAAAACTGCCAAAGAACTTCAGGATAACCGGCAGCACCTCTTCTGTAAAAATTGCAGCCTATAAGGCCGGAGATGAGGAAACATACGGAATACAGTTTCACCCGGAGGTGTATCATACTACAGAGGGGAAGCTTATATTGAAAAATTTTATTACTGATATCTGTGGCTGCAGGCATAACTGGACTCCTGCATCATTTATTGAATCTACAGTAGGTGAACTGTCCGAATCCCTGGGTAACGACAAAGTAGTGATGGGGGTATCAGGCGGTGTTGATTCGACCGTTTCAGCAGTATTGCTTCATAAAACCATTGGCAAAAATCTTAACTGCATTTTTGTGGACAACGGATTGCTGAGAAAGGATGAATTTTCAAAAGTACTGGCCTTTTATAAAAAAATTGGGCTCAATGTCAAAGGTGTTGAAGCAAGGGACAGATTTCTGAATGAACTGGCAGGTATAACCGATCCTGAAGAAAAACGGAAGGTTATAGGCCGCGTTTTCATAGAAGTGTTCGAGGAGGAAGCCGGAAAGATCACGGATGTGAAATGGCTGGGACAGGGAACGATATATCCCGATATTATTGAGTCCGTTTCCGTTTCTGGTCCCTCGGCCGTCATCAAGTCGCATCATAACGTCGGCGGCTTACCCGAAAAAATGAACCTGAAGGTGGTTGAACCGCTCAATCTTCTGTTCAAGGATGAGGTGAGACGAGTGGGGAAAACACTTGGCATACACACAGAACTCCTGAAAAGGCACCCTTTCCCCGGACCGGGCCTTGCAGTCCGCATAGTAGGGGAAGTGACCCCTGAAAAGATAAGAATCCTGCAGGAAGTTGACGATATATTTGTTACCGGACTGAAAGAAAAGGAGCTTTATGATGAGGTGTGGCAGGCTGCAGCAATTCTTTTACCCATCCGTTCTGTAGGGGTTATGGGCGATGAACGAACCTATGAGAATGTTGTTGCACTTAGGGCGGTCACTTCAACTGACGGGATGACGGCCGACTGGGTACATTTGCCCTATGATTTTCTGAGTTCTGTTTCCAACAGTATAATCAATACAGTGAAGGGTGTTAACAGGGTAGTCTATGATATTAGTTCCAAGCCGCCGGCAACTATAGAATGGGAATAATAAACCTTCCTTTTTAAATTAATTCATGTAACGGGCGTTAAAAAACGATATTTTTCGTTCAATTATATATATAAATCTGCATATTAAACTAACCAAACTCTATAAGATGAAACGTTTTTTAATAAACCTGTTTTTGCTTTTAACCCTGGTTGTTCTTTCCGGGAATCATTCATCTGCTCAGCTTTTCAACGAACAGATATACAAGATCAGCAGGGTTCTCAATTCAGTATCAAATTTTTATGTCGACTCAGTTGATCAGGATGCACTTGTTGAACACGGTATCAAAGAGATGCTCAAAAAGCTTGATCCCCATTCCATTTATCTCAGCAAGGAAGAGGTCAGGGAAATGGAACAACCTCTTGAAGGTGAATTTGAAGGGATAGGTATTCAGTTCAACGTGCTGAACGATACGATTATAATTATCTCTCCAATATCCGGCGGCCCCTCGGAAAAGGTCGGAATTCAGGCTGGTGACCGGATTATTGAGATTGAATCGGAAAATGTCGCCGGAGTGGGGATATCCAACCAGAAGGTAAGATCAAAACTGCTTGGCGAAAAAGGGACTAAAGTGACCATCTCAGTAAAGCGGAGGGGAGTTTCCGAGCCTATTGAGTTTACCATTACCCGTGATAAAATACCTATTTACAGTCTGGATGCTGCTTATATGGCAGACGATGAAACGGGTTATATTCGCCTGAACCGTTTCGCTGCAAATACTACAAGCGAATTCACAGAGGCCCTTGAAAAGCTCAGGGGTGAGAACATGAAAAATCTTATCCTTGATCTTCGTGACAACAGCGGAGGGTATCTTGAACAGTCCATCAAGCTTGCCGATGAGTTCCTGGAAAGGGACAGGGAAATAGTTTACACGGAAGGGCGAAGTATCCCCAGGTCAGATCATAATTCGACCCGGAACGGTGAATACAGGGAAGGCAAACTTGTTGTCCTGATAAATGAGGGATCGGCTTCGGCCAGTGAGATTGTTGCAGGAGCCGTACAGGACTGGGACCGTGGGGTTATAGTGGGCAGGAGGTCTTTTGGAAAGGGACTTGTTCAGAGGCCTGTTGAGCTGCCTGACGGATCAATGCTCAGGCTTACTGTTGCAAGGTTCTACACTCCTTCAGGAAGAATGATACAAAAACCGTACGATGACGATTATGAAAAATATATGGGTGAGCTTTTCGAAAGGTTTGAATCGGGCGAACTGTCATCACGCGACAGTATAAAAGTTGCCGATTCACTGAAGTTTAAGACTCTCAATTCAGGAAGACTTGTTTATGGAGGTGGTGGAATAATTCCCGATATATTCATACCTGTAGATACCGTGGTTTATACTGATTATTACCGTAACCTTGTACGCCTTGGTGTTTTCAACAGGTTTGTTCTTACATATATAGACGAAAACAGAAGGAGTCTGAATAAATGGGACTTTAATGACTTTGAGGAAGAATTTGAGGTGAGCGATGAGATAATTGAAAGGTTAACCGGTTTAGGAGAGGAAACTGGAATTGAGCTGAACAGGGAGGAGCTTGAAAAATCTCTGCCCCTTATAAAAGCACAGATCAAAGGTTTAATAGCCCGGGATATATGGGATATCAGCGAATATTTCCAGATAGTGAACAAGAGGGATGAAGGGGTTTTGAGAGCGGCTGAAATTATCCGGGATGAAGGAAGNTATTACAATATTCTNGAAATTGGCAATAACTGATCAAACCATTAGAGTTAAAACCGATGTGCCATAAAGGAAGAAAATAGAAAGGTGGTAACAGGCAGTAATAAAACGGAACTTGTTGCCAAGACTTTCAGGGGACTTGAGGAAGTTTTGGCGAAAGAAATAGAACAGCTGGGAGGAGAGAATATAAGAATAGCTACCCGTGCCGTCATGTTCAGGGGTGATGCTGAAATGATCTGCAGGGTCAATTATCATCTCCGAACAGCCCTGCGGGTTCTGATGCATCTTCACTCTTTCACGGCTTGTGATGAACACCAGCTTTACAGGGGTGCAATGGAATACGACTGGTCGGAACATCTCACCAACGAAACAACATTTGCAGTAGACGGGGTTTTAAATTCACCCCATTTTAATCATTCCCAGTATATTGCACTTAAAGTTAAGGATGCAATAGCCGACCAGTTCAGGAAAAAAACCGGAAGCCGCCCCTCGGTTGACAAAACGAATCCTGATATAAGGTTTAATCTGCATATATCGGGAGATAAATGCAGCATACTTCTCGATAGCTCCGGTGAATCCCTGCATAAAAGGGGCTACAGAACAGCCGGACATTCAGCTCCGCTAAATGAAGTTTTGGCGGCCGGACTTGTGAAACTCTCCGGATGGAACTGCAATTCAAATTTTGTTGATCCTATGTGCGGTTCCGGTACAATTGTTCTCGAAGCTGCTTTGATGGCACATAATATCCCCCCGGGTATATACCGCAAACATTTTGCCTTTGAAAAATGGCCGGGTTTTGATCTTTCACTGGTCGAAAAAATTCACAATGAAGATTATCCCGAAAAAGAGTTCCGTTATAAAATAACAGGTTCTGATATTTCCCCGGAAGCAATAAGTATTGCCCGAAATAATGCAAAATCAGCTTTTCTTCACAGAAAAGTGGAATTCAGAATTTCATCTTTTGAAAATTATATCCCCCCCGAGGGCGGGGGAGTGCTTATTGTCAACCCACCCTACGGAGAGAGACTGAAACAGGGTGATCCTGTGCTTTTTCATTCTGTTATAGGCGATACGCTGAAAAAGAGATATGAAGGCTATGAAGCATGGGTTTTCAGTGGGAATACGGATGCTGTAAAGAAGGTCGGACTAAAGCCTTCAAAAAAGATCGTATTGTTCAACGGACCTATCGAATCCCATTTTCATAAATTTTCTATTTACCGCGGCACAAAAAAACGAAATTAGGCCGGCAACATATTCCGGTAATAAAAATGGCGGATGATCCGGAAAGTGAATTTTTAAATTTGCAGAGAGCATTAAAAAACACTGTTTGATAAAAGTAAGTAAAAAATAGATAAATCAAACTGAAGAATTGGCATGAAAGTCCACATATGTTATTTGCAATGGTTTTTATGATCCGTTGAATTTATTGCCATTATTGAAAATTTTGACGAATGAATGAATTTTGCTTTTAAGCGCACAAAAACTCTCCTTATAAAGCCCGGACAACTTAAAAACTGCCTGAAACACTTTATTTAATTTTACATTAAAATTATTGTAATTTGATATAATTGTATATTTTTAAAATTATTTTTGCATTACCCGTATTGGCTTTTATAAATNCGGGTGATTAATTTTTCAGGTACAATAAATCCTTATATGGCTTTTAACATACAGCAAAGCTACAGTAAGATGAACGAAGGCGAAGTGCTTCTTGCATATAAGGGGAGTATAAATACCGACTTAATCACTAACGTTCTGGATGTTGTTGAGTCAAAACTTGAGGATGCCAGGAGTGTTTCCTCAGTCAAAAAAAAGGTCTACAGCGTTCTTGTTGAGAGCCTTCAAAATCTTTACCATCACATTGAGGATCTTCCCGGAGACATGAAAGAGCAGTTCGATACCAGGTTTGGGATTCTGGTCGTTTCCCGGATGGATGACCTTTACAGGATATCAACCGGGAATTTTGTACGTTCCTCAAAAGTGAAACATCTGAAGGAAAAGATTGACAAGATCAACTCGCTGACAAGGGATGAGCTGAAGGATATGTACAAGTTTGTCCTCAATTATCAGAAAATAACCGACAAAGGCGGAGGAGGGCTTGGTCTGATAGATATTGCAAAAAAAACCGGAAATAAACTGGAATATTCGTTTCAAAAGTACAATAACGATTACTACTTTTTCAACCTGAATATTTATGTGACCGAGCCATCCGAGTGAAAGTCAATCAAGGGGGGGGCAACTGATTCTTTTTGTTATATAAAGTGTTAATTAAATAATATATACGTTTTTCTCATGGATCCAATTATAATGGAAGGTTCTCCGAAAACACCTTCAGTAAGATTTAACGCAGAAAAAGGAATTATTGAGATAAAAGGTCGCTCTATACCTGAAAATGCCATTGAATTTTATAAACCTATGGTTGACTGGCTGGATGAATACTCCAGGAATCCCGCCAAAGAAACCGTTGTAAATTTCCAATTGGAATATTTCAATACCAGTTCGTCAAAATGTATTCTTGACCTCTTTAAGAAGCTTGAAGCAATTCACAAGGAGAGCAGAAGTGTTATTATCAACTGGTATTATGAGGAAGATGATGAAGATATGCTGGAAGCGGGTGAGGATTATGAGTCGATAATTCGTATTCCTTTTACAATGATTGAGATGGAGGAACAGTAACCTTAAATTCTTTTTGTATTACTGCCTTTTGACAGACTGAGACGGCTAAAAGAAACTTCCAGAAGGTCCATGCCTCTTTTCAGCAACCTGAAATACAGTGACATCCAGAGTACTGCTACCATAAACCAGATAACCCCAATATTTACCCGGAATGTGCAGTACTGATTGCCGAAAATGTTTTTAACGGGAGAGTAGAAGTGTGCCTTTATAAACCTCCCCTCGGGTTCCCTGTATATCGGGTCAATTTTCTGGTGCAATTCACCTTTATATTCAATTATCCTGTCAATTTCCCTTGCATTCCTGACCAGTTCACTTAATGCTTCATTGTGGTGGCGGTTTTTCTTTTCCATGTATTCAATCCTTCCTTGTTCCGTTTGAAGGTGTTCTGAGATCAGCCGGTCGCGCCTGCTGCTGGCGTTATTGTAAAGCTCAATGTAATAACGGTTTAGCATATTGAGGTAATTCCGGACTTTTTCGAGTATTTCGCTGTCCGCATTTCCGGCCGTCAGCATTACCGGGTCAAAATCTGCTTCTATGTTTGTTTTTGCATTCAGCTCCTTTGTCAGTTCGTTTTTCAGCAGCTCAAGATTTTCACTCATTCTCTCCTGGTTCTGCTCACTTTGAAGGTTTCTCTCGCTATAATCCACCTTGTTCTGAAGATCGCGTATCCAGAAGTTTCTCTTGTAATCAGCCCTGCTGACAGCTTTATTGTAGGGGTACAATTCCTTCTCATAAGGATTTTCCCTGAACTGGTAAACCGCAAGAGCTTCATATGCCCAGCGTGAGGTGATGATCTCACCATATAAGGGTATACGGCTTGGGGAGGATATGGACGGATTAAGTTCTTCAAATTTAACAATGACGCCGCTTAGTATAAGTTGGGGAATGACAAGGAAAGGTATCAGGATATATATGGTGATAACAGTTTTAAAACTGTCCGAAATAATAAGTCCGAGAACATTAGAAAAACACCATGCACTGAACAATACCAGCCAGTATTCAAAAAACATACCTTTCACCTCTATTATTGAATTTCCCGCAAGAACAAACAGAAAAGCCTGGACTGCCGATATGCCGAAAAGTATAAATGTTTTGGAGAAAAGATAACTGCCCCAGCTCAGATTCAGAAATGCTTCCCTTTTCAGTATCTTTCTGTCTTTTATTATTTCCTCGGCACTGACAGTCAGGCCTATGAATATCGCTACAATTACCGCCATGAAGAGATAGACGGGAACATTCAGATTACCGGCGAAAGTGTAACCAAGCTGGTTTGATACGTTTACACTGTAATATTTTATAATGTATGATAGTAGAAATGCCAGGAACAAGGGCTCCAAAATGTTGATCAGAAGGTATTGTTTGTTTGCAAGTTTTGCTAGTAAGTCCCTTTTGACAAATATAACGGACTGTTTTATCCTGTTCGGGATCATAAAGTTTATAGCGGGCAGCTTTTCATACTTTTTATTTGAAGCTTCAGTTTTTTTAATATTTCTCCTGAAAAACTCAGCCCATTCGGCAGGTGATATTTTACGGGATCTTGTTGCCCTTCCGAATTCATCAAGCACCTTTGCCTCAACTATGTTGAATACCTGTTCAGGATTGACATTTCCGCAAACGCTGCACTCACTTTCATTCCAATTGGCATGCTGTACACATGACTTGAAATAAACTATCGAGTCAACCGGATTTCCGTAATAAATAAGATACCCCCCTGTATCAAGAATTATAAGCTTGTCAAACATCTTGAAAATATCGGAAGATGGCTGATGGATTACCACAAAAACCAGTTTTCCCATTAGTGCAAGTTCTTTAAGCAGGTCAAGTATATTTTCGGAATCCATTGAAGAAAGCCCCGACGTAGGCTCATCAAGAAACAGTATTGCAGGTTGTCTTATCAGCTCCAGTGCAATATTCAGTCTTTTGCGCTGCCCGCCGCTTATTTTTTTGTTCAGGGGTGTGCCAACCTGCAAATCCTTTATTTCATACAATCCGAGGTCCCGGAGAAGGTTGTTTACCCTGGTGACAATCTCTTCTTCGGAGTTGTCGCCGAAACAAAGTTTTGCATTGTAATAAAGGTTCCGGAAAACGGTGAGATCTTCAATAAGCAGGTCGTCCTGTGATACATAACCTATCATCCCTTCAATCTTCTCCTTCTCACTGTGAATATCAATCCCGTTTATCCTGATGCTTCCCGAAGAAGGTTTCAGGTTCCCGTTAAGAGTATTCAGAAGTGTTGTTTTACCCGATCCGCTTGATCCCATTATGCCAATAAGGTGCCCGGATTCTTCGGAAAAAGTCATCTTGTTTAATCCGGTAGTGCCTTCCCTGAACCTGTATTCTATATCCTTTGCCTCGAAATTAATAACCGAACTTATCATTTCCGAACGGAATGCGCCGGTTATGTCGCTGTAATATACAGGTTCAATTTTCCTGTTCCTGAGCGAAGTTCCGTTGTCGAATACATATATCCTCTCCTGAAGCAAAAGCTGGTTGTTGAGATATAATTCGCTTTTCCCCTTGTATCGGACAAGGAACATGTTTACGCATGGAGCGTTGAGCACGCCGACCTCACCGTTGAGATACTCCCTGTAAATATGCTTTACGCCCTGGCGCGATTTTTCTTTATTTCCGTCAATCAAAAGTAAATATTCGGAATCGGGTATATCCTTAAATGGGAATAATACAAAGGCTTTTAAAAGGCTGAGAGTTTCCGCGGGGAAATTGAAAATATCCGAAACGGTTCCAATAAATGCAAGCTCCTGATAAGTAATCTCGTCACCGCCGCATTTAAGGAATTCGAGAAGGTTGACAAGTACTATAAGTTTCTGTCTTTGGGTGAGCTCTTCGTTGATGCCGGTGCATATTGCCAGAACCCTTACCGAAATCGATGATGTTCTCTTTTTCCGCTTTGCTACCTCTTTAAGTTTCTCCTGATGAACAGTGTAATAATCATCAAAAATTTTAATGTATTCATTGCAGATATCCTTATTGAATTGCCTCTTTAAAAACATCTCAACAACAGAACGCCTGTTTTCCGAATTGCTTTCGGGGCGCCCGATTATTGCAAAAAGTTGCATCAGGGCTTTAAGGATCTGTATGCTCATTTTCCGCGGCCGGCCAAATTGTTTTAAATAGATAGTATAAGCCTGTTCAAACTGTCAAACTGATGCAAGATCAGTTCAACAATATGAATAGCTTACATGAATTACGTATGCTGAAGAAAAAAGTTACCGGTAAGTGGCAAATGCCACTTCAGCAGAAAATGTTGAAAAAAAGGGAAGATGGTTTGTTAAATGCATTAAATGAGAGGTGGTTCTCTCAGATAAATCTTTCAAGCCTCAGGTTTATCTGCATTCTTTCACCGTCGCGTGATATTTCAATCTGCACAAGCCTGCCGTCTCCTGCCTTGAATAAACTCTGGAGTTCCTGAAGGGTGAAGTTGGATACCGAACTTCCGCCTACACTTGTTATCTGGTCACCCTCCTGTATTCCGGCCCTTTCTGCCGGCGATCCAGGACGTACGTAGGAAACCATATAGAGAGGAAAATCTCTCATCGGAGCCGTAATGGTCATTCCGCTCATATCATGCCTGAAAGGTCTTAAATACCTCAGATTACGCCTGAATGTAATTTGTTCGTTCCCATAGTCAAGTATCACATTGAACCTGTTCAGGACATCTGCACCCATACTTCCGTTCCGGCCGTCAACCTGAATGGCTGAAGCAATGGAAGCGGAATCGGGATAGGAAACTATCACATCGTTAAGTTCAAATTCCCCGAACTTAAGAGCATCCACACGCCCTTTGCGTCCGAAAACCTGTCCGCTTAATCCTGCCCCGAGAAGAGTGGTTTCGGAGTTTTCAGGTGCTTCAATTTCGGGATGGGAGCTTTCATCAAGCCAGACAGAGTGGCTTGCACCGGTGTCTATGAGCAGTCTCACGGGAACCACTGTGCCGTCCTCCTTTCTTACGGATGAGCTTACATATGGTTTGTTGTTGACAACATTAATTGGTTTGGAGTTCCAGAATGTCCTCTTCCACCAGCTGTATCTGTAAAGCTCCGGGTTGTGAAGCGTCAGTCTTGATCTGGAGTAATTGATCTCAACAATAAAATCACGAAAAATATTAAAGCCGAAGATCCCGTTTATATCCATCCCCATATAGGAGGAGAGTTCAAAAATATCCTCCTTCAGAACATAAACTTCCTGGTTATCACCAGTTATTCCGGAAAACTCGAGTGTGTTTCCTGTGGAATGGTATGCATCAATGGGTTCGCCTTCTCCCAGTCCCTGTATTCTCACGTCCCGGACTGATTGAAGGGCAAGACTGTCGCCGATAGCCAGCTCGGTTATAAGTGTTGTGTTGACACCTGTATCAACAATGAAATGGAGCTTATCTGACTCGTTTATGCTTACCGGTATAACAATGAGGTTGTTTATCAGTTTGAAGTTGAAGGAAACCGATTTTTTTCGAGGGTTTTCAAAAAAGAGCCTGTCAGGGTAATCCCCTCTGCCGGTGTTCTGATTGGAATATGCAGGTTCCGGTGATTGGTAAATTAACAAAAACAACGAAATGAAAAATATTGCGGTTTTATGCATTTTCTGGATTTTTCCGGTCCTGAAACAGTTTATAATATACTTATTATTATTGTAAATATAACAGAAATGTTAACAACATTATTATTTTTTTAGTTCAAAAGTGAGATTGAATCCGGGATTTGAAAGTCAACACCCGGAAGCGTCAAAAAGTCATATTAGGCTACAATTCATGCGCCAAAACGGCATCCGGGAAATATCTTCTATTGTTGGCACGGTTTTGATTGCAGAATAGTTGAGAGAAAATATTTATTAACGGTTAAAAACAGAGAATATGAATCTTGACAATTTCACTATAAAATCCCAGGAAGCAACACAACAAGCTTTTTCCATGGCAGCCGGAAACGATCACCAGGCGGTTGAAACGGGACATTTGCTGAAGGCATTGATAAATGCTGATGAGAATGTTACCGGCTTTTTGCTGAAAAAACTCAATATAAGTATTGAGCAAATTGAAAAGGTAGTTGACAGGATTATCGAATCATACCCCAAAGTATCCGGAGGTGAGCAGTACCTTTCACCGGGTGCTTCAAAAGCTCTGCAGAGAGCCCTTAATTATTCAAAGGAGGCGGGTGATGAATTTGTATCAATAGAACACCTTCTGCTGGGGATATTATCTGCCGGGGATAAGGTTTCGCAGATGCTCAAGGATGCAGGTGTATCGGAGAAAGAGCTGAAAGCTGCCATAGAAAATCTTCGTAAAGGATCAAAAGTCAAAAGTCAGTCAGCCGAAGACACGTATAACGCACTTAACCGGTTTGCAATAGACCTCAATGAAATGGCAAGAACGGGTAAGCTTGACCCGGTTATAGGAAGGGATGACGAAATACGCAGGATTTTGCAGATACTTTCCAGGAGAACAAAAAACAATCCCATACTGATAGGTGATGCAGGCGTCGGCAAAACGGCAATTGCGGAAGGACTGGCACAGAGGATAGTAAGCGGTGATATTCCCGAGAACCTCAAAACCAAAAGGTTTTTCTCACTTGATATGGGAGCCCTTATTGCCGGGGCAAAATACAAGGGGGAGTTTGAGGAGAGACTTAAATCCGTTGTTAAAGAGGTTGTTTCATCCAACGGTGAGATAGTTCTTTTTATTGACGAGATACATACGCTGGTGGGTGCGGGAAAGAGCGAAGGGGCAATGGATGCGGCAAACATTTTGAAACCGGCCCTTGCCCGCGGCGAGTTGCGTGCTATAGGGGCAACCACACTCAATGAGTACCAGAAATATTTTGAAAAGGATAAGGCACTGGAAAGAAGGTTCCAGATAGTTATGGTTGACGAGCCGGATCTCCCGAGTGCCATATCCATACTCAGGGGACTGAAGGAAAAGTATGAAACCCACCACAGGGTAAGGATAAAAGATGATGCTATTATTTCTGCCGTTGAACTTTCGCACAGGTATATAACCGACAGGTTTTTACCCGACAAGGCTATTGACCTGATAGATGAGTCGGCATCAAAACTCCGCCTTGAAATGAATTCGGTTCCTGAAAATATTGATGAGATTGAAAGAAAGATCAAACAGCTGGAAATAGAACGTGAGGCAATAAAAAGGGAGGGTAATTCCAAAAAAGAGAATGAGCTTGCCGGAGAGATTTCTCGACTCAATGAAGTGAGGAACAATCTCAGGGCAAAGTGGCAAAATGAACGAGAATTGATAGAAAATATTCAGAAGAACAAGGAAACAATTGAAAACCTCAAGTTTGAAGCTTTGCAGGCGGAGCGGGAGGGAGATTACGGTAAGGTCGCGGAAATAAGGTATGGAAGGATCAAGGAGGCGGAAGAGAATATAGAAGAATTGCAGAAAGAACTTCAGAAGATGCAGTCCGATGAACCTCTCATTAAGGAAGAGGTCGAAGCGGAGGATATTGCAGAAATTGTTTCGCGGTGGACGGGCATACCTGTAAGCCGAATGATGCAAAGTGAAAAAGAAAAGCTTCTTGCCCTGGAGGATGAATTGCATGAAAGAGTGGTCGGGCAGGATGAAGCTATCACAGCTGTCTCTGATGCCGTAAGGCGCAGCAGGGCGGGTTTGCAGGATGCGAAAAGACCCATAGGCTCGTTCATATTCCTCGGCACAACCGGTGTGGGAAAAACTGAGCTGGCAAGGGCGCTTGCGGAATTTCTCTTTGACGACGAGAATATGATGACCCGCATAGATATGTCTGAATACCAGGAGCGCCATTCGGTGTCACGATTGATAGGCGCCCCTCCGGGATATGTCGGATACGAAGAGGGCGGACAGCTCACTGAAGCTGTCAGGAGAAAACCCTATTCCGTAATTCTGCTGGATGAAATAGAGAAAGCGCACCCCGACGTTTTCAATATACTGCTTCAGGTACTGGATGACGGAAGGTTAACCGACAACAAGGGCCGTGTTGCCAATTTCAGGAATACTATAATTATAATGACTTCAAATGTGGGGTCGCATATTATAAGGGACAACTATATGAAGATTGACGGCCTTGAAAAGGATGAGATGTTTGAAAAATCAAGGAAAGAGGTTTTCGAGCTTCTGAAAAAAACGATCAGACCCGAATTCCTGAACCGCATTGATGATATTATTATGTTCACCCCGCTTACGGATGAAGATATTAAACAGATCGTATTGCTTCAGTTCAAACAGCTGCAGAATATGCTCCTCAAAAACCAGATGGAAATAGAGTTGTCATCTGATGCACTTGAAAAGCTTTCTCTGATGAGCTTCGATCCGCAATATGGTGCCCGGCCTGTAAAACGTGTTATGCAGAAGTATATTCTGAACGAGTTGTCCAAACAGATTCTTGAAGGGGAAGTTGACAAAGGGAAAAAGGTAATGATTGATGTTGAGGATGACCGGCTGGTTTTCAGGAACTGATCAACGGGACTTTCCGGGAGTTATTTCAGCATTCCTTCCTTATTGAACCATTCAACAGCTTCCCTGATTGCATTTTCAAGCGGTGAAAGGGGAAGATCGAGTTTGTCGACCGCCTTGCCGGAAGCATAGTAATTATAAGTACACAAAATTTTCATTGTGGTAAGAGTTACACGAGTCCTTATGCCGGCTGAATAAAAGAGTGAACCAAAAAACCCTGCAGCCAGCATGAAAGGAGCGGGCAACTTTACCAGCCGGCTGCGGGAATTGCTGACTTTGCGTAGAAGCCTGAAAAATTCAATATACTTCATATTGACCCCGGCAAGAAGGTAGCGTTGTCCGTTCTCCCCCTTCTCTAATGCATTGCATACACCTGCTGATGCATCTGCTACGGGAATGAAGTTTTTTCCTCCGGGCGGCACGAAAATAATTTTTTTGCCCCACGCCAAGGTAATGATCTGACCCGAACCCGGTTTTGAGTCCCATGCACCGATCATAAAAGTGGGGTTGACAATTACTGCTTCGGGGCTTGCTTCTGCTGCTGCTGAAAGTACAATTTTTTCAGCCCTGATTTTACTGTCTGCATAGGGGAGTCCGGTAAAAGGTTTCTTTGGAGGGGCTGTTTCATCACCGGGGTGATCTGCATTTCCGTAACCGATAGTATTTGCGGTACTTACAAAAACTATTCTCTTTAAGCCGCAAATTTTTGCACTTTCCGTAAAATTTAAAGTCCCGTTAATATTGACTCTTTTGTAAATTTCAGGCGAAAGTCCGGGTGAAGTTACAGCAGCTGTGTGTATAGCAGCTTCGCATCCTTCAAGTGCGCCGGTCAGTTCTTTTTTGTTTGTTATATCCCCTTCAATAAGCTCAATATTCAACCCCCGGGGCTTGAATTTTTTTCTGTCCCTCAGGAAACCCCTTACCAGGTAGCCCCTTCCGAGAAGCTCCAATATTACATTTGTCCCCAAAAGGCTGTTGGCTCCTGTTACCAGAATCCTTGTCCTGTTCTTTTCTTCAAACATTCCTATTCACTATCCTTTTGAATCTCTTTTTTCACTGCCTTCGTAAGGAGGGGCAGTGTGATACATGAGGGAAGAATCTTTATTAACAGGAAGTTTAAACGGTTTACAGTGCCCGCAAGAATAGAAGACCTTCTTCTGAACATTTTATTTACCGCAATTTCAGCCACTTTTTCAGGTGACATAACCCCCATCCTTCCCAGAAATCCGTGTTTATTGATTCTTTTGATAACATGCATATTGGTTTTCATTGGGCCGGGATGAACCACACTTGCGGAAATCCCCGTCCCTTTAAGCTCTTCTGCCAGTCCCCTTGTGAAATAGTCTATGAACACCTTTGATGCCGGATATATTGTTTTGAAGCCTATGGGACTGAAAGATGCCATACTGGAAACATTCAGTATATATGAAGGTTTATTCTTTTTCAGTACCGGCAAGAGCTCGCGGGTAGTCAGCACAAGCGCCCTGATGTTCAGATCAATTATACTGTCTATATATGTGATATCGGTTTTTTCAAACTCTTTGCTTCCACCAACTCCTGCATTGTTTATCAATATATTTAAGTTGTAGCTTCCCTTTATCCGGCTTGTCAGTTCTAAGAGTTCAACCCTCCTGGTGAGATCCGTCTCAAAAAAATGCACCTTAATCCCATACTCTTTGAGTTTTTTGCATAAATCATCCAGACCCTCGTTACCAAGCGACACCAGAACAAGGTTGATCTTTCTCTTTGCAAGCTCAAAAGCCAGCTCACGTCCAAGTCCCATGCTGGCACCAGTTATAAGTGCAAATTTTTCTTTCCCGTCCAGGTTGTTCATAATTGTAATTAGTATAGTGGCTGCGGATTTTAGCCCTTCCAGAATTATTACAAATATAAAAATAAGGATTATTGCGGCAATATTGAATTTTTAAGATCGTTAAAAAAGAGTAACCAAAAAAAATGTTATAATTATGCTTACAAAAAAAACTGATGATCTACCTAAGAAAACATTTGCATTGTTATCACTAATATCGTTTTTTTTCTTTATTGGTACGGTAGCATTGAACGCACAGCAAATGCAACATCAACAGCAACTTAAAACAGACTATTCAGACGATGAGCTGGAGCAGTTTGTTGAGACAGTTATTGAAGTAATGCCCCTGCAGAATGAAAGTGAAGAAAAAATGATCGGGGAAATTGAAGATCGCGGACTTACCGTGGAGCAGTTTAACGAGATACTTGCTCAACTTGAGAACCCCGAGGTTGAACTAACAGCCTCAGAAGAAGAGGTAGAAGCTTTTGAGAAAGCAATAGAGGAAGTACAGCAAGTCCAGATGAATTACCAGATTAAGATTAACGGGGTTATTGAGGAAAATGACATGACAGTGGAAGAATATGAAATGATTATTATGGCTTATCAGCAGGACAGGCAACTGCAGCAACGTATTGATCAACTTATGCAGGAAATGCAGGAAGAACCTCCCTATTAATCGTTAATGAATGCCGTCACCGTTAGTGCGGTTTAAATTACATTTAAAAAAAAATCCATCTTTTCAGAGATGGATTTTTTTATCCGTTAAACTTTTGATACAGCATCTTTGTTTTTTTCAAAAAAAAAGATGTGACCGGAAAATATTTCTGCTACCTGGTTTAACAAAAGAGTCCGTGTTTGGGTGAGGTCATATCCGGGCGGGCTACAATCGAAAAAATTCTAAGAAAATTCAAAACAGAAAAAAATTATTCCTCTACAATAGTGTGGATTTGTCAAACATTTTAGTAATTTAAAGCCAATAATTCCGGTATATATTGAATTTGTTGAAAAAATATTTTCGTTTTGCCCTTAAGCTTTTAGTGGGCATTTCAGCCGGTTTGACCATTCTGGTTATTGCCCTGATCTTTTTACTCAGGTTGCCGGCAGTACAGATATTTGTTGCCAGGCAGGCTGAAGATGCCGTTCAGAGTAATTTTGGAATAAATATAAACCTGGAACGTGTAATGGTGCACTTTCCCTTATCTTTGGAAATAAGGGAGATATTCATTGAAGATGCAGAAGGCGACACGCTGCTCTATTCAGGAAAGATCAGGGCAGATGTTAACATGATAGCACTCCTCCGGAAAAGGGTTGAGGTAAGGAGGTTTTCAATTGAAGATTTAAAAGCCAACATAACCAGAAGCTATCCGGATGAAGAGTTCAACTATGAATTCATCTTAAGAGCTTTTGCTGCTGATTTGGATGAAGGGGTAATAGACCCGGAACATTCCGGAAATGAAACAAAGCCGTGGGCAATTGAACCGGATGTTTTCCTTGTTAACATTGCGGAAGTTAACTATTCCGATTATAAAAGCGGTATTGATATGTATGTTGGGCTGCACCATTTCAACACTAACATAGAGGTTTTAAAACCTGAAGAGAACCGCTATCACATAGGGAATACCACCTTGTCGGGTGCAGTTTTCAGCATGGATACAAATGAGAGCTCAAACAACCGGCTACCGGTTCCGGAAAACATTGCCGAAGGGATTGCAGAAATCCGCACCGACGGATATCCCGTACCGGTATTGCAAAAAACTGCGGCGCAGAATGGAATGTCTGATTTTCAGTGGGGTAAAATGTTCAACTGGTCTTTATCCACCGGTATAATTGATGTCAGCAATACAGCTATTACAGTTTCCGGAGGTGACAGGCAACCGGCCGGGGAATTTTTCGATCCGGGGAATTTCAGCTTTTCCGATATTGGGTTCAGAATTAACGGACTAATGGCGACTCCCGACACAGTGGGGCTTCAACTGGATAATCTTAGTTTTAAAACAAACGGCGTATTTCAGCTGGAAGATCTTTCAGCCGGCTTGTTTCTGGGCAGGAGCATTCATGTGGAAGGGCTGATGGTAAAAACACCTGACAGCAAGATCGAAGCTTCGGTGCGTACAGGACTTGATTTCGGGGACTTTAACCTGTCCGGCATGGATGACGTCCCTTTCAGTTTGATGGTTAAAAGTACGCTGACAGGTAGTGACATTGCCTTTTTCATCCCTGAAGTCCCCCGGTATCTGAAGAATACGGATTCAGGCGAAATCACTTTTGATGTTTTTGCAAAAGGAACTCCAGGGTCTTTTATTGTTGAAGATCTTAATGCAGATATTCCGGGTATGCTGAACCTGCAATCGGAACCCTTTTCGGTATCGGGACTGTACGGGGAAAAAATAACTGAAGTGGAAATGCCGCGAATAGAGTTTTGGGCAGATACCCGGACTGTTTTAGCTTTTTTCCCGCATACAGGATTGACAGATCAGCCCGGTTTTCCGGATTATGTGGATGCGCAGCTTGCATTTTCCGGAAACACAGAAAACTTCCGTTCATCGGCATATATTGTCTCTTCCCTTGGTGTTCTGGATGCAGACATAACCGTCGATTCATTGTTAGGTAAATACCCTGGATACAATGTTATGCTTAATATGACCGGTTTCAATCCCGGGCAGATAACAGGAATTGATGATATTCCGGAGGGCATTTCGGCTTCGGTGAGAATTGAAGGTACAGGTTTCAATCCCGATATAACGAATGCTGAATTCTCAGTAAGGGCTGAAGAGTTTGTTTACAGGGATTACAATTACAGGGGACTTGAAATTGACGGCACTCTGGAGGAGGGAGTGCTGAGAACAGGGCTGGTTTATAAAGATGGGAACCTTGATTTTTCATCCTTCTCAGAACTCTTTTTCAAAAAGGATTATCACTCGCTTAAAGGACACATGGATTTGTTTCATGCAGATCTGAATGCCCTCAATTTGTCAGATGACCCTTTGGTTTTGAGCACCGGCATAATAACCGATGTTAGGCTGGCAGGCGATGATTTTATTGAAGGATGGTTGTCTCTTTCCGGTACCGGGATCGATCACGGAGATATCAGATATAATCTTGACACTCTGATGGTAACATCATCTTCGGAAGGAGAACTTTACAGGCTGGATATAGGTTCCGACCTGCTTGAGGCTTCCTTTAGCGGGAATTTCAGTCCTCTTCACATTCCCCATGTAGTGTTGACTCACATGAATGAATACCTGGATTTTCATATTTCTGAAATCGGAATTTTACCGGATGAGCGCAGATTTTTTGATTTCAACATAAACATCTTTCCTTCCATATGGTATACCGGTCTTATCCTTCCTTCTCTTGTAAGTTTTGAACCCTTTTCAATAGACGGGGGTTATGACAGTGAAACAGGCATTCTTACGCTAAAATCTGCCATGCCTATGCTGGATTACAACGGGATGGAATTTCGTGACTTCTCATTTTTTATTGACACGGAACCGGACAAACTCAGCTTTTCCTTACTTCTCCCACTGTTTGAAACGGAAGATTTTGCGATAAGAAATTTTTCTTCAACAGGTCATATCGAAAATGATATTTTTGCTTTTAACATTCAGTTTGATGACAGGGAACACCGGCCCTGGCTGAGCTTTCCCGGAACCATATCTTCTTTTGATAACGGTTTTGAGCTGACAACCGGCAAAGAGCTGACAATTGCAGGAGAAAAATGGCTCACAGAAGAAAATCACTTTATTCGCCTGGGAAAGGAGATGCTTGCAATTCATAATTTCCGTCTTGAATCGTCGTTTGGCGATATAATTATTGAAAGTGAACAACCTTCAATGCATATTTCTCCAATTAAAGCCCAGTTCCTGGATTTACAGCTGGATCCTTTTTTCACGCGCAACGATGAAATTTTTGCCCGAGGCCGGTTAAACGGATCCCTGTTGGTTGACAGTGTTTTTGGAAATCTGTCATTCAACACACACCTTGAACTGGAACAGTTGTCATATATGCAAGATACACTGGGGGATGTGACTCTTCACCTGCATAACCGTGAAAAAGAGATCCTGGCGGGCACTTTCAGTTTATCCTCGCGCCATGGAGCCCATGTGAATTTAGCAGGGTTTTTCAACACTTCAGAAAGTCAGGATATCGGACTTGATATCAGCATGTCTGATCTGAATATTGCATATTTCTCATCACTGATGCCGGCCGGGTTTAAAGATCCGGAAGGCACGCTTAGTGCCGATGTTAAAGTTGGAGGCAGCCTGAATAATCCGGAGATTACAGGCAAAGTCGGTTTTTACAAAGTTGCTGTTACTCCTGAAGCTCTTAATACGAGGTTCACACTTTCTGACGAGACCCTTACATTTCGCCGTGACAATCTGAACTTCGCCAATTTCAGAATAGCAGACCGTGCCGGGAATATGGCATTTATAAACGGGAATTTGGGGATTGGCGGACTGGATGATATAAAATTTGACCTGAGGTTCACTTCAGGGAATTTTATTGCAATGGATTTGCCGCAGGGAAGTAACGGACTTTTTCATGGAAGGGCTATTATTGACAGTGATATAAACCTTAAAGGCGACCTGAACAGGCTTGGTGCAGACGGGAGACTGAGGTTAAATGAAGGTTCACACTTAACGATCCTGCTGCCTCAGACTATTCCGCAGGAAGTCGGGGATGAAGGAGTTGTGGAGTTTATTGGCGCAGACACTCCCGGGTTTGAGGAAGCACTTGCAGATAAGGAGATTCCTGAGCGTATTGCACGTTCATACCCCAATCTCGATCTTGCCATAAACCTTGAAGTTGATCCCCAAACAAACCTTAGGGTAATAGTAGATGAGATAGCGGGAGATTACCTTGATATCAGAGGTGGAGGCACTATAAGTTATGGAACGGATCCAGGCGGGAACATTTTCCTTTCAGGAAGGTACGAAATAGCAGAAGGCAGTTACCAGATAACTTTTTACGATGTTATAAGGAGACACTTCAATATACAGAGCGGGAGCAGCCTGGTGTGGTCGGGAGACCCTATGGATGCAGATATCAATATAACAGCTTTATATAATGTGCGGACATCTGCACGTGAGCTTATGACACTGCCGGCGGACGGTTCCGGTCAAAAGGATCCGGATCTTAGCCGCCTCTATCCTTTTCAGGTTATTCTCAATATGAAAGGAGATCTTATGAATCCTGAAATAGATTTCGGGATTTCACTCCCACGTGAACACCAGAGGGCAATTGGAGGAAGACTGCAAAACCGGCTTGATGAACTTAACAGAAACGAATCGGAACTTAACAAACAGGTGTTTGCACTTCTTGTAATGGGAAGTTTTATTCAGGAAAACCCCCTTGCAACAATTGAAAACGGTACAGGACTGTCAACTGCGGCACGTGCCAGTGTCAGCCGCATGCTCTCACAACAGCTTAACAGAATGTCGGAGCGCTATATACGCGGAGTCAACATTAATTTTGAAGTTGAATCCTATGAAGATTATACAGGAGTAGGAATAGGGGGAAGGACAGACCTGTCTGTGGAAGTTTCAAGGAACTTTTTTGATGAGCGGCTCAGAATTACAGCAGGGGGAAATATTGAGCTGGAGGATGAAAGGAGAAGGGAAACTGGCGCTGAAGATATTGCAGGGGATTTTCAGGTGGAATATTTGCTAAACCCGGACGGCAGTTTGATAATAAAAGGATTCAGAAAAGAACAGTTCTATGATGTTTTTGAAGGTGAAATTATAGAAACGGGGGTATCGCTGATGTTTACAAGAAGCTACAACAGGTTGAGGGAGCTTTTCGGCAGGAGGGAGGAAGAGCCTGTTCCTGTTATGGATGAAAAACCTGATGAGTATTGAACTGATTAAAATAATGGGGAAACCTGATAATATTATTATTGAAGATAAGTGAAACTTTATGACCACATAAGTTTTTCCTTTGCAGGAGCTCTTTTTTTACTGTTGGTTGCAGGCTGCTCAAATCTCAGATACCTGGAAAATGGCACCTCTCTTTATACAGGAAGCAGTATTGATGTAGAAACCGCTGAAAAAAGAACGGTTGAAAGAGAGGTAAAAAGAGAGCTTGAGAAGGTATTAAGACCGCAGCCAAACCAAAAGGTGCTTATCTGGAGGCCAAGGCTGTGGCTTTATAATATAGCCGGTGAACCAACAGGCAAAGGTGTCAGACACATTATGCGCAACCGTATAGGTCGCCCTCCGGTGCTCTTTGAAGATGTTTCAGTTACACGTAATGTAAGACTTATGGAAAACAGGCTCCATAATATGGGGTTTTTCGATTCCCGTCTTTCCTGGTCGATTGAAACAAAACCAAAAAGAACATCGGTTCATTATAATGTTAATCTCAGAGCACCCTATGTTTTCGGGGAATTGCATGAAATAAGCGATCCCTGCCCTGTAGGATACCATATCAATTCTTCACTTGAAGAAACACTGGTGGAAACCGGCAGCCGTTACAGCCTGGAAACACTGAAGAGAGAGAGGCAGAGAATTGACAGGCTTCTCAAGGACAAGGGTTATTTCTATTTTCATCCCGATTACATAATTTTCCGGGCTGATTCGACTGCCGGGGACAGGGTAGTAGATATCAGCACCAATCTGAAGGATGACATACCTGAACGAGCCCGGAAATCGTATACAATAGGAAATGTTTTCGTTTATGCCGATTATCTAACCGGTCATGAGTCAACCATAGGCCGCACCGATACAATTGATGCCGGAGAAAGCCTGTTTCTCTTTGATGCTCTAGGATCTGTCAATCCTGAAACAATTAGGAAATCCGTACTTTTCCGCAAAGATTCTCTGTACAGTCAGCAGAATCACAGAAATACGCTTAACCGTTTATTCAACCTCGGTGTTTTCAAATTTGTAAACATCCGCTTCACCGAAACTTCTAAGGAGGGAGAAGATTTTCTTGATGTCAGTGTTTTGCTCACCCCGGCCGACAGGAAATCGTTGAGTGCAGAATTGAAAGGTGTTTCTAAATCAAACAATTTTGCCGGTCCCGGCATATCTGCCGGGTTCACCAATCGCAACCTCGCAGGTGGTGCCGAAAATTTCCGGTTCGGGTTTAACCTTGCATATGAGTCATTGATCAGCAGGCAGGCTAATCCCGCATCAGCATGGAATGCAGGTCTTGAAACCGAGCTCTCTTCGCCCGACTTATTGCTTCCTTCCAGATTGTATAACAGGGAAAATATAAACAGACCCCGGACTTCCATTACTCTCGGTTTTGAGTATATGACTCGCACAGATGTATTTGACCTCTCTTCAGGCAGGTTCCGTTACTCCTATAGTTGGAACCGGGGGAATGCCAGGCAACACCTTTTTTCCCCACTTGTTTTTAATGTGTATGCAGTTGGGCGTATTTCCGGAGATTTTGAGAATGTCTTTCTGGAAAGTGATTTACTCAGAAGGGGACTTTTCGAACAGTTTATAATAGGTTCCCGGTACAGTTATGTTTATAATACACAGCTTGAAAGTGGCAGTCAGCACAATCTGTTTTTTGCAGTTAACCTTGATTTTTCAGGTAATACCACTTATGCTGCAATGAAATACCTGGGAGGTGATGAACCGGAAAGCAATGGTTATTACACTATTTTCGGGCAGGGTTTTTCACAGTATTCCAGAGCTGAAATTGACCTGCGGTATTACCTGAGATTATCCGAAGAGAGAAGGATTGCAACCAGATTTTTTGCGGGTGGAGGATTTCCGTATGGTAATTCAACTCATCTTCCCTATGTGAAAACTTTTTCAACAGGTGGATCCAACAGCTTAAGGGCCTTCCATCCAAGGACGATCGGTCCGGGTGCATATCAACCTGTTGATGATGCGGAGCCTGGTCAGGAGATATACCGGACTGGAGAGATAAAGCTTGAAGCAAATGTTGAATACCGTTTTCGCCTGACCGGCATATTCAGGGGCGCAATTTTCCTGGATGCAGGTAACATATGGAAACTAAGGGAAGAAGAACACACACCCGGAGGCATTTTCAGATACCAAAACTTTTATGAACAGATTGCAGTTGGTGCAGGAACAGGGATCCGGGTGGATGCATCTTTTTTCCTGCTGAGGTTTGATTTCGCTTTTCCGGTTATGCTGCCTTATTCGAGTGGTTTTCCCGGACCTTTCAGGCCTTTTGACCGGGAGTGGAGGCGTAATAACATTATTTTCAATCTCGGTATAGGGTATCCTTTCTGATCGCATTTGATTTAACGATACGGCAGAGCTAAATTGTAATCCTGCTAGAAATCCCACCGGATAATTTTGCATTCTGCCGGCTGCAGGAAATTTTATTCCGGAAAAGTTGCAATAAAAAAATAAGCCGGCAATATACCGGCTTACCCTGTAAGATTCCAGTTTTATAAAAGGCCTGTTAGTTTCCGGACTGACCGTTTTAGGTTTCCGGCCTGACTGTTTCTGAAAAAATTAAAGAGGGTTGGTAAGGTCGAAATCAGCCTGGAGCACAATTTCCCCGTAATAAAGAAGCCTGTAGGAATAAGTTGTCATATCCTCATCCAGTACTACCTGCCATTCCCTGCCCCTCTCTTCGTCGAGGACTTCTCTTTTTGAAAATTCGTCTACAGGGAAATGTTGTCTGTACTCTGTGCCTTCTCCGTCAGAGTAGCCCCCGTAAAGATGAACGTCATGCGGAGTCCCGTCAGGGTAGCGGTGGTCATGGCGCAGCCTCAGTCTGCCGTCTTCTACCAGGAACATCCATGTTCGCGACTCATCCTCGCTTACATGAAAAGGAATGTGAACCCTGTCTTCCTCACAAACGGTAACATGCATAATGAGTTCCTCATCCTCCCAGCTATCTCGCCCTTCTGCAAGGAATATCTGTTCTCCCCGGAATGACTGCCCGCAGAGACTGGCAAGATTGTTAAGAAATCCCCTTTCACCCGGAGTAAGTTCGGTTCTTTCGGTATCTTCGGCTTCTTCCGGTTGTCCTGGTGAACCGCAGCCAGTAATAATGAGCAGTGATAAAAACAAAATGAAAAAATTCTTAATCATAATTTAATATTTTAAAATTAGTAATTTAATGCGAAAATAGATATTTTTTAGACCTTTTAAAACGAATACTAAATTTAAATTTACATGACTTAGGTGATGTTTTATGAAAAACTATTTATACACTCCTCTTCTGTTCCGAATATTTCAAAAATATTGTGAAGCTGAAGTAACCGGAACAGCTCCATAACCTGATCTGAAACATTACAGATACGAAAACAGCCGTAATTGGTTTTGGCCCTTTTGAGAAGTGTTAGCAGTGTACCGAAACCGGAACTGTCTATATAATTTATTCCCTTTAGGTTAAAGACAACTTTTGCATCCGGTTTAAGGAACTTTGAAGCTATCTCGCTCTTAACAGATTCTGCCACAGGCGCATTGAACTTGTCAGAATTATCGAATGAATAAACCAAAACCCCGTTTTTATGTTCACTTTTTAGCATGGTTAAAAAATTTAGAGTTTTGTTGCAATATTTTTCAGTTCTTCCATAGCAAATCCGAAACGTTTTTCAATATCGGCTACAATAATGTGGTATTTTTTTTCAACTTTTTTATCAGTTTTGGCTGAAATTTCGAGTAATTTCAGGTCTTCGGCCACTTCTCTCATACCCATAATAAAAGCAGATGCCTTTGCCTTATGGGCAAGCCTTGAAAGGGCATCCAATTTTTCTTCCTGCAGGTATTCTTTCATTTTTGATATGAGCTCCGGGACCTGACTGTTGAAGATTTCTATCATCTCCACCATAACCCTGGTGTTTCCGTTGGACATATCCTCAAGGTATGTCAAATCTACGTGCTCGTATTTATTGTTCATCAGATAAAAGGTTCTGATGCACGTCAGCTTCGTGCATTGCACATTTTAATCAAAATTAAGATATTTTGTGATAATATTGGTCTTTACTTCCGGTTTTTTTGTTTGAAGCTGAAATTCCTGTTATAAGGCATAATTACCTGTTGATCTTTGTCACTTTTTTCCTTTTCAAAAATAATTACTTTTGTTGTTCAAGTAAAAACAACAACTAACACTTAACTATTAAATGTAAATGGAAAAATATAAAAACACAGCCTTAACCAGATACCATATTGAGCTGGGCGCAAAGATGCAGGCTTTTGCAGGTTACAATATGCCTATTGAATATAGTGGAATAACCGACGAACATATAACGGTAAGAGAAGGAGTAGGGGTTTTTGATGTTTCCCATATGGGTGAGTTTTGGGTGAAAGGCCCCAAAGCAATCGACCTTCTCCAGAAAATTACCACTAATGATGTTTCTGCACTTTATGACGGTAAAGTTCAGTATTCATGTATGCCAAACGGAAAGGGCGGCATAGTTGACGATTTGCTTGTTTACAGGTTTGATGCAGAGACATATATGCTTGTTGTAAATGCATCAAACATTGAAAAAGACTGGAACTGGATATTGCAACATGCCAGAGAAATGGGAATGGAATCTGACAGGGAGCTTTACAATGCTTCAGATGAAATCTCACTTCTTGCTATACAGGGGCCGCTTGCCGTTGACACTATGAATAAGTTGACAGATGAGCCTGTTGAAGAGATGGATTATTATACTTTTAAGAAGATGAGTGTTGCCGGTATTGAAGGGGCGATTTTTTCGGTAACCGGTTATACCGGTTCGGGTGGTTTTGAAGTTTACGTAGCCAACGAGGATGCTCCTGTACTCTGGAAAGCAGTTTTTGAAGCAGGCAGGGAATTTGGAATTAAACCGGCGGGTCTGGCAGCAAGAGACACCCTTCGTCTTGAAAAAGGACTTTGCCTTTATGGTAACGATATTGATGATACAACCTCACCTATTGAAGCACGCCTTGGATGGATAACCAAGTTCGTTGACAACAAGAACTTTATAGACAGGGAATTGTTGCAGAAACAGAAAACGGAAGGTGTGTCCCGTAAGCTTACTGGCTTTGTCATGGAAGAAAGAGGTGTTCCCCGCAAAGGTTATGAAATAACCAATGACAGAGGAGAGGTAATAGGCCATGTTACATCCGGCACTATGTCGCCGATGATGAAGAGGGGGATTGGTTTGGGATATTTGAGATCCGGCTATACAAAACCTGAAAGTGAAATTTATATAAAAATCAGGAACAGGTCCCTCAGGGCAAAAGTCGTTAAAATGCCTATTTACAAAGAATAGGTCTTTCCGGAACAGTTTTTTGATTTATGCCCTGATAATTAATTGTTAAGGGTGTGATAACTTTTTTTTATCTGAATTGTTATTTGTAGTGAAAAAGAAAAAAGAAATAGAAGTTTGTCTTTGCACAAGACTTTTTGAAAATTATGATTGCAGCGGGACTGTTGTCGTGGTAGCTGATATTTTAAGGGCTTCTACTGCTATATGTACTGCCTTTAAAAACGGGGCAGAGAGCTTGATCCCCTTATCAACACTGGAAGAAGCAAAGCAATACAGGGATAAAGGCTTCCTGGTTGCCGCAGAAAGGGAAGGTGTAAAACCCGGTTTTGCCGATTTTGGTAATTCGCCTTTTAATTTTATCCGTGAAAATGTAGAGGGGAAAACAATTGCATACAGCACAACAAACGGTACTCAGGCCATTAATATGGCAAAGAAAGCAACAAAGGTTGTGATAGGCTCTTTTTTAAACATCTCTGCTCTAAGCGAGTGGCTGACAGAGTTGAATTTACCTGTAACAGTTTTGTGTTCCGGCAGGAAAGGGAGGTTTTGCCTGGAGGATGCTGTATTTGCAGGGGCTCTTTGCAGCAACCTGATGCGGTCGGGAAATTTTTTCAGTAGTTGTGACTCTTTATTTGCCGTAACCGAGCTATGGGAACTTGCAAAGAATGACCTGCCGGCATACCTCGACAATGCTGAACAGAGACACAGGCTCAGGGAAAAAGGACTTGACAATATTTTTGAATACACTTGCACACCCGACTCAACTTCTGTTATCCCGGTACTTGTAAATAGTCAGATTTTTGACATATATTCGAATGTTAATGAACATTTTAGTGAAGAAACCTGAGTTTTAACTATATCATAATAGTCAATAATTAATTAACAATTAAAACCAACCTATATGAAAAAACACAATTTCAGTGCAGGACCCTCAATTTTGCCGGGGGAGGTGATAGAAAACACCTCAAAGGCTGTTTCCGATCTCAACGGGATTGGATTGTCGGTTATGGAAATTTCTCACCGCAGCAAGGATTTCCAGGCAATAATGGATGAAGCGGTGGATCTGTTCAAAGAGCTGCTGGATATCCCCAATGGTTATCAGGTTCTTTTCCTTGGAGGAGGAGCCAGTCTTCAGTTTTGCATGGTGCCCTTTAACCTTCTTGGTAAAAAGGCTGCTTACCTTGAAACCGGTTCATGGGCAAAAAAGGCCGCAAAAGAAGCAAAGAACTTTGGTGAGGTGGAAGTTGTAGCCAGTTCAGGAGATAAAAATTACAATTATATTCCGGAAGGCTTCAAAATCCCTGAAGATGCAGATTATTTTCACATTACAACCAACAACACGATTTTCGGCACACAGATACATGAAGATTATGACAGTCCCGTTCCACTGGTAGCTGACATGTCATCCGACATATTCAGCCGTCCGGTAAACGTGTCGAAGTACGGTATTATTTACGGCGGGGCTCAGAAGAACCTCGGTCCGGCCGGTGTTACATTTGTTGTGGTAAAGGAGGATATACTGGGTAAAGTTGACCGCATGATCCCGACTATGCTTAATTACAAGACACACATAGACAACGGGTCAATGTTCAATACACCGCCCTGTCTGCCAATTTTTACAGTGAAAGAAACACTGAAGTGGCTTAAGAAGCTTGGCGGTGTGAAAAAGATGGAAGAGAAGAACCGTGAAAAGGCCACATTGCTTTATAATGCTATTGATGACAGCAAAATATTCACAGGAACTGCTGAAGAGAAATCACGCTCAATGATGAACGTCTGTTTTGTCATGAAAAAAGAGTATGAAGATTTGAGCGATGAATTCCTGAAATATGCCCAATCAAACGGAATGGTGGGCATCAAGGGACACCGTTCGGTCGGTGGATTCAGGGCTTCCATTTATAATGCCCTGCCACTTGAAAGTGTCAAGGCTCTTATCGCCACTATGAATGAGTTTGAGGAATGTATGTTAAATAATTAAAATGAAACTGGATATGTCAAAAATACTTGTAGCTACACAAAAACCCTTTGCCCCGCTGGCAGTTGAAAAGATAAGGGAAATTTGCGATAAAGCCGGCTTTGAACTTGTTTTGCTCGAAAAATATCCTGACAAGTCTGATCTTATTAGGGCTGTTGCAGGAGCGCAGGCACTAATTATCAGAAGCGATAAAGTTGACAGGGATGTTCTGGAAGCTGGAACTGACCTGAAAATAGTTGTAAGAGCAGGAGCAGGCTATGACAATGTTGACCTGAAAGCAGCAACCGACAACGGGATTGTAGTGATGAACACCCCGGGTCAGAACTCAAATGCCGTAGCTGAGCTGGCAATGGGAATGATGGTTTATTCGGCACGCAATATGTTTAACGGTTCATCCGGAACTGAGCTCTTCGGTAAGAAGCTTGGAATACACGGATACGGGAATGTTGGAAAACATGTAACAAGGATTGCAAAAGGTTTCGACATGGAAGTTTTCACATTCCATCCCCGTAAAAGTGACGATGAGATAATAAAGGACGGTTTAATACCCCTGGGATCTATAAAAGAGCTTTACGAAACATGCCAGTATATATCCCTTAATATCCCGGCAAGAGAGGAAAATCTTAAGCTCGTGGGTTATAATCTTTTATCATCAATGCCCGAAGGGGGAACCCTTGTCAATACAGCAAGAAAAGAGGTTATTGACGAAGAGGGCCTGATGATGGCTATGGAAAAGAGAAACGATTTCAGGTATCTGTCCGATATTGAACCGGAATGCAAACCGGATATGACCGAGAAATATGCCGGAAGGTATTTCTTCACACCCAAAAAAATGGGTGCGCAAACCGCAGAAGCAAACATAAATGCCGGTATTGCAGCAGCGAACCAGATAGTGGGTTTTATCAACAACGGTGATGCTACTTTTCAGGTTAATAAATAATTTGATTAAAAATTGCAGGTGAACCAATTTGGGGGCACCTGCATCTTTTTGTGTAATTTTTTAAAATTGGAGAAATGGCAATACTTAAACCTTTCAGGGGTATTCGACCACCGGTGCAACTGGCAAAGGATGTTGCTTCACGTCCTTATGATGTCCTGAATTCGGAGGAAGCAAAGGAAGAAGCAAAAGACAATCCATATTCACTACTGCATATAATTAAACCTGAAATTGACTGTCCTGCAGGAACAGATGAACACGACCCTGCTGTTTATGAAAAGGCTGAGGAAAACTTCAGAAAATTCCGTGAAAAAGAATGGCTTGTACAGGACGATGAAGAGCAGTTGTACATCTATGCACAGACTATGAACGGTAAAACACAGTATGGAATAGTAGGATGTGCCGGTGTTGAAGATTATTTGAACGGGGTTATAAAGAAACATGAGCTGACACGTAAGGAGAAGGAAGAGGACAGAATGAAGCATGTCCGGGTTACAAATGCTAATATGGAACCTGTATTTTTCACATACAGGGCTGTTGATGAAATTGACCGCATTGTAGAGGATGTTGTAAAAAAAGAAGACCCGGTTTATGATTTCACTGCAGATGACGGAGTAGGACACCATTTCTGGGTAATAAGCGACAGTGGAGTAATTGACCGTATTGCAGAACTGTTTGGTAAAATACCGTACACTTACGTAGCTGACGGTCATCATCGAACTGCCGCTGCGGCACTTGTAGGGAATGAAAAAAAGAAGAACAACCCGAACCATACAGGCAAAGAGAGGTACAATTATTTTATGGCTGTTCATTTCCCTGACAACCAGTTGTCAATAATTGATTACAACAGGGTGGTAAAGGACCTGAACGGACTTTCAGCTACTGCATTCATTGAGAAACTGGGTGAAGTTTTTGAGGTTGAGGAAACGGGTGAAAAAGAGTATAAACCCGACAGTATACACAATTTCGGAATGTACCTTGAAGGTCAATGGTATTCACTTAAGGCAAAGCCCGGAACATACAATGATAATGACCCTATCGGCGCCCTTGATGTGACTGTTCTTTCAGAGTATGTGCTCGACAGAATTCTCGGCATCAAGGATCTAAGGACCGATAAGAGAATTGACTTTGTCGGAGGTATAAGGGGACTTGGCGAACTTAAAAAAAGGGTAGACAAAGGCGAAATGAAGGTTGCTTTTGCACTCTATCCTGTTTCCATGAAGCAGCTTATGGATATTGCAGATACCGGCAATATAATGCCCCCGAAAACAACCTGGTTCGAACCCAAGTTGAGAAGCGGACTGGTTGTTCATAGTCTTGATTAAACGGCAAAATTTGAACAGTGCCCCGATATCAGTGCGGGGCATTTTGTTATTTTCAATACAGGAGGTTGATTTTTGTGTAATTTTGAAAGTGTGTAAGTTGAAATACTCTTTTTTATGGGAATAAAGGATAACCTGAACAAGCTTCTTGAAAAACTGCCGGAAAATGTCACGCTGGTAGCTGTGACAAAAACAAGAAGCGAATCCGAAGTAATGGAGGCTTTTAATGCAGGCCATAGAATCTTCGGTGAAAACAGGGTTCAGGAACTTTTTGACAAAAAGGAAAATCTTCCTGAAGATATTCAATGGCATATGGTGGGGCACCTTCAGTCAAATAAGGTAAAATATATAGCACCCTTTGTAAGCCTCATACACGGTGTTGATTCTCTAAAACTGCTAAAGGTGATTAACAAGGAAGGCAGGAAGAACAACAGGGTAATCGATTGTCTGCTGCAGATTCATATTGCCGAGGAGGAGACTAAATTCGGGATGTCGGAGGAAGAGGTTGTCAATGTTTTTCATTCCCCGGCGGTTAAAGATCTTGAGAATGTAAGGATTTGTGGGTTGATGGGGATGGCGACATTTACAGATAACAGGAAGCAGGTCAGAAAAGAGTTCAGCCGGCTTGCCGGTCTGTTCGGAAAGCTGAAAGATAAGTTTTCCGGTGAATTTCCCTCTTTCAGTGAACTTTCCATGGGAATGTCGTCTGATTACGATATTGCAATGGAAGAAGGCAGCACAATGATAAGGGTAGGAACTGAAATTTTTGGAGAGAGAAACAGGTGATCTTTTTTACTATAAAAACTCGTTTGTTTTAAGATATTCTTAAATTTATCGAAATATTAACTTTAAATTTTTCTGTTAAAATGGCAAATATCGAGGTAAAATACATAGGATTGACATTGAAAAGCCCCGTAATAGCCGGCAGTTCGGGTCTAACCAGTTCAGTTGACAAAATCAGGCAGATGGAAAGGGAAGGAGCAGGAGCAGTAATACTGAAGTCCCTTTTTGAAGAACAGATCAACTACGAAGCCGGAAGCCTGATGACTGGACACGGTTATCCTGAAGCGGAGGATTACATACTAAATTATACTAAAAGCAATTCAGTTGAAGAGTATCTTCGACTGATAGAGGATGCTAAAAAAAATGTTTCCATTCCCGTTATTGCCAGCATTAACTGCGTTTCTTCGAGGGACTGGTTGAGTTTTGCAAAAAAGATAGAAGAAGCCGGCGCTGATGCAATCGAGTTGAACGTTTTCTTTCTCCCCTATGATAAAAATGCACCTTCAGCAAAATATGAAGATATCTATTTTGACCTTGCTTTAAAAATCAAAAAGTATGTGAATATACCCGTTTCAATGAAGCTGGGAAACCATTTCACAAATATTTTAAGTGTGATAGAAAAACTCAGGGGAATAGGTATTGACGGGGTTGTGCTTTTCAACCGATTTTACGAACCTGATATCGACATTGATAACATGAAGATGGTATCGGCTGAAGTGTTCAGTTCACCTGCCGACATACGCCATACTCTCCGCTGGATTGCTATTATATCCGGCAAAGTTCCACGTATTGATATTTCCGCTTCAACCGGTGTACACAACGGTGACGGTGTTATAAAGCAATTGCTTGCAGGAGCGCAGACAGTTCAGGTTTGTTCCGTACTTTATAAAAACGGAATTGAAGAGATCGGTAAAATGAATTCCAGACTTGATGAATGGATGAAATTCAAAAACTTCAAGTCTGTTAATGAATTCAGGGGCAAAATGAGTTACGCCAAAATAGAAGATCCTGCTGTTTACGAACGTTCTCAGTTCATGAAGTACTTTTCAAGTATTCATTAGCGCAGGCACAGGCAGTTACCGCCTATTCAGCAAGGGTTGCGATAAAAGGCTTCATATAAATCGTTTTTTTTGCAACCCTTAATTTATCTATCCGTAATAAATAGAACCGGTCTTATTGTATATGTGCGGAGGGACCGGGTTTTTTTCCAGATAAATAAAATAATTCACCAATGAAGAAACTGGGTGCAACCTTGCTGTTATTATTATTTCTGTTCGGTCATTCATGCCGTGACACTTCAAAGGAAAAGGAAGAGGAGTTTGAAGTTGATGTTACCGTTGAGGCTATGGAAGAGCTGGCAAGGGTGAAGCAGGTTTTTTATGCATTGCCCTCGCCTGTGGAGATAGCTGCATTGCTCAGGTCTTCCGGGGCGATTTACAACGAGGATCTCCTGAACCCGGTTGAAAATGCTGCCAACTATTTGACAACAAAAAGCATAGCCCTCAATCTCGGTATTTATATTACAGATCTGAGTTATGCCGGTTTTTTCGACCAGACCCAGGCTTCGATAAACTATATGGCAATATCAAAAGAGCTTGCCGAAAGGCTTGGCATAATGGATGCAGTTGACAGGCATACTCTGGAGAAACTGGAAGCAAATTTGAATAACCGGGATGTGGTTATGGATATTATTTCGGAAACATATCTCAATTCAAGTGCATTTCTGCAGGAGAACGAAAGGGAAACGGTTGCAACAATGCTTTTTGCCGGCGGATTTATTGAAGGGCTTTTTATTGCTACCAGTCTTGCCGATGAAAGTAATATTGAGAACAATGCTCTTGTGGATCATATTGTTGATCAGAAATTTTCACTTGAACTGCTCATGAAGCTGCTTGAGGATAACATTCATAACGATGATGTTGCGGATCTGCATGCAAAAATTGATCGGATATGGGAAATATACGGAGAAATCGAAATTTCCTCTTCCCCTGTTTCTGTAGAACGGGATAAAGAAGGGGAAACGGCAGTTCTGAGTTCATCAAGGGAAGTGAATATAACTCCGGGACTGTTCGCAGAACTAAAAGATAAAGTTAAAAACATCCGCAACAGTTTTGTATCATATTAAACAGGTTAATGTCATGAAACGGATTATACCGGTTTTGCTTTTTTGGGTTTTGTTAACATTAATTCCCGCCAACATAAACGGACAGTGCAAGATTTTTGCAAAGCGTGTTTGTAAGGTTGAGCTGGGATCATTCATGCATGACGGTAATTATCATGCTGCAATTTTAGAGGAAGGTGAGGAGGCCGAATTGTACAAAACATTTTATGCCGGCCAAGATTACAGGCTTGCCATTTGCGGTGATGACAATCTGTATAAAATAGAGTTCACTGTAATGGATACTGAACGAAACGAATTATATAACAACAGTGACAACGATTTCAATGCAACATGGGATTTTTCACCGGTAAATTCCGAACAGCTTCTTATATCTGTAAAGGTGCTTCCCTCCGAAAACAATGGTGCTGACAACAGCGGATGTGTAGCAATAATGTTCGGTTTCACTGAAAAATAATTGTTCCGCCCACTTTCACTACAATTTTTTTGCAATAAAACAACCTGTATGTGAGTCTGTTTTGCATGCAAGCTCTTCCGGCGTTCCTTCAAACATTATATAACCCCCGCTATCCCCTCCCTCCGGTCCAAGATCTATTACCCAGTCAGCACACTTGATTATTTCGGGATTATGCTCCACTATGAGTATGCTGTGCCCTTTTTTTATAAGAAAGCTAAAAGAATCCAGCAGTTTGCCTATGTCATGAAAATGCAGGCCAGTTGTCGGTTCATCAAAAATAAAAAGAGTGGGTTTCCTCTTTTCCTTCCCTATGAAAGAAGCCAGTTTTACCCGCTGGTTTTCACCGCCGCTGAGTGTTGCAGAAGACTGCCCCAGTTTAACATAACCCAGTCCGGTTGACTGCAAAGGTTCCAGTTTTTCCACGATCTTATGCTCATTCAATGTTTTTTCACTGTCAAAAAACTCCATTGCTTCATTTACTGTCATTTCCAGAACATCATAAATATTTTTTCCCCTGTATCTTACTTCGAGGATCTCTTCCCTGAATCTTTGCCCTTTGCAGCTTTCACATACCAGGGTTACATCAGCCATGAACTGCATTTCCACTTTTATTTTTCCTTCACCCTCGCATTCTTCGCAGCGCCCCCCTCTTGTATTGAAAGAGAAGTGTGATGGCTGGTATTTGTTAAGCCTGGATGCATTCTGGGCAGCAAACAGTTTTCTTATTTCATCGTAAGCTTTAACATATGTAACCGGATTTGAACGGGAAGATTTACCAATAGGATTTTGATCAACAAACTCCACACCCTCCAGTATTCCGGTATCACCGGCAAGTCTTCCAAAATCGCCCGGTTTTTCAGTTTTCCCGTTATAAAGCCGTGAAAGGGCTGGATATAATATATCTCTAACCAGCGACGACTTGCCCGAACCGCTTACACCCGTGACCACTGTCAGAATGTTTAGCGGTATTCTTACATTTATGCTCTTTAGGTTGTTTTCTTTTGCACCGGTAATTTCTATGTAGCTGTTCCATATCCTCCTTGCCGGAGGTACAGGTATTTTTTCCCTGCCTGTAAGATATCTTGCAGTAAGGCTTTTTTCCTCCTTTAACAGTTTTGAATGGTCTCCGCAGAAAATTATTTCCCCTCCGTTTCTGCCCGCCAGAGGGCCGATGTCAACGATCAGATCTGATGCCCGGATTACCTCCTCTTCGTGTTCCACAACTATCACGGTATTACCTGTTTTTTGAAGTTCCCTGAGAACTTTGACCAGTCTGGAAGTGTCCCTGGGATGAAGACCTATGCTTGGTTCGTCAAGTATATAGAGAGAGCCGACCAGACTGCTTCCCAGGGAAGTTGCAAGATTTATCCTTTGCGATTCCCCGCCTGACAGGGTTGATGAAAGCCGGTTAAGTGACAGATAACCGAGTCCCACATCCCTTAAAAAATTTATCCTGTTCCTGATTTCCTCAAGTATTCGTCCGGCAATTTTTTCTTCATGAGGAGATAGGGATATTTCATTAAAAAATTTATGGAGAGAGTCAATTGACATTGTTACCAACTCCTGGATCGTCTTTTTTCCTACCTTTACCCATGAGGCCTCTTTTCTTAACCTGGTACCTCCGCATTCGGGACATTTTGTTTTGCCCATGTACCGGCTTAGCATGACCCTGTATTGTATTTTGTACTTTTTCTTTTCAAGATATTTAAAAAAGCGGTCAAGGCCGTAAAAATACCTGTTTCCATTCCATAGCAGCTTCTTCTGCTCATCTGTCAGTTCTATATAGGGTTTATGGATCGGGAAATTGAATTTTGAAGCGTTGTATATCAGCCTCTCCTTCCATTTTTTCATTTTGGCACCCCTCCAGCAGGCAATTGCATCATTATAGACTGAAAGGCTTTTATCAGGTACAACAAGGTCTTCATCAACGCCGATTATTTTTCCGTATCCTTCGCAGACCGGGCATGCGCCCAGTGGATTGTTGAAGCTGAACATGTGGACTGAGGGTTCTTCAAATTCTATTCCGTCCATTTCAAAAAGGTTAGAAAAATGGTGTACTTTTTCTTCATCAGGGTTCCCCGTTTTGAGTAAGCATTTCCCCTTTCCTTCGGCAAAGGCGACCTCAACGGAATCGGCAATGCGGGCCCGGATGTCGTTATCGTTAGCAACCATTATCCTGTCAATAACCAGGTTCAGGCTATGCAACTTACTAACAGCAACGGGATCTTCTGTCAACTCACTTATCTTTTTGATCCTGCCGTTCACCTCCATCCTGGTAGCCCCTTCCTTTTTTTTTATTTCGAGATATCTTGCAATATCTCCCGCAGCGGGTATCTCAGCCGGTGATAGAATAATAACAGGTGTGCCGTCATTAAAGGAAAGGATAAACCCGGCAACATCCGAAACGGTGTGTTTTTTTACTTCTTGTCCTGAAACCGGCGACACTGTTATTCCTGTTCTGGCATAAAGCAACCTGAGATAATCGTAAATTTCAGTTGAAGTGCCAACTGTTGATCTCGGATTGTGTGTTTTCACTCTTTGTTCAATAGCTATTGCAGGAGGTATTCCGGTTATGGATTCCACCTCGGGCTTGTTTATTCTTCCCATAAACTGACGTGCATAGGATGACAAGCTTTCAACATACCGTCTTTGTCCTTCGGCATAAAGGGTGTCAAATGCCAGCGATGATTTTCCGGAGCCTGATAAGCCGGTAATGACTATGAATTTATCCCTTGGAATTTTGAGACTAATGTTCTTTAGATTATGAACTTTTGCCCCTTTTATTTGTATATAGTTATGAGTGTTTGTTCTTTTTTCTGGCATAATTATTGCGCATTACAACAATGAGACTAATGTTTTCATAATGTTTAAAAATGTTAAAAAGCCCTAAATGCATTATCAGGGGTCAAAAATTTAGTAAATTTGCAAATATAGTTCATATACAATTGACACTAAAAATTATTAAACGTTAAGTCTTATTAATTTGGTTTGTCAATTGAAAATTTGAATTATAAAAAAAAGGAGGTGGTTGTGCAGGCACATATGACGAAAAAGAGTGATCAGGAACTTGTGCAGAGATTCCTGAAAGGTGAACAGGCGGGAATTGAGGAGTTGATTAACCGTCATAAGGACAAGGTTTATACTTATATTTTGCTGATAGTTAAAAATCAGCAACTTGCAGAAGATATTTTCCAGGATACTTTCATAAAAGTAATCAAGTCATTATTGAATGGAAAATACCGGGAAAACGGACGTTTTGCCTCATGGGTTATAAGAATAGCCCACAACCTGATAATTGACCATTTCAGAAAGCAAAAACAGGTAAACACTTTTTCCAATGACGATTATGAATCTGACATATTCAATTCCAGGAAGTTCTCGGAAAAAAATGTAGAGGATACGATAATTCAGGATCAGATCACAACCGATGTGAGAATGCTGATCGATGAATTACCCGAAGAACAGAAACAAGTGATACTGATGAGGCATTATGGCGGTCTAAGCTTCAAGGAGATTGCTGAACAGACCAATGTTAGCATTAACACGGCTTTGGGCAGGATGAGGTATGCGCTGATAAATCTCAGAAAGATCATTGAAAGAAAAAGGATCAATCTGACTATAAACTGACCGGTTTAACTTTTTGCTTTGACATTTAGCGGAAGATGGGAGAGTTTTGTAATAATAAATTCTGCTGTCTTCCGTTTAAATTATGTTAAAAAATGTTAAAGTTCCTGTTTATGAAGAATTATTCCCATTATGTTTATCTGATCAATTCACTGGAGAAGCCGGCTACAGATAAGTCAGGTTTAAGCCCATCCTTAATAAACAGTGCATCTGAGTTCAGCGATGTTAAAGATTATCTTGACAGTCACCTGTTCAAGGTCAATAATCGGGTAGTGAGGAATATATTTGAATATGCCCGCCGGCAACAAAAATTCCCCGGAGATAGTCAATCTCAATTTTAAAACCATCTTTTAACTGAGGCTGTTCAGCATATGAATTGCATGACATGAAACAATGCCTGCTGTTTCAGTCCTTAATCTGAATTCACCCAGACTCACCGGTATAAAACCATTTTCAACGGCAAGCTCCATTTCATAGTCAGAAAACCCTCCTTCGGCACCTATCAGTATGAGCGCATTATTTCCAGGTTTATAAAGATTTCCGATATGCTTTCCGGTTTCTGCAGATTCAGATGCAATGAACTTTTGTCCGGCGAAATCTTCTTCTACAACTTTTTTGAAATTCTGCATCTTTTCAAGTTGGGGCCTGTAAGCTTTCAGTGATTGTTTCATGGCAGACGTTATAATCTTTTCGATTCTTTCCGGGTTTATTTTTTTTCTCTCCGAATTTTTGCATAAAAGGGGCTTAATTGTATCAATCCCTATTTCAGTTGACTTTTCAATGAATGTTTCGAATCTTCCCGTGTTTTTTGTTGGACAGATGCCGATGGCTATCCTGTAATCCCTTCTACCGAAACCCGGTTGCTTTTCCAGCACTTTTAAATAACATTCAGCAGGATCGGGTATTTCTATCTTTGCCTTGTAGAGATCCCCCCTGCCGTTTGTTACATAAACAATGTCCTCTTTCTTCAAACGCATTACACTTATACAGTGGTGGGATTCATCCCTGCCCAGGAAGCTTTTTTTTTCACTGAATTCAGGGGTGTAAAATAATTGCATATTATACCGGATTTTATGATATTCTCAAAAATATGGATAAAATTGCAAAATATTAATTCCTTCAGTTACCGGAACTATACAAAAATTATAAAACACGGGAAAATGAAACGGATTGGATGTTTGTCAGATACACACGGGTATCTGAATGATAAGTTGTTCGGGTTTTTTAGTTCCTGCGATGAGATTTGGCATGCGGGTGATATAGGCAGTGTGGATGTTGCTCATAAACTGGAGGCATTCAGACCGCTTAAGGCAGTTTACGGGAATATTGACGGGCCTGATATCAGGGGGAGGTTCCCTCTTCACATGAGATTTGAAGTTGAAGGAACCGATGTTTGGATAACTCATATAGGAGGTTTTCCGGGCAGGTATGATCCCGGTGTAAAACCGCTTATATATGAAAAACCTCCCAAATTGTTTATTTGCGGCCACTCTCATATACTCAGGGTAATGAATGACAAAAAGCTGAAACTGCTGCATATAAATCCCGGAGCAGCCGGGCGGTCGGGGATACATAATGTGAGTACAGCGGTCAGGTTTGTACTTGATAACGGGGATATAAAAGATCTGGAAGTCCTGGAAATGGAAATGCATTCCTGAAAAGCGTCAAATGATATCACTTCTCTTCATTCACAACTTCAATTTCACTTACGCCGGCTGCTTCCCTGTAACGCCCGTAACGGCTGAAAAACTGATTTAATTTGGTTTCCGTGGCAAGCATATATATGTAGGAGGTTTCTCCTCGGGAGACATTCAGTTCACGGCGGCGGGTACGCAAATCGTTTATAGTTTCCCTGAATTGAGTGTTTGAGGAATAGGTTTGCATTACACCCCTTGTGTAACCGAAATAGTACCATTTGCCTTCAGCAGCTTCAATATAGAGGTCGAAAAAGTCTCCCGTTTCCCTTTTAGAGATCTCTATATATCCGTTTATTTCCCTGTTGATCTTTACTCCTCCTATATATTTGAGGTTTAGTTTTCCTGAAGATCTGTATGAATTGTTTTCTTCATCCCATACAAAGTTCACTTTATTGAAAAACAGTGTTTTGTCCATTGCTTCCGGAACTCTTCTGCCTGAAGCCCCACTTCGTGCCCCTCCAAGGTACTCTTCTGCAGATTCCTTTCCCAGTATCTGGCTTAGACCCTTCCGGTAGAAAAAAGCGGTTGAATCAATTTCTCCGGTTTCGCTTTCCTCTGCAAACTCATTTGCCATTATCTCAATTGCATCATCAGAGAAAAAGAAGTCAACACCCATTGCAAGTTCAAGGTTTGTCTCCTGTTTCCGTGTTGAAGAGGTGAAGTGTCCGGCTGCATTCAGTTTTAGCTGACCGAGATTCACGCCGGGCTCAATTTCCCCTTCACCGTATAGCATGCATTTCTCTGTGTCCAGACTGAGAAAATTGCCGGGATATTCAGGATCGTTGAACCTGTCAACTGTTCCAATAAGGTATGCGTTTGTTGTCTGGTGATACTGGAGGAAACCGCCGGCAGTAATAATTGGAGTATCAGTACTGTTTTTCGTTTTGCCCAGGAAAAGGGGGTAAACACCTTCCGGCGCACCTGAAATGAAAAGTCCTGCATCTATTCTGCCTTCATCATCAGATACCGGTTGCTGCGGAACAGGTATCATTACATTAAGCGGATTAATATCATGACTGAAGTACAACCAGTTATCCTTCCCGTCAAAACAATCTGTTATCAGTCTAACACTGCCATTGAAATTCAGATACTGTTTGCCCGATTCAAGAAGGGCCTCTCCCTTAAACAGAAAGTGTTCGCTTAACCTGAATTTATCGCCCTCATCAATAGTTCCTCTAGCTACGGTTTTAATGTCATCATTTACCAGTATTGTGTCTAAACGTATTTTCTGAATCTTATTCCTGTCGTCCACGTAATCATAATATCCTGTTCCGTTGTAACTCTTTTTCCCGTCAATTCTGATTTTAGCATTGTTAATAGTGTGCTGTGCAGTAGATGGACCAATCTCCAAACGGGCATCCGAAAGCTCGTTAAGAAATCCGGTTTTTTCCGCTTCAACTTTCCCGTCGCCCGGAAAAATCAAGGCATCGGCAACATTTATTCTCCTTACACCTTCCGAAGAGATTAGTTTTTCACCGTACCTGAAAACGGTTGCAGGGGAAATATAGTAGAGCGAATCCTGCGCATCGCAAACCGATATGAACAGGGTACCCTCATCTGTTTCGTTTTCTGCAGCTGACTTAGATAACAGTTGCAGCTCCATTGCATCAATATCCCATAAGATTTCTTCCGGAAAGGCTTTATAACGATTCACAGGGAAGATTACCGGTTCATCGTTGTTAACCCTGAACTCCCCCCGGAGCCGATCTGTTTCAACTTTTGCCAAAATTCCGGTTGATTCAAAAACAGCCTTCTCTCCCTGCTTATTATACAGAATGAAATCAGTTGTATCAGATTCAAATGAATCCGGCCCGAACCTGAAAAGTGAAGATTCAAATGCAGAGTTCCTGGTTTCAAGTATACCTTCGCCAGTTAATTCCGAGGAAGAAAGAAGAAGTTCCCCTTTAAGGTGTGTTTCATTGTCAAGAATTGTAAAAGGGTTTTCTACTTGCCTTACGTATAGTTCATCCTGGTAGGGCAGCCATTGCACTAAATTGTTTTTTGACGATACCATCGGATAATCTGAAGATCCGCCGCTTCTTTCAATTAAGAATTCATTGGCGGCTGCATTCATAGAATCGGGGAAAAACCCGATATCTTCAGAATAGATCTTTGAAGCAAGATATTCTATAACCCCGTCACCTTTAAGTCCGCTGTTGCTCATTGTAATCATATCGTAAAACCTTCCTTTACCGTCGTAAACCGGCAATCCCTCTTCCTCCGCAATATGGGTAAAACCAATTGAAAGGTCGTCCTGAAGAGTGAGCGTCTCTTCAAACTCCGGAAATATTCCCGATGAAACGAATTTCCCCTCCAGTTCAACATATTCAAACCTGAATGTATTCAGGCTATCCATTCTGAACGGATAGAGCTGGAAGTAGACGTCTGCCTTGTCATAAACACCTCCGTAAGTTTCCGGGTCATCATAAAACACAAAGGAATTTTCGGTGCTGTGGAATTTCGGGAAATCTTCATATTCGTTGTTACCTGACTTGTTGGTGGGTTCGTCAACATAAATAATACCTGTAACGTTTTGTATGAGGTTTTTCACATTCTCCGCAAGCGCCCTGCCGTACATATCATATTCATCCCGGGCTGCCCTGATACTTATAGAATCGATTTTACGGAGGTTGATGCTGAATTTGTCATAATCAAATGAAAAGTTGTTGCCGAAAAATGTAAGATAGCCTGCATTTACTCTGCCTCCAAACTGAAAATTCCTGTTCTCTTTCAAAATCACGCTGTTATCTTCCGGATAGATATTGACGTTCTGAACGTTACTTATGTGCACCTGTGGTATTCCGTTGATTTTCAGCTCAAGTGTATTAAGGTCAAGTACCCCGTTTTCCCTGGGTGCATCAGTTTTTGATTCGAAATTAATTACATCGAAATCTATAAGTTTGTGACTGGCCATCAGGTAATCATTCAGCTTTTTCCTTACTGTAAATATATCGGAACCGGTATCATAATAGATAAATCCTTCAATTGCAAGGCTTATTAGCTGGTGTCTTATGCTGCTCACCGGTCTTCTCATAAAAGAGGCATATTCTTTTGCCGTGAGTTCCCTCTCTTCGTTGGCTGAAGCAAAACGCCTGACTGACAGAAGCGGATGAACTTCATCCCTGCCTTGTATTTCCCGGAAACGGGCATTGTTAAAAAAACTGAAAGACTCGAAATTGGCACTTCCGGTTGAACTGCCTCTTGGCATGGTGAAGTGGATGATATCCTCATTCATCTGCCAGATGAGTTGTCCGAAATTCATGTTCACTTCATGATATGTGTTGGTGTAAGGACTGCCTGACATTACATTGTCATTCCTGTTAAGAGTGAATTCTCCGGGATTATTCCTGTAATTTAAACGGAGGTCAGGGTGGTAGATTGAGTCCCCTTTCAGATGAAAAGTAACTGTTGAACTGTTTGCGGAAAATTCCTCACGGGAGAAAAGGAAGTGTTCTGAAAGAGCTGTGAAAAAAGTTTCTCCGTTACGCATGATCGTAATGTGTGCTTTAGAATCTTCACTGCCTGAACCAATAAGGTTTTTGCCTCTCATGGAAATACCCCCTTTGTAATTGATCCCGGGGAATATATTGTCTAGAGAGAGGTCGTGCCTGTAAGAATTGAAACGCGGGTATGAAGTTTCACTGCTTTCTGTGACCCTTGTAACCCGGTCGGTTAAACTTCCCCTGAGCTTTTCCCTGAAATATTCGCCATAGGTGAAAATAACCGAATCCGCACTGTATTGGTTGTTGTTAAGGTCAATGGTGTAGTTGTCAAGTACTGCGTTAATTTCATGGAGTTCATACCCCGCCCTTTCCCATCCTACTGACCCGTTCCTCCCTTTCCACTGCATTTCATCAATTGAAAATTTTCCTGAAGTGTTGTTTATAACTATGCTGTCGTTACCCGAATAACATATCAGATCGGTGTTGTCAATGATTATGGTCAGTGAACCTTCAAATATGAACCGGACATTGCCGTTAACTGCTTGCCATTCAACTGCCGAGGATTTGTATATAGCATCGTCATTCAAAAAATGGTAAACCCGTTCAAGTGATTCATTTAATAAAGACAACCTGTATCTGTTGTTGTCCGCGTAGTAACTGAAAGCCTCCAGCCAAACCGGAAAATGTCTCTTTACGGGATCTTTTTCTGAAAACAGGTTCAGCAGCCGGATCAGGTTAAGGAAATGTGGAACCGGCCTTGCATTTTGATTTGCAAGAAGATCAGCAATATTTATGATCCTCTCCTTTTCTTTTGTATTGAAATTACCGGAATTCCAGTTTGCTTCAAAAAGAGCAATTACTTCTATCTGACTATCGTCCAGGTTGGAGCCCATAAAAATTGTAAGTTCCCCGGGAAAAGCTTCAGTATCTCCGGAAAAAGCTCTTAATCCCTGCGATTTTGACTCAAACCGGGCCATTGAAAGCAAAAGAATGCAAAATATTACTAAAAAATGTATATTCCCTTGATGCGAGAAAATAAGGCTAAACTTCATTCCGGCATAACATATTGATTGCTAAATACATGAACATATTATACGGAAATGCCGGGAAAAAGTTAAACAAAACCCTTAAAGCTTACTTTAATAACAATTCCGGAAGACCGGTATTTTCCGAAGCATTTAAAATCGGTTCAGTTTAAAAAGAGTTTATTATACTGTAAAAATCTTCAGCAGAAAGTGACGCTCCTCCTATTAGACCGCCATCAATATCGTTGTTAGAGAAAAGCTCCCCTGCATTTGATGGCTTGCAACTTCCTCCGTACAGAATTGTTAAATTATTTGCAACATTCCGGTCATATTTCTCCTCGACCAGGTGCCTTATATACTGATGAATTTCCTGGGCCTGCTCCGGGGTTGCATTTTTTCCCGTCCCTATAGCCCAGACAGGCTCATATGCAATTATCACTTTACTGAAATCATCTTTTGGCAGATCAAAAAGTCCCAGTTGTATCTGCTTTTTTATAACTTCAGTATAAATTGACCTTTCCCGTTCATGGAGTTTTTCCCCGCAGCAGAAGAGCGGCTGAAGCCCGCTTTCAATGGCATTCCTTACTTTGGAAGCAACGTCCTTATCGCTTTCATTAAAGTAATGACGCCGTTCGGAGTGTCCTGTAATAACATATCCTGCCCCGGCTGACCTTATCATCTCAGCGGAAACTTCTCCTGTAAATGCGCCTGACTTTTCAGCGGCACAGTTTTGAGCTGCAAGCCCTATCTCATCGCCAATAATCTTTTTAATCTCAGTAAGATGTGTAAAAGGCGGGGCTATGATAACACTGACATTTCCGCCCCCCCCCTTTTTTAACAGATCGATTACTGATCGGGCCAGATCCATACCTTCCGTGAGCGTGGTATTAAGTTTCCAGTTGCCTGCTACTATTTTTCTTCTCATATACAGTTTGTTTTTGAAAAACAGTGAACTTATTTTTCTGTTGCATTATCTTCAGTAACTGTTCAAATCTTCTGAAGGTTATCAGTCGGATCGTTTTTTGCTCCATTTGATCACAAAACAAATTTATTATAAATAGAAGTGATAACAAAATATAGATGGCTGACAGATCACTTATTGTGTTTGTTAATAAGAAAATTATCAAATTATATTTCTTTCCCTTAACAGTGATATAAGCTTTTTGGTAATTTCATCCGTTTTCAGTATCTTTTTTTGCTTGTCATAGCAATTCAGTACCTTAATATCGTGTTCAATTTCATCCTGATCAAGGTATTCACGTCTTACCTTTTCCTGGAAGGGAATGCTTTTTTCATGTATATCTTCTTTTCCCCCCAGATACTCCCTGTCATTTCCGGTTCTTGAATTTTCAAGATTCTTCCTTGTAAAACCCATCGGCACATCCAGGAAAATATTGATATCGGGGCGCGGTATCCCGTAATGCTCATATTCCAGATGAAGTATCCAGCTCTTCAGTTGTTTTTTTTCCTCATTGCCGGTCAATTTTGAACACTGGTATGCAATATTGGAATAAACATATCTGTCAGCTATCACAAGGTATTTGTCTGAAAGCCACCCTGAGATCTCTTTTTTTGCATCATTCCTGTTGCCTGCATAAAGAAGTGCAGCCAGATAGGGATTAACAGTATCTATAGATCCGAGATCACCTCGCAGGAACATAGCTATAAGGGATCCGAAAAGGGAAGAGTCTATTCGTGGAAAATGGATGTAACGGTAGTTGATATTTTGCCCGTCAAGATAACTGCAAAGATTGTTCAACTGGGTTGATTTGCCTGAACCGTCCAAACCTTCAATAACTACAAAACTCATATTACTTTTATTTAACTGATCCGCTATATTTTTCCGCACAACGAAATCAGGTTTAATGACGCATATGTTCATTCTCTCCCGTAAATTTATCTTAATTTTAGTATTTTATCTCTATAATAATATTTTTTTTATTATGGTTGCCAGTAATATTCAGTCTTACAGAATGAATCGCTTCGCTTTCCAATAAAATTTCTCCTCAGGCTGTGCATAATTTCTGATGAAAATATTTTATTTACATTTATCCTGAAAAAGCCTGAATTTTGTATTAAAAATTTACAAAATTCAGGCTTACAGAATGAATCGCTTCGCTTTCCAATAAAATTTTTTCCTCAGGCTGTGCATAATTTCTGATGAAAATATTTTATTTACATTTGTGATTCTTATTGTGTGATTATGGAAATTTTAAATAAAAAGAAAACTCTTAACTGCGGCGGCAAAATTGTTGACTTCTCTGACCCCAAAGTTATGGGAATTCTTAATGTCACACCCGATTCTTTTTATGACGGAGGGCGTTATATAACAAATGATGCAATTGAAAGGAGGGTTGAAGAGATTGTTTCATCGGGGGCTGATTTTATTGATGTTGGTGCAGCATCATCCCGGCCGGGAGCAAAACTGATTCCTCCGGATGAGGAATTGGAACGGCTAGAACCGGCACTGGATATTATTAGGAAAAGACACCCTGAATCAATTGTTTCCGTTGATACCTACAATTCTGAAGTTGCAAGGAATGTAGCGGAAAATTACGGGGTTGAGATTATAAATGATATATCTTCCGGTACTATTGACGGCAGAATGTTTGAAACAATTGCATCAATTGGGGTGGTGTATGTAATAATGCACATGCAGGGCAGACCGGAAAATATGCATCTCAATCCGGTTTATGATGATGTTACAAATGATGTAATACACTTCTTTTCCGAAAAGACAGCAGGGTTAAAGAAGCTTGGCGTATGCGATGTAATTATTGACCCCGGGTTTGGTTTCGGGAAATCTCCTGAACATAATTACAGACTGGTTAAAGATCTGGATGTTTTTAACTTTTTTGATCTGCCAGTTCTGACAGGGTTTTCCAGAAAATCAATGGTTTACAAATTGCTTGGATTGCCACCGGAAGATGCACTTGCCGGGACAATAGCATTCAATACAATTGCTCTGATTAAAGGAGCCGATATTCTCAGGGTTCATGATGTAAAGGAGGCTGTTGAAACAGTAAGTGTATATAAAGCAATGCGAGGAGAAGAATGAGTAATGAATATATAATAGCCGTAATATGATATCTGCTTTCATTTCAATAAGAATCCTGGATGTTTTTGATATAATACTTACAGCCGCTCTTTTTTACTGGGTTTACCGGCTGATAAAGGGGACTATAGCCATAACCATTTTTGCTGGAATATTTTCAATATATTTTTTATGGCTGCTTGTACGCGCCCTCAACATGGAACTTCTCTCATCAATCCTCGGCCAGTTTATCGGTGTTGGCGTTATTGCCCTTATAATAGTTTTCCAGCAGGAAATAAGACGCTTTTTGGTATTTATCGGAACACGTTACCTTACAAACTTCGGGTTCTCTCTCGAAAAGATCTTTTCCTTCGCAAAGGAGTCTGCTCCAAGACTCAGAATTCAGTCGATACTGAAAGCATGCAAAACATTTTCTGAAACCCATACCGGAGCACTAATCGTTGTATCCAGAAAATCCGAATTGATTCCATATCTTCAGACAGGTGACATCCTTGATGCAGAAACTTCCAGCAGGTTACTGGAAAGTATATTTTGCAGGGAAAGTCCTTTGCATGACGGTGCTGTAATAATAATTGACGAGAAGGTAAAGGCAGCCAGGTGCATACTTCCTGTATCAGACAGCATCAACCTGCCTGCTGAATGCGGGATGCGTCATCGTGCAGCACTGGGCATGTCGGAGCAGACAGATGCCCTGGTAATAGTTGTATCGGAAGAGAGGGGTGAACTTTCAATAGCAGATACCGGTAACCTAAGACTGAACATAACTCTCTCCAGACTAAAGGAGATCCTTGAAGACGAATTTGTTGACGATCCTTATAAAGGGCTGATCAGTTGACTACTAACCATCCTTCCTTCCTGGCCTGAAAAGAAAGTTTGCCTTTGATTCCTCGTTGCTGAGTAATCTTTCGATATTTTTCTGATGGGTGAACAGAAGAAGAACGAAAACAATCAGGGAAAAAATAACAAGGGAAGGTGTTGTGGTATTGAAAACCACTATTACCAATACCGGGAATGACAGGCCGGCAATCATTGAACTTAATGAAACATATTTTGTGGCCAGAAGTGTTACCATGAAAACCCCGAGGCATATAAGTGTTGATAAAGGGTCAATTGCAAGTATTACACCTATTAATGTTGCAACTCCTTTTCCTCCACGGAAATTGGCAAATACCGGGAATATATGTCCCATGATTGCTGCAAGCCCCAGTAAAAGCTGAAAATTTATGTAATCGCCCGATACAGGGATATGATAATCTGTAAGATAGATAAGTTTAACGGCTACCCAGCCTTTGAGTATATCAAGAAGCAAAACGGGTATCCCTGCTTTGTATCCCAGGAGACGTATAGTATTTGTACTTCCCGCATTTTTGCTGCCATGTTTGCGGACATCGGTATTGTAAAAAAGCCTCCCTATCCATAAAGAGTTAGGAATAGATCCTATTATATAGGCAAAAAAAATTATAAATGTATTCCAGATCCAGGGCATAACTAATTGTTTGAATGGGATGCAAAGTTCTGCAATTTCAGTTAATTTTCAAAATTTATTTAATTCACAAAAGATTATTAAGAAAGGCAGAAACACCATTGCAGATTACATCCCGGGTAACAAGGCGCACATATTGAATAACGCGATTATTCATCATTTATGATAATTTTCCTGACAGCATATGTAAAACCTGAGTTATTATTACTTTCAGAAACCCTGTAGATCTTTTTCAGATCATCTGGTGCATTGCTTACAACAAAGGGGTGCTGAACATAATTGAGCATGTCAAGGTCATTGTAATCGTTACCAACTGCAATACTGCAATTGTGGTTTCTGAAGAGCCTTTTGAACAACCATTCTGCTGTGTGTCCCTTGGAAACTTCAGATGGAAGCACTTCCATCCACATGGTGCAGTTGTCGAGCGGAGAGGTAGCCCTTACAACACGAAGGCTGCTAAGTTTCCTTCTTATATTTTCAAGGACTTCCAGATTTTCGGGCACTATGGCAAGCAACTGGCTTGCATTTTTGTAATTAGGGGGGTCAATAGAGAGCGGTAAAGCATAGTCGCTGTAGATGTTACATCTTTTTTTGAAATCTGAATTGCCGCATTCTGCATCATAAAATAAAAACCTGTGATTATCCGGTACCAGGTCGTGAACCATAAAGCTCATTTTTTCATCAATAAAAGTCCTGATAGCCAAACTAACCTCTTTTTCCTTTAAATGTGCTGCATAGAGCAGCTCACCCGACTGCCAGTCTATCACCCCCGCACCGGTTGAAAAAATCACATAATCGACCGGGAAAGAGTTATCCACTACTTTTCCCAGGCTGTAAAGGCTCCTGCCGGTTGCAATCACCCTGCAAACCCCCATTTCACCAAGCATATTAAGGGTCTCAATATCTTCCTTGCTGACCTTCTTGCAGTCATTCAGCAGGGTCCCGTCAAGATCAGTTATAACTACTTGCGGTAGAGTCATATTCTGTGCAAAAGTATTTGTAATTTAAACATTCTGCAAGAAAAATAAAACTTTGTTGTTCCTGTTTTATTGTATTTTTTATAAAAAAGGATTCAGCCTGCTATCATCGCAATTAGATCTATTATTATTACTTTTACAAACTACAGATTAACCGGTATACAATAGATGAAACAATACAAACCGCTTGAACTCGCACAAAAGCCGACACCGCTGCACCGGCTGAACAGGATGAGTGAATTGCTGGATATTGACTTATGGATCAAGAGGGATGATCTTACAGGGGATATTCTTACCTGCGGGAACAAGATCAGGAAGCTGGAATATATCATGGCAGATGCTGTTGATAAAAAAGCAGATACGGTTATTGTTGCAGGGGGCATACAGTCCAATCTTGCCAAAACAACCGCTGCACTTGCAGTAAGGCTTGGGATAAGTCCGGTCATGGTACTTGCAGGTGAGAAACCTTATATAGCCAAAGGCAATTTTTTCCTTGCCTCCTTGCTGGGGGTGGAAACCAGGTTTGTTGAAATATCACATCCTTCCGAACTGGCAACTGCAATGAAGGATGTTTCAAAAGAGCTTGAGAATGAAGGTGCAAGGCCCTATATAGTAGGGTTCGGGGCATCAAACGGACTGGGAACGATGGGCTATGTTGAAGCATATAAAGAGCTTACGGTACAGATGAGAAAAGAGGGTGTAGAGTTTGACCATCAGTTTCTGGCAGCCGGATCGGGGGGCACTCTGGCAGGCATTATGGCAGGATCAATATTTGAGAATTCAAATTCACTGATTACCGGAATAAGCCCGTGGCTTTCTTCATCTGAGGTAAAAGAGAGTGTGTGGAAATGTATAAGGGAGATGGAAGGTTTTTTGGATATTAAGCCGGGAAGCATTAAATTAAAAAAGGATGTTGAAGTGGACGATTCATACATAGGGAGTGGTTACGGTATTCCTACAAGGGAATGTATTAATGCCATCCGGAAGCTTGCAAGGGAGGAAGCAATACTTATTGATCATACCTACACCGGAAAAGCGATGGCCGCTCTTTTGGATTATGTTGAAAAGGGGAGGGTGAAACCGGGAGAAAAGGTCCTTTTCTGGCATACGGGGGGGGCGCCCGCACTTTTTACACTGGAAGCGGAAAAGGAATTTTAAAAAGTACGGTGAAAGAAATATTATTTACGAAGAAAAACCGCTGTAAATGGCACTCGATACAATAATTGATTTTCATAATGTGTCGGTCTCACAGGCTGACAACCTGGTTTTATCCGATGTCACATTTCACTTAAAAAAGGGCGAGTTTGTATACCTTATCGGAAAGGTCGGAAGCGGCAAAACCAGTCTGATCAAAACAATGAACGCTCAGCTCGATGTGAAGGAAGGTGAGGCTTTTGTTGCCGGATTTGACCTGAAAAAGATAAAAAGGAAACAAATACCCAGGCTGAGAAGAAAACTTGGAATTGTTTTCCAGGATTTTCAGTTGTTACCTGACCGTAACGTGTATGATAATTTGCTTTTTGTGCTGAAGGCAACGGGCTGGAAAAACAAAAAGGAGATGGATGAAAGGATTGTTGATGTTCTGAACCGGGTGGGACTGGTTTTCAAGGGATATAAGATGCCTCACCAGATTTCTGGCGGAGAGCAGCAAAGGGTTGTTATTGCCCGCTCATTGCTGAATGATCCCGAAGTTATTCTGGCAGACGAGCCCACAGGCAACCTAGATCCTGACACATCCGAAGAGATACTGAAACTGCTCAAAGAGATCAGCTATAGCGGTCGCGCCGTTGTTATGGCAACCCACAACTATACTCTGCTTAAGAAATTCACTGCAAGGACACTGAAGTGTGAAAAAGGGAAGATCGTTGAAGTTGACCATACTGCCGAAATAGATTTCACTTCGCTTATGATGGAGTAGGCACTTCCGGCAGTGATCAAATCCGTCATATCATTTATTTACGGGTTACTGAATTGATTTCTTGCAATACAATTCTAAAATAATCTTTAATGGAACAGGGAAAAATTCAAAAGTTCAGATACAAAAAAGATTTTCCGCTTGAATCGGGAGGATATTTGCCGGAAATTGATATTGCCTATCACACTTACGGCAGAATGAATCGTGAGAAAAACAATGTAATCTGGGTGTGTCATGCACTTACGTCAAACTCAGATGTGTTTGACTGGTGGGACGGGCTTTTTGGAGAAAACGACCTGTTCAATCCACGGGATTTCTTTATAGTCTGTGCCAACAAAATCGGTTCGTGCTACGGCTCAACAGGACCGCTCAGCATAAATCCGGAAACGGGCAATCCCTGGTATCACTCTTTCCCCCTTATTACTGTAAGGGATATTGTCAGATCACACGAGATACTGAGAGAGCACCTGTGCATTGAAAGCATTTACCTTCTGATAGGAGGTTCAACAGGCGGGCAACAGGTTCTGGAATGGGCGTTTATGAACCCCGGCCTGCATAAAAATATTGCTCCGGTAGCGACCCATGCAAGATCATCACCATGGAGTATAGCTTTTAATCAGTCACAACGCCTCGCTGTTGAAGCAGACTCAACCTGGAATGAATCGAATCCTGAAGCAGGTCTTGCCGGAATGCTTGCAGCAAGGTCAATAGCATTGTTAAGCTACAGGAACTACAATACCTACAAGTCAACACAGAGTGATGATGGTGAGGACAAACTTGGTGATTACAGGGCAATGTCATACCAGCGCTATCAGGGTGAAAAACTTGTCAGAAGGTTCAATGCATTTTCCTATATGAGTTTGCTGAACACAATGGATACTCATAACCTTGGCAGGGGAAGGGGGGGGAGTGAAAAAGCCCTTTCAGGAATAAAAGCACGAACAATGGTGGCAGGTATTAATAGTGATCTTATTTTCCCTGAGGAGGAACAGATCCATCTTGCCGAATCAATTCCCGGCGCTGAATTTACCAGTATCGATTCCCTTTACGGTCATGATGGGTTCCTGATCGAAACAAATGCATTGTCAAGAGAGTTGGGCAGGTTTTTGGGTTTAAAAGCACGGGTGTATGTGTGAGAAAAAGGATTAAGACGGAGAAAAATTATTTTATCTCTAAATTTACCACATAATTTATCTTTTTATACGTTTGTTATTTGAAAATAATATAAAACTTACTCTGATGTACAGGATGTCCCGATTTGTTGTTTTAATCTTTTTCTGTTTGTTTGCATCATCCCCTTTTCTTACTGCCCAGAAATCGCTTGTTTATGATAATGATAACGTTGATTACCAAAGAGCGATAGAGTATTTCGAAAAGGAGAAATTTGGAGCTGCCCAGCAACATTTCAGAAAAGCCAAAGGCAGTTATGATGCCAGCTCCCTGATGAGAAGCTATGCCGAGTATTACATTGCCCTTTGTGCAATAGAGCTGGAAAATCAGGATGCCGAGTACCTGATGATGAACTTCATTGAGAATAATCCTGAAAATATAAAATCTGACGAAGCCCGCTTTCATCTGGGTCGCCACTACTACAGGAATCGTTCCTACAGAAGGGCGGCAGGATGGTTTGCTTCAGCCCGGCCCGGCATGCTGCCGCCGGAATTGAGGGATGAGCATTACTTCAGGAAGGGATACAGCTTTTTTATGAACGATGTCTATGATGAGGCTTCCCGTGCCTTTTATGAAATAAAAGACGGCCGTTCGGAATTTTCTGTTCCTGCAACATATTACTACTCCCACATTGCTTACACTGAAAACAACCTTGAAACAGCTCTTTCCGGTTTTCTTGATATTCAGGATGACGAAACTTTTTTTTCTCTCGTACCTTATTATATAACCCAGATATATTACTTGCAACGCCGCTATGAGGATGTTATAAGAGAGAGTCCGCAACTCCTTGAAGTGGCAACATCCGGTCGTGTTCCGGAAATTGCCCGTATTATCGGTGAGTCCTATTACAGACTGACACGGTATGAGGATGCGGTAAAGTACCTGGAAATACATATGGAGAAATCCACTTCAGTTTCCAGGGATGACAGGTACCAGCTTGGATATGCCTATTATAATCTCGGGTTATACGACAAGGCTGCAGAACAGCTTGAACGTGTTGGCAGACCTGAAGACGAACTTCATCAGAATGCCCTCTACCATTTAGCTGATTGTTATATCAGACTTGATGAGAAGAGCAAGGCCCGGCTTGCTTTTGAGTCGGCTGCACGGATGGATCATAACAGTAACATTCAGGAGGATGCGCTATTTAATTACTCTGTTCTTACTTATGAGCTGGCATTTGCCCCTTTTAATGAGGCTATAAACGGTTTCAACAGGTTCATAGAGCTCTATCCTGATTCTGAAAGAATTGATGAGGCTTACAACTATCTTGTAATGGCCTACATGAATACCAGGAATTACGGGCAGGCTCTCGCATCCCTGGAAAAGATAACCCGTAAGACAACTGATATACAGCAGGCTTACCAGAGAGTGGCTTTTTACCGCGGTCTTGAGTTGTTTAATGACCTGCGTTTTGCCGGGGCGCTCGAAATGTTCGATCTTTCGCTTCAGTACTCCCAGTTCAATCCTTCAATTGCTGCACAATCTTATTACTGGTCGGGTGAGGCACAGTACAGACTTGAAAACTTTGACGGGGCTATCAGAAATTACAGCAGATTCCTTTTATCTCCCGGGGCTTTTGAACTTGAAGAGTACAAGACATGCCATTACAATATGGGGTATGCATATTTTAAGCAGAAAGACTATTCAAACGCCCAGTCCTGGTTCCGCAGGTACCTCAATCTTGAAGGGACATCAGATACCCGGATGGGTGCGGATGCCCTGAACCGCATAGGGGACTCCTATTTTTCGATGGGAAGATACCGGGATGCACTTCAGTTCTACAACCGTGCTGTAGCTGCAGGCAGGATGCATGTTGATTATGCTCTGTTCCAGAGCGCCATCTGCAATGGATTGCTTGGCAATATACAGGATAAGATATCCAAACTGTATGAGCTGACAGAAGAACACACCAATTCCTCATATATGCCGGATGCATTGTATGAGCTTGGCAGAAGCCATCTTGACCAGCAGTCACCTGACAGGGCACTGAATTATTATAACCGTATATTAAATGAATTCCCTGAAAGCGACCTGGCAAGAACTGCGCTTCTGCAGATCGGACTGGTGAATTATAACTATGACCGCAACACGGATGCACTTGAACATTATAAAAGGGTGATAGATGAATATCCGGGAAGTGCAGAAGCAAGGAGTGCTCTGACGGGTATAAGGAACATTTATATAGACATGAATGATGTTGAGTCCTATTTTGAATATGCCGAAAAGCTTGGTGATTTCGCAGATATAACGGTTTCGGAAAAGGACTCGCTCACCTATCTGGCTGCCGAGAACACCTATATGTCAGGTGACTGCGAAGCGGCTGTAGAGCGTCTTGGAAGCTATCTCGATGAGTTCAGCAACGGAATATTTGTGGTAAACGCCCATTTTTACAAGGCAGATTGCCACCATATGAGAGGAGAGTATGAGAAAGCGCTTGAATCTTATAATTATGTAACAGGCAGGCACAGGACTGAGTTTACCGAACAGGCACTTTCCGCAGCAGCCGCATTATATTTCCATTTGCGTGATTACAGTTCCGCTCTTGATAATTATATCAGACTTGAAGAACTGGCGGGTGACAGGAAAACCGTTCTTGAAGCAAGAAAAGGCCGGATGCGGTGCCATTTTGAACTTGACAACAGCATGCAGGCGTTCGAAGCGGCAAATGAAGTAGCCGCAACAGAAGGTGTAGCTGAAGAGACTTTAAGGGAAGCAAATTTTATTGCCGCAAAATCCCTTCTGACTCTGGGAAAAAACAGTGAAGCTCTCGAACGGTTCAGGAAAACGGCAACAGAGGTGTCCAGCCGTGAAGGAGCAGAATCAAAGTACCGTATTGCTGAGCTCTATTTTAACATGGGTGAAATTGAAAATGCAGAGGAGGAGATAAATGATTTCGTTTCGATGAGCACTCCGCATCAATACTGGATGGCGAATGCTTTTATACTGCTGGCCGATATATATATTGAAAAAGAAGATCATTTTCAGGCCAGGCACACTCTTCAGAGTGTGATCGATAATTACGATATTACGGATGACGGTATTGTGGAGAGGGCAGAAAAAAGGCTTGAAAAGATAGATGAAAATGAAAACATATTGTAATAGTACTTGAAAATATATTAAAGAGATGACTATTAGATTTTTGTATAAAGGATTAATGATTTCGGGAAAGAAACCCGAGACTTGTTTTGTGTTACGGCTTCACCGTGAAATTGCTTTTGCAGTATTCATGCTGGTATTTCCTTTTACAGGGTTTTCACAGGAACAGATTCAAAAAGAAGTGGTTGTGGTGAGACCCTACCAGCCTACGATTGCGGATGCGTCTAAAATCACAACACTTCCGGAAATTAAAGACACGGTCGCTATTGTTCCGGATTTTGATTATAATATATTTCCCATGCCCCTGACAGTTGACTATGAAGTCCAGCCCATCACCGCTGCACGCCTTGAAGAGAAACCCCCTTCACGTTTATACAATAGCCATATTAAACTGGGGTACGGGAATTACACAACACCTTATGCTGAACTGAGTATAAACAGTTTGCGCAACAGGGACTTTTCAGGAGGGGTTTACCTGAAGCACCATTCATCTCACGGTAACATAACACTTGACAATAACACCGATGGGTTGTCAGGCTTTAGTGACAACGAAGTGTTGCTGTACGGCAAAAGGATGTTCAGGGAGTCAAATCTTTGGGGAAGAGCCGGCATGACGAGCAACCAGTTCAACTACTACGGTTATGACACAACTGTAGATACTGTTTTTGACAAAAACGATATCAGGCAAAACTTCCTCTTTGCAGAAGCGTCAATAGGACTTGAATCGACAGTGAATGATTCATCGGGTCTGCACTACGATATTTCAGCCAATTATTCCCATTTCCAGGACAGGAATAAAAACACGGAACACGGGATCAATGTGGGAGCTGCCTTTCAGCACTATATCAGGGGACAGATAATAGGTCTCGAGATAGGTTATGATTATTTCAACAATACAAGGGTGGCTGATACTTCAAACTGGATAATCAGGGCAAATCCCTGGATAACCAAAGCCGATGATGAATGGAGGGTTATGGCAGGATTCAATGTCTATTATGATTATTACGGAGGAACAGGAAAGACATATTTCCACCCCCTCGCAAGTCTGGAGTTCAGTCTTGTCAAAGATTATGTAGTGCCCTACGTAGGGGTTGACGGCAACCTGAATATTAATAATTACGGACAAACAGCCTTGGAGAACTTTTATATAGTACCGGGACTAAGGGTCGGGAACTCTAACAACAAAATAAACCTGTATGCAGGAGTGAAAGGAAATATCACCAGAAACATATCTTTCAACGGCGGAGGTGCTTACAGGGTTGTTGACAATATGCATTTTTACATTAACGATACTGTAAGTGAAGCTGCGAACAAATTCCTCGTTGTATACGACGATATAGAAAAATTTCACTACTGGGGTGAACTTAAGGCAAGCATCGGGAATAGTTTCGAAATTATGCTCAAAGCGGATAAGTACAGATATGAAATGAAGCTTCAGGAGCATCCATGGCACAAACCTGAGACTGAATTAAGTTTTTCTGCAAGATATAACCTGCGCGGCAAAATATTACTGAGCGCAGATATTTTCCATATCGGCGAAAGAAAAGCAAAGAGCAGGCTTCCGGAAGCCGATCCTTTCCGGCTTGACGGTGTAACCGACTTTAATCTGGGTGTGGAATACCGGTATAACAATCTTTTTTCGGCATTTATAAAAGCCAATAATATAACATCTTCCGGATACCGTAAATGGAATTACTATCCTGTCCAGGGCTTTAATTTCCTCGCAGGATTTACTTATTCATTGTAAGGATAAGATGGAGAATGACCGGTTTGTTGATTTTTTGTTTGTAAATAGTATCCTGGCAGAACGGTTAATGGGCAGCATAATGATTGAAATTTTATGTATATTTGAATATTGAAAAAAAATCCACCCGGTTTTTTCATAACTCTTTTTACAGGGAATTTGGCATAATTGCACTGCAGCTTGCTGAGTGCCATCATTACATATTAAAATTTGTTGTGGAAAAGTATAATTAAGCAGAGGATAAAATGAGTATAACTGAAAATGAAAAAAGGGATTATCAGGCAGACAGTATACAGGTTCTTGAAGGTATTGAGGCAGTTCGTAAAAGACCTGCAATGTATATTGGTGATGTAAGTGTAAAAGGACTGCACCATCTTGTTTACGAGGTAGTGGACAATTCCATAGATGAAGCTATGGTTGGCTACTGTAAGCGTATTGATGTTGTGATTAATGAGGACGGTTCGGTTACTGTTACCGATGACGGCCGTGGAATACCTGTTGACTACCACGAAAAAGAGAAGAAGTCTGCTCTTGAGGTTGTTATGACTGTACTGCATGCCGGCGGGAAATTTGACAAGGAGTCGTATAAGGTGTCAGGCGGCCTTCACGGTGTTGGCGTTTCATGTGTTAATGCTCTTTCATCATATATGCTTGCGGAAGTTCACCGTAAC
>SL_3KL_010_SEDDRAFT_10000063_pt1 | contig 61519 bp, 41 predicted proteins | sample SodLakKL_010_SED_2_FD_10381 | JGI IMG/M metagenome (IMG submission 10381)
ATCAAACTCTCCGTTGTATATATAAAAATTACATACACTCTGGAGCCTAAACCCCAACCCACTCAAACAATCTGGTTATATCTCCATTATTTTAAAGAACACACAAAAAATCCCACCCCAAAAATTTCCTAATCCATTTCCGAAGCAGGACAATTAATATAGGGGTTGTAGAAATGCAATGTCAACCAATTTTGTAATATTTTTTTGAAAATATCTTAAAATCGGAGACTTACATTTTTACCCTTTCACACTATTACCTAACGATTAATGGAAGCTATTTCTTGTGTATTTATTTGGTGAATTTATGAGATAAAACTTCCTAATAAATATTTGTAAACATGAATTTTACGAGACAAAGAAAAGCAGCATTTCAACCTATTTCACTGAATTAGTATTAAAATCTTCTTTTCAACAGAGTCTAAAGTTATTTGGTAAAAGAGTATACTCATCCAACTGAATATTAGCTGTCATACAACTTATGGCCTTCCGGGTCCTCGTCATATTCTTTAAAAAACCAGACCGATGCATAGATCAACGGTGTGTCGAAAAGGGCAAAAAAGAATTTAAAGAGGTATGAATTGAGTATTAAAATTGCCAGTGCCCCAATGGTTGTAATGTTATCACCCAAATTTCCGGACAGATAGAGAATACTCAAAATTGCCGTACTGTCTACAAGCTGGCTGAACATGGTTGAACCATTATTTCTGATCCACAGGTATTTTCCTTTTGTTACCCGTTTCCAGAAGTGAAACAACCGTACATCCACAGTCTGGGCTATCAAATAGGCAATCATGCTGGAAACCGTATTTGCAATCACAAATTCATAAACACCCTCAAACAGGTTCAAGCCGCCGCTTACTCCGTATGTATCAGGGAACCAGTGGCCAACACTCATCAGTAAAAGCATGTACATATTCAGAAAAAACCCGATCCAGACCACAAGCTGTGCTTTTTTACGTCCAAACAGTTCCGAAATCAAATCGGTAACCAAAAATGTGAACGGATAAGCAAGCAGGCCAACGGGGATACTCATTGTGTAAATGCTTCCGTCACGTACAAGCGATGGGGTAAATGCCTGCATCCAATCCGGCATTGTGAATGAGAAGATTGTGACAAATTTTGTAGTTCCTACAATATTTCCGAGTACCAGCGACGTAATAAATACACCCACGAGGCTTAAAAAGAGGATGTCTCTTTTATGCGGTGTGAGCTTGCGGATAGATTGTAAATTCATCTGAACCTTTTGCGGTAGTAGTATTGTTAATACCAAACCAGAACTGAAACAGATATCGTCTCGTTCGTGTCAATTAAAATCATGGATAAAGAAAAGAAAATAAAAGCAAAAATTGCAGAAATAGCTGCTCAGCGTTATGTACGCAATGAGCGGTTTACTTATAAATCTGCAGCCAGGCAAATGGGCATTGAAACCAGTGAAGTTCGAAAACATTTTGGCACCCGGGCCTCCATGCTAAGCTATTTTTATGATTCCAGGATTTATTTATACCAGGAACATGCCGAACAACTGGATGCTTATAATGATTTTACACTGAGTGAAAAACTCAGTGATTTTCTTCTGTTTTTATTTGATGAATTCGGACAACACCAACAATTTGTTTTGAAGACGTACAAAAGATTTGTCATCAAAAATGAAAAAGCCACAAATTTTGAAGTACTGTTCAAAGATCAGGTGAAAAAGATTTTCGAATCTGACGGACAAATATCCGCACCTTCTTCGCTGATTCTCTCTACGGCGTTTTACAGCTCAGTGTACTACAAATTTCATGCTTTTTACCATTTTTGGAGCAGCGATGAAAGTGAACATCAGCAGCAAACAATGGCACTGATTGATAAATGGAGTTCGTTTGTTGAAGAAATTTTCTACACAAAAATTGTAGAAAAGGGAGCAGATCTCGGAAAATTTCTCCTCTACAATTCTCCACTCAAAAAGATATTGCACAAATAAATATTTTCCGGTTTTCCCTATGAATGATTTTCCTTCAACCAAATACCAGCGTGGAAAAATTTTCGCCAAAACAGGCATTGAGGTAGGCAAGAAATATGCCTGGCATTATCTCAAATCCCTGGCTAACGGCCATAATAACAGGGCCGATCTCCATAAAAAAACGGCTGAGGAAGTATTCGGCCAGTTCACTAAACTCAAGGGCACTGCTCTTAAAATTGCCCAGTCTTTCAGTATGGACCAGGGATTTTTGCCGGATGAGTTTTCTGAGGTGATGACTCAGGCGCAGTATCGCGTACCCCCTATTAACAGGGCGCTTGTTCGATCCATTATTAAACGAGAGCTGGGCTCACAGCCTGAACAGCTATTCCAGGAATTTGAGACCGAAGCTATGGCAGCCGCATCCATTGGGCAGGTTCATAAAGCACGGTTAAAAGATGGCAGGCAAGCAGCCGTTAAAATACAGTATCCCGGAGTTAGAGACACTATTTCATCCGATCTTGCACTGGCCCGCATCCTGATGAAACGAATTGTTACCGGAGGTTCGGATATAGATCCATACCTCGAAGAAGTAAAAACCACCCTGCTCAGAGAAACAGACTATATCGCAGAAGGAGAAACGATCAACCGGTTTCATAAGCGGTTTAGCTCCGATGATTTGATCACCCCGGAATGGATACCTGAACTATCGACCAACCGGGTACTGAGCATGACGTTTATTGAAGGAGTTCACCTTGATGAATTCCTGGCTTCACAGCCATCACAGCAGCAAATCAATCATTTCGGGCAACTGTTCTGGGACTTTTTTCACAACCAGGTTCGGCAGAAGGGTGAGGTTCATGCTGATACTCATCCGGGTAATTTTCTCTTCACGCCTGATGGCAAACTTGGTGTGATTGATTATGGATGCGTGAAAACCTTTCCGCAAGAGTTTTTTAACGATTACCTGAGCCTGCTGCCCGTACACCTGGAACGTGATGAGCAAAAAATAATTAACCTCTATAAACGGCTGGATGTTTTAAAGGCCGGTCCCGAATCAAATAAGAAAGAGACAACCTATTTGGAATTTTGCAAAAACTATGGATACACCTTTGCGATGCCCTATTTGGAAGATCGTTTTGATTTTGGCGATAAAGAGTACAGGGAGCTAATCCGGGGTTATACCAAAAACGCCCCCATCACTAATGAGCCACGTGGCAACAAGCATTTTATTTACACCACCAGGGTGCACCTGGGGCTGTACCATTTTTTGATGAGGCTTGGGGCTGAGATTTCGACAAAGAAATCGAAAGAGATTGTATTTGATGTTTTGAATAAGTAAAAAAAATATCTGGTGTGATGCATAAAAGTGAATAGATCCCGCATGAAGCCCGCCTGCAGCAGCCTTTGAAAATTTTCAACCTTACCATCTTTTCAAGAATTTAAATCGGCCTCAGCTTATAATAAAAAAGGCTGCCATTCTAAGAATAGCAGCCCTTAATTATTGTTATTCAGAATTTTATTGGCCCTGGAACCATACAGGTGTATTGATATTTACATCGGGTATATTATCCCGGTTATTATCAATTTCTACCTGTGGGTAAGGATATCGATTAGGAATCTCACCTCGTGGGTTCGTCAGTTCAGGATATCCGGTTCTTCGGAAATCGGTATGTGCTTCCTGAGCCTGGAACGGGAATAGTGAAATCCATTTTTGAGTCATTACGTGTTCCATTTCAAGGCCTGCAGGTGATGACGGCAACACTTCTTCCTGAGCCAGAAACGCTTCGGCTTCGTCTCCTTCAATGCCATGATATGCCAACGATACCCGAAGTGCATTTTCATAAGCATTCAGAGCGTCATTATTTTGATCCAGCCTTAGATACGCCTCAGCCTTGGTAAACAAGAGTTCACCATACGTCATTAACTGCATAGGAGCAGTGGCATTCACGATGTTTGAAGAAAGTCCGGAGTAGATTGTGGCCGCAAATTGGTCGGCTTCTGCATCTCCGTTAGGAGCCGGAACAATACTTCCATCTTCTCTTGGCTGGGCAAAAACCTCAAGCCGGGGATCATTCACAGGCGCCATGGCATCGTACATGCTCTGGCTGAATGCATGGTGTCCGCGATCCAGCGATTCCTGATACCAGGGATGCTGTTCGGTTGAACCGGTTCCAAAATTATCAAATGTCAGGTCATCAGCAGGTGATTGAAACCCATTTTGAGCGGCATCAATAACACGCTGTGCTGAACCCTGCGGATCATGATTACTCCATCGGTTGTGCACCTTGGCTTCAATCGAATAGGACACCCTCAGCCAGGCTTCTGCATCTCCGCCAAAAATCAGATCACTGGAACCCGCTGTTCCAACTGTCTCATCCCGCAGAGCCTGCCTTCCATTTTCCAGATATTGTAAAACCTGAGTATATACATCCTCCTGTGAGTCATATGCCGGAGTGAGGTTATCTATCCCCTGGTTGCTCTCGCTGAAGGGAATTTCGCCCCACATATCCGTTGCATATGTTGCTGCATAGGCTTTCAGTATTTTTGCAATACCAACAAAGTTATTGTTGCCTTCTTCCCGGCCCTGCTCAATAATGATATCCAGATTGTGGAAGATCGTTGGATACAAATTGTTCCAGTTATTATTGACCAGAGTTGCATCCAGGCCTGCCAGTCGGTCATAATCTCTGAGCTGGGCATGAACACCTGCTGTATGCTGAACCCAAACGGATGATATCCAGGAGGGATCGGTTCCCGACAGGTTAACGATGGTATGCATCATTGCTGTAGGAAGCAGGGTTGTATTGGGTGCTTCGGTTGGATTATTTGGATCTGTATTATAATCCAGCATCGTATCATCACAACCTGCCCACAGAAATATGAACAGGGTGATTGCCATCAGATGTGTTAAATATTTCATAGTCTTCATAAGTTCAAATGTCTGTAATTAATTATATAGAGAGACGTACACCAAGAATGTAGCTTCTTGTGCCCGGCATATTCACATATTCGAGACCCTGAAAGTTAGAGTCTCCACCGAGGTTTGTTTCCGGATCCCAGTTTGGATAATCTGTAAACAGCAACAGATTGCGTCCTGTGAAGTACAATTCTGCTGAACTTGTAGGCAGCCAGCTAAATTGTTCCCTGGTAAGATTGTAGGACACTGTTAATTGTCTGAGCCGGATAAAGGATGTATCGTAAACATTCGACTCTGTAATGAGATCCTCATGAAGCCAGTAATTCTGATCTTTCAGAATTTCGATATCATTCGGCCCTTCAACAACCAGATCGCCTGCATCATTGATAAAGCCTTTTACTCCGGATGGCACTCTTGGAGTTTCACGGTCTTCAGTTTTGGCGTCCATCCCATAAAGCTTTTGAAGACGTGTGTTTCCTGACCACATTTCGCCTCCCTGCCGTATGTCGAACATAAATGAAAGCCCAATATTTCGATAATTAAACCGGTTGGTTATGCTGCCCGTCCAATCAGGGCTGACATTACCGACAGACTGAAGGTCGGGGTCAGTCATGGCATATCCATAATTCGGATCATCCGGATTACTATTATAAACAATGTTGCCATCATCATCACGCAGATAAGCACTTCCGAAAATAATAGGATAGGAGAAACCTTCCATTGCCCTGATATTCGGATCCACGAAACCACCAATAAATATATTGTCTACGCCGGGAGCAAGCTCAATAACTTCTGAAGTATTTTGAGCAAAGTTCAGCGTCAGGTCCCATTGAAAATCAAGAGTTTGGATCGGGCGAATATTCGCCATTACCTCATGGCCGGTGTTCTGCAATTCACCCGCATTTCTCAGGTGAGTTGTAAATCCTGAACTTGATGCTGTCGGAACAGCAAAAATCTGGTTAATTGCATTTTCTCTGTACCATGTATATTCAACATTTAGCCTGTCTCCAAAGAACGACAACTCGGTACCCAGCTCTATCGTTGTGTTATTCTGAGGCTCCAAATCCAATCCGGGTAACTGGTTGCTCAATCCTAAACCGGTTATTCCCTGGAATGGAAATGTAATTCCATCTGCAAGGAATCCGCTGCCGGCATTAAATGTAGAAAACGTTTCGTTTGTGCCATAAATCGGTGCTGCCTGGCCAACTTGTGCCCATGATGCTTTTATGCTTCCATAGCTCAACAGAGACTCATCGATGTCGAAAGCTTCAGTGAACACAAAAGTACCTCCTATTGATGGATAGAAAAATGAGTTGTTATCTACAGGTAATGTAGATGACCAATCATTCCGGGCTGAAAGATTCATGAAAAGAAGGTTGCGATAATTTAATTCAATATCTCCATACACCCCTACTACTAAAGATTCTAATATAGATTCATCGGCATTAATTGTAGAAGCATTAGAGATATTATGAAAACCACCTATACTAAGACCGCTTGCCGTTATCTGCTCTGATTTCTGATCGAAATGGTTGATTTCATTACCTATGAGTGCCCGAACTGAAAGATCGGAAGTAATGGATCGCTGCATTTCTATATTCAGGATAGAAGTGATTTCGGTTCTTGACCTGTTGAACTCAGAAATCTGGCCTGCTCCACCTGTTGCACCAGAACCCAACTCTAATATCTGTTTTCTTCTGGTTACATAAAAGTCACCACCAAAACGGTAGTTAACGTTCAGCCAGTCTGTAAGCTCATAATTTGCAAATAAATTTCCGAAGAAACGATCTGTATCATCAGTGTTCCTATTGTTTTCTATAGACCAACGAGGATTATCCATTGCACCCCGGTAATTGATTTGAGAAAATGGATCATCTTCATCTGCAATCGGGGTCCCCCATAAATCGAAACTTGGCGGGGCCCACCACAGAGTAAATAGCGGATTAGACAAATCACTGCCCTGGCGAGGCTGATCTACTGATGTATTTGAATAGTTAGCACGTCCACTGATAGTCAATCGTTCCGAAAGCTGATAATCTCCTCCAAGGCGGAATGTGGCACGCTGCATGCCGGTATTAGGAATAATTCCCTCCTGGTCCACATAGCCAATTCCAACAGAATAGCTTCCATTCGGATTTGCACCACGTATGTCAATATTACTATTGGATGTTACACCTGTTTGGAAAAATGGAGAAACATTATCGATCGCTTCATCAGGTGCCGGAACTTCTTCTCCCCGGGGATCTGTAATTGTTGCCGGCAGATCCTCAATTCTCGGCCCCCATGAAAATGAACCGAAACTTTGATATGCACCTCCAAAACCTTGTGCATAAGTGGTTTGTAAATCCGGAGTTCTTGAAACTTCATCAAACTCCAAACTTGAGGAAATATCAACGGAAATCTGATTTTCTGGTGCTGTTCCGCCTCCTCTTGTTTGAATAATGATTGCTCCGTTTGATGCACGTGTACCATATAATACTGCTGCCGATGAGCCCCTGAGTACACTTACGGATTCAATATCTTCCGGGTTCAGATCTAAAATTCTGTTCGGAGCATCAACGCCTGATACGTTACCTCCAGTAACTGCTCCCGAAGCAACCGGAATACCATCAATAACAAATAATGGTGCATTGTTTCCAGTAAATGAATTAGCTCCGCGAATCCTCATGGCTGCAGAAGCACCCGGCACACCACTACCTGGTGTTACGGTCAGGCCTGCAACAGTTCCCTGAAGACCGCCAATTATATCCCGGCTGCCGGATTCACGTAACTGTTCTGAATCAACACTCTGAATTGTGTAGGCAAGTGACCTTCTTTCGCGTTCCCGCCCTAAGGCTGTAACCACTACTTCTTCAAGGCCTACCAAACTTTCAGATAATTCAAAATCTAACGTTTTCTCGGCTGAATCTATCACGATTTGTTCTGTGATTGAATCGTACCCAATAAATGAAACCACAATTGTATAGGTTCCATGAGGTATATTTTCAATCATATAATCACCGTCTACATCCGTAGCGGTTCCTCTTTCCAGCTCTTGCAGGAATAAATTTACACCAGGCAAGGAATCACCTGTTCTTTCGTCATATACTGAGCCTGTTAACGTACCTGTCTGAGCAAATACAACAGAAGTAGTCAACAAGGCAAGCAGTAAACCCAATAGTAGCTTTTTCATCATAACATGACCTCGTTTTTAATAATTATTCAATTGTTTATGCAAACAGCACCGGCAATTTTTGCCAGCAACCGAAATACATATAAGTATTATTTAAGGAGTGGATTGTAGAATTAGCAAACAGCATCACTCGCAATAAATATGAATTGAATATGAATTATTTGTTTTGGTTGTACGAGCGGAAACTATATTTATAACCAACAAAAATAAAGTGATAGAAGGGCGCTAAATGGATTGTAAAATTACATTAATCCTGGCAATAAATAAGTTGAAATGGAACCTATAACCTGATCTATGACAAATATTTATGAAACAAATAATATTGATAGTTCCAAAATTCAAACAACAAAATTACACACAAATACTTGCGATATAATTAACTTCATTTAACATGAATGTTATTAATATCAATTGTAGTTTAGTATCCGGTATTTTTATGTATATCAGAAATTGATATTAATATACAATATTAACTAAACTAATTGTTAACTTTTTTGTGCATCAAGTCCTTTAATTTCGACTGATTTCCGTTATTCGTTTGTCTCTCTGTTCCTAAAAATATCGGGTGTGAATCGAATCCTAATCCTGATCGACACACCTTGCATTGGGGTATACTATCCGCCTGCTTACAACGCCAATCACATATCCTGTGCCGTTTTCAATATTGGAGATGCCTTCTGGCAAAGCGATAAGATTTCGGTCGATTGAAGGGAAGTGAAGCCAGCCGGGGCCTGCTCTGGCCACGTAAATTTCGCAATTGGTTATTTCAATACTATCCAGATCAACTGTTGCATCTGCTATAATCCCGGTATCTATCGTAATAAAAAATTCATCCGAACCCGTTCGTATTGAATCAGCCAGTACAGACACACGCATAGGCTGGGTAAATTCGGCCTGAATGAAGCGTACATCAAATCGCACAGACACTTCAGCAAGATTTTCCACCCCGCGGATTCGCAGGCCGTCCGGATCACCGGGCATCGCGGCCCGTTGAAAAACAGGATCCGGAAATGAGCCCGGCATCCGAATGGTTACACTGCTTTCAGCTCCGTCTGTGCGGGTTGCCCGCAATTTATATGTTTCGGATGGCTTGAGAGGGGTATTGGCAAAAAAATTATAGGCGAAAATATTATCAGTATACTGAAACAGCGAATCACTAAAAGTTGTCTGTTCTCCGGTTGACAAGTTTTCAAGGGTTACAGTGCCATTGATTCCACCCCCGCTGCGGTCAACCTCTTCCTGAAGGTTAATTACCCGAATCCAGTGATTTTCATCAGACGCATCAAGCCAGCCGTATATTGAAAAAATGAAACGGTCGTTTTCTTTGAATGGCTCCAGTGTTTCATCACACCCTGCAAAAAATACTGCCAGGTAAATAATCAAACCTGCAAAAACCGTGCAGTATTTTTTTTTGAAATTATTCATGGTTTATAACTTCATTTTAACGGATGCGTAGGGTGCAAAAGGTAACTGATCAATACGCCGCTGAGTGAACACATCATAATAGAATAAATTCGTGCGGCCATACGTGTTAATGGCACCGAACTGCAGATCAAGTGTGCCAAAGGAGAGATCAAATTCTCGCTTTACAGAAACATCCAGCCGGTGATAGGCCGGAGTTCTGCCTTCAAAAGGCTGATCGAGTATCACTCTTGGAGTACCGTAGCGGGTTCTCACATTTGGCAGGCCGTCATCAAAGGGCAAAATGCCATCAAACCCCATTTGGCGGGTAAAGGGCAGGCCGGATCCCAACTGCCAGCTCAATCCCAGGATATATTTTCCGATATCAACCGAGGCCATGGAATTAATTTGATGGCGTCGGTCGTGCGCCGGGTGATAACTCTGCACAGGTGAGCCAAACCACTCGGTGAAACTATCCTGCGCAGATGTGTATTCTGTCCATGACAATCCATATCCCAGAAAACCATAAAAACGCTGGCCACCATACTCCAGGCGCAAATCCAGGCCAAACACATCTCCATCGGCAAAGGCGATATCGGTTGTGAATTCCGCAATAGTGCTCCATACCGTTACCGGCAAATTTCTGAGCCCCTTGTGATAAGCTTCGGCCGATATCTGAAGGCCGTTCCTGAAACGCTGCTGCCAGCCAATTAAAGAATGCACCGCTTCCATCCGCTGCTCATTTGGCGTGGGCAGCCAGGCAATAAAGGCCGAACCTGCATCACGCAGATCGGTAATTCCGGCGATGGCCTGCCTGTACATCCCGACTGAGGCGTTGAGTTCATGACGATCACTGCCAAACGGCTGCCAGGATAACCGAAGACGCGGCTCAATACTGGGCGAATAGATACTTGTATAAAACGAAAATGCCGATCCCGGCCTTATCCTGAGCCGGTTACCCACAGGAATGGTTGCTTCAGCGTAACCGCCTGCACCAAGAAGAATTTCTGATTCTGCCCTGGGTATCTGAAAAATTTCTTCGATATCGAAGCTGATCCATTTCATATGAGAATAGACGCCGTAGTTCATTCTGATGCTGCCTACATCCTGGGTCATGTCCAGATCAGTGGAAAATTTGGTAAGCCCGGAAGTGAGGTTTGTTTCATCCGAACCGCCCAGTGAATTCGATAAATGAGAAAGGCCCACATTAAAATCGATGAAAATATCAGGGTCTTGCGACAAATGTGTACACTTACCGCCAATTACAAAATTCGTCCATTTAAAACTGTTGCCCATGTCGAAATCCAGTTTTCCCCTGTCGTAGGTTCTCATGGCCATGGCCGAACATCGTGTGCCGTCATCACTGAACTGGGTAAATTTCAGAAACTGGCTTTCAAAACGCAGCGGCTGCTGTTCTCCGAGCAGCAGTTCGCTTGTCCGTTCAATCTGTGAACTGCGAACCGATCCCAGCCAGGAGGCATTTCTCCCTTCACCAATCGGCCCTTCCATTTGTATCTCCGCCAGAAAGGGACTCACAGAAGCGGTTGCTTCTGTTTCATTAAAATTTCCGTCTCTCATTTGCACATCCAGTACTGATGATATCCTGCCGTTATATTTCGGGCTGAATCCGCCGGCATAAAAATCGGCATTCGCAAGCAAATCTTCCGGGAAAGCCGAGAAAAAACCCACTATATGGAATGGCTGATAGATAAGCAGACCGTCAATCAGAGCCATGTTTTCTGATGGAGTACCGCCCCGCACAAAGAGCTGTCCTCCCCGGTCACCGGCCGCAACAACACCCGGTAAAACCTGCAGATAGGTTGCCATATCACCGCCGGCCGCCGGGGTAACAGCACGTGTAAGGTCTGCTGGCGAAACGCGCTGATGTCCTCCCATAATCCGCCCAGTTTGGCTTGGTACTGATACAACAAGTTCACCAAGTGTTCCGCTGTCAATTTCAAGTGAACGGCTGAATCTGACTGACGTTTCGCTGCCATCGAGTTGAATGGCTTCGAGTAGGGTAGCATATCCCACAAAACTGACCCTCACCTGATACTCCCCTGGTGATATATTTCTGATTCGAAATACACCATTTTGATCTGTGACGCTTCCTCTCACCTGTTCATCCGAATCGTCCAGCAGTATTACGTTTGCACCACTAACAGGCTGACCGTCTGAAGCATCAGTGATAATTCCCTGCAGCGTGATGTTCTGAGCTTTAACATCCGAAGCAATTATGAATAAAACTATCGCTGCCAATAAAAATAAAATGAATTTATTTAACTTCATTAAAAACAAATGAGAAAATTTATCTAATTGAAGTAGTTAACGTGAGCTCGACATAAGATACTTGAATTTAGTGATATAAAGGTATTGTAGTACAAAAAGGGCGTCATCCCGCACCTAAAATCGTTATCCCGTGCTCCGACACGGGATCTCCACCTTTTGCATAGAGATGTCCTGTAGCAACGTTTGGAGATTTCACTCCGCTATCGCTGCGTGTGCAAAAAATGAGCTGATCAAGTCAGGAATGACGGGTTTTGGCACAATAGTAGGGGGATCGAGGTCCGGCATGACGAAATTGAATATCTATTTGCATGGTTACACCCTTTTTGGATTCCCTTACACTCTTTTCCCAAATTCTTATCTCGAACTCATATTAGTTATGGTTCTTCTGTTAATATTCGATGAATGAATAGAAAATTTCTGGTAATAAATTGTTAACAAAGAGATTTAAAATTTCAGCATTTTAAAGAACCTTATTCGTTCTTTTGTTACGAAGAAGTGACGCTTGCCACGCAGGGATCCGTAAGCTGGCGGAAAGGATCACAGAAAAGCAACGGTAACTCTCCAAGGTCGCTTTTCACGCATAAAACGCAAATTTGATTTTTTTCATGAAACCTTTGAAAATCAAATTCCAAAAAAAAAGCTGCCCCACAATGAGGCAGCTTTTTAAGTTTGGTAAAAACCGATTTATTGTGGAGTGGCAACGATTTGATAACCAGCTCCTTCAACACCACAGCATTCGAACACTACATTAATAATGAGCTGTTCTTCGGCTTCATTATAACTTCCTGTAACATCCAAAATAATAGTTTCCAGGCCGGGTTCATGTGAGAATGGAGCCCCTAGCACGGATCCGCCTGCTGTTACATTAAATGCATAAGGAACATCGAAACCAAAGAGTCCGCCAGCAATATTGGTGGTTGCAAACAGATATGGATCGCCTCCAACAGAAATAGGCTCATCAGGCTGTACAATATCAAATGTACCGGCAAAAGCAAAGTCACCGGTTGCCTCATATTCGTATGTACCGGTTGGAACTTCACCTAAACCATTGATGGTATAGGTTCTGGTCAGGCCCGTATCTCCTCTTCCAAGGGTAAGTTGTTCACCGCTTTCGGTAACTGCACTTTCCAGTGTCAGTGTAAGAGAACGGGATGTTCCCAAAGCTGCTGTAACGGGAAAATCAAACGTAATGGAACCTGTATCCAAACTGGTTGATTCCGAATCGTGTTCGATGATAACGGTTCCGGCAGTTCCGCTTGTTAAAACGAAATCTTCACCTTCAACAGCGTCTCCGCTGATGGTGTATTCTACCGTTATATTTTCTTCCTGAGTCTGGCCAAGCTGGAAAACAACTTCCAGGTTTCCGCCGGCTACAACATCCTGGTCTGCTGTTTGAATTATTACAAACGCAGGAACAACCCCACTTTCAATATCGATGGGTTCACTCACATTTTCGCACCCATAAAAAAGGAGTGCGAAAAGTGGTATAACATATAAGAGTTTTTTCATGTTCATAATCGATTAGATATCAAAATTTTTGACAGAATTAATTTTCAAACCACATTGGAGTATCCAGAGGCGGATCCTGCGGTGTATTCGGGTTTGCAGCGATTTCAGACGGCGGATATGGGAATCGCCGGATGATATCACCCAAATTCGCATTTTCTGCCACACTCAGCTCTGGAAATTTAACCCGTCGCCAGTGGCTCCAGTTTTCAGGCGCACGATCCAACACTTCGATATACTGCTGTGTGTGGATAGCTTCTAATGCCTCGGTTTGGTTTGAAAATGAAGACGGCAGGCTTTCAATATATGCCGTTTTTTCTGCTTCAGGAATACCGTTTAGTGATCCAAAGCCTGGTGCGTTGGTCGTAAATGGATCGAGGAAATCAAGTGAAGCGCGAACTCCGTCTATATACGCCTGGTGCGCACCGCCAAGATCACCGGTTGATGCCAAAAATTCTGCTTCGTAGAACAGAACCTCGGAAGCAGTAAGCATTCTGCTGGGCCAGGTTCTTCTTATAATGTTCTGGCTCACCATGCTTGTGGTTCCGCCCCATCCGGATACACCGGCTGTCTGGCCTATAAACTCCTCTGCTTCAATAGTAGAACCATCGTACACTGCATAAGAGAAGTAGGTATTTCGCCGCGGATCTTCCAGTTCGTTCATGATATCCACAAGTGTTTCCCCTGCAAAAATGAAGATATTTCCATTCCCGGCTCCCGAAAAACCGCCAAACAGGTTGTTCAACACCCAAACATTATTGGCATTGTCATTACTGTCGAAAAATGGAATAGCTGCCTCATAATCATTGTCTCTGATGAGTTCCGCATTGTTCAGCAGATCTGCGATCTCAGAATCTACAGATGCATCCTGATTTCTCAGGAACATGTAGGTTCGCAACTTCAGAGAGTTTGCAAATTTCAGCCAGCCAAGCATGTCTCCGTCATAAACCAAGTCGCCCTCATCTACTGCGGGCTCACCAAGCTGTATCTGGTTAATGGCTTCATCGAGCATATCGATAACTCCCCAGAGTACCGTTTCCTGATCGTCGAATGCCGGTTCGGGGAACTGATCCGGGTCGGATGCTTCAGAAAAAGGCACCTGCTCCCACATCATGGTTATTGACCAGAACAGATATGCACGGAGAATTTTGGCCTGAGCGGCTACATTTGGCCTGATCGGCTCTATGTTTTCGGCTGCGTCAATCATCAGCGTAAGATTTCTCCCACTGACACCATACCAGTTACTCCAGGTATTACCGGTTGAGAAAGGGCTGATTATGTATCGATCCGGATTAATAAATACTCCGGTTGAACCGTTCGGCGCCCAAGCATTGATAAAAAAGGAACCGGACGGCTGGATTTCTATTGCGCGGTTGGCAGCTACGTTTGCCAGTACTGTGGGAAACAGCAGGTCCGGCGATACTTCAGTAGCCGCATTTGGGTCTGTGTTGACATCTAACCAATCGTCACAACTTACAAACGCAAATGACAGCGCCGTAATTAATATTATGCTTTTAAAAAGTTTCATAATCGTCAATAATTTCAATGATTAAAATCTTACTTGGATGTTCGTTCCGAATGACCGAACGGATGGCAGTACGTTCCACTCAATACCCTGTCCATTGGATGCAGAACCGAAGAGTCCTGTTTCAGGATCGATATGGGGAACTTCACTGTATATGAGGAACAAATTTCGTCCTTCAAAACCGATTGATACGCTGCTAAGCGGCATATTTTCGAGCCATCGTGCCGGCAGTTCGTAATCAATTTTCACTTCCCGAAGCTTTACATGAGTAGCACTAAAGGTGTTCCCTTCGTGGATACTTGCATTGGCATACTGCTGCCAAAACTGCTGCATGCCCTGTACAGGCACATTGTTCGGAATGAATGCATCGGGATTATCCGGATCGGGTATCAGGCCATCATCAATAAAGGTGGCGCCGCGGCCTTCCAAGGTTTCTTCAGCCACACCGGCTCTTCTGAGAGCACCCACTGTCTGTGAAAACAGCACACCGCCCTGGCGATAATCAATCAGGAAACTGAAGTTGACACCTCTGACATTAAACTGATTGTTGAATGAAAGCCTGAAATCGGGATCGATAGTCCCAAGCCTGATTTCGCCACCGGTTCTTCTGAGGCCTGTGTTCGGATCTATGATTGGCAATCCGGTATCTTCATCTCTGAGGAAGCCGGGGCCATAGAGTCCAAGCGACTTTCCGGGCTCTGCCCGTACCTGCAGTCCGTTAAATGCACTGGCAATTACAATTTCATCCACACCGGGTGCCAGAGATTCCACTCTGTTTCGGTTTTGCGTGAAGTTTATCGTTGAAACGTAATTGAAATAGCGTGTGCGGATTGGATTCAGGTTTAAACTAACTTCAAATCCTTTATTCGACACTTCACCTATATTGGTTCTAAGAGCACCAAAACCGGTAGTTAGTGGTGTCGGAATTGAGAGAATCTGATCTTCCGTTCTTACATCATAATATGTAAAGTCGATACCATAGCGTCCGTCGTAGAACTGAATTTCGGCTCCAACTTCAAATGATTTCTGATTTTGTGGCCTCAAATCAAGTGGTGGAAGTGTACCGGTTGCACTAAACCCGGTCCGGCCGCCATACGGAAAATCAGCACCTGTTCCATACTGTCCAAAAATATCACTTACCGGGAAGTAGCGGAAATCGAGCTGATAGGGGGCTTCATCACTACCTACCTGCGCATAGTTAACCCGCAGTTTACCATACGAAAGGATGTCACCGGCCAGGTCAAATGCTTCGGTAAATACAAAGCTGGTGTTGATGGACGGATAGAAGAACGAACGGTTGTCTACCGGCAGGGTTGATGACCAGTCATTTCGGCCGGTTACGTTCAGGAACAGATAGTTTCTGTATCCAACAGTAGCATCAGCAAATACACCAATCAAACGCTGCTGGCTGAAATTGTTTGCAGGTGAGTTTGACGAAGCATTTGCGAAATTTAACAATCCTGGTACATCCAGAGTTGATGCAGTATTTCTCAAAATACTCTGCTCTCTGGTGTTCAGGTTATAACCCACTACGCCCTGGAATGAGAAATCTTCCGATATGTCTCTGTTTACCTCAGCCAGAACATCAAGATTGATCTGCTCTTCGGTGATAATATCGAGCGAGAAATCACCATCATCACGGCCAAGCGTACCTACGGCATTCTGCCGCTGGCGGTCTTCTGTATAATAATCCAGGCCTGCACGTGCTGTTATGGCAAGCCAGTCTACAGGGGCAAACCGCACCTGGGCATTACCAAAAACCCGCTGAATACTGTTCTTAAATGGGTTTTCGTTTACAATCCAGTATGGGTTGTTATCAAATGTAGACAATGCTCGCTGTGTGCCGTCGTCTTCCTTATAATTACTAAGCTCACCTACAATATCTGTGGTTCTCGGCAGGGTGTTGATCAGAGAGGTGAGAACGTTCGGGTCGTTACCACCGGCAACGGCTCTACCGGTTGAGTTCAGGTTGGTGTAAGTACCAGACAGACGTACTGTGAGTGCCTCAGTCATATTTCTTCCGGTATTTACCGAGATGGACGTTCTGTCGAGCGTATTATTTGGAACAATACCGCTCTGGTCGGTTCTGGTAATACCTACACGCAAGTCTGAAATTTCATCTGCATTGGAGAATGAGATACTGTTAATGGCCGTTAAATCACTTTCGTAAAAATCACGGACGTTATTTGGAAACGCCTGGAGAGTTACTTCTTCGCCACGAATGTTTTCTACCTGCTGGCCGGCAATTCTCGGCCCCCAGCCGTTCAGGCTGTTAGCATCGTATTTACCGTTCGATCCCTGAGCATATTCGTTCTGGAAATCCGGCATACGCAGCGGAGATGAAGTACGGATACTTGAATTAACTGTAACCGTCTGGCCTCGTGCTGCAGAACCTCTTTTGGTGGTAATAAGAATTACACCATCTTTGGCCCGCTGTCCGTAAAGAGCAGCAGCGGCTGCGCCTTTCAGCACCGTTACACTTTCAATATCATCAGCGTTTATATCGCCACCACGGTTACCCACATCAACAGCACCGGTTAAACGATCCTGGCTGGTTCCGCCAACAATATTGGAGTTGGAAATAGGCACACCATCTACAACAAAAAGTGGCTGGTTGCTTCCGGAAAGCGAAGAGATACCACGAATGGTAATCCTTGAAGAAGCGCCAATGTTACCAGACTGGCCCTGTATTTCCACACCGGGAATTTTACCTGCCAATGCATCAACAAAGTTGGTTTCTCTTGCCCGTGATACTTCTTCTCCTGAAACAGTAGAAATAGAATAAGCAACAGATCTTGCCTGGCGTTCGATTTGCTGGCCGGTTACAACAACTTCATCCAGTCCGATTAAATCCTGGGAAAGCTGCACATCCAGTGTATTCGTACCTGATGAAACGTCGACATCAATTTCCTGGGCTATATACCCGATAAAGGTAATTCTAACTGTATATTCACCTACAGGAATTGCTGAAACGGTATATACTCCGTCCAGATCAGTCACTGCACCTCGTTCGAGGTCCGGGATAAATATATTAACACCGGGAATTTCCTCACCGGTTCGAGAGTCTGTTACTGTACCTGTTAATGTTCCGGTCTGCGCTACGGCAAACGGCACCAAAAACAAGCTTAACAACAGACTTAGTTGTAGCTTTTTAATCATAAATAACCTCTAAGCGTTTGTTTTGGTTGTTAAATAAGTTCTTAAAAAGAATTTACAAGTTATAAATTTTATTAGCTTTGCATCCATTATATCAAGTGAAATTACAGCAAGGAATGGAAATTTTCGAAGTGTTAAGCTAATTCGATTACTAATAAGAATAAAGAATCAATCACATGAATCACAAAAGTAAAAAATTTAAAAACTCCGAATATTTTACGTTAAAACTATGTGATATAACAATTAATTATGCCTTTAATGAATTATTCAAAACATGAAATATCTATATATTTCACATTTATTTACATAATTTTCAATAATTTTCTTCCAATTGCTTAATAATGAACTTTTATAAACTTTTGATGAAAAAGACTGATTCTACACAGCCATTTCTAAAATTAAGGTTTATAAATCATTCAATAATGAAAACCTACGCCAATTTTTTTTAAGTTGATGAGTCAATGTTTTAGAATGTAAAACCATTTTTCAGACACAATAACTACACATATTAATGAATGAGTACCTATGGAAACAGTAGTTATTTATCTCAAAAAGAAAGATGAATATAGCTCAGGGGCTCAGAAATATTACATCGGCAACTGTTTTCAGTATGTAAAAGTTATAACAGTTAAAAAATGACTGCTTCTTTTAAGTTATCAAAATAAGAAGTTAAAGAGCAAGACGTTTTTAATTTACTTGCAGATATTGTGATTCAGCTAAAAATATTTGCAGTTCGATTTTGTTGTTTATAAATAAGTTAAGTTCTAATTGTCATCTTTCAACCGCTACATAGAATTCATTCATATTGTTAAATAACATATGGTTACACTTCTAATTTATATTCTTCTTTTCTCAATTCAGCTTCAGATACCTGAAAGCGGCAAACAGATGCCAGGTGATGACTATTATGAAAAGGGCATTGAATATCTGGAAGATGGAAACTGGCAAAATGCATTAAATTTGTGGATTGGTGTGCGAGACAGCCTGAGAGCAATCAATAAATCTGATTTTCGGATCGGTCAAAAATTTATTGAACATGTAACGGCCACTGAACTTTCTCAGCTCTATCCTTTAGCTTCTGAAATGTATCTTTGGGGGCTTCAATCTCAAAACATTAGTCTAATAAAAAAAGAACTGGAAATAGAAATTGAGATGCTTCAGCCTTTAATCCCTGAATCTGTTTATGAGAGCTGGAAGAAAAAGATCAGACAAAACGATGAATCTGTGCTGAGCGAAATAAAAGGATTTTGGATAGAGCAAAACCCGGTCTTAGACACTTCTATGAATGAACGTTTGATTGAACACTGGGAGCGAATTGCTTATTCAAGAGAGCATTTTAATAAAAACCGTTCATCTGCATACAAAACGGATGACCGGGGCAGTATCTTTGTTAAAATGGGCGAACCCGATAAAATTGAATCCGGAAATTTTCTGTTGAATAACAGCCGGGTACAGTTTTTTGCAAGAGAAATATTGAGACAGCAGGATGAAGAGGTAGATGGTTTCGGGCAGGATCGAATATCAGTTGATAACCGGAGCTTTGGTGAAGTAGTCAGCGACAGTTATTACCGGAATAACATTTCTAAGGCCATTACCGACCGGGTCCTGACTCAGCGCGTTTCTTCTGATTATGAAGTCTGGATTTATGAAAATCAAACCGTTGGTTTACCCGAAAATTTGCTGTTCATTTTTGGTACAGATGCTAATACCGGAAATTATGGCATGATTCAGTCACCCGTAGATTTTATACCGGTACAGGCCTTTCGCCCTCAGCGTATCCGGGAAGCCAATTTCCAATTTAACACCGGAGCCATATTGCAGCTCAGCCTCTATGATAATCTCAAATATGTAGACGATAAATTTCTTGATATATATAATGATCTTTACGACAGGCTGATGAGCGATCAATCCATCATCACCGAAGGTTCTACCAGCTACCTAACTCACAGGTATGCCGATGAACTGGAAGCTATGAGAAGTGCAGCACCTGATCATATCTCAATCTACGACAGAGAACTGGAAACTTTTACCGTGCAAACACGAACGTATCGGTTTTTTGATGAAAATCTTTCACCCTACCATCTCTTAATGGCCGTTTCAACACCTCATGAATCAATTATAAAAGATAATGCAAAATTTTTGAGTACTTTCGAAAATATTGAACCGCGTTATCATCTAAAACACACCCTTGTTGTTCACGACGAAAGCTGGACACAGCTATACAGCACTCACGATTTTCCTGAAATCTCTTTTGACAGTGATGATATTACCAATCAACTGCTGCCTTCCTCTTCTCTTTTCCGTATCAGAAATGCAGATCCGAAAAACCGGTTCAGAATATATGGCAGCATTATCAACGAATCGCTGGATGAAGTAACCTATGCCCGGAAAAATGACAACAATTTAATTCCTGATTACATTATTGGAAGTGGGATGGCAGAAATCAGGGAATCTCAAATGGAACACGGATTAAATCCCGATCAGTTTGAGATGAGCGACCTTGTTGTTGGCTACAGATCAGATTTTGAGCTGGAAGACGACCTTATTATTCCCTTTTATATACCGCCCGAAAACCGCTTCAGTACCGAGGTTGATCTTCATTTCCTGTTTGAAGTGTATAATATTTCAAGAGATTCTGACGGTTTCCACCGTTTTGAGGCCGAATACCAGGTTCTTCCGGCTGATTCCCGCTCACGGGTTTCAAGATTATTTACACGAAGTGATTCCCCCACTGAGCGAATTACCCTGAACTTTGAAAGTGAAAAACCTATCTCAAAAAATCATATTAGTGTTGATATTTCCGATTACCGGCCGGGTAATTATACACTGCGGATTGTAGTCTCAGACGAAATAACCGGAGAACGTATTGAAAGAGAGGAAAGCTTTACAATTCTTGAATAGAATTGAACACCAATACTGAAATTCGTTCCGACAAACAAGCGTGCTGTCGTTTATCTTACCTTCCGTGACCCACCCTCCGGCTCCCTCCCTATGGTGAACCGCACACCATAAGGAGGGAGTGGCTTTTTGCAGATTATCCAGCCTTACAAAAAAAAGCCCCTCCTTGTCCCGATGCAGTTCAATCGGGATAGGGAGGGGTTTGGGGTGGGTCACGGAGGGTTGGGTTGGGTCCTTACCAGCACTTTAGGGCTGGATAAATGGGCAGCAATTTAAAAAACGAGCTTTAAAGCCTTCTGATTCCTGTTGAAAATTCAGTTCTTAAAACACGCTCAATATCAGTGAAATAATCTTCGGTATCATCTGTAATCACGCTTCTGTCCCAATCATCAACGCCTTCGAACTTAACGTGATTTTCAATTTCAAGGCTTACTCTTTGTAACGTTGATGCCTGAGCGGTTCGAGGCCTTGAAAATACGATTATTCGTGTTCGAGCATCAACTATTCCCTTTGAAACTTCATCATCAAACAAGTCCCGCTCTTTCCATTCGGATTCAAAGTAAATACCGTCCATGGTAGCCTCTTCCCGGTAAACGGTAAAGTTGTACCGATCAAAAATCCGGGGAACAGTTCTCAGAATATCAGTTTCTGTTGCTGTTCCAAGGTTCGATCTGTGAGTATTGGACGTAACACGCTCTGAAGATGAGCAGCCTGCCAAAAAACCAGCAATAAAAATTGATGATAATAGTAGTGAACGAATCATAATATTGGTAATTTCAAATTATTTGAGTTAAAAAAAGCCGGCAACCTTATAACGGCGCCGGCTTTTTAAAGTATGAATCAATTTATTAATTCATTTCAACATATCGCTGTGTTGCTGCATGGATGGCATCACGCAATCCTTGTGACAGCCCTTTTGGCGCGCTTCCTTCACCACCGCCGCCAAATGTGTAGAATGGCAGTTCGAGCAGTGAGAGTTCTGCGGCAGGTACCGGGAAGTGTATCGGAGTACCTGATAGCAAAGCACCATAGTTTTTGCCTTTCAGATTGCCGAAACTTCTGTCATTATAGAATCCGAGTCCGGCTGCGGTTGAGTGAGTTTCGATAGTGAACTCATATCTCATGGCATTGTAAACGTCATCCCAGCTGTCGGCTGTGGTTACCGGCTCAAGACCGCCCCGGCCAACACGGGTTTCGTTTATGAGGTCAACCACGGGCTGTGATACAGCCTGGTCTAATCTGAGCAGTGCCTCTGCGTGGTACATTTTAATCTCGGTTACACGCATGTGCTGCATCGGGCCCACAAAACCGTTCAAATACATCTCATTATTTCTGAAATGCTGGTACATTGAATATCTCCAAAGGCCCCGGGCAGCAGGAAAACCTGCCGGGCCTACGTGTGAGAAATCGGTTCCGGGAGCTGTGGTCATAGCCTCACCAATCAAATTACCATCATCATCAAAAACATCTTCCTGGCCGGCAATTCTGGCATCAGGTGTTGTTATAGTAAACTGACGCCTGTCTGTAACAGGTGTATTTACCCAGTTTTCAAATTCACCGGATGTGTCTGTATGGCCAATCAGCATGTAATCAACCCGTGTCCAGGTGGCATCCTGCATCAAGCTGTGTGGACGGCTCCACCAGAATTGACCATCGGCATGTACAGTAAAAGCATCGTGCCTGTTGTCAAAAAAGTCAGGACTTGCGTTTAAAACCGTTGCTGTAAGATCCCGAATCTGGCTCCAGTTAATGGCATCACGCTCTTCCGGACTTCTTGCATTCGATACAATGAATCTTGCCTGATGGGCTCTTGCAAGATGTGCCAGTTCAGTATTCGTCAATTCATTGCCATTAATCCAGTTTTCAGGCAGGGTAAATCCACCTGATTCGGATAAACGAATGGCCTCATCAAGCTGGGCAATAGCAAAATCAAGAACTTCATCATACGGACTGAAATCAAGGGTTACTTCTCCCCCGGCAACGGCCTCCAGGTCTGTGGTTTCGTCAACAAGAAATGCCTGATCAAAATGGTTGGCCAGCATCCCGTAGGAAATCCCCATAATAAAGCGGGAGAAAGCTTCCATTCGGAGCTGGCGCATATCATTTTGAGAGTCAAACAGCAGCCCGGCCTCAAGTGCTACAATACCATCGATTGCAGACGATATTGCGGTATAATTAACTGACCAGGGTGTTGATGACATGAACCTGTCGGCATATGACGGATCGTTTTGAAATGCCTGTCGCGGAAATGCCCCGAGATCGAACATTCCAAAGTTACCCCATGAACTGGTTTTATGGTTACCCATTACAGCAAGTGTCATGGCCGGATAGTTTTTCTGCTGATTCCACCATTCCTGGTACTGGCTGCCTACAAGTGCTTCGGTATCAGAGGCAGAAGCCAGGGCACGCTCAGTATCGGGATTGTTCGGGTTATCCACCTGCAGATCCATACAGCCAGACAGCAGTAAAATTCCTCCAACAAGGAGTGCTAAGATTTTTAATTTTTTATAAATCATAATTTTTTAACTGCTTATGTATTAAAATTGAATTTCTATACTTCCGGAAATTGTTCTGAAGTTCGGGTAGTTGAAACCATCAAAACGGAAGATCGTTTGATCGCCGCCGGCAGTAGTTCCGCCACTTGCACCTACTTCAGGATCGAATCCTGAATAGTCTGTAAAAGTAAGCAGGTTTCGTCCGATCAAACTCAGGGTCACCCTGTTCAGAGCATCTCCGAAGATTGGCCGTAATTGTTCAAAATCGAAAGAGTATCGCAAAGCCAGTTCTCTCAGTTTCACATAACTTCCATCCTCAACAAAGTGAGAGCTGGAGTTGTTTTGCGCATACAGAGTTTCGAAGTAAGCCATTGGCTTGGGTTCTGCAGCGCCTCTTTGATCCTGATCTGCATGGATATTGTCACGATATGCCCACTGGCGGGTTTGATTGTATATTTCTCCGCCAATCTGGCTGTCGAACAGTGCAAACAGCGTTAAATTCTTGTATCTGAAGTTTGTGCTGAACGACATGCTGAAGTCCGGCAATGCATTTCCTAATCTCTGGAAATCTTCACCTTCTTCATCAACAAAACGTACAGGCATACCCCAGTTCACCACACTGCCGTCGGGCAGCTCAACTGTTGTACCCCAGTTGGCATCAGCAACAGAACCTCCGGAGCCTACAGGCACCATATATCCGTTCGAATCTCTCTGGAAATAGTCACTGTATTGCTGCCAGTCTACCGGGAGAGAACTTTCATTTCTGGCGAATTGGAATCCGTAGAAAGTACCTACTTTTTCACCTTCTCTTCGGAAGAATACATCACTTGCCTGAGTTCCAGGGCCGTAACGCTGTGCAGGCCTGTTAAATTCGGTGATTTCAGATACTGAGCGGTCAAACATTAAATTAAATGAGAGGCTCATATCCCGCCGCTGAATGGCAAAAGCACGCAAACTTGTTTCTAACGTATTGGCTTCTACTGTACCTGCGTTTGACCACTGGTTGGAGAAACCAAAATAGCTCACGAGCGGTAGCAATAGAATCTGATCTTCTGTCTTGGTTCTTGAGTATGTTACATCTACTAAAAATCGCTCAAAAAGACCCATTTCAACACCAAATTCAATTTCGCGTGCAAATTCCGGACGAAGGTCTCTGTTACCAAGGTTCGACTTACTTACAGCACCACCGGCAACTGACCATGTTTCGTACTGGGCAAAGAAACCGGGACGGCCGCCTGCAGTACCTAAAGAAGCACGAATTTTAAATTCATCCAGGGCATCGATAGTCCACCAGTCCTCTTCGCTCAAACGGTACGCACCGCTGAGGCGATAATAGGTTTGCCAGCGCTGATCGGCGCCAAACAAGGAACTTCCGTCTCTTCTGATCAAACCGTCAAGAATATATTTACCTGCATAATCGAGGTTTGTAATGGCGTAAAATCCTTCTGAACGTACTTCTGTGTTCAGGCTTCCAAGATCCTGACGTTCGCTGTCGGTAATATCGAGGCGTGGCACACCATCAACAGCAAACCGGCGACCTTCAGAATCATGTCGGAAAAACTCTTCACGCTCCTGAAGCATTCGTAACTGTGTTCTTGTAGCGAGGTTGCCAAAATCACGTAACAATGTGGCATTCAAGCTCAGGTTAATTGCTTCCTGAAACTCATCACGAATAAATAAACCACCGCCTTCATAGAAATTCTGGTCGATCTGCTCCCACCATGTGGGCCATACCCTCTGGAAGTTTCTGTTGGACCGGTCGTAGCTGAAATCCCCTGCAATCTCAAGAAAATCGGTTGGTGAGTACCTTGCATCAAAGCTTCCCAACACACGATTTCTGAAGTCTTTACGGTCGTTGTATGCAACTTCGTAAAGAGGGTTTTCCTCAATACTTGCCGGATTTGGCTGAATAACAAAACGTCCTGTGTCAGGATCACGCATGTCCAAGTCAATATCAGGAAATGTAAATGCCAGGCCAAAGAACGGGCTTCCGGGGCCGGTTTGAATCTGATCACGCTCTGATTGAGCATAATATGTACTCACAGAGAGTGTAAGATTGCTCAGTGGCTGGCTGTCGAGATTTAAACGTACGTTTTGACGACCATAGCCTGACAATTGATCGAGTACACCATCCTGTTGGGTATTGGTGAATGAGGCCTGGTAATTTGTGGTTCCGGTTCTCTGGGCAATTGCAACATAGTTTGTCATAAAGTTGCCGGGATTGAAGAAACGGTCGAAGTTATCAAACGTTTGTACCGGATATTCACGATCCATAAATGCTACATCCGTGTCATCATAGATAACTCTGAGTACCGGATTATCTGTGGGATTACCATCCGCATCAAGCCAGGGCAGATTTGGATCTCCGCTTTCCTCAAATGCATGCGACATGTTAACCTGTGGGCTGGTTTCCAGAGAACTTCTTCCAAACTCGTTACGAACAGTTATTCTTGTAGAACCTTCAGAAATTGTGCGTCCGCGCTTGGTTCGGATGTTGATAACACCATTTGCAGCTCTTGAACCATAAAGTGATGCAGCAGCAGCACCTTTTACTACCTCGATGCTTTCAATATCGAGTGATTCTACGTCAACAGTACTTGATCCAAGAATAACACCGTCAACAATATAGAGCGGCTGGTTATTACCGGAAAGCGTGGTTACACCGCGAAGATTCACAGCAGGTGCCGTACCCGGCTGGCCGCTTCCCTGTACAATGTTAACTCCGGGAACCTTACCGCGAAGGGCGCTTTCTGGGGTTACACTCGGCACCAATTCAAGTTCACGCTCTGATACACGTGCAACAGTAAACGGGGTTCTCCTTAGCTCAGTGTCGCCCAGCACCCCTGTAACAACAATTTCCTCGAGTCCGAAAAGGTCGGACCGGAGAGCTACATCTTGTGTTACGGTGGTAGTTTCTACTTCAATTTCTGTACGATAGACGGAATATCCGACGAAAGAGATTTGAAGTGTGTAGGTGCCCGGCGGCACATTAGCTATACTGAATTGTCCATCAACGTTTGTAGATGTGCCTCTTTCTAACTCTACTACATATACTGTAGCTCCGGGCAGGGTTTCACCTGTTCGATTATCTGTAACTGTACCTTCTATGGCGCCTTGTGCAAGAAGAGCACATGGCAGCAAAAGCACAGAAAACAGAATTGTTAGTAACTTATAGTTCATACTAAGACCTCATTGGGTTATTGTTTTGGTTAAATACAACGATTCGTAGTTGCACTGAAAGTTCTAACAGCACAAGTACTGAATAAAAGATTAGATTGAGTGAACACGTGTTCTGTGAAAATGTATTTCAACAGCGTTGTAGAATGTTTTGGTTCGGATTGTCTGATCCTTTAATTAACGATTAGGCCATTTTGAAGCTAAGCCATCGTAATGCAATGCAAATTTAGCATATGGATCAAACCAATTCAACTAATTTGTAAAATTTTCTTAAATAAGTTAAAACATCATACTAAATTCATAAAAATTGAATTTCATAAAGCATTATTCTTTCATCACCTTTCACCTATCTATTTAAACCCCAATTTCATTGAATTTTTACCGAACAATCCCTCTTCTGAAAGATTTCAAGAAATAATCTTACTATTTGAATAGCTTTTTTTGAGAATTCCCCATCAAACAAAATTTACGAATGTTAATGCTATTTACATTTGTAAAGAAGTGGCTGTTTACATACAACATACTCTTAATTATTGCATATCAGGAAAGCTTTAGCAAAAGAAATAAATTTTTTTGAATGCGCTTAATATTATGGCAATTGTCAGTTACAATTTAGTTCGCAACAATCCTTGGAATAGATGCCGGAATCCGAGTAAGGATTTCGTAATTCAGGTGATTGGTCATTTCGCTGAATGAGGCTAATGTAATTTCATTACCCATTTGGTGGCCAATTAAAACCACCTCTTCGCCTTTTCCAACATTTGGAATATCCGTTATGTCCACGGTAATCATATTCATGTTCACGAGGCCTGCAACGTTGGCCCGTTCTCCCTTTATCAATACATATCCTGTATTGGTTAGATTTCGCCCGAATCCGTGCGAATATCCGATAGGCACCGTTGCAATCTGCATATTTCTGCCGGCCATGTACACATTGCCATACCCAATAAATTCTCCCTCATTCACCCATTTTGTGTTCATTACCTCACTTTTCCAGGTCATCACTCTTTTTAGCGGATCTTTACCCCGCTTTATGCCGCTTGATTTTATTTGATGCATGAATGTTTCGCGGCTCGGCCAAAAACCGTACTGAGCAATTCCGATTCTTACCATATCGTAATGCATTTCGGGGTAGGTAAGCGTTGCAGCCGAACTGGATGCATGGGCAAGCGGCCTTTCACCAAAAACCATTTCGGCAATTTTCAGGGCTTTTTGGAATTGCTTGTTCTGATTTTGAATCCGATAATAATTGGCAACACTTTCTGCACCGGCAAAATGAGTACACAGTCCAATCAGCTTAAGATGTTCTCTGTTTTTCTTCACTAAATCAAAAACCGGCTGCCATAGCTGTTCTTCAAATCCTGTTCTGTTCATTCCCGTTTCAATTTGCAGGTGTATTCTTGCGGGTTTCCCGATTTTCTTGCCTGCATTAATGGCCGCCTCAAGCCTTGCCATATCAAACAGATAAAATTCAATGTCATTTTCTACCGCCCACTCAATTTCATCATCGCGGATCATTCCCATAACCATTATCCTGGTATCCGGATTATTTCGAAATTTAAGTACTCCTTCAGCTTCATATGCGCTGAACACAGAAAAGTGATCAATACCGAACTCCTCGGCCATTGGGATGAAAGAAGAAACACCATGCCCATATGCATTGCCTTTGATGACCGATGAAAATTTTACACTTTTATCTATCCTGCTTTTCAAAAAAGTAATGTTCTGCTTAAAGGCACTTCTGCTCAAAACAATCTGAGAGGGTTGTATTTTGTACAAATCTTGATGTGACATGGAATGAATTGTTTATGAACTCATAAAGATATTCTGATTTTTTGATATCCCCATACAAAGTTTTATGCGTCCGCCTGCATGTTGAACAGGAGAGCTTAAAAAAGAATTTTGAAAAATTAAAGAAATGCATCTTTTCTGATGCAAATTTTAATAATTTATTTGAGCCCGATATGAGATCGTTGATTTTGGTGATAAAGGTGTTGTAGTTCAGGCCTTCTCTTTCTCTGATGAATAATGCATGCAAATTGCTCTAAAAAGTTCAATCCCGGTTTCGATGAGCCGGTCATTAAAATCATAAGTTTCGGAATGCAGTGCTGGTGAATTTTCACCGGCACCCAGTCCAAAAAGTGTAATGGGAGATTTTTTCCTGTACTCCCCGAAATCTTCACTCCAGGGAAATGGTTCATCTAATTCGGATATCTCAACAACGGACTCCATTGTCGCATTTTTCACTATTTCAACTCCTTTTTCAGAATTTATAGTGGCTGCAAACGGCTCAACTTCAAAAATTTTCAAAGTTCCTTCAAAGTTACTGCTGATTTCTTCACCGATTTCACGGATTGTCTCAACAGCCTGGCCAAGTTGTTTATCGGATGGCGACCGAAGAGTGAAACCCAGTTTTCCGATACCCGGATTGATTCCAAATGCTTGTTCACCAAGCCGGATGTAGGAGTTCACTGCTTTGTTCAGTGGATTATTTTGCCTGAAACTTCTCAGCTTCTCATTAACCATACTCACCATTTCTGCAATTAATAAGGATGGATTTGACCCCTGTTCCGGGTAGGCAGCATGGCTGGTTTTTCCTTTAAAATGAATATCTACCCCAACCGAGGCTGCGGCAAAAACACCTGGCTTTATCAGCACACTGTGTTCAGGATATCCCGGCAGATTGTGCAGAGCAAAGGCGTGGTTCAGTTCAATTTTTTGAAAACGCTGGTCTGCAAGTACACGCGCAGCTCCCTCTCCGTTTTCTTCCGCAGGCTGAAACAACAGAAATACATCCAGGCCGGGGTAAGATTCTTTTTTCAGCATATGTGCCAGCCCCATTAAAATGGCCATGTGTCCGTCGTGGCCGCAGCCGTGCATCACTCCATCTTTTTGGGATTGATATTCTTTGCCGGTTTCTTCCTGCACGGCAATGGCATCAAGCTCGGCACGAAATAGTATGGCTTGTTTTGCCTTGTCTTCTTTCGAAGAAAACTTTGCGAGAACACCTGTCCCCCCTAATCCGGTAAGAATTTCATCAGGACTGCATTTCGAAAGTTCTTCAGCAATCCGTTCAGCCGTTTTCTCTTCCTGCCCGGAGAGTTCGGGATGTTGATGAAGTTCTTTTCTCAGATTGACGAGGTGATTTGTCATAATTTAAGGTTTGGGTATTTCAGGCAACCATGTATTTCCTCCGGGAAATAAGATCTATACGAAAAGTTGATCCCGAGGCGTCAAGATTTTTTTTATAAGAATCTTTAGTTGGTTCGCAACTATTTCTTTCATCATCTGGTTCCGAAAGATTTTTTAAATAAAATCGGTTATGCCTAACGGCATATTCTATGTCAATAATGAAAATAAATTTGAGTAAGGTTTTCACTTAATAGTAATCTACACTAAAATAAACTACCTAAAAAAACCTTGAGGCGTCGGAAGCAGTTGAAAGTTGGAAAATTTGTAACTATCTGATCTACATCGACAACATATTAGTTTTAAGATTGCCATAAGCGCCTAAAGTGAAAAAAGCACAATTTGCGCAGTTACGTAACACCTTCATTTGGCAAACTGTTTCAATTAATGTCATAAATTCTCTTTCGGTGGGACAGGCACCAAAGGCACAAGGCACCAAAGGCAGAAGCGGACGCTTGCGCCAGCACGTGGAGGGACAATTTCGAAATTTTAATCCAACTGGTAAACGCGTTATCAATATAAATTTCCAAGTAGCTTCCTCGGGTCCGGATAAATTTCCAGCGCCTTTTCCAATTCATCCTCAGAAACCACGCCGGGCATATCGGCTTCTTCCGGATCTTTCAAACTTAATTGAAAATGTAAATGCGGCGGCCAGTTACCGTTTTCAGTTTCATTACCAAGCCAGCCAACAATTCCTCCGGCATCGATACTTTCACCTGGAGAAACTTGTTCAAGGCTTTTCAGGCTGAGGTGTCCGTATAGTGCATAAAGCGGTTGTCCGTCAAAAATGTGCTTCAGAACAATTACAGCACCGTAATTTCCTTTTTCAGAAAGATTTCCCGTGTATGCCACTTTTCCGTCCAGCGGGGCAAAAACCGGTTCACCGGCGGGCGCCCATATATCAATTCCCATGTGGATATTCCGGCGGTTTTCGTACTGCGGAGCCACATACATATTTTTTCGCTTCTCATTATATTTTCCGACTCCCCAGCCGCCGTTTTTAATAAATTCTGTGATCTCTTGCCTGGGAAAACCCTCTCTAAAATCAAACACTTTGTATTTTTCCGGCAGATTCATAACCGGATAAAATTTCTTATTATTTTGCATCTTATAAACTCAGAAGGGATTTAATCAGCCACAACTTTATCAATATAATTAGAATTCATCAGGCCAAGGGCTCCCATATATTTTAGCTTAAAGCGGATCATATCCCCTACCTTGTAATTATTGGGATTACTGCCCACATCCAGAATCAGCATATCGGAACTGGCATCGGAAATTTCGATGCTGTCATCAACAGGCACCAGGTAGTTTGGCTGAATATCGAGCACACCAATATCAATAATTGCCCGGTAAGCAGTTTTTCCATAATCCACTTCGGCCACATCTGTGGTTTTTCCCTGTGGGTTCATGCCAAGCTCTCCGGTTGGAACTACCGGTTTTTCCGATATTTCGATAACCTGGGTATAAAGCTCCAGTACCTGATCACTCATACCCTCAATCAATCCGTCAGTAAACAGATTTTTCCCGAAAAAGAGTGCTTCTCCTACTCGAAAATGGTTTACACCATCCGGCAGTTGATTGCGAAGCAGCAGCGGTATGGTTACTGTTGTACCCCCCGATACCAGCGGAATTTTTTTCTTAAATCTCAGTTCAATTATCTGCTTGTAGAGAGCCAGTTGAATCAATTTATCGCCATCGGGCATTACGCCGTGCAGGCAATTCAAATTTGTACCCAACCCAACGACTTGTATACCCGGCAGACGGAACACTTTTTCATAAAAATTGATGAGATCTTCGCGCATCACGCCCTCACGCAGGTCGCCCAACTCAATCATTATGATGACTTTATGAACTGTATTCTGCCTCTCCGCTTCATCAGACAGTTCGTGCAGGGTAGCCAGTTCGGTGTTGAGGCTGATATCGGCATACTTAACCACATCCTTAACAATATCTTTTGGGGGCGGTTTGATGTAGATGGTAAGTGTGTTGGGATCAATCTCTTTAATCACTTTCAGGTTACTGATCCGGGAATCATGAACTTCTCCAATGCCCAGATTGATTACTTCTCGCAGATAATCACGGTTGCCGCAAAATAGCTTGGAAGTAATACCCCATTTGATCCCATTTTGCTTAAAAAGTTTGTTCAGATAATTAAAATTATGCCTTAACTCGCTTTTATAAAGTTTTAAATAGGCCATTTCAGATGCAGGGTTCAGGGTTCAAGGTGCAAGGTGCAGATGGCGTGATAGTAACATCCCGACACTTCGGGAGTTCAGGGTGCATGATTAAGGAGCTGGCAGAGTAGCCCGGCAAACCTTGCGGGGTTCCTGCCATAATCCGGTTCAGATTCTTGATATCTGAGACCTTGAAGCATGGCGGAGCAATTCCGCCTCCTCCAAGAGTCCGGATTAAAACTTCGTATAAGTGTGAAAACATCATTACAGCTTAGGTTTTATTCTGATTTCTTTAATCTCATTTCAAGATATTTGTTTGTAAAACCATATTTCTCATAAAGATATCGGGCCGGATTATCCGGTTCAACATGCAGGGCGATATCTCCATCTGTCAGGTTAATAATCCGTTTCATTAACTCTTTGCCCAAACCCTGTCCCCTGGTTTGTTTGTGAACTGCAATATAAACCAGAATATTCTCTGGAATATAACCACTCATATTGGTTTTGTTTATAATAACCACTCCTAAAATTTCATCTCCTTCGTGAGCAATTAGAATGAATCCGTCCTGTCCGGGTTTATCGCCATATGCATATGCAATACATGCCAAAATAGCCTTTCTTGTATCACCGTATTTATCAAGGTGTTCAATTAAAAAGCCGGCTATCTGTTCCCTGGAAAAATCAGGATCGCCGTCTTTGTCGTCTTCAATTACTGTATATCGAATATTCATATCAATTCTTCTTTTGAGTAAAAAGGCTAACGATTACAAATAAGATTGCCGAAACTGAAATTCCGAACACATTCGGGTCGAGATCAAATGGCAGATCCATATTCATGTATCTCAATAAAATGGTTGTACATCCTCCTGCAATCATTGCTGTCATGGCGCCGGCCGGCGTACTTTTTTTCCAAAATAGTGCACCAATAACCGGCACAAACAGCCCCGATACCATGAACGAGTACGAGTCGAGCATAAGATCAAGAACGTTTGTCATGGTTCCTGCAAGTAACAGTGAAAATATACCAATGATTAGGGTTACAATCTGTGAAGTTCTTACAAACCCAACACTTTCGGATTTAAAATTTTTGAATTTTCCGATGATATCGGTCACCACATTACCCGATGATGCCATCAGGCAGCTATCAGCAGTAGATAAAATGGCTGAGAAGTAGGCGGCCATCATTACTCCAAGAAAACCGACGGGAAGCACCGTTCGCAGAAGCATGGGCAGGCCGGTTTCAGGATCGGTGTCAGAAATGTTTTCGGCACCAAGATAGAGAAACATGCCCTGGTCGGCGGCTACTCGTGCAAACAATCCGAGCAGCACGCCCAGAAATGCCATTACCGGCCATTCAAAAACTCCAGCTATGTACCAGGCCCGTTTTGCGGTTTTTTCGTCTTTACAGGCATAGATTCGCTGGTAGAGGGTCATCCCTACAAACCAGATTGGAATAATGGTTACACCCCAGTAAACAAGATCCTGCCAGGCAATGTTTGTCAGAGTAAGCATTTCCGGAGATACCGTTTGCCGGATTCCCTCCATACCGCCAATTTCTATGAATGCGAATGGAAGACCGACAAAAATCAGCCCGAACATCAGCAGGGTCCACTGAATGGTATCGGTATAAATTACCGCTTTTAATCCACCAAGCACGGTATAAACCACAGCCACCACACCCATAATGTAGAGGGCGGTATCATTATCAAGCCCCACAAAAGTGCCGCTTGCCAGTTTGGCCCCGGCAAGCATTTGCGAACTGGTGAACCCGGCATACCCGATAGCTGAAATTATTGCGGCGACAAAGGCCACTTTGGCAGAGTAGTAATGTTCGAATAGCTGAGGAAAGGTTAAGGCCGAATCAAAAAAACGGTTTTGCTTTACTTTGGGAATCAGAAATACGGCGGCAAGCCATGCACCCAGCAGCCCGGTAAAGAGCATCCACGAACCGGAAATTCCCATCACAAATCCCAGGCCGCCAAGGCCAATCGAAAAACCGCCTCCAACATCTGTGGCTACAACCGACAGGCCAACATGATAACTTTTCATGTTCCGGCTGCCTACATAGTAATCATCACCTCCCTTGTTTTTTCGAAAAAAATAATAGCCAAAGGCAAGCAAACCGATTACGTAAACTACAAACAGGGACAGGTCAACGGGATGCATAACTGCATGGCGGGCTTGATGAAAATTCTACTTTTATGTAAAAACAGATAACAAAAAAAGCGTTATTAAGGCCGGTTCTGATTTAATTATGAAAGGTAAGGGCTTAAACTGCAAGCTTCAAATGATATCCCGATTATGTTTTATGTGCTGATATTATAAAGTGTGAATAAAGCAGGGATTAAGTTTGATACGTATTTGGCATTGCACTTGTAAATCAAAGCGTTCGAATTGAGTATAGTCTCTGCAGATTGAGAAGCATCGCCTTTTTTGTGGTTATTTCTTTTCTTGCCGCACTTGCCAGCTCAATGTGATCGTTTATTTAGAGCTTTTTCCATCAGCTAAATGCCCAATAAACACTTTTGATTTGGAAAAGCTGGTGGACTGGAATCTTTTTCCAAACCATTCCCCCGTAATTTTTCTGTTAAGCCCCACCCATTAAAAAGCTGACTGTGTTCAAGTGATAAGTGCAACAGCTTGATTCTTCCTTATTAAAATAATTCAAAAATTATTTCACCAACTTTTTCGGCATTTCTGTGTAGTGATTGGAAACCTTTGAAAAAAAAGACTCGTACAGAAATTCAACAGTTAATGCTTTTTGAATTTTTTAAAAACAGAATCATGAAAAGAAAACGAATCTGGATTACACTCATCATCTTAGCCGTTTTTGGAACGGGAGCCTTTTATTTTTTGAACAACAATTCCGATAAAAACGGCAATGAACTGCCTCCCCATGTCAAAGCAGAAATCGGGACGGTGATTGAAAAAGCTCTTGCTGTCGGGAATATTGAGCCCGAAAACGAGATTGAAGTAAAATCAAAGATATCGGGTGTTGTAAGTAAAATATTTGCCGAACCCGGCGATTATGTGCGGGAAGGCCAGCCGCTGATTGAAGTACGCCCCGACCCAACCCCGCTCGAACTTGCCGAAGCCAAACGAAACCTGGAACGAACCGAGCTCGAGAAAGAAAATCTTGAAAAAGAACTGGCCCGGATGCGGTCACTGCGAGAGCGGAACCTGGTTTCGCAGCAGGATTACGAACAGCTTGAGCAGCGCTATAACGATGTAAAAGTGCGTATGCAGATCAACCGGGAGCGCCTGCAACTGCTGGAATCCGGGAGAATATCAATCGGCGATACGGTGATAGAATCGGTCATACGGTCACCAATCAACGGATATATTTTGGAAAAGATGGTGGATATCGGCGAACCGGTAGTTCCGCTTACTTCATACCAGGCAGGTACGCCTTTAATGAGCATTGCCGGAATGGACCGGTTGCTGTTTAAAGGCACGGTGGATGAAATAGACGTGGGCAAACTGGAAGAAGGCATGCCGGCCGAAATAAAAATCGGGGCGCTTCCCGGTGTGAAAGTTTTGGGAGAGGTTTCCAGGATTTCACTGAAAGCACGGCAGCAGGATAACGCTACCGTTTTCCCGGTTGAAATTACCATCACCGACACAAACGGCACTGTTTTGCGGGCGGGATATTCTGCAAATGCCGATATCATCATCGAACGGGTAGACAGTGTGCTCACCATACCTGAGCGGGTGATAACCATGCGCGATGGCAGGGCTTTTGTTGAGGTGCCAGGGAAAAATCAAACAGAACGTATAGAAAAAGAGATTGAGATCGGGCTGAGTGATGCTATTACTGCCGCCGTGAAAGACGGCCTTGAAGAGGGCGAAATAGTGCTGGAGAAACCACTCCGAACTCTTACAGTTCGATAATTTCAGAGCAGAGACGTTCATGTCAATTTCAAGCCTCATATCAGATCTCTACAGAAACCTGAGCAGCCAGAAACTCCGCAGTTTTCTCACCATTTTCGGGATCATGTGGGGAACGGCAACCCTGATTTTACTGCTCGCTTTCGGCATTGGTTTTCGCGACCAGACCGTTCTGAATATGCGCGGGATGGGAGATCAGCTCGCCATTATGTTTCCCGGGCAGACTACCAAAGCGTTTGAAGGCTATGGAATCGGACGCCCTGTGCGGTTTCGTGAGGCAGATGCCTGGATGCTGAGAAACCAGATCCCGGATTTGGATGTGGTTACCCCCGAATATATGCGAAACCTCAGGATTTCTTATGGAGAGAGCCGCCGTAATACAACGGTGGGAGGTGTGTACCCGGTTTACTCGGACATTCGCAACATATTTGAAACGGATGGAGGCCGCTGGCTGAATGATAAAGACCTTGAAGAGCGGCGCCGGGTTATTTTTCTGGGCAACCGGCTGGCAGAAAATCTTTTCGGAGATACAGATCCTGTTGGCAAACAGGTGATGATGGATTCTACACCGTTTACCGTGATTGGTGTGATGCAGGACAAAATTCAGAACTCATCCTATTCCCAGCGCGATTACGACCGCGCATTCATACCCGCTACCACTTTTTCCACGATGATGGGCACCGACAGGATCAGCATGATTCTCTATACTCCCAGAGATCCGGCACTGATCGAATCCATTCAAACCCAGATTTATGAAGTGATGGGGCGTAAATATCGTTTCGACCCCTCAGACCGCGACGCCATCGGAATCTGGGATACCAATGAATTCAGCAAGTTTCTCAATGTTCTGTTTTACGGCATCAATGGATTTTTGGCATTGATTGGGTTTTTTACACTTGCAGTGGGTGGCATCGGAGTGGCAAATATCATGTTTGTAGCTGTTCAGGAGCGGATGAAAGAGATCGGGATTCGCCGTTCAGCCGGGGCCAGAAGATTTCACATAATGGGGCAGTTTTTTACGGAAACCTTTTTGATAGTAGGTATAGGCGCTGCGGCCGGCTTTTTAACCGGTTGGCTATTGACTGAATTGACCCAGAACCTGCCGATTCAGGAATTTGTAGGCTCACCCTACTTTTCGTCGGAAGTTGGATTGATAGCATTTGTTGTTTTGGGAGTTGTGGGATTCTTATCCGGCCTTATGCCCGCCTGGAGGGCATCACGCCTTGATATTGTTGAATGTTTACGGAGATGACCCACCCCCAGCCCCTCCCTATCCCGACAGAAATGCGTCGGGACAAGGAGGGGAGTAAAACAAAGTATAATTGAATGATGAGTTTGAACAAAGAAAATCACATTTTAACAGGATTTATATGTGGCTGACCATTATCAGAGAATTTTTTACAGACCTTTATAAGCAGAAACTGCGATCGTCTTTAACGCTGATAGCCATTGCCTGGGGTACACTTTCTGTGGTGTTGCTGCTTGCCTTTGGCCGGGGCCTGGGAACAGCTTTGATGGAAGGAATGCTGGGTGCGGGGAACCAGGTGATCATGGTTTATGGCGGCCAGACAAGCATGGCTCATGAAGGGCACCCTGAGGGGCGAAGAATCAGTTTTGTGGAAGAAGATGTTTGGCTGATTGAAAGAGCTGTGCCTGCAATTTCACACGTAAGCCCGCAGTATGGCCGGGGCGGAACCCGCCTTCAAACCGAGCTCGCCACAACCACTACATACATGGAGGGAGTGAACCCCGACTTTGAAATTATGAGAACCATGTACCCTGCTGCCGGCGGCCGGTTTATCAACGAAAAAGATGTGGATGAAGCCAGGCGCGTACTTTTCCTGGGAGATGAAATCGCGCAGCGGCTTTTTGGTGAAGAAAACCCAATTGGCCAGGAGGTGAAACTGGATAATGTGCCGTTCACGGTTGTGGGGGTGATGCAGTCTAAAATGCAGACTTCGATGAATTTCGGACCGGATGCGATGAGAGCCATTATTCCGTATACAACGTTCCGGAATATCTACGGACACAGGTATGTGGGCTCGATGCTGATTCGCCCCACCGACCCCTCAATGCAGGAAGAAATTGTAGCCGGAATCCGTTCGGTGATGTCTTCCAAATATAAATTCCACCGCGATGATGAGCAGGCCATGCCGATGTGGGATTTCATAGAAATGGAAGAGATGAATCAAACTGTTGCCACAGGGATGGAAATTTTTCTGTTCACCATAGGCTTTTTTACGTTAATGATAGCCGGAGTAGGCGTGGCAAACATCATGTTCGTGATTGTGAAAGAACGAACCCGTGAGATCGGCATCAAACTTGCGGTGGGGGCACGGAAAATTCACATCATTGTGCAGTTTGTTTTTGAATCGCTCTTTATTTCATTCATGGGAGGATTTCTTGGCCTGGCCATTGCAGTTTCAATTGTGCAGGGTGTACTGGCACTTAACATGACCGAAGGGCCCGGTGAATTTCTCGGTAAACCGGAAATATCCGCACTGGCTGTTTTAGTTACTGTTTCGGTGCTTGTGCTGATCGGGCTGATTGCCGGTATTTTTCCCGCAATGAAAGCGGCGAAGGTTGATCCGGTTGAATCGCTCCGGTATGAGTGATATTATTTTGAAAGTTAAATATCATTGAGGCAGAAGTGTCCGGCCCGGGATGCATAAATGGCTTCACTGATACTTTTAGTACATGTTTCTGCCTGTCGAAGATTCCGTGCTTCCTTCTGTTAAATTCCACATTTTTCCGTACATATCAGCATTAATGTGAGAAGACAAAACCCTGAATAAATCGGCTGAAAGATAGTGGGATTAATATTGTATCTTTACGACCCAATAAGTACTTCTTGTATTGAAAAGCAGATGTAAGCAGGTTATCTTTCATCAGTAAAAAATAATGGAGATAATTCTGTAAAAGTATACTTCAAACTGCTTATTGCCAGTGTAAAAAAACATGAAAAGCAACCGAAGTGATTTGGGATAATTGCAATAGGTGATATAACATGTTTAAATTCATTTCAGGAAGGCTGATTTAAAAAAACTTTTTCTTTAACACGTTCAGGAGAAGCTGCTTTTTATTTGTCATAATCAATTTTTTGTGCAGGACCAAGTATAGAAATTCAATAATAGATGAAAGATAAATTAAAATTACTTGATTATTGGCGAGAACGATATCCGAAAAAATTTCCGTCTGAAAACGCGATTTTTTCTAAAGTAAAAAAAGGGGACAAAATATTTATTGGTACCGGATGCGGTGAACCGCAATATCTTGTCAGTGCCCTGGTAAAGTTCGTTGAAAAACATCCCAAAGCAGTACTTGATGCTGAACTGATGCAGGTATGGACACTCGGCGTTGCACCGTGGAAAGACGATCGATTTGATTATAACATCAGGCACAATTCATTTTTTATCGGAGACGACACCAGGGATACCGTGAATGCCGGATTGGCCGATTATACGCCCATATTTCTTTCAAGGGTTCCCGAACTGCTTAAAGACAGAGTTATAGACATTGATGTGGCAATGTTTCAGGGTTCAATGCCGGATAAAAACGGATTTATAAGCCTTGGCATAAGCGTTGACATCACCAAAGCGGCCATAGAGTCTGCTGATATGACTATTGCCCAATTAAACCCGCGTATGCCTCGTGTGCACGGTGATACTTTTGTTCATATCAAAGACATAGATTATGCGGTTTATAAAGAACAAGAGCTGATCGAATATATCCCACAGGCACCCGGACACATTTCGCAGCGAATTGGAAAATATGTTGCCAGAATTATTGAAGACGGTGACACGATACAGCTTGGTTACGGAAGCCTGCCCAATGCTATTCTTGCCAATATCGTGGATAAAAAGAATATCGGAATTCATACAGAACTGCTTACCGACTCAATGATAGATCTTATAGAGAAAGGGGTTATAAATAACTCCAAAAAAAGCATCGATCGTGGAAAAACCGTTGCAGCCTTTTGTATGGGAAGTACAGAAACATATGATTATATTGATGATAATCCCGGAATTGAGTTTAAAGAAATCAGTTATACAAATAACCCTTTGGTAATTGCAGAAATTGATGATATGACTGCAATTAATGCAGCACTGCAAGTAGATCTTACAGGGCAATCCACTTCGGAGTCTATCGGCAGCCAGTTTTACAGCGGAATTGGCGGACATGCCGATTTTATGAGAGGGGCGAATCTTTCAAAAAACGGTAAAACCATTCTTGTTCTTGAGTCTACGGCGAAAAATGAAACCATTTCACGAATTGTTCCTTTTCTCGACAGCGGCGCAGGTGTTACACTAAATCGCGGGGATATTAATTACATCGTTACGGAATTCGGGACAGCTTACCTACATGGCAGGAATATTCGTGAAAGGGCAATGGATATTATCGCAATTGCTCATCCGAAATTCAGAGCCGAACTTATAGAAAAAGCAAAAGAACTTAATCTGATTTATAAAGATCAGGCCTATATACCGGGCAAACGAGGAGAATATCCAGAGCATCTCGAAACTATCAGGGAAAGTACTTCAGGAATGATTCTCAACTTCCGTCCGGTCAAAATTAACGATGAACCGCTTATCAAAGATTTCTTCTATTCATTGTCCGACAAAAGTTTTCAGAGGCGATTTATGTCATCAAACAAGGAAATGCCTCATTCACGCAGGCAGGATTTTGTTGTGATTGATTACACCAAAGAATTGACGCTTCTTGCTTGTATCGAAGTAAGTGGAAAGGAAGTTGTAGTAGGCATGGGACAAATTTTCAAACATCCCGGGGGAAAAATTGGTGAAGTTTCCTTTGCGGTCAGAGACGATTACCAAAATCAGCATATTGCCACCGACATGCTCAGTTATTTGACTGAAATTGCAATTAGTGATGATATGGAAGGTTTTACAGCCGAAGTACTTGTTGAAAATAAGCCGATGCTCAGGGTCTTTGAAAAGATGGGATTCGATATAGAAAAAAAAGTAGAAAATGGTACCTACGAGATTTTAATGAAATTTGATGATTGGAAAGATGAAAGAAAAAATTAGCACTCTTTTTGAGCCTGAATCCGTCGCTATAATAGGGGCGTCGCATAATCCCGGAAAAATCGGATATACAATTCTGAATAATCTGGTAAAAGGAGGTTATAAAGGGCGTATTTATCCGGTAAATCCATCCGGTGGCGAAATCCTTGGAATACAGGTTTCTAAATCTATTAAAGAGATTGATGACGAAATAGACGTGGTTTCTTTGGCAATACCTGCCAAATATTGTTTGGAAGCAGTAAAAGAGTGTGCCGAAAAAGGAGTCAAACATATTCAAATTATCAGTTCCGGCTTTTCTGAGATTGGCAATCACAGGGAAGAACGCGAAATTGTAAATATTGCAAAAGCTTCGGGAATGAGAATCCTGGGGCCGAATATTTTTGGCGTGTATTCGGCTGAGGCATCTATGAACCTTACCTTTTCCGCATCTGATATCAAAGAGGGCGGGGTCGCTATTCTTACACAAAGTGGTGCACTCGGCATAGCCATGATTGGCAGAACTGTTGTGGATAATATGGGCCTCTCTGCAATCGTGTCAACAGGAAACAAGAGTGATATAGATGAAGCGGACCTTCTCGAATATCTTGGAGATCATGAGAAGACCAAAGTTATAATGATATACATTGAAGGGGTGAAAAATGGAGAAAGATTACTCCAGGCCCTTAAAAATACGGCACTGAAAAAACCTGTAATTGTGATAAAAGCCGGACGTTCCGAACGCGGAGCAATGGCTGCTGCTTCTCATACCGGCTCTCTGGCCGGCCTTGACGCCATTTTTGACTCGGTAATGAAACAGTATGGCGCATTGAGGGCGGAGAGCCTCGAGGAAGCATTTAACTGGTGCCGGTTCCTGTCTTTTGCTCCTGAACCGTCTGGCAAAAATACTGTTATTGTAACAAATGGCGGTGGCATTGGGGTATTGGCTACCGATGCCTGCGAAAAATATGGGATCAAACTTTACGATGATCAGACTGTGTTGCGCGAAACGTTCGAAGGCGCCACTCCTTCATTCGGCTCTACAAGAAATCCAATCGACATTACCGGCGGGGCTAAAGCTGAAGATTACAAGGCCGCTCTCAATGCACCGGTTAAATGCGATAAAATTGATTCCACCCTGATGCTTTATTGCGAAACAGCGGTTTTTGATTCCGAAAATATTGTTCCGATGGTGCGTTCGACCTACGATAGTCATTTGAAAACAAATAAACCGGTTTCTTATGCCATTGTGGGCGGCGAATCGGTAGAAGGTGCGATTAATGAACTTAACCGGCAGAATCTTCCGGTTTTTCGTGATGTTGAACCGGCAGTTTCATGCATGGGAGCTCTCTATAAATACAGTCAGTTTAAAAACAGAAAAAAGCCGAAGTTTACCAAGCCGGATATTAATATTGACGAAATAAACTCTGTAATAGACAATGCCATTGCAGATAATCGCACGTTTTTACTCATCGATGAAGCACAGGCTGTAATGAATGCCGCCGGTATACAAATTCCTGAAATGATTATTGCAAATAATATTGAAGCGGCGGTAGATGCGGCCGAATCGATCGGGTATCCTGTGGTTATGAAAGTGGTATCCAAAGATATCATTCATAAAAGTGATGCAGGCGGGCTTGCTCTCGATCTTGAAGACAAGTATGAAGTGATGGATGCCTATGAGGCCATTATGAAAAACTGCAAGGCCTATGATCCAACTGCACATATAGCCGGGGTGGAGGTAACCGAAATGGTTGGGTCAGGACTTGAAATGGTAGTTGGCGCTGTCAGAGATGCGGCTTTCGGGCCTGTGGTAATGTGCGGGCTTGGCGGAATCTATGTTGAGGTTATGAAAGATGTTGCTTTTCGTTCGTATCCGCTAAATGCCGAGGAAGCTCGCCGTATGCTGCAGGAGGTTAAATCATACCCGCTGTTGCTGGGCGTAAGAGGCGAAGAAAGAAAAGATATTAATGGTGTCATCGATACCATACTGAAAGTGGGAATGATTCTCAACGAATGTGACAGAATTTCGGATATTGAGATTAATCCGGTGGTAGTATATGAGGAAACTAAAGGGCTCAAAGCTCTTGACGTAAGAATTTTATTAAAAAAAAGTAAGGAGGAATAATTATGAATAGTGTGGTCTTTGCATCGATTAAAGAGGGAGCCGGAAAAACTTCCATTATGGCCGGTATTATGGCTTCCATGGGAAAAACCTATGGATATATTAAACCTATCGGCGACAGATTAATATATAAAAGAAAGAGAAACAGAGATTACGATTCGAATCTAATAATCGATTTGTTCGGATTGTCTGAAGAACCCGAAAGTATTACACTTGGTTTTGACCATTCGAAACTGCGATTTATGTATCATGACGAAGACATAAAAAATGCAGTTGTAGAACTGACTGGCAAAGCGGGCAAAGACAGAGATGGTGTTTTTATCGAATCAGGAAAGGATATATTCTATGGAGCATCCATAAAACTTGATGCACTATCTCTTGCTCGCTATACGGATTCTTCTTTAGTGCTGGTAGTAAGCGGGAAATATGAATCTATACTTGATGAGCTTTCATTTGTGCATACCAACTTCAAGATTAAAGACATCAAAATGTCTTCTGTTATCATTAACAAAGTTCATGATATAGATGAATTTGAGAGTCTCTATCTTAAAAAAATACAGGATATGGGATTCAATGTACTGGGAATTCTTCCATACCAGGAGCAATTGAGCAACTACACGGTTAGTTATCTTGCCGACAGGCTTTATGCCAAAGTGGTAGCCGGAGAAAAGGGAATGGATAATACCGTAAAAAATATTTTTGTGGGAGCCATGTCTACCGGGAAATCCCTAAGAAGTCCTCTTTTTTCTAAAGAAAATAAGTTTCTCATTACCAGCGGAGACCGAAGTGATATGATTGTTGCCGCTCTTGAAAGTGATACTGTGGGAATTCTATTAACCAATAATATTTTACCACCGTCAAATATCATATCTATGGCAAATGAGAAAAATATCCCGTTATTATTGGTTAAAATGGATACCTATGCTGCATCAAGACAGGTAGGCCGTATGGAAACTCTGCTTTCACGGGATAATAAAGAAGCGATTCAATTGCTTTCTGAGTTGGCCGGTAAATACATCAAAATCGATAAATTGTCAGAGTGAGGATATCTATCTGAGACTGGATATGACTTTTTTCAGTGCAACTCTTATCAGAATTGCCACTGGAATAAGGAAAAACACGAAGTGTAAGATTCATAAATAACATGAATTCTAAATAAGAATTTGAAAAATGAATCTGAGGCTATCCAACAAGGACGTGAAGTTGTAAAAACATAATCAATTTCGTCATGCCGGACCCCGATCCGGTATCTCCTGCAAAAACCCGTCATTCCTGACTTGATCAGCTCATTTTTTGCACACGCAGCGATAGCGGAGTGAAATCTCCAAACGTTGTTACAGGACTTCTCTGTGCAAAGGGTGGAGATCCCGCATCGGGGTGCGGGATGACGCTCTTTTTGAACTACAACACCTTTATATAAACAAATTTAAGGTCTTATATCGAGCTCTCGTTAAATACTTATTTCAGGATAAGAATTTGCCAACAACATCAATGTAAGTGGTAAAACATGCCACAGGTTTTCCATAAAACGGTGTCACTTAACCAGAAGCATTTTCCGGCTTTCCATAGCCTGATCCGTTTTTAGGCTGTATATGTAAATGCCGCTGGCAAGATGTCCGGCATCAAACTGAAACCGGTAGGTTCCACGGTTTCGAGAGCCTTCATCAAATTGAGCCACCCGTGTGCCTCGAATATCAAATATTTCTATCTGCACATGGCCAGGTTTGCCCAAATGATATTCAATAGTGGTAACCGGGTTGAATGGGTTGGGATAGTTTTGAACCAACTTTATATGAAAATCTTCATCAGTAAGCGATTCCGGCAAAAATTCAGATTCCTTCACAAAACTAACCTCCTGAATTCCTTCAGACCACCTTTTAAGGGTTTTTGATGAAGCCTTCACCGTCCAGATTCCGTGCAGTGCATCCCCAACCTGAAGCCCGGACTCTCTCATAATTTTTCCAATATCATTGTAAGGAACTAATGCTTCAGGTGATGACAGAGAATCTATCCTCATTACCGGTTCTGAGAAATCACCGCCGGGAAAATCGAAGAGCCAGGTGTAGGTAATCTCAAGATCGCGCTCTGCCACCAGCTCATCCCAGGAAAAATTCAGCCCGGCACCCGGATTGTCTGAAATCGGCAAAGAAGATTGATCAGAAGGATAAATAAGATCAAAATCAGATAATATTTCGCCGGTAAAATTGGGTGTTACAGATAACGGGGCTGTGTATGATGAAAACAAATTGCCGTCGTATGCCCTGATCCTGTAAATGTAGGTTTCTTCCGAAATGTTCAGGTCAGTAAAAGTGGTGTCTCCGGTTACCCTTACAACCTGTTCAAAAGCCAGACTGTCGTCTTCAGACCGTTCAATAATAAACTCCGATGGCCCATTTATTGTAAGATGCTTCCATGATAGATTAATTTCATTTTCTGTCTCATTGGATACCGAGAAATTTATCGGTTTATCCGGAGTGGCGCCCTGGTTCAGGCGTTCTTCAAGCTGTGCCTGGTACAGTGAAACCGGATCGGGAATCAGATTATTTCCTTCAATGTAACCTTCTGGTTGATCAAAAAGCCCCCTTCCGGAAATATTACCCTGGTTGCCAATTCCGTAATTCTGCGCAGTCGGTGGTTTTTGGATGAAAATATAATTTCCATCTGCATCCACATTCCATGCCACAGAGTGAGCCGCTGACCAGCCGTGTGAGGAGCCTAAATTTCCCCTGTTGTGCAGGGAGAGAACATTGTAATGAATAGGCTCCTCAAAAGTAATATTGTCAAAAAGCAGGCCATGCGTCCATTTTTGATGCCCCTCAGAAGAACCCCGGGCTCTGAGTGAAGTTGCATTGTGAAAAACAATTCCCGAAGCCACACTGGTGCCGTTCGAGATATAGCTGCGCCGTCCATCGGACGATGACACATCCGTAAACAAAATGTTATTGGAAAAAAGATGAGCATTAAAATTATACCTGCGGCCACCGGTAAGCCTGGAGTGAGGTTCGAGTGCTTTTGAGTTTGAGATGGTGATGTTTGATGAAATACGTGTGCCAATTCCTGTATGGCTGAAATGCATCAAAGTTACATGGTCGGCCCATCCATTTCTGACTCCCTGAAAAAAGATTCCGTTTTCAGCATGTGATTCTGATTCAGGTCCTGCTGTCTGAATGATGATTCTCAAATTTTCAACCCCGACCTGGTTAACAAGATTTTCTGTTTCAGGTTTGTAGATGAAGGATTGAGCCAGGCTTTTATCGAGATGATTAAACAGAGGTGCACCCACCAAAATGATGTTATCTCGGATGCCGGTAATTTCACGGAAATACAAAATATCGTGATATCCCGCTTGCCAGGCCGGTGCGCCTTCCGTGCCGCCGCCATCAACCGCGTCTATCCATTTTTGTGTACTTGGATGGCGAATGATGATATAATCACCCACTTGATACTGAGTTGCGTCTTCCACTTCAAAAAGCCTTGCACCCACCGGAATCAATTCCGTAATGATGTTGGTTTCCGTACCGGAAATTGCACGTGTCCAGCTCATGGTTTCATTTCCGAGCGTAAGCACGGTTCCACGTAAGCGGTCTGATATCTTGAGTATGGTGTCCTCCTCGGGATTATCACCATCTCCAGACCCCTTCAATACCACTCCGCTTTTTTGAATTGTCAGATTCCCGGAGATCTGATAAATGCCGGGTTTCAACAATACTGCCCCCCTGAACCCATTTTGATCAGGCGAAAGGTTTTCAACGAAACGAATTGCATTGCGAATATGTGCAGTATTATCTCCGGGGATGGGATCTACTGTGATTTGTACGGGGACATCGGGCAGAGGCACACCCCCTCCTTTGTAACCTGCATGGCTGAAATCGGGAATCCGGTTTCCCTCTTCATCAGATACATAGGTTAGATTCCCGTTTTCATAATAGATTATTTCTGAAGTGAATTGAGCAAAAGAGAAGGCCGTAAGAAACAGGCTAAAGCAGAATACAAAGCAGGCTTTCAGGAGCCAGTATTTCCTTTTTTCTGATAAATAGTTTACATGTCTATTCAGCACTGTCTTGCACTTCGGATTATGCTTGAAAACGGTTAACCGCCAAATAGCGGAGAACTCAGGTACCGGTCGCCTCGGTCGCAGGTAATACAAACAATCACACCATCGTCCAATTCCTCAGCCTGTTTCATTGCAGCCGCGAGAGCTCCTCCGCTGCTCATTCCTGCCATAATTCCTTCTTCTTCGGCCATTCGCCGGGTCATTTCTGTGGCCTCTTCCTGGCTCACATCAATGATTCGGTCAACCCTGTCGGGTTCAAAAATTTTGGGGAGAAATTCTGGCGACCAGCGGCGAATTCCCGGAATGGATGACCCCTCGGTTGGCTGTGTGCCCACAATCTGCACATCCGGATTCTGGCTTTTCAGAAAACGCGACACACCCATGATGGTTCCCGTAGTGCCCATGGCCGAAACAAAATGGGTGATTTTGCCACCGGTATCCCGCCAGATTTCAGGGCCGGTTGTACGCTCGTGAAATTTATAATTATCGGGATTCCCAAACTGGTTTAACTGATAATAACCTTCTTCTGCAGCCATTTTTTCTGCAATCGTTCTCGAGTATTCAATGGTTTTTTCTGCCGGGGTCAGGATCAGTTCAGCGCCAAATGCCCGCATCGTTTTTTTTCGCTCTTCTGTTGCGCTTTCCGGCATAATCAGTGTGATGTCCAGCCCTTTCATGGCAGCAATCATAGCCAGGGCAATTCCGGTGTTACCACTGGTTGCCTCCACAAGTTTATCACCCTGTTTGATGTCACCCCGTTCCAATGCACCGCTGATCATGCCCAGTGCAGGACGATCTTTAACACTGCCTGCAGGATTATTCCCTTCAAGCTTGCAGTAAATCTTTACATTTTTGTATTCAGGGATTCGCTGCAGTTCAACAAGCGGAGTATTTCCAATCAGGTCTTCTAATTTCATACTGTTGATGCTTTATTTGAATGTAATGGTGTCAACCTCACCTTTGGAATTTGTCATTTTTGCCTGGTAATAAATTTTAGAATTGGGCGGCACACTTTTGGTCAGCCACACATTTCCGCCAACGATGCTGCCCTTGCCAATTACCGTATCGCCGCCCAAAATGGTGGCTCCGGCATAGAGCACCACATTATCTTCGATGGTGGGATGACGTTTTATCCGGGCATCTTCTTTTTTAACGCTCAGTCCGCCCAATGTTACACCCTGGTAAATTTTTACGCGTGAACCGATGACCGTTGTTTCTCCGATTACAATTCCTGTTCCGTGGTCAATGCAGAAATGATCGCCGATTTTTGCGCCCGGATGAATGTCGATGCCTGTCCGGCGATGTGCATTTTCCGATATGATTCGGGGAATCAGTTTGATTCCCAGCGTCAGCAGGTAATGGGCAAATCGGTGTGCAGAAATGGCATAAAAACCCGGATAGCTTCGTACCACTTCTTCTCTGGATTTGGCTGCGGGATCGCCCTGGTACATCGCTTCAATATCGAGAAGAAGCTGAGATCGTATCTCCGGAAGTTTTTCGAATATTTCATCCACTACACCATCTTCCAGGCTTTTCATGCACTCGGTGTTCTTGTCAAGAAGAAACCGAAGCTCTTTTTTCAGTACTTCAATGCGATCCTTTACTGTATTCTCTTCTGTAAAACGCGATTCGGAAAACTGAGGGAACAGCAAGTCTAATAGCCGGTCGAAAAAGCGCACAATCTCTTTAGGGGGCGGGCAGTCCGTGGCATTCCTGTGTGCTTCGGTCAGTTCTGAAATAAATCGTTCGTAATCACTCAAAATATATTGAACCTTATAATGTGAATTTGTTTGATTTCTATAACATCAAATATAACGAGAACGGTTCATTTTTTGTTCTTATCGATTTTGTTTCGCGCTTTTTGTAAATCACTGCACCACTCTCTGTTTTTTTAATCCTATTGCGAAAAAAGTTATCTCCGGAAGCACCAAGAAAAACAAGATGTGTTTATTCCTGGCAATTTTAATTGACTTAAGTTAAAGTCATAATTAAGCCATAATTGACTTGATTATAAGTCATAATATGACTAAAATCGACTTAAAAATAGGTCAACATTATGGATGAATTATATCAATATCAGGAAGAGATACTCGAGAAAATTTCTGATAACTTTTTCCGGAGCTTGTATCATGAGCTAAACTGGAATTCGCGATTTCTGGGTATCACCGGTTTGCGCGGGGTTGGAAAAACTACCATGTTGTTGCAATTTCTCAAATATGATGCACCAGATCGAAATAAAACACTCTACGTAACTGCCGACCACCCATGGTTTTATGATGATTCTTTACTGGAACTGGCTCAGAATTTTTCAAGATATGGAGGAACCCATCTCTTAATCGACGAAATCCATCGATACCCGAATTGGTCGCGTGAAATTAAAAATATATACGATGGCCTGCCTGATCTGCAGGTCATTTTTACTGCGTCATCCATGCTTAATTTATTAAAAGGAGAGTCGGATTTAAGCCGAAGAGCCTTAAATAAAGAACTGACCGGCCTTTCCTTTCGAGAATATCTGGAACTTCGATATGGTCACTCATTTCCGGCAATTTCGATAGAACGCCTTTTAGAAAATCCAGAAGAAACAGCAGATAGTGTATTAAAAAAATTAAAACCGTTGCCTGCATTCAGGGATTATCTTCAAAGCGGATATTTTCCATTTTCCGTAACACAGCAGAAAGAGTCATTCAGGCAGTTGCTAAATCAGGTAATTAATGCCGTATTGGAAGTAGATATGCAGCTCGTGGAAGACTACTCCGCATCTAACACCATCAAGGTGAAAAAACTATTGGGAGTCATTGCCGAATCTGTGCCTTTTGAACCGAATATTTCTAAAATCGCGGAACGGCTGGAAATGGGGCGCGATACCGTCAAGACCTATCTCAATAATCTTGAACGCGCCAGAATGCTGAATCTGCTCAGCCGATCAACGAAAGGTGTGGCAGCATTGCAAAAACCGGATAAGATTTACCTTGAAAATACCAACCTGAGTTATGCACTTAAATCCAATCCGCAGGCAGGAACCATCAGAGAAACTCTTTTTGTGAATCAGTTACGAAATGCAGGAAATTCAGTTGAACTCGCAAAATCGGGGGATTTTATTGTGAATAGAAAATTGACATTTGAAGTCGGAGGCCCGTCAAAAGATAACAAACAGATCCGTGAAACGGATAACGCATACCTTGCGCTTGATGAGCTGGAACATCCTTATCTGAACAGAATCCCGCTCTGGCTTTTTGGGTTTTTGTATTAACCATTGATTCAAAAAACTTTATTTACCAATACAAAAAGTGAAGTAAATTAATTAGAGTGATAATTTACAGTAACTTATAGGATATAAAAGAGTCAATAAATGGCAAATTAGCAACAATATCCAATAAAACCGATCTGTTTTCTTACTCTCCGATTTTCCCTTTTTGATGAAATACCCTTTTATAAACTAACTAAATTTAGTTTCAAAACTGACAGTATTCTAATCAAATTTAGGATAGTATATTGAATTTGGCTATTTAGGTCATATGGTGCCACTCAAGAAACTGGCTGAAACTAACTTAAATTCCCCGCCTTAATCCTCTCTCAGTAAATCTCCAATCATCGATGGCAACATTCACTTCCCGGTCACTCCAGGTCAGTTCGGTTTTCCGATCTTCGCGCAGGTCATACATCGTCATTTTTACCGGGCTCCAGAACCTGTCGGTAATTTGTTCAAAATCTTCAGCTTCCAGCCGTTTAATCATCGTTTCGGAATCGTCGAAGTAACGAACGGTTTCCAGTGCAAACGTTTCTTTGATGATGTCAAATTCCACAAAAGCATATTGGTCGGAACCGGGTTTTGTTGCGCGGATTGTATAGTGTGTCTCCCCGATTTCGAGCCATTCAAATTCAAAATCATCGGGATGCTGATCTCCCAGGTCTTCATAGGTAAAATCGCTGCCCATAAAACGGTCGCCGCGTTCAGATGCCCCGATGGTTTGAATTCGCCCGACAGAAGGCAGATACAGCCGCTGATTTTGATCGCCATCCTCGCTGATGGTCAGAAATCCTGTGCCTCGCACATTTCCGGGGTCGGTGAAAATAATGAGGCTCATTGAGTTATCACCCTCATTTTTCGTCCATGATTGAAGCGTTCGGCTGCGGGTGCGCCCCCTCGAATCGGTGATAACCATGTTCATTAGTGCCGTTTCCGTTTCAATAGAATTTCTGCGCTCATCCATCTCTTCAAAAATGGAACGGGCCTCCTCTTCGTCTGTAATTCGTTCTTGCGCAAAAACGGGCAGTGAAATAAAAAGTAAAACTAAGAGTGTGTATAATATTTTCATAGGTGTTTTTCTTTCACTGGAAAACGTCTCAGAAATAAGAAACGTTCGGAAAAAGTACAACGGGCAGCCTGCCCGTTACTCAGTAATTATAATTCCCGGAAGGATTCTGGTAAGGTGGATTATTTTGGACGAAGATTCCGGTTTTTTGCTTTGCACTGTTTTGTCATGCCGGACAAGCTGTCCGGCGTACGTACAACGGGCAGCCTGCTCGTTACTCATGAATTTAGCACGAGGATGGACTTTAATTTCATGAAGCAGTCTTATTTCCTGATTTCAGTTTTGGGCATTTTCTTTGACTTTCCCAGCCGGACAAGCTGTCCGGCGTACTTCTGGTCAAGACCTTCTGAAAAAACTGCGAATCCTGCTAACCAACCCATCAATTCTCTTGAAAAATGAAACCGTTCGTCTGAAGCGGGGGCGTCTTGTGGGCGATGCCATGATCAGCCGGGCAAGAACGGCGGCCTGGTCATCGAGGGCTTTTCTGAGGATGGCCTTTTCGGCTTGATTGGCGGCACGAGTCAGCGCCACGGCAAACGTCCATGCGTGTTCTCGTGCTTTCGGGATGCTAAAATTTACCGCATCGTTACTCAGGTAGCCGGTTTTCCGGTCAATACGTTTTAGGATCGGGGCGTATTTATTGGCAACGTGTTTTTTCAGATCGTCGGTGGCTGCTTCCAGCACTTCGTTTACTTTTGTATGATCGTGATATTTTGCTTCTCTTTCGGGATCAATACCCACATCAAAAAGTGCAATGGCAAGATCATGGTTGATGTGCGCATTAATTCCAAGCAGCAAATGCTGTATGATGAGTCCTTCTTTTTGTTCAGCCAGTTCAAAAGAGATTTTCCACGATTTAGGGACTTTGTCTGATTGCCCCTTTTCGTAATGAATCAGCGCCTCCCTGTAAAGATTTCCGAAACGAACCAGATATATCTCAACCCAATCTTTATCATGGAAAGTATTCCCGTCAAATTCTGCCTGAATGGATTTTGTGATGTGGAGATAGGCTGTTGCAAAAACTCCGCGCAAGTCACCGGCTGTCAGGCAATGGTTCTCGAAAGCTGAAAGTTGTTTAACGACATCATCAACCGACTTAAATTTCTCCGAAAAAAGGGTTTCGATTTTTGATGGCATTTTTTACCTCTTCATGGGAGCACCGGCTTTTTTCCAATTCACTTTTTTCCACAGCAACCATGCCCCGATTAGTACAAAAGGAATGCTGAGAAGCTGCCCCATATCAAACAGTGAGCCTTCCATGAAATCGGCCAGGGTTTCTTTGGTGAATTCGAGCAAAAACCTGCCTGAAAAAAGCAGAACTAAAAAAGTACCAAACAAGGAACCTTCGGGTGGTTTGTTGTCATATTTTTTATAAATGACAAACAATGAAATCAGTACAAAAATGCACAATAGGGATTCATACAGCATGGTTGGATGACGCGGCAACATATCTACATTTGCAAATACGATGGCCCAGGGAAGGTCAGTCGGCATTCCAAGAATTTCGGAGTTGAAGAAGTTGCCGATTCGAATAAACATCCCGCCGATGGCAACACCGGGCACCACGCGGTCGGCCACCCACATAAAGGAAACACCTTTCGAACGCCTGGCATAGAGCCACATGGCAATGATAATTCCGATGGCTGCCCCGTGGCTGGCAAGTCCGCCAATCCAAACTTGTGGAATCAGGTGAACATTTCGCAGATAAAATTCAGCTTCATAGAAAAACACATGGCCCAGTCGCGCACCTATGATGGTAGCCACCAAAACATAAATCAGCAGCCGGTCTGCCTCTTCCTGCGGTTTGCCTGCATCTTTAAAAAGTTTAAACAGTATGAGGTATCCGGAAATAAATGCCAGGGCAAACATCAATCCGTACCAGCGCGGTTCGATGGGGCCGATGGAAGATAATGACGCGCCGCCAATCACTAAAAACGGTAGTTGCCCTATGATGATCGACCCGATTATGACTCCCCAGAACATCCACGCAGGCAATTCTTCTACTCCTTTTTTATTCGATTCGGGTTTGAGTTTCTGGAGGCCAACGTAAATCAGTACGGCTGCAAGAAGCAATCCCCAAATGTAGATGGGAAAAGGCAGGTTGAATTCTGAGATTCTGAATAAGACCGGGTCCGTATCCCAGATAATATGATTTTGTGAATTCATGAAAACGGTTAGGTGTTTATTAGATCAATCATGAAAATACGAAAGGGGAACGGGAAATACATTTATGATCTGCTGTTTTGTTTAACACATAAAAACCATGAGCCCGTTTTTATCCAACGGGCCTGCATTGACCCCCAATTGTTTATGAACTTTATTTAGAGTGAGATACCCAATTTTATTCAACGCCGGGACTAAAACAATCTCCGCAGCACATCACGTGCGCCGTCTTCAATGGCATCTCTCATAATGCGTTCAATCGTTTCGTTATCCGGCCTGACCTGGGGAGAAGCCGTGGTGCCGGTAATCCGGATTGGAACGGCCATTCGGCCATCTTCGAGCTGCAGCGCATCTGCGGCCCGGCTTGATATGACTGTGGCAATTCCCCGCTTGAACCGCTCGGGAAGCAACAGAGTAGCCCTGTAATTAATCCGGTCGGTTACCATATGAAGTGTTCCTTCAAGCTCCATTCCCAGGTTTCCGCTGGTGAGGCGGAAATTCTGCAATGTCATCACCGTATCGCGGATGCTGAAGCTTGCATTCCATTCATCAAGAGTCAGGCGTTCCAGTTCGGGTGTATTCAGAAAATCTGCAATTCTCATCTGGATTGGGTGTCCCTGCATGCGGGCTCTACCCATGCCAAATGTACCTTCGGCATTCGTTGTTGTGATATCAGGATCAACTTCAGGAGTCATTTCTGTGAAGTAGCGAACCTCGGAGTTAAACTCCCCACTGAGGTATTGATAGAGTGTACTGTTTTCGCCCAGAAATCCGGTGTCACGGAAAAATGTTTCAGCCTGCAAACCTTTCAGATTACCCTCAAAAAGAATATTTGTAGCCAGGGGATCCGGTACATTCCAGTCCATACGCCCGGCAGCCAACCCGTCAAACATTTTGGCTTCGGCCTGATCGATTCTGATTAAGTCGGGTGTGATACGGCCGCTGCCCGTAATCTCGGTAATTGGCAGCCCAAAGATGGTAAGCAGGTCAATTCTTGCATCCACAGTAGCGGTGAGATTGGGTAATTCAATCGGCAGCGGTTCTTCGGCTTCCTCATCCCAGTCAATCATCTCGTCCATATTCAGATGGCTGCTGTGGTAGCTGCCTGAAATAGACGGCAAGTTGTCCGGCCCTCTGTTTTCGTCCAGAAAGCTCATATAGTTGCGAAGCGTGCCTTGCAGGTTGATGTCGGACGTGCCGTAATTCATGGCAAACCGTTCCAGCGTCATATTTTGCGGAGTGATGCTCATTCTGCCTGATAAATCGGTTACCGGCAGCGGGATGGAATCACCGATGGCCGACACGCTGCTCACTTCCAGCGCACCGTTCAATGCAATTTCTGTTACATCGTTAGCAGGCCCGCGCACACTCAGGCTCATCACAGCGTCGCCGGTCAGCTCCTGAATCCACGGTTCAAGTGAATAGTAAGATGTGATGCTGCTGAAAACGGCATTGCCATCGAAGGTGAGGTCCACTTCGGGATTATCGCTGAGGTAGTTAACCACGGTTCCATTCATCGAGAGGGCATTTTCTCCGGTTTTAAAGCGCGCTTCACTGATGGACATCCTCCGGCCGCTTGCCTCTGCCCTGAATGTAATGTCTTCAAGTGGATTTGAGACGATGCTGTGAGCAAGATACCCGTTGGTCAGCTCAATGGTGCTTCGCTGAAGCAGGGTTTCGATCTGGTCGGGATCAGGCTTCCCCCGAAGTGCGATTTCGGCAATTAACTGTCCGCTCATGCTCAAAGTGTCTTCATCGATCGGATAAAAATCTTTGATGGTTGCCAGGTCAAAATTGATGTTGGCAGTTACATCCACAGAGCGTTCATCTTCATCGAGAGGGCGAAGTATTGAACCTGAGAGCCTGAACCGGTTGTTTACAGCCGTAAAACCCGATTCAGCTATTTGAATCCGGTCCTGATTGGCATCAACCCGCGCGTTGATTTCTTCGATGGCACGCGGAACATCAGCGTATTTCAGCATTCCGTTGGAGAGCTCAAAAACGCCGGAGAAAGTAGCATCTTCGGGCTCGTTAACCCGGCCAGTGGCTGTGGCTGCAGCTTTCAGTAGTCCGGCGAGGTCTTCAATTCCGAGTTCATCAATCGGGTAGAAACTGCTCACTGTGGCAAGATCTACATCGCCATCTAACTCCAGCGAGAAAAAGGCATCCTCTTCAAGCGGCCGCTCAATAGTACCTGATGCGGTAACCTGGTTTACACCCGCCGTTGCCCGAAAATCGTTCAGTGTGGCAAGCTCATTGTTAAATAAAATCTGAAAATGGATATTTTCGATCGCCTCGGGCAGATCGGGGTTTTGCAGGTATCCGTCGGCCACTTCAATCACCACATCAAAAGCGGGCAGCTCATCTTCGGTGAAGGCGCCTTCAACCGATCCCTCAAACACCAGTGATCCCCGGGTTTCAAGGCCGGTCAGAGCCTCTTCAAATTCGGGAGGAGCCAGCCGCAGCAATTCACCGAAATTTTCAGATGCGGATGCAAATTGCAGAGAAAGTTGCGGGGCATCACTGCTCCAGTCCGAAACCGAACCAGTAAGCTCCAGTGCAAGGCCCCGGATAGAAAATGTGCCCTCGGTGAAGTTTAGGATTTCGTTTTCAAGATCGAGCGTTGAGGTTTGATTCAGGCTGAGAGAGAGATTGCTCACATACTGTGTTCCATCCATCGTCACATTGAGTGAACCGAGTTGAGCATCAATTTTGCTTTCAATCAGTTCGGCAAAAAAGAGCGAAATGTCGGCATCCAGGTTTTCCAGTGTAATGTTTGTGTTTGATGTTTGATCATTAAAAAAGACGGAAGCTTCCCGCAGCGTAAAGCCGGGGATGGAGATGTTCATCTGATCGGGATCTTCCTCCACTTCTTCATCGGCCATTTCAAGCAAAAAGTCGATATTGGTGGTTGAATCGGCATACACCGTGTAGTAGAGCGATGGCCTTGTGATAGACAGTCGGGTGAAAGAGAGCTCATTGTTACGCAGCAGCGGGAAAAGTTCTACGGAGAGCAGCAGCTCATCAAGCGAAACAATGGGTTCACCTTCAAGATCGGGGACCAGCACGCCGTCCAGTTCAAGCCCGAATCGTGGGAAAGTGCGGAAAAAAGTCATCGACATGCGGTCTACCTGAACCTCGGTTCCCACTGCATTCTGCACGTGCGGCATAATCATATTTTTAAGGCGTTCATCGGTCAGGTACAAATTCAGTGCTACGAAAATGACGAGGAACAGTATTAAAAGAATGGCAAGGGTTTTAAAAAAAAGTTTCATGGCTACTCAATTGATTAGGAAAATTGTGGAACGCAGGCGGGCTTATAAAGTTTCCGGCTGTACTCTATAAACGAAAAATAGACAGAGTTTTGTTCATTGTCATCATGCAGAAAAAATATTTTTTGAAAAAACATGGTATTTCTGTTCCACTACAAAAGGCACAAAAATCCACCCACAAGAGAGTTGAAATATTGCCACGGAAACACGGAAAAGCACGGAATATTCTGTGACTTTCCGTGTTTCCGTGGCAATAACGCAAGCTGTCATTTTTCAGTAATGGTGTTGATTATTATTTATCACACAGTTTATTGAGATAACTTTTGCTAAGAAGCAGCTTCTAAAAAATCAAAACGTAATCTCCACCACAACCTGGTAATTTCTCGGGGCAGCAAAAATGGCGGGGCGTTCTACGTAGTAATAATTGAAGAGATTTCTGACCATGAATGTGGCGCTCAGATCCATTCCACGCAAAGTGTTTTCTCCAATGAACCGCAACCGGGCATCGGTTACATAAACAGCCGGGAAAACTTCCGCATCACTTACAAAAAAGGAAAAATCGGTATCCACGCGTTCTGGGGCGCTGGCTGCTCGAAAATCAATCCCGGCTTCGAGCCATTCTTTTATATTGGTCCGGCCTGATGCCTGAAACAGGTGTTTTGACCGGTAAACCAGCGGACGGTTCATCTCAAGATCATCCGGGTCGAGCAGCGTGTAGCTGGTGCTCAGATGGTGGTTCTGCCCGAGTGAAGAAACGGATACGGCTGCTTCGGCGCCGCGAATTCTCGCCTCGGTCAGGTTTATGAATTGAAAGGAGCCTTCATGAGGCCGGAATGTCGGTTCAACCAGCCGCTGATATTCATTCCAAAAACCGGTCAGTTCCGCTTTCAGGCTGAAAGCACGTCGCACCGGCCTCATGTATGTAAATCCGGCCTCGTAGCCGGTGCTGGTTTCGGGCTGAAGAGTAAGGTTGGAAATCAGCGGGAAAAAGTCCTGGTTATTAAAAAATCGCTCGGCCACGCTGGGTACCCGAAAACCTTTTCCGAGGGAGGCTCTTGCCGTTAAATGATCAGAAACCGAATAGGATGCACTGAACTTTGGGCTGAACTGCGTGGCCGTTTCGAGGGTGTGCACCTGGTAGGCGTCGTAGCGAAATCCCGCAGTAGTTGTGAGCCGTTGATTCCACTGATATTCGGCCTGGAAGAAGAGGGCGCCTTCGGGCTGGTTGCGAACCATCAGCGAGTCTTCTCCCACAAACACATCAGAGCGGATATAATTTTCATCGAACGAACCGCCGCCGGTCAGGATCAGTTCGTCGGTTGCCTGGATATTGACCTGGGCCTCGCCCCCGTAGCGCACCCCAACGTTATGACGGTCAGACGGCCGCACATTTCCCTGCCTGTCCATCGGCCGGAAAGCCACCCCGAAAAGCCGCCCCTTCAGCGTGTATTGCACATTCGGGCTGATATTGTGAGTAAACACCGGCAATATGGTGAGGCGATCTGACAGCCCCAGGTTGGAGCCGGAAGCCGTATCGCCCGTTAGCTGTATTTCTCCGGGGCGAAGCGGATCACGCAGTCCGTTCCAGTACAGAAACTGGTAATTTTCGTTCCGCCGGGCGCCGGTGTAGAGCGATAAGTCGATGTCAGGTGTTATGTTCCATCCCAGTTTTGTGTAGAGCTCAATTCCTTTCGATGTATTGTTCTGGAGATATCCTGCATTATCAAACAGCTTTCCGCTGAGCCAAAACCCGAAACGGTCTCCTGTTTTTTGAGAGTGCCCGAAAAGAAGGCCTCTGAAGGGACGGTAGTCGGCTGCACCGTCCCAGTTTTGTTTCCATACATCATGGCGGACCGGCTCGTAAACACCGTTAAAAAACCGGAGTCTGGTTTCCGGGGTGTCGGGAAAATCCCTGGTAATCAGGTTGATGACACCGCCCAGCGCACCCCCACCGTAGAGTGCCGAGCCGGGGCTTTTCAGTACTTCGATCTGGCGGGTTTGAGTAAGCGGCAGCCCGTCGAAGTCCATTCCGCCCTGGTCTGGGCCCATCAGCGGGACGCCATCAACCAAAAGCAGAACCCGGCTGCCAACACCGTACGCAAACCCGGATGATCCCCGGATGTTTACAGAATTACCGAGCACCTGTACGCCCGGTACATAATCAAGGGCCTGGTCGAGCGTGGTGATATTTCGTGAATGGATCTCGGCCGGTGTAATCGTGTTCATACTGACGGACACCCGCCCGATTAGCTGACTCCGCCTGGATGCGGTTACCACCAGCTCACCGGTTTGTAGGGTGATGGGAGTCAGTTCAAGCCGGAGGTTCAGTACTTCTTCGCTTTCAAGCCGGATGGTTTGGGTGAGTGTCTGAAATCCCACCATCGACACCCTCAAAATATGTTCGCCGGGCGGGAGTGACCGAAACCGAAATCGGCCTTCGGTGTTGGTGATGGTACCGGTATTCAGTTCGGGGATGGAAATATGAACACCAGGCAGGCTTTCACCATCGGTGCTGCTGACGACCAATCCCTCGAGTGAAGCATCCTGTGCAACAGCATCTGCTGCAAAAATAACCGTAAAAAAAAGGAATGGGATGATATGTGCAAAGAGCCGTTTCATATCATGTTATTCCGGTGGAAATGGCGGAAGGTTGTCAAAATCCACGTGGATGTGGATGGTGGTAGTGTCTCCTTCAACCCGGATTAAACCGTCGTTTTCAGTATAAACTCCTACCGGCTGCCAGTCTGCCAATATGTTATTTCCAAATTGATGAGCTATGATGTTATAAACATAGAGTCCGCTGCGCACATCCGTAACTTTGAAGGAATCCTCTTCAACAAAATATTGCAGGCGGTTGCTGAACCTGAGATTGTCCAGGTCAGAAAAAATATCAAATGCGGTAGAGGGCACAAAGGTCAGCGGTACAAATCTTAAATCAACCAATGACTGTTGTGACGGCCATTCACCGGAATAAGTTATTGTGCCCTGAATGACACCGGGCGGGATCAGGTCTTCATCCGGAGGTTCAAGCCCTTTATCGCACTGTGCGAATAGAAGCATTGCAGAAATGGAGAACACCGGCAATATGTATCTTGCTATCTTCACCGCATCTTTTTTTCGTAATATGAATAACGTTTTTGAGGCTGTCAATAGGGTGGTGACAAGCAAAGAGAATTATTTTTTCAAAAAATTTGCTGTTAGTGATAGCTATGTTTGTACATTTTTTCAAGACAAGACTTGAAAAAAAGCCTCTTTGGGGGAATTTACACTTCATCAATCAATGTAAACCTGTTCCACTAAAGCTATGAACTTTAATCATCAATTTTGCTTTCACTATACGACCCTTCTAGTAGGTCGGTACGATTGTATAGACCGGATCGTGTTAATTGCGTATTGTCTGATGTTGCACATCCCGGGAGGATTTCGCACGTGATGGAGGCGCTTGTACAAGGGCGATGAACCCGGGCTTACTACAAATAGGTTAATGCGATTTGCAGGCCGGATAAGCCGGCGTGTGCTAGCTCGGATTTCTCACAAAAAAAGCACCAGATTCCTTATCTTATTGGTGTTCAATAACTTGAATCAAAACAAGGAGGAACTTGATGCCTACAGTGTATAGAAAAGATTGTCAAGTCCAGTTCGAGTTTCAACCAGCCTTCAACCGTCGGGTGGTTACTGATTTCCGGGGCGGACAGATTACCTCAGACGCCGGTGCTCTGCTGCTTCGAGAGGTGGAGGCTCGTACAGGTTTTTTGTGTGATCTGGCTGATTGCTTTACCGATTACCGCCACCCGAGTTACATCGATCATAGCCTTGAAGAGTTGATTCGCTAGCGGATTCTGGGTATTGCCTGTGGTTATGAGGATCTGAACGACCATGACCAGCTGCGAGATGATCCGATGTGGGGTCTGTTGGCAGGCAAAGCCCATCCAGCCAGCGAGTCTGCGGCTGGCAAAAGCACCCTCAACCGTCTGGAAGTCAGCATTGCCAGGCAGACGGACGGCTCGGATCGTTACCATAAGATCGATCTTGACGAGCAGGCGATCCACCGGCTGTTTACCAACTGGTACATCGACACTCACCGCAGCGATCCTCCCGGGCTGATTGTTTTGGATCTGGATGCCACCGATGATCGTTTGCATGACGGGCAACAGGGAGCCTTCTTCCACGGCTACTATGATCACTACTGCTATCTGCCGTTGTATATTTTTGCCGGTGATCACTTACTGTGGGCCGAACTTCGCCGTTCGAATATCGACACATCGGCTGGCAGTAGCGATGCGGTGGCTCAGATTGTTGAGCAACTGCGTCAAACCTGGCCAGGTATTGCCATCATCCTGCCGGCCGACTCCGGATTTGCCCGCGAGGAGCTGATGAGCTGGTGTGAGTCTAACGAAGTAGACTTTGTATTTGGGCTGGCCAAAAATTCGCGGTTAAGGCAAGCCATCGCCAAACAGGCTCGGGCCGCCCGGCAGCTACACGAGCAAAGTGGGAAATCCGAAAGGGTATTCGCCGAGTTTTTCTATCAGACACTGGATTCCTGGAGCCGTCGCCGACGGGTGATTGGCAAGACTGAGCATGGCAGCAAAGGAGCCAACCCCCGGTTTGTGGTTAGCTCCCTGTCGGCCGAGGACATGGACAAACGCTGCTTGTATGAGGAGTTCTAGTGCGCTCGTGGAGAAGCCGAAAATCGCATCAAAGAGCAGCAGTTGTATCTGTTTGCCGATCTCACCTCCTACATGCGAATGGCTGCCAATCAGCTCCGTTTGTGATTTTCTTCGGTCGCCTATTGGCTGGTGAGCGAACTGCGCCGCCTCGGGCTGGCCGGTACGCAGTGGG
>SL_3KL_010_SEDDRAFT_10000064_pt1 | contig 61508 bp, 45 predicted proteins | sample SodLakKL_010_SED_2_FD_10381 | JGI IMG/M metagenome (IMG submission 10381)
CCCTGTCCCGCCTGCGCGAAACTCGTGATCCAGGCCAAGGTCCGGTTCCTCTACTACCGGGTCCCCTATCGTCGGCCTCAGGGGTTGGAGATCCTGGAACAGGGAGGAGTCACGGCGGTCCGCTATGACCAGTGGACCCACCACTGGCGAGGGGAGTGACCGCCCCTCACCAGGCAGTGTCGACTTTCAGTCGATCCCTCAAGGGGTGGGCCCGCCGAGTAGGCTGAACCCTGACGAGGGCCTCTGGGCGTCAGGGGATCCGGCCTGCCTCCTTGAGAAGTCGCTTCACATCCTCCAGGGGGACGGCATCGGCCGTCGTCCCCCCATCGCCTTGGACGGTGGTGGCCTTGAGGACCGAGTTGATCACTGCCTCCTCGGTGGCTTCCACCACGCCCTGGAACAGTCCTGAGGTGGCGGCGTTGGGGAGGTCCTCAACGGAGGGAATGGGAGCGTCACCGGTCCGGCGAACTCCATCGGCTGTGGAGAAAGCGATGACGTAGTCTCCCGAGCCGTTCCCGGCGAAGGAGCCTGTCCGAGCCAGTCCCATGATGGCCCGGGCAGCCAGCCGTTCCAGATTCCGGTCCGACAACGGTGCGTCCGTGGCCACCACGATCATGATGGAACCTTCTCCCTCATCGGCCTCCACTTGGCTCTGGAAGGAGTACCGACCCAGGGCCTCCCCCACCCGGACGCCGTCCATCATGAGGAGGCCCCCGAAGTTGGACTGGACCAGAACACCCACCTTGTAGCCCCCCAGGGACTCGGGGAGGACCCGAGAAGAGGTCCCGATCCCCCCTTTCCACCCGAAGGCCCGCGTCCCGGTGCCGGCCCCCACGGACCCCTGAGCCACCGGACCAGAGCTGGCTGACTCCAGGGCTTCTACCACGTGATCGGGGGTGATGGGTCGGGAGCGGATATCGTTCAGCGCGCCGTCATTGGTTTCTCCCACCACGGGGTTGATGGAGCGGACATCTTCCATCCCGGGCTTCGCAAGGAGCCAATCCACCATGGCGTTGGCAGCCTGCCAGACGCAGAGGGTGCAGGTCAGGAGGATGGGGGTCTCCAGCTCACCCAGCTCCTGAACCTGGGTAATCCCCGCCAGCTTCCCGAATCCGTTCCCCACATGGATGGCCGCCGGTACCCGGTTTCGGAAGAGGTCCCCGTCGTGGGGCAGGATGGCGGTCACCCCCGTTCGTACGTTGTCCCTTTCCCACACCGTGGTCTGTCCGACCTGTACCCCGTCGACATCCGTGATGGCGTTGTTCTCCCCTGGGGCGAATATCCCGATCTCCAGCCCCAGATCTCGGGCAGAGAGACGGTCGTCGCCGGTCATTCCGGCCTCTCCGGTCTGGCCCAGGAGGGAAGCGGGAAGGAGGAAGACGATGGAAAGGAAGAGGAAGGAACGCATTCGGGACCTCCCGGTCGCAGGGTAGGTGGCCGCTTGGGGCCGGAGAATTTGAAGGTCCCCTGGGCAATCATCCGAGGGGGACGGTGTCGATGAGCATGAACCCCAGAAGGAGGGGCTGGTAGGCCAGGGAGCCCAGGAAGACCTTTCGGATGGGCCCCCGGTCCATTGTGGTGCCGGCCTTCACGGTCCAGAAGAAGAGGACGCAGCCCAGAAAGAGGGCGCCGGCGAAATAGATCCATCCCGTGAGCTGGATGAGGGTCGGGACCAGGCTCAGCGGGACCAGCAATCCGGTGTAGAGCCCCATCTGCCGGGCGATGACCTTCCCCTCCGGATCGGCCGGGGGCGTCAGGAGGAAGCCGGCTCGGGCGTAGTCCTCCCGCAGGAGCCAGGCCAACGCCAGTACGTGGGGGAGCTGCCAGAGGAAGGCAATCCCGAAGAGGACCAGGCCGCCCAGGGTCACCGTTCCCGTGGCTGCGCTCCAGCCGATGAGTGCTGGCATAGCGCCGGGAATGGCCCCGGCCAGGGTTGCTGCATAGGAGCGGGACTTGAGGGGGGTGTAGATGAAGTTGTAGGCAATGGCCGAGAAGAGTGTCAGGGCCGCCGGAAGCCACCCGACCGTCAGGAAGAGGTAGAGGCATCCCCCTCCGATGAGGATGAGTCCGAAGGCCAGGGCCTCCCAGGGTCGGAGGCGCCCCGACGGAACCGGACGTCGCCGGGTCCGGACCATTCGGCTGTCCACCTCCCGCTCCAGATACTGGTTCAGGGCCAGGGCACCGGCCGTGGCCAACACCGTCCCCAGAAGGGTGTGGAGGACCGGGACCAGTTCGGCCGTCCCCCTGGACCCTACCCAGTACGAGACCCCGGTGGTGATCATGACGAACCCGGCGATGCCAGGTTTGGTCAGTTCGTAGAAGGCACGGATCCGGGAGTCGGATCTACTCTGGCGCAGGGCGGAGCCGTGTCCTCCCTTGGGGATGGCTCGAGGGTCGATCCTCTTCTTCCGCTGGGAGTCAGCCGTTGGCATGTAGGGCCGGAGTCGAAGTGGCAGCGGAGGGAGGGACGAAGGCAGGCCGTCAGCGTGTCTGCCACTGTTGGTGCACAGCAAGCTGGATCGGAAACTGACGAATAGAAGTTGTTCTCACGCGGGAGGGGGCGCAACCGTCTGGCCCAAGGGAGATTGGCTGAGGGACCCTCAGGAGGGTAGGGGTGGGCCGTTCCGTCTCCCTCGGGACACCCTGGCCGTGTCGTTTCGTCCCATTGCAGGGGATGGGGAGGGGACGGAGGGCTCATGGCGTTGGGAGCTCAAGGAGGCACGGGGTTGGCAGGAAGTCCGGGGGCCGTGTAAGATGCTTGCGGTGTGGGGATCTGGATGGGTATGGTCCTTGCGCCGGGCTCCCACCGATGCGTTCCGGGACCTCAACGGAATCGTCGTGGAGCGAGCCATCTAACGCTGCTGAACGTGAACCCAGTCCGGAGACCCGAATCCATGACCGACCGAGAGGATGGCGCCTCACCGGAGGTGTCCACTGGCCAGTTGGCTCTCGTTCTGGCCGTCTTCTTCATCCTGGGATCAGCAATGACCCAGTTCATCTGGGCGACCTTGAGCGACTTCCTGGCCGGCCGGTCCATGGAGGGCGGGATATTCCTCCTGGCTCTGGCCATGCTGGGGGTCTTCGCCGGCTTCGCATGGCTTCTTGCCAGGTATCTACAGAACCGGATTCCCTGGCAGTGATGGACCTTTGGATTCCACTCTCCGGCAGCTCGGGCACCCCGCCCTTGGAGCGTGCCAAACAGATTCCACCCCACCGAGAGGTGTCTGCATGAGTTCCGACCCAGCCTCCCATCCCGAGGTCGGGGAAGAGGACGAACTCCCACCCCCGACCGGGACCCTCTTCCTTATGATGATCTACATCATGGTCATGGCCGGGATGTGGCTTTCCATCTACTTCGAATTCGTGGGGAGGTAGGCCATGAGTCCGAAAAAGATGGAGGCGGTGTTCCTGTCCCTTTCCGCCGCGATGCTCCTGGTGTTCCTCCTGGCCCTCTTCTACTCCGCCTACGGGATGGGGATGCACCTCCCGGATCGGGATGATGAGGTGATCCCCACACAGGTGCGGGAGACACCTCCCTTCGACGAGCCTGGACTCAGGGAAGTGGGGCCCAACGAGTACGAGGCGGTCTTCCTGGGAATGGCTTGGGCCTTCCAGCCCAACGAAATCACTGTCCCGGCAGGCGCGGAGGTCACCTTCGTCGCCACCACCACCGACGTGATCCACGGATTCCATGTGGAGGGGACCCGGGTGAATTTCATGCTCATCCCCGGACAGGTTAGCCGTCAGAGCTACACCTTCAACGAGCCCGGAGAGCATCTCATCATCTGCCACGAGTACTGTGGCGCCGGACACCATCTCATGTATGCCAGGGTGATAGTCGAATGAACGCTCCCGTCGTAGCCAGTCCGGAGGGATACGACCTCTCAGAGGGTCATCGCAGAGTCATCCGATGGATGATCTACCTGGGCTTCGGTGCCCTGGCCATCGGAATTCTGAATGGCCTGGGTCAGGCGCTGAACTATGCCAACGTGGATATCCTGCAGTACTTCCCGGGGATGCGGGACTACTACCAGGGGCTGACGGTCCACGGGGTGGTGAACGCCATCGTCTTCACCTTCGCCTTCACCAACGGCTTCCTGGCCCTGACCACGTCGCGAGCCTTGGCCCGTCCCTTGAACCTGACAGCGCTCTGGGTGGTCTTCGGGATGATGGTCACCGGGTTCCTACTGGCGGCCTACGCCATCGCCAGCGGCCAAGCCACTGTCCTCTTCACCTTCTACGCGCCCCTGCAGGCCCATTGGGCCTACTACCTGGGGCTGGCTCTCCTGGTGGTGAGCACGTGGGTCACGGCAGGGATCCTCTTCTTTGCTCTAAGGGGTTGGCGGAAGGAGAATCCCGGGAAGCGGATTCCCCTCATGGCCTACATTTCCATTGCCACCTACGGGATGTGGGTTCTGGCGTCGCTGGGGATTGCCGTCTCGGTGGTGGCCATCCTCCTCCCCTGGTCCCTGGGGATGACGGACACCACGGATCCCCTCCTGACCCGGACCCTCTTCTGGTTCTCGGGTCATCCCATCGTGTATTTCTGGCTCCTGCCTGCCTACGTGTCCTGGTACGTCATGGTGCCGAAGCACGCAGGAGGGAAGCTCTTCAGCGACCCCCTGACCCGGGTGGTCTTCATTCTCTTTCTTCTCCTCTCCATCCCGACTGGATTCCACCACCAGTACACGGATCCGGGGATCGGAACCGGGATGAAGGCCCTCCACGCTACCCTGACCTTTGGGGTCTTCTTCCCCTCCCTCGTCACGGCGTTCTCGGTGATGTACGCCCTGGAGATCGGTGGGCGGAGAAGGGGAGGGGGCGGGCTGGTGAACTGGTTCACCAAGCTGGACTGGAAGAATCCGGTCCTGGTGGCTCAGATCCTGGCCATGCTCACCTTCACCCTGGGGGGGGCCACCGGACTCATCAACGCCTCCTACAACCTGAACCAGGCCATCCACAACACGGCCTGGGTGCCGGGGCACTTCCACATGACGGTGGGTTCGGCGGTGACCATGACCTTCTTTGGGATCGCGTACTGGATGATCCCCTACCTGACCCGGCGTGAATTGGTGGGCAAGGGATTGGCGGTTCTCCAGTCGTGGATCTACTTCATCGGGGTTTTGATCATGGCCCGGGGGCTCATCTCCGGCGGGTTGGACGGAATGCCCCGTCGGACCCTGATCATGGAGGCGCCGTATTCGAAGGAAGGTTGGGAGTTGGCCGGTCTTCTCACTGGTCTCGGGGGAACGCTGATGTTCATCGGTGGCGGCCTCTTCTTTGCCGTCCTCGTCGGAACGGTCCTCTTCGGGAAGAAGGTGGACGAGCCTGAGGACGTGCCCTTCACGGTGACCCATGACGCGCCATCGGAGAAGGGTTGGGAGCTGAACCTGGACCGCTTCCGGTACTGGATCATCGCAGCCATCGTCCTGATTCTGATTGCCTACGGGCCCTTCCTGGTCCAGTATCTGCCCGGGGCGTTCACTTCACCTCCCTACCGCTTCTTCTGATCCGGGGGAAGGGCTTTCAGCTCCCTTGGAATCGGAGGTCAGGAGGGAAACCGCCCTGGGGTGACCAACCTCGGGGCGGTTTTTCATGTGACCTGGGCATGGCGCCCAGATCCGGATCGGGTGGGGCGAAGGTGAGGGAGAGGAAACCTCCAGCCCCATCCGCTCGTACAAGGAGAAGACGGGTTGACGAGTCCAGGGCACTCCTGGGGTCACCCGTGGACCTGAAGTGCGAGAGGTGAGAATGGACCGCCAAGGAAAGCCGGCTGAGGCCGGCACGGGGGAGAAGCCCTCGTTGGAAGATCGGCGACAGGAAGATCGCCAGATCCGGACGGCGGCCTTTGTCATCTCTGTCGGGCTTCACCTTCTGCTATTTCTCCTATGGCCTTCCGGCGGGGGCCCGGTGTCGCCCTTTTCAGCCCCTGGGCCTCCCGAAAGTGACGAGATGGCGGCCGAGGGGATCATGCGCGCCGTGTCGCTGAGTTCGGCGCCGGCAGACCCCATCCTTCCGCCCCCGGCGCCCACCCTGGAGGTGGATCTCCCGGAACCGCCAGAAACCGAGCCTGACGCCACACCCGAGATGGCCATGGATGAGCCGGAGGTACCGGAGCCTGGTCCGGGGAGCGTGGCCGGCGAGGGCCAGGAGGAGGAACCCACCGGCCTCCCGGGCGCCTCCGGCTCAGGAGACGCCGGGACCGGAGAGGAGGGCTTGACCCGGCTCATCCCACCGACTCCGCGGGGGATGATCATCCCTCCCACCAACCGGGGTCTTCGCGGTACGGAGATCGAGGTGTGGGTCTTCGTGGATGAGGCCGGTCGGGTTGTGGCCGATTCCACCCGCCTGGAGCCCCCTACCTCGGACCGTAGCTTCAATGAACAACTGAAGCGGGAGGCGGCCCAGTGGATCTTCCAACCGGCTCGACGGGGGACGGAGGTGGTGGAGGCCTGGTTCCCCTATACCATTACCATGTAGAATTCCCGAACATGCCGGAAAGTAGAAGCCTCCGCCCTGACGGTCCTGTGGACCGGGGTGGCGGCTTCCAGCCTTGAACTGAACCCCACTTCCAAGTCCAGCGCCCATGATCTCCGCTTCCAACCTGGCCATGGCCTACGGGGAGCGCACCCTCTTCTCCGGTGCTTCCTTCCAGCTCAATCCAGGAGAGCGATATGGACTGGTGGGTGCCAACGGATCAGGCAAGACCACCCTCCTGAAGATTCTGGCTGGAGATCTGGCTCCCACCCAGGGCTCGGTCTCTGTCCCTTCTCGAGTCCGGCTGGGCGTTCTGAGGCAGGACCAGTTTCTCTACGAGGGAGAATCCATCGTCGGCGTGGCCATGATGGGGAATCCCGAGCTGTGGAACGCCCTGGTGGAGCGAAAGACCATCCTGGACAACGCCCAGGAATCCTTCGACGCTGATCGCTATGCCCAACTCGAGGAAATTGTCGAGCTCCATGACGGTTACACTGCCGAGCCACGGGCCTCCGCGATTCTGGAGGGGCTGGGGATTCCCAGCGAGGTTCACCACGAGGACATCAGCACCCTCTCCGGTGGTTTCAAGCTCAGGGTCCTCCTGGCCCAGGTACTGGCCTCCAACCCTGACGCGCTTCTCCTGGATGAGCCCACCAACCACCTGGATATCCTTTCCATCCGGTGGCTCGAGTCCTTCCTCGTTGACTTTCAGGGGCCCGTGGTGGTGATCTCCCACGATCACCGGTTCCTGGACACCATCTCGACCCACATTCTGGATGTGGATTATGAGACCGTTCGACTCTACCATGGGAACTACTCCCACTTCGTGACGGCCAAGGCGGAGGAGCGGGAGCGCCGGGAGAAGGAGATCGAGGTTCGGGAGAAGGAAATTGCCCATCACCAGAAGTTCGTGGACCGATTCCGGGCGAAGGCCAGCAAGGCTCGTCAGGCTCAGAGTAAGCTGAAGATCATCGAGAAACAGGCAGCGGACCTGGAGGAACTGCCGGCCAGCTCGCGAGCCTATCCCACCTTTCGGTTCGAGCCGGCTCGCCCCAGCGGCCGGGAGGTCCTGAAGCTGGAGGGGATCAGCAAGTCCTACGACGACAATCGAGTACTGAATGGGGTGGACCTGGCAGTGGAGCGAGGGGATCGAGTCGCTGTCATGGGCCCCAACGGGATCGGGAAATCCACCCTCCTGAAGATCGCCATGGGCGAATTAGCCCCTGATGCCGGGGAGGTGGAATGGGGTTACGAGACCCACCCGGGCTACTTTTCCCAGAACGTCCGGGACCGCTTCGACGACGATCAGATGTCGGCGGAGGAGTGGATCTGGCAGTTCTGCCCCGGGAAGGATCGAGGATTCGTCCGCGGGCACCTGGCCCTCATGCTCTTCTCAGGAGACGATGCCCTCCGGCGGGTGGGGACTCTCTCCGGTGGTGAGGCCGCTCGCCTGGTCTTCAGTCGCCTGGCTCTGGAGCGGCCCAACGTCCTGGTGCTGGATGAGCCTACCAACCACCTGGACATGGAGTCCATCGAGGCCTTGGTGGAAGGGGTGAAGGCCTTCGACGGAACCCTCATTCTGGTCTCTCATGACCGCTGGTTCGTGGAACGATTGGCCACCCGGATCGTGGATATCCGCCAAGATGAGATCGTGGATTTCCCCGGAACCTACCCCGAGTACGTAGAGGCCCGGGGGGAGGACCACCTGGACCATGACCAGGTGGCCTTGAAGGCGAAGGCGGCGAAGCAGAGTCAGGAGAACGCAGAGGGAGGAGGGCAGAAGGCATCATCCCGGGACACCCGACGGCAGCGACAGTCATCCCCAGCCAAGAAGCGACGCAGGTTGGAGGAGAAGAGCCAGAAACTCACCGGTAGGGTGGAGGCGGCCGAAGCCCGGATCCAGGAGATCGATGCCCTCTTCCTGGAGCCGGACTACTTTGACCGGACCCCCCCGGAGGAAGTGCGAGGGTTGGAGGAGGAACGGAGTCGGCTGGCCGCGGAGCTGGAAGAGCTCATGGAACGATGGGAGAGGACAGAGGAAGAGCTGGTGGCCCTTGGGTAGGAAAGGAGCCTCCACGGTGGGACATACAGAGACTGCGCACGGCGTGAAAGGAGGTTGACCTCATGCTGGGATCAAACCTGTTTCCCTGGCTCGGGGTCCTGGTGGGCATCGGGGCAGGGTTGGGAGCAGGGCTGGACGCCCATGACGGGATGGCGCCGGTCCACCTGGGGATGGAGGCACCTGTCGCTTCCATCGAACCGGCCACGGAGTCGGCTGCATCGTCCGTTGGCTGTTCCGAAGAACTGGCTGCTTCTTCCCCTGCGGTTCCCTGGGGCCTGTTTGCACGCCCCGATACCACTGGCCTCCCCTCTACCTGGCCCCAGGCCTTTCCTTCCCCCCCTCCTGGGGGCCAGATTGCCGGCGTGTCCCAGGTCCCGGCTGACCAACTCCGCGGAACCCGGGGAGAGGGACCCTACCACATCGTCTTCGTGACCCTTCCCGAAGGGATGCTCGACGGGTTCCATTACTATCGGGAGGCCCTCTCCCGGGCCGACTGGGAGATCCTGGAGCCCTTGACCCATGATGGAAGCCGGGTGGGCCGGCCCACCATCGGATTCCGGGGTCACGGCTTTGCTGGTGACATTCGCTTCGAAGAGGCGTTGGATATGGTGTTGGCTACCATCCACCTGTACACGGACACTCCCTCCGAAGCCGACCCCCGGGGCCGTTGAAGGCTTCCCCACCGACGGTCCCGGCGCCGGTTCGGAGATTCCTCCGGACCGTTGGCCTCTCTGCCACAGAGGTGGGGAGCTACTGGCGGGAGGAGCGAACGGCCCTGCGGAGGGGTCTGGCGGCCATCCTCCTGACGGCCGTAACGGGGATGATCGCCGGACTCACCCTGGCTGCGGCCGAAGAGACCCTGGAAAGACTCCCTGGTCTCCTACTCCTGGTACCGGCGGCCATCGATATGCGGGGAAACATCTACGGGGCTTTGGCTTCCCGTCTCTCCACCGCTTTGCACATCGGGACGTATGACCTCCAGCCACGCCGCAAGAGCTTCATGGGACGGCAGGTAGAGGCCACGACCCTCCTGACCATCGGCACCTCGGTCATCATTGCTGTTTTCGCCTACTTTTTCGGGGTGGCCTTCGGGCTGGATCCCATCCCGATCTGGAAGCTGGTGGTCATCGCCACNGTGGGGGGGGTCCTGGCGTCTGCGGTACTGCTGGTGGTGACCATCGGGCTGTCCTGGGTGGCTCAGCGGCGGGACTGGAACATGGATGACGTAGGTGCCCCCACCATCACCGTTTTCGGGGATATTCTGACCGTTCCGGCTCTTCTCCTGGCGACCATCATCGTGGACTACGAGATAGTGGCCCTGGTCCTGGGCCTCGTTCTGGCCGCTATTGGTGTCTGGGCATTGGTTCTGGGGTGGATCCATGCGGACGAGGTGGTAGGGAGGATCGTCCGGGAGTCAGTCGTTCCCCTGGCCCTGGCCGCCGCTGTCGGGGCCATGGCCGGGACCATCCTGGAAGTGAGGATCGAGGCATGGATCGCTGCTCCGGTCCTCCTGATCATGATCCCATCCTTCATTGCCAACTGTGGCTCGCTGGGAGGAATTCTCTCCAGCCGCCTTGCCTCCAAGCTCCACCTGGGCCTCATCGAACCCCGGGTGTTACCAGGCCGGTTGGCGGCGCTGGACGTCTCGGTAGCCTTCTTCTTCGCCATCTTCGCCTTTACCGCCATCGGGACGGCGGCATGGACCGTGGCCACCCTGTTTGGATACGATCCACCGGGTCTTGGGGCGGTGGTGGGACTCTCACTCCTGGCAGGTCTCATTTCGACGGTGATTCTCTCGGTAGTGGCCTACGCCACGGCAGCGGCGTCCTACCACTTCCGCTTCGACCCGGACAATCAAGGCATTCCCATCGTCACCTCGGCGATGGATCTTCTCGGACTACTGACCCTTGTGGCAGTGACAGCTCTCCTCTGGGGGGGATGAACATGGAGATGGAACGAAGGACGGTGAAGGACCACCTGGTCCTGGCCAAGGACGTGGCCGAGCTCATGGTGGACCTGGCCTATGCTGCGGTCTTCTTCGACGACGAGGATCTGGCACGGGAGGTGTTCCGGTTGGAACACGAGATCGGTGAGGTGATCAACGAGCTCCGGATGATCTGCCTCATCGCGGCCCGGACCCGGGAGGATGCCGAGGGGCTGGCCGGAGTACTGGCACTGGCCGCATCCATCGAGACCATTGCCGATTCCGCAGAGGAGGTTGCCCGGGTGGTGGTGAAGGATCTGGGGGTTCCCCGGCAACTGCGGGAGGATCTTCGCCACGCGGCAGAGGTAGTGACCCGACTCCGTATCCAACCGGAGAATGAGATCGAGGGTTCACCCCTGCGGGACATTGCGCTCCCGGCTCGGACCGGAATGTGGCTCATCGCCATCCGACGGGACATCCAGTGGATCTTCGGGCCTGGCGGGGATGAGATCCTCCAGGAGGGGGATGTGATCTTCCTGCAGGGGCCGCCCGAAGGGGTGGACCGGGTGCGAGAGATGGCAGGGATGGAGGCCCTGGAGCCTCGTCCACCGATGGATGCACCCGTCCTCTCCAAGCTCGACCGGGCTGTGGATCTGGTGGTGGAGCTGAAGAATACCAGTGAGATCGCGGTGGGTCTGGCCTATTCGGCCATCCTCCTCCGGGACCGGAAGCTGGCTGCTGAGGTGTCCGTCATCGAGGAGGCTAGCGACGAGCTCTACCATGACCTGGAGGGGTGGGTCCTGCGGGCGGCTTCGGAGGTGGCAGATCCGGACGACCTGCGGGGCCTGATTCACATTTCTGCCGCCTCCGAACGGATCGTGGATGCCGCCAAGTCCATGACCCGACTCATCGAGGTGGATGAACTGCCCCACCCCATCATCGCACAGGCCCTGGCCGAAGCCGATGAGATCGTGGTGGAGGCCATTGTGACTCAGGGATCAGATGCTGCGGATCAGAAGCTCGGGGAGCTTCGACTCCATACTGAGACAGGGATGGAGGTTCTGGCCATCCAGAGGGGACCTCGATGGGTGTACAGGCCCCGGGCGACCCGAACCCTGGTGGCCGGCGACCGGCTCCTGGCCATCGGACCGGAGGAAGGTGCCGCCATGCTCCGGGATCTTTGCGGCGACAGGCGGCCGGAGGGCGAGGAGGGATGGTTCGAGCCCGAGGAGGGGGAGGAGGGGTGACCGCGGGAAGGCTGTTGAAGGAGTGCACGGTGTACCCTTTTGACCGCAGAGGCCTCCGACGGCCCATGGGGGGGCAAGAGGAGCCAGGAGGGAAGACCCGATGTGGACAGGGTCCTTCCTACGGTCGCGGGATTCACCTCTCTATCCGTCGGTGGGGGTTGGTGACGATTGATCCAGTTCACTTGTAGGTACTGCGACCCCCAGAGCCTCTCCGGCAGCCTGGAATTCCCGGACCCACCACCGGGCATCCCCATCCCCTGCTGCAGCGTCCTGGGCACGGCGGGGGAACTCGGCCTCCAGGAGTCGGAAGAAGGTGTTCTGGGCTTCCCAGAGGTCGGTGGAGAAGGGAAGGGATCGGACGAATTCGATGACGTGGCGTGCCACTCGAGTCCGGTCCAGGTCCTCAGGGGTTTCTTCCATCTGTTTCAGGAGCCGTTCCAGGGCGGAGCCGGCGGCATGGCCTAGCATGTCCCGGTCCACCCGGAGACCGGTGAGGCGGGCCTCATGGAAAAGGGATTCAAGGGTCACCGGATCCGGCTCGGGAGCTCGGAAAGCCCGTTCCAGGCGGGTGTTGAGAACGAACTCCCCAGCGGCCCGGAACGGCCGGGGCTGGGCCATCTGAAGACCTGCCAGGAAGCGCATGAGAGGCATCCGACTCTCGTAGAGGCTTCCCATGATCTGTTCGGCGTCCTCCAGTGAGTTCTGGAGAATCCGATTCACCACTCGTTCCTGCTCGTCCGGGAAGAGGGAGTGGAGTGAGTAGCTGGACGCATCGAACGCCCGGTCCAGGAGGCGGACGATCTCCAGGGTTGCCCCCCTCTCGAACTGCTCGACCATCTGTGAGGTCAGATCCTGGTACCCTGCCATCTCGTCGAATGCCCGCACCCCGCCTACGAGGTGGTGGTCACCCATGTGGAGAACGGCATAGCTGAAGCGACCGGCGCTCCGTGTGATACGGGAGACCACCCGAAGGCGCCCGTGATCGAAGCGGACCCCTCCTGCGGATAGGTGCCGGTGGTCCTCCACCTCCACGTCGTAGGAGTAGATCCGATGCAGTCCGTTTCCAGGCCCATCCCCGTCCTTGAAGAGGGAGGATACGGCGAAGTGGGCTGCCACCTTGGCGAGGCCGATCCGTTCAGGGGCGACCCGTTCCCTGTAGAGATCCTCCCCAGACCCCAGAGCCGGTACACTGCTCCGGGCACTGGCCAGTCGGGTCAGGAACTCCTCCTCCACGTCGTCCTCGAAGAGGATCTCGTAGAGGTGAATCGTCCGTGCCGCATAGCGGAGAACCTGGAGGGTCTCGATGCGGGCCAGGTCATCGAAGAACCAGCCGCAGCTCGTGTACATGAGCATGGCGTTCCGTTGCATCTCCAGGAGCTTCAGGAGCCGGACCTGGGCCTGGCTGTCCAACTCAATCGATGCCTCGGCATGGAGGAACCTCTCCACATTGTCCGGTTCCCGATTCAGGATGACCTGGATGTAGCGGTCTCGCGCCCCCCACGGATCTTTCACCAGCTCTCCCATGGCCTCCTCGTATCCGGGAGCGATGGTGTCTCTGAGATGATCCAGAGCCGCCCGGAGGGGCTCTCGCCAACTCTGCTTCCACTCCGAATTGCTTCCGGTGCTGCACCCGCAGTCGGAGCGCCAGCGCTCCACCCCGTGCACACAGCTCCAGGACGAGTTTTCCACGATCTGGGCTTCCCGCGTGGGTGGATGCAGCTCCAGATACTGGGCGTAGTTTGTGAGCTGAACACCTGGCTCCTTACGCAGCAGCTCCAGGGCATAGGAGAGGGCCATCTCGCCATGCCGGTGGTGATGGCCGTAGGTCTCGCCGTCGGTGGCGATGTGGGTCAGGGAGCCGGGTCGTCCCCTGGATCCGCCCCCGGCTTCCAGGAGACGTCGAAAGAGGGCGTTTCCGTCACTCAGGAGCCGATCAAAGGCCACCGCTCGGGAGAGCCCTCCATCGTAGAAGAAGACGGTAATGCTCCGACCTGACGGGAGGTGGACCCGGTAGGGGTGACTCGGATCTACCTGTTCCCCACTCACGTCGATCCACTCCTGGTCGCCTTCCTCACGAGTCGATCCTGCCTGACGGGGCGCCAGGATGGTGAACTGGATCCCTTCTCGGGCCATGAGATCCAGGCTCTCCAGGTCCACCGCCGTTTCGGGCAGCCACATCCCCATGGGGTCTCGCCTGAATCGTTTCTGGAAATCAGCCACGCCCCAGAGGATCTGGGTCTCCTTGTCCCGCTGGTTGGCCAGGGGCATGATCATGTGACCGAAGGCCTGGGCCATGGCCGAGCCGTGCCCTCCGAAGCGTTCCTGGCTTCTCCGGTCCGCCTCCTGGATAGCTTCGTAGGTTTCGGGGGCGTGCCTCTCCATCCAGCGGAGGAGGGTGGGACCGAAGTTGAAGCTGATGGAGCTGTAGTTGTTCACGATCCGGGCGATGAGTCCGTCATCGTTCAGGATCCGGGAGAATGCGTTGGGGGCGTATGCTTCCTTCTTGATCCGCTCATTCCAGTCGTGATACGGATGGGCCGACTCCTGCCGAGCGATCTCCTCGAGCCATGGGTGTTCTCGGGGAGGCTGATAGAAGTGACCGTGGATGCAGAAGTAGCGGTGTGGCACTGGATTATCCTTCGGGCATGAGGGCCAGAGCTCCCAGCGGAGGGAGGGTCAGGACCAGGGAGTGATAATGTCCGTGGGAAGGGACCGGTAGGGCGTCCACGGTGCCCAGGTTCCCCACATCACTTCCACCGTATGCCTGGGAGTCCGTATTCAGAAGCTCCGTCCAGGAGCCGCCCATCGGGATGCCGATCCGGACGTTCTCCCGGGGGACCGGGGTGAAGTTGAAGATGGCCAGGACGGGAGGATGATCCGTTTCTCGAGGCGAAGTCCGCAGGAAGGCCAGGGCGCTCCGGTCCCGGTCGTCGGCCATGATCCAATGGAAGCCCTGGGGATCGAAGTCGGTGGCGTGGAGGGATGGTTCCCTGCGATACAGGGCGTTCAGGTCCGTGACCAGGCGCTGGATCCCTCCGTGGGCTGGATCATCGAGGACACCCCAGTCCAGTTCGCCTTCGTGGTTCCACTCGGAGGGCTGCCCCAGCTCACCACCCATGAAGAGGAGTTTCTTGCCAGGCTGGAAAAATTGATTGGCCAGGAGGAGCCGGAGGTTGGCTCGTTTCTGCCAGGCATCGCCCGGCATGCGATTCAGGAGGGACCCCTTTCCGTGGACCACTTCGTCGTGGGATAGGGGGAGCATGAAGTTCTCGTTGAAGGCGTAGATGGCCCTGAAGGTGATCTCGTCGTGGTGGTGTCGGCGGTGGATTGGTTGCCGGGCCAGATACTTCAGGGTGTCGTGCATCCATCCCATGTCCCACTTCATCCCAAATCCGAGTCCCCCCAGATCGGTGGGTCGGGAGACCATGGGCCATGCCGTGGATTCCTCGGCGATGGTATGGGTATGCGGATACGCTCGGTAGACGTCCCGATTGAATTGCTGGAGAAACCGGATGGCATCCAGGTTCTCCCGGCCTCCATACTCGTTGGGAATCCATTCCCCATCCTTCCGGGAGTAATCCAGGTAGAGCATGGAGGCCACGGCGTCCACCCTGAGCCCATCCACATGGTAGCGGTCCAGCCAGAAGTGGGCGCTGCTCAGGAGGAAGGAGCGGACCTCCTCCCGACCGTAGTTGAAGATCAGGCTCTCCCAATCGGGGTGGAAACCCTGTCGGGGATCAGCGTGCTCGTAGAGGTGCGTGCCGTCGAAGAAGCCCAGCCCATGTTCATCGGAAGGGAAGTGGGACGGAACCCAGTCCAGGATCACTCCGATCCCAGCCTGGTGAAGCTGGTCCACCATGGCCATGAAGTCCTGGGGGGAGCCGTACCGGCTGGATGGTGCAAAATATCCGGTGGTCTGGTACCCCCAGGAGCCGTAGAACGGGTGCTCCATGATGGGAAGGAGTTGTACATGGGTGAAACCCAACTCCGTCACGTATCGGGCCAACTCCGGGGCCAGCTCCTGATATCCCCGGAGCCGGGATGGATCGTCCGGGTCCCGTCTCCAGGATCCCAGGTGGACTTCATAGACGGAGATGGGTTGTTCGAGGCCCTGACGGGTGCCCCGATTGGCCATCCAGGATTCGTCCTGCCACTCGTAGTCCAGGTCCCAGATCATGGAAGCTGTGGACGGCGGTTCCTCGTGCCGGAATCCCATGGGGTCGGCCTTCATGACCTGATAGCCTCCGACCCGGGATCGGATGAAGTACTTGTAACGGTTCCCCTTCCGGGCAGACGCTGCGAAGCCCTCCCAGATTCCGGAGTGACCCCTGGGGTGAAGGGGATCGGCTTCACCGTCCCATTCGTTGAAGTCTCCCACCACCGAGACGGACTGGGCATTGGGCGCCCATACGGCGAACCGGACTCCTGGTTGATCCGAGTCTTGAGAGAGGTGTGCTCCCAATTTCCCGTAGAGACGCGTGTGGGTCCCCTCATTGAAGAGGTGGAGGTCGTCCGGGGTGAAAATCGATGAGTGTCCGGACGTGGGATCTTGCGGGCGGGCTTCATTGGTCACCGGATTTCTCCTGGCTCTGGCTCGGATGCTCGGCGGGTGTCAGCCCGGTGTCGGACGAAAGGGTTTTCCGGCCCCGATCCACCTCTTTCAAGAGGTCCAGGACCCGAGGGTCGGTGCGCATGCGCTCCAGCGGGAGCTGAGCCTTCCGCACCCAATTGCTGGGATGGTTGGTGCCGGGCCGGTTCTGTGGCTCCTGTTCCAGCCAGAGATCCTCCAGGTTGACCATGACCAGTCCGGCCCGGCTTCGGGCCAGAGTGCTGAGGGCTGCGGTGAGACCCTGATACGGGGCTGGGTCTGCCGCCTCTTCTGCATCCAGGGGGGACGGGCCAACGGATCCGGCGCAGGGGTCGGGTGGAGAAGACGGAGTGGGGAGGAAGGCCGATCGAAGATCGACACGCTCCTCCCAGAGGCGAGCCCAGGTGGGCGTATCGTGGGTACCCACGCCTGCCACGGCTCCGCCCGGTACCGGGTTCAGGACCTCTTCNCGGTTCGCCTCCTGACTGATCTGTTCCTGGCTCACCTCCGCTTCGTCCTGGTCAGGGGCCGTTCCGATCTCATTCTCCTTCGCTTCATCCGATCCGCCATGAGATCGGATTTCGAAGGGTACGACGAACATTCGTCGCAGACCGTGACGATCCATCGCCTCCCGGACCTCCGGGGGAACCGTGCCCAGGTCCTCGCCGGCAAGGATGGTCCGGTGCCTGTGGGACTCCACCGAGAGAATGGCGTAGAGCTCCCGGGCTGGGTACCGAAGGTAGGCGCCCTGGTTGGCCTTCATCCCCGACGGAATCCAGTACAACCGGTGCAACCCCATGACATGATCGATGCGAAGGTAACGCGCGAAAGGAAGTATGGTGCCCAGAACCTCCCGGAGGTGGCTGTGTCCCCGGACCTGGGCGGTCTCCGGTCGGAGTGGGGGGAGGCCCCAGTCCTGGCCCTCGGGATAGAACCCGTCAGGTGGAGCACCAAGGGAGGCCCGGGGGGCGAACAGTCCCGGGTTGGCCCAACGGTCATAGCTCAGGGGATGGGCCCCAAGGGGGAGGTCCAGGTAGAGCCCCGGGCCCGGGTCCGTTCCATCCCCCAGGATCTCTTCCAGTGCCTGGGTGAAGCGAAGCTGGACGTAGAGGTGGCGTCGGAGGTCGCTACCCCGGTAGGCATCCCGGGGGATCCCCTCTGTCCGCCACTGGTCGGGCCATTGGGTCCACACCTGGGATCGGGACGCCATCGTGGCCCGGAAAGCGGCATAGGTCATGGGGGAGGTCGGTCGAGCGAGGAAAGCTCGGAATTCCGGGGTCTTCATGCCCCCTTCCTCCTCCCAGGTCTCAGACAGCCCGTCCAGGAGAGACCGTTGGAGGCGATATGCTTCCCGGTAGTCCACCGACGGTGCCCAGTGGAGCCAACGCCCTCGGCGTTGAAAGGCCCTGGAGCTGGCCTGGGCCCGGGCATCCGGTGATCGCTCCCACTCCGGGAGTCGTTCCGGATCCAGGTACAGTTCGTTCCAGAAAAGGCGACTGGCCGGAGCGTAGGGGCTGGGATCAAAGGGCTCCTCCAGGTAACTGGCCATGAGAGGAAGAACGCCTACGGCAGCGCCACCCAGCCCTGCAGTCCATTGCAGGAGCTCTTCCAGCTCCGTGAGGCTGCCGACTCCCCGGGTCCGGGAGGAGTGCAGGGCGTAGAGGGGAAGAAAGGTGCCCCACTCCCGCTCTGGTGCTCTTCGGTTGCGTGCCTGCTCCTGTGCAGCCGGTGCCGGCAGATCCGCTGGGGTGGCCAGGGAAGGAGCGGTTTCGGAGCTGGAGTTCGCCGGAGCCCCGTAGACTCGAGGTGGCGCCACGACCAGGAGCGTAGATCCCCGTCCCTCCTTTGTCGTGACTGTCCCGTGGTAGTAGCCGGGCGACAGGTCCGCTGGGAGGGGGAGGGCTCCTCCGGCGCTCCGGGCAGCCAACTCGGTCAATCGCTCGCCCTCTAGTGCTTCTTGGAGGTCCAGGTGACAGTGAGTGCCATCAGGAATAGCCCGTCCCAGAGAGAGTCGAGGCTCCGAGCCCTGCCAGTGCACACTCACGGGAGGGACGATCTCCTGAAGCTCTTCCGCCTTCCGTTTCCTCAGCTCCCTGCGGGCATCGGCTTCTGTCTCTACCTCCAGCCCCAGCGAAGGGAAGAGGGCCAGGATGGTTTCCCGGTCCACCTTCACTGACTGGCCGAGCCCGTCCCGATGGTGCCGCTGGATCCCCACGCTTCTGGCCAGGGCGGCAACGGCATCCTCTCGAGTACTGGAGTGGTTACCCTCCATCGTCAGCGCCCCATGCGTCAGCGTCTGAAGGAGGTGGGTCACCTTCGGGAGTCTCCACGGTGCTTCTTGCCGGACCCAGCAGGCCCAGGATCCCCGTCAGTGGGATTCGAGCCCACTCGGGGCGGTTGTGGATCTCATAGCGGAGTTCGTAAAGGGCCTTTTCCAGGATGAAAAGATCCAGGAGGTGACGCCGAGAGTCCTGGTCCCGTGGGAGGAGAGGTGGGACTCCAGGGGTCCCCAGGTAGCCGTTCAGGTACTCCACCGATACCCATTCGGGCCAGAAACGGGCCAGCCGAAGAGCCTGCGGGTCCTGGACGTCACTGATCAACCCATGCTCGGGGAGGTCCCTGAGGACCGCCCGGGAGGCATAGTCGAAAGAGCGGACCATGCCTCCCACGTCCCGGAGGGGGGATCGCTTGATTCGCCGTTCTCCCAGGGCCCGATCCGGTTCTCCTTCGAAGTCGATGATCTGGAAGTCCTTTCCGGTGAAGATCACCTGACCCAGGTGGAAGTCGCCGTGAACGCGGATTCTTCGACCATCGAATCGGTCCTCCAGAAGCGCCTCGAAACGTCCCAGGAGCCGGGGTCTGGCTTGCAGGATGGTCTGGGCCATCTCGCCCTCTTCTGGACCCAGGTCCTCCATGCGCCGGGCCAGGCTCTCCAGGGAGGTGCCCAGGAGATTGCGGATGGACTGATAGAGGGACCGCTGATAAAGGGTCGAGAAGGGCTCGGGCCGGAACGCTTCCAGGTCATCACGGGAGGCCAGGGCATGGTGAAGTTCACCTGTGCGACGTCCCAGAAGCCGTGCCGACTCCAGGTACGGACCGATGAGATGCTGGGCCAGATCCGGGAGAGGCTCGCCCTCCAGTCGCCCATGGGCCGCATTCAGAATATGGTCAGGGAGGGGGAGGGCGTGGCGAGCTGGATCGGAGGCCAGGCCGTCCTCGTAATAGCGACCCAGGGAATCCCTGGCGTGGGCCCAGGCATCGCCCTGGTTGGGCACGAATCTGTGGACGATGGCGCAAGCGGCACTCCCGCCCCTCTCGTTCCGGAACTCCAAGGCCCCCATCATCTCTGGGGTACCCACAAATCCTACGTCGTGGAGGAACGTTCCCACCTCCAGGTCCGGGTTCGACCCTTCCTCCACCCGCCGGAAGAGCTTCAAGATCCACTCCTGGCCAAAGATGATGGAGCTATTGCTCTGCTCCGCCCGACCCGGTGTGGGTGTCAACTCGCTCTGCTGAGAGAGGGACAGCTCGGCCCCGGAGCTCCGGGGGTGTCCCAGGAGGGTCGTGGTATCGCCGCGGACGGCAGCGCCCTCACCCACGATCTGGAGAAGACGTCGGGGGAGGGTGTCGTCGCGGACGCCGTCAAAGACGATGCCCTCTTCGGCATCTGCACCAGTCCGGGTATGCCAGGCTACACTCCCAGGATCTTCTTCCAGGATTCTTCTGGACTGGGCACCTCCGGCCCAGGTCAGAGGGATGAGGTAGGTTTCCGGCGTCTCTGAGACGTACTCGACCTGGAAGAGGACCAGGACCCCTTCCCCTATTTCCGGGGCGACCGGGATCACCTCCTGGATCGTTCCCGATCGGACCGACTTGCCCTTTCCCGGATACCATCGCTGGGCCTGAACGAAGTTGAGCAGTGCAGGCTCCACCTTGCGCCGCCGCCGGCCCTCCAGGGCCTCGGTCCATTCTCGTCCAGACGTGACGACGGGTAGATCCTGAGGGTCCCGCTCCGATGCAGGGGTGAGGATGCGCCGGTCCTGGATGCTCTCCTGGGTCTCCATGGAAAACCAGAGGAAGCCGTGGGCAGGGATGGTGAGGGGATAGTGGCTGCCCATCACCCGAGGGAAGGGGGTGTGACCGAAGAGCTCCAGGGGGACTCGACCCTCCAACTCGCTCAGATCCAGATTCACGGGTTGAGCGAAGCGGGAAAGGTTGGCCACGACCAGAATCGTCTCATCCTCGTGACCGCGGAGGAACGCCACCACCTTCGTATTGTCGTGCTCAACCCAGTCCAGCGACCCTCGCCCAAAGGCCGGATGGCGTTTCCGAAGGGCCAGGAGCCGGCGCATCCACCAGAGGAGGGAGGTGGGATTCTGCTGTTGGGTCTCTACGTTGACGGTCTCGAAGTGGTACTCCGGGTCGATGATAACCGGCAGAAAGAGCTTCTGGGGATTGGCTGTAGAGAAGCCTGCGTTCCGGTCGCCGGCCCACTGCATGGGGGTTCGGACGCCGTGGCGATCTCCCAGGTAGAAGTTGTCTCCCATCCCGATCTCATCCCCGTAGTAGAGGATGGGTGTTCCGGGGAGCGAGAGGAGGAGTGAGTTCAGCAGCTCCATCTGCCGCCGGTTGTTCTGCAGGAGGGGAGCCAACCGGCGTCGGATGCCCAGGTTGATGCGGGCCGTAGTGTCCTCGGCGTACACCCGGTACATGTAGTCTCGCTCCTCGTCGGTCACCATCTCCAGCGTGAGTTCGTCGTGGTTCCGCAGGAAGAGTCCCCACTGGCATCCGTCGGGGATGCCCGGCGTCTGATCCAGGATGTCCCGAATGGGGAAGCGGTCCTCCATGCGGGCCGCCATGAAGAGCCGGGGCATGAGGGGGAAGTGGAAATTCATGTGACATTCATCGCCGTCGCCGAAATAGGCGGCGGCGTCCTCGGGCCACTGGTTGGCTTCGGCCAGGAGCATGCGGTTCGGAAAGCGCTGGTCCACGTGGGCCCGGAGCTTCTTCAGGAAGCCATGGGTTTCAGGGAGGTTCTCACAGTTGGTTCCATCTCGCTGGTACAGGTAGGGGATGGCGTCGAGCCGGAGGCCGTCCACACCCATCTCCAGCCAGAAGTCCAGGATCCGGAAGAGCTCGTCCTGGACTGCAGGATTTTCGAAGTTCAGGTCGGGCTGATGGTGGTAGAAGCGATGCCAGTAATAGGCCCCTGCCACCGAATCCCAGCTCCAGTTGGAAGGTTCGAAGTCCTTGAAGATGATCCGTGCATCGGAGTAGAGCTCCGGGTCGTCGCTCCAGACGTAGAACTCCCGCTCGGGGCTCCCAGCCGGTGCTCTTCGAGCCCGCTGAAACCATGGATGCTGATCTGAGGTGTGGTTGATGACCAGCTCCGTGATGACCCGGAGTCCTCGCCGGTGAGCCTCGTTGAGGAAGGTCTGGAAGTCCTCCAGCGTCCCATAATCCGGATTCACCTTCCGGTAGTCGGCGATGTCATACCCGTCATCCCGGAGGGGGGATGGATAGAATGGGAGGATCCACAGAGCGGTGACACCCAGCTCCTCCAGGTAGTCCAGCTTTTTCGTCAGCCCCTGGAAATCGCCGATCCCGTCTCCATTGGAGTCGAAGAAGGAACGGACATGGAGCTCGTATATGATGGCATCCCGGTACCACTGGGGATCATCGGATAGGAGGGGGGCTTCGGTGTCGATGGAGTTCATCGCCGGTGGGTCCTTGGGGTGGGGCGGTCCAGGCCGCCAAGTTGGGATCTCGATCCGGTGGGCGGTTCTGGAAAAGTCATGCCAGGGCCAGGAGGGTCGGCTCAGAAGTACTCGAAGTCCGCTTCATTCCGGTGTCGACTCGAAACCTGAAAGATGTGTGCCGGGGACACCTGGGGATCGAGCCGGACGAAGTTCCGGTCCGGTTCCCACAAGTACTGCCCTCCGGCAAGGAGATCCTGGAGTCCATAGGATTGTCCCGCTTCCAACCCCAGCCTGGCGTGATCCACCTCGACCCATCCGCTCTGGGTGTGATGGGGGTCCAGGTTCACTACGACCAGGATCCTGTTCTCTCCACTCTGATCCATCTTGCTGTAGACGATGAGCCGGTCATTGTCCACGGAGTGGAAGTGAAGCGTTCCGTTCCGGTGGAGGGCCGGGTTCTCCTTTCGGATCCGGTTCACCCGGCTGATGAATTCCCGGAGGCTGTCGGGCCGATCCAGATTCCAGTGTCGGAGCTGGTACTTCTCCGAATCCAGGTACTCTTCGCTACCCGGCTCCCGGGGTGTGTGCTCCACGAGCTCGAAGGGTGGGCCGTAGATTCCGTAGTTCGCCGTCAGGGTTCCGGCCAGGACGAGTCGGAGCATGAAGGCCGGGCGTCCTCCGGTCTGGAGGAATTCGGTGAGTATGTCCGGGGTGTTGGGCCAGAAGTTGGGTCGGAAGAAGTGGCGGGCCTGGGTCCGTGTGAGCTCGGTCAGGTAGGCCTCCAACTCCTGTTTCGTGTTCCGCCAGGTGAAGTAGGTGTAGGACTGGGTATACCCCAACTTGGCAAGACGATACATGATCCGGGGCCGGGTAAAGGCTTCGGAGAGGAGAATTACTCCCGGGTCCCGATCCCGTAGCTCCCGGATAGCCCATTCCCAGAAGGGGAAAGCCTTCGTGTGCGGGTTGTCCACCCGGAAGATGCGGACACCCTCTGCCATCCAGTGAAGGAACACCCCCAGGAGGGCATCCCACAGACCTTCCCAGTCCTCGGTCTCGAAGTCCAGGGGATAGATATCCTGGTATTTCTTGGGGGGGTTCTCAGCGTAACGGATGGACCCGTCGGGTCGGTGGCGAAACCACTGCGGATGCTCCTTCACCCACGGGTGATCGGGCGAGCACTGGAATGCGATGTCCAGCGCTACCTCCATCCCCAGCCCCTCGGCCTTCTCCCGGAAGCTCCGGAAATCATCCAGAGTGCCCAGCTCCGGGTGGATGGCAGTGTGCCCCCCATCCGTGGCTCCAATGGCCCAGGGGCTTCCCGGGTCGTCGGGGTCGCACACGGTCTGGTTATTGGGTCCTTTTCGGTTTGTTGTCCCGATGGGGTGGATGGGCGGTAGGTAGACCACGTCGAAGCCCATTTCCTGGATGTAGGGAAGGTGAGCTTCGGCATCCCGAAAGGTACCGTGAGTCCCTGGTCTGGGCGCGGTGGATCTGGGGAAGAACTCGTACCATGCACTGAAAGCGGCCCGTTCCCGATCCACCCGGATTGTTCGGAGACGAGGGGGGCGGGTGGCCAGGGAGCGATCAGCCCAGCGAGTCATGAGCTGGGGAAGGTCTCCCTTGAGAAGGCCCCGCTCCTTCAGGAGAGGGGATGGGTCCTGTGACAGTTCAGGGGTGCCGGCCCAGCTTCTGAGGCGGGCCGCCCATCGGGCCAGGGCGCCGGCATAGATCTCGTCGGCTCGATCCCGAGCCTCCTCTACCAGTCGGGCACCCTCCTCCAGTTCCAGCGAGACATCCACGCCGGCCTGGATCCACTTTTCCAACTCCGTTCGCCAGGTGAGGAAGGGATCGACCCAGGCCTGGATGGTGAACTGATGGGCTCCCAACTCCTCCGGCGTGAAGGTTCCCCGCCACCGGTCGTTGCCCAAGGGGAGCATGGCAACTTCCTCCCACTCCCGACGTCCGAGCCGACGGTGGAGGAGACGGGCCTCGATCCGGTCATGCCCGTCGGCAAAGATGTCGGCTTCCACCGGGAAGGGGTCGCCCTGGATCCCTTTGGCCGGGAACCGCCCGCCATTTACCGAGGGCGCGATTCCTTCGATCTGGACGCGATGGCGTCCATCCCGGGGCTTGGGCGTCCTGATCTGCGGGCGATCTGTACTCACGACGATGCTCCTGGGTCGATGGCCGGATCCCTGTTCACCGGAAGGGGGGGATACGGGTGGAAAGGTGAGGTCCTGAACGGCTCCAGGGCAACGGCACGCTGCTGGAGGGCCCTCTGCGCCTTCAACAGTCTTCTGGGTTCCGGGGGGTGGACCGATGGCATCCAGGGAGGGGTAACGTGCCATCCACGAGGAGACACGAACAGGTCCGGGAACTGGCCGGTTCGAGTCGCTGAAGGTCTGTGCCCAGGGGCTCTCGAGAGCGAACTGTGTGCTCCTTCAATGGCTGTTCAGGGGCATGACCGAGTCTCCGAACCGGCCGGAAAACCAACTGCGGAGTCACATATATGTCGAATGAATCGCTGGTGGATCGAGCTGAGATTGCGGCGTTCACCATGGAGATCGGAGTGGAGAACGAGCTCCCCACATACAGCGGTGGCCTGGGCGTTCTGGCCGGCGACACGGCCAAGGGGGCAGCCGACCTGGGTCTTCCCTTCGTAGTGGTGACTCTGGTGCACCGGGAGGGCTATCTGCACCAGGGACTCGATTCGGAAGGGCGTCAGACCGAGTCAGCCGACCCGTGGGACCCGAGCCAGCATCTCCATCCTCTGGATCTTCGCGTACAAATCACGCTGGAGGGAAGGACGGTCCATATCCGAGGGTGGGAGTATCGGATCGAGGGTGTTCGAGGACACGAGGTCCCCGTGTATTTCCTGGACACGGATCTGGAGGAGAACCACCCCGAAGACCGGAGGATCACCGATCGGCTCTATGGTGGTGACGAGACCCTCCGCCTCCATCAGGAGGCGGTTCTGGGGATGGGTGGCGTGCGATTTCTCCAGGCCCTGGCGATGAACGGTCTCCATACCTTCCATATGAATGAAGGCCATTCAGCTCTCCTGGCCCTGGAACTCCTCCGCCAGGAGGGAGGGGGTGGGGAGATGGAGCCGGCCGAGTTGGTTCGGAAGGTGGAGGCGGTCCGGAAGCGCTGCGTTTTCACCACCCACACCCCTGTCCCGGCAGGACACGATCGGTTCCCCCTCTCCCTGGTTCAGGACGTCCTTTCTCCTGAAATCGTAGCGTTGCTTCAGGAAACCGGATGTGTCCACGAGGGAGAGGTGAACATGACTCGGGTGGCGCTTCGATTTGCCCGCTTCACCAATGGTGTGGCGCTCCGGCATGCCATGCTTTCCCGGGAGATGTTTCCCGGACATGAGATCCTACCCATTACCAACGGTGTCCACGTCGGAACCTGGACGGGACCTGCCTTCCAGGAGCTCTTTGACGAGCACCTGCCGGGATGGAGGGAGAATCCCTTCCTCCTTCGCCATGCCGTGGTGATTCCGCTCAAGGAGATTCGCGAGGCCCATGCACGGGCCCGAACCCGACTCCTGGAAGAGGTGGAGGGCCGAACGGGTCGACGGCTGGATCCGGAGAAGTTGACGGTGGTCTTTGCCCGGCGAGCGGCGCCCTACAAACGGGCAGATTTCCTGGTGTCCCAGCCGGAACGACTACTGGAGGTGGCACGGAAGGGAGGAGGGCTCCAGGTCCTCTACGCAGGGAAGGCTCATCCTCGGGACGAGAAGGGGAAGGAGCTGATCCAAAGGGTCGTGCAGGCCGGAAGAGCTCTGGGTGACGAAGTGCCACTGGTGTACCTGGAGGACTACGACATGGAGCTGGGAGGGCTTCTCACCGCCGGGGCGGACCTCTGGCTCAACCAGCCCAGGAAGCCGTTGGAGGCTTCGGGGACCAGCGGAATGAAGGCCGCTCTGAACGGGGTGCCCTGCCTCAGTATCCTGGATGGATGGTGGATCGAAGGCCACGTGGAAGGAGTCACCGGGTGGGCCATCGACGAGGGCTGGGAGGCACCAGTGGATGATGAGGGCGAATTCGAGTCCACCCTGAAGAAGCTGGAGGAGACCATCCTCCCTCTCTTCCACCAGGATCCGGATGGGTGGGCAAGGGTCATGCGCTGGAGTATTGCCCTGAACGGAGCCCACTTCCACACTCGGCGGATGCTCCAGGAATACATGGACCTGGCTTTCCGGCAGTAACCCCCTGCAGGAGGGGGTTTCGGTTGGCCAGGTTCTACGTCACAGCGCCGAGGCAATCCCTCCCTGGACGGGAGAACTCCGACCAGGACCGGAGGATGTCAGGGGTCGATTCGGGGGAGCTCATACCCCTGCTCCCGAAGCTCTCCCCTGTGGCGGTTGGCGAAGCTACGGATCGTTTCCACAGGCACGGAGAGGGTGATCCCGTACTGGATGCTCCGGCTCTCTTCTAGGAAGATGGGGCCTTCGTAGGGCCGCCATGGATCCTGCGTTCGGTGGGCACCCTCCTCAGGGACCAGGCGGTGTTCACTCCGGGCCGCTGCAGCCCGAGCCATCCCCACCCACTCCATCCCCGAGCCGTCTCCGCGAACGGCCAGGATGAGCCCCCCGCTCATCCCCTCATTCCAGAGTCCGTCCACCACGAAGGACCCTGACTCCTCCCCCCTGGGGTCGCTGACGATCCCTCGCGTTACCATGGGATATCCGGCGGGGAAGCCCAGGACGTAGACGAAGGAGCCCAGAGACAGTCGGTTCGGCCGTCCCACGGCTGCCGGTAGGACCCGAGGCCGGGGCTCGCCCTCCCGGGCCTCGTACTCCACGCCAAGAAAGGCCAGGTCGTTCTCGTCATCCCGGGCCAGGACCTGAAAGGGATCAAGACCCGGTAATCCGACAATCCAGTTGGTCCGCTGGCTCAGGATCGAGATGCTGCGGATGGTTCGTTGGGGCTGGCCCGGAAGGGGGGCGGCCCGGCCCTGGTGGTACTCCACGATGGTATCGGGGAAGTGTACTGCGTGACCGGCTGTGAGTAGAACGAGACGACCTTCCTCCTGGGCAATGAGAACGGCTGTGGCGGCCCGGGAGCGATCCACTCGGGTGGTGTCCACCGCCTGAGCCAGGAGGGTGGGGGAGCCAGACCGGCTCTCCGTGGGCGCATCCTCCTCAGCGAAGAAGTACGTCTGGTAGACAGAGGCTACCCGGATGCGGTGGACTGCCTCCTGGATCTCCTCCAACTCCTCTGATGTGTCGTGGATGGGGAATCCAGTCTGGTAATAAGCCTGGGGACCCCGGTCCGCCTCCACGTAACGTGTGCACCCCAGCGCTCCCAGCCCCAACAAGAAGAAGACCAGGACCATGCGGCTGCCCAGGAAAGCAGGTGGCGGGGGACGTTCAGGCTGTTCCCGGCGGAGGATCATGAGAGGGTGGTAGTCGGGTAAACGGCAGGCAAGAAGTTGCATCTTGACGGTAGCGTCATGATACGGAGCTGTCCCACCGGTCACAAGAAGGGAGGGGGGAGCGGTTGGGGTTCGCCCGAAGGAGGGCTGGACGGGAGCTCCGGAAAGCGACCCTGTCCGATGTGGACCGGGGTTGCAAGGGCCGGGGAAACCGACTGAAGCCATGTCGAGTGGCACAACCGGAGAACTCGGATGTATCTGGTTCGGCGGATGGGGATGGGAAGCCACCCCAGGCCGAACCCCTGATCGACCCTGACTCTTCATGACATACGGTATGACCTCCACCGACCCCACTCCCACCGCCACTGGAAGTCCACCCCAAGCCGGGTCCGGTGCTGATGGTGATGACCTGCCGCCCTGGCATTCCATGGAGGCTCGGGGGGTAGGCGAGAAGCTGGAGACGGATCTGGAGGGGGGGCTTTCGCCGGAAGAGGCAGCACGGAGGCTGGAGGAACATGGTCCGAACCGCCTGCCCGAGGAGGAGGGGGAAAGCTCCCTCGTCCGCTTCCTGAAGCAGTTCCACAACGTCCTGATCTACATCCTCCTGGTGGCGGCTGTCTTCACCGGCTTCCTGGGGGAATGGATCGACACAGGCGTGATTGCGGCAGTGGTCCTGGTCAACGCCATCGTGGGCTTCGTCCAGGAGGGGAAGGCGGAGGCGGCGCTGGAAGGGATCCGACAGCTTCTCTCCCCTGAGGCCACCGTAGTCCGGGGAGGGTCTCGCCAGACCATCGATGCCGAGGAGCTGGTCCCTGGGGATGTGGTCCGTCTGGCGAGCGGGGATCGGGTGCCTGCAGACCTGCGGGTGGTGAAGGCTCGGGATGCCCGGGTGGAGGAGGCCATTCTCACCGGAGAGTCGGAAGCGGTTCCAAAGGATCCGGAGCCCGTGGAGGAGAAAGCCCTGGCCGGTGACCGCTCGTCCATGGCCTTTTCCGGCACCCTGGTGGCTGCCGGCCGGATCACGGGGATCGTGGTAGCCACGGGGAAGGACACGGAGATCGGCCGCATCGGTGAGATGGTGTCCAGGGTGGAGGGGGTCAGCACCCCTCTTCTGCGTCAGATCGACCGATTCGGGCGCCACCTCTCCATCGCCATCGTGACGGCCAGCGTGGCCATCTTCTTCTTCGCCTGGCTGATCCGGAACTTCACCCCCACGGAATCCTTCCTTGCGGTGGTGGCCCTTGCGGTGGCGGCCATTCCCGAGGGGCTTCCAGCCATCCTCACCATCACCCTGGCTCTCGGGGTGCAGCGGATGGCTGAGCGGAAGGCCATCGTTCGGCGCCTTCCGGCAGTGGAGACGCTGGGATCGGTCACCATCATCTGCACCGACAAGACTGGGACGCTGACGCGGAATGAGATGGCGGCGGAGCGGATCCTCCTGGCCCACGGGGAGTGGGAGGTTACCGGCTCCGGATTCATCCCGGATGGGGTGTTCAAGTGGGAGGGCGAGGAGGAGGACCCCACTGCGGATTCGGTCCTCATGTCCCTCATTCGAGTCGGGCTATTCTGCAATGAAGCCGAGTTCAGCCCAGCTCCAGAAGGTCAGGATGCCCCGGTTCTGCAGGGAGATCCTACGGACGGCGCCCTTCTCGTCCTGGCCCAGAAAGCCGGCCTGGACCGGGACGAGGAGGAGAAGGCCAATCCCCGGCTCGACCTCATCCCCTTCGAGTCTGAACGTCGATGGATGGCTTCCCTCAATCAGGTGGACGGGGAAACTCCCCGAGTCCTGGTGAAGGGAGCGCCGGAAGCCATCATGGAGATGTGCGAGACGGTCCGAACCCCGGAGGGGGACGAGGAGCTGGATCCGGACGTCTGGATGGATCGGATGGAGGAGGTGGCAGGCAAGGGCTTCCGACTTCTGGCGCTGGCGGAAAAGGATGCTTCCCAGGACAGCCGGGAACTGAAGCTGGAGGATGTGGAGTCCGGGCTGACCCTCCTGGGGGTTGCCGGTCTCATGGATCCGCCGCGGCCTGAGGCCATTGAGTCAGTGGAGAAGTGCCGGGCTGCCGGGATCCGGGTCATGATGATCACCGGTGACCACGCCATCACGGCTCGAAGCATTGGCGACCGGATGGGCATCGGTGACGGGACGAGCGCCGTCACCGGGAATGAGCTGGAGGCCGCTGACGAGGAGGAGTTCCGGGAATTGGTTCGGAACCATGACGTAATGGCCCGATCCAGTCCGGAGCACAAGCTACGAATCGTCCAGGCCCTCCAGGAGGATGGTGCGGTCTGTGCCATGACGGGCGATGGGGTCAACGATGCTCCTGCCCTGAAGCAGGCCGATATCGGGGTGGCCATGGGGATCAAGGGGAGTGAGGCGGCCAAGAGCGCGTCCAAGATGGTGCTGGCCGATGACAACTTCGCCTCCATCGAACGGGCCGTTGAGGAAGGACGGACCGTCTACGACAACCTGAAGAAGACCATCCTCTTCATCCTCCCGACGAACGGTGCTGAGGCGCTCATCGTTCTCACCGCCGTGGCACTGGCCCTCTCCGAGTTTCCCATCACCCCGGCCCAGATTCTGTGGGTGAACATGATCACGGCTGTGACCCTGGCTCTGGCCCTGGCCTTCGAGCCGTCGGAAAAGGGAATCATGGAGCGGCCTCCTCGGGATCCGGATGAGCCCATCCTCTCTACTTTTCTTCTGAGGCGGGTCCTCTACGTTTCCGTTCTGGTGGCTACAGGGTGCTTGCTCCTCTTCAACTGGCAACTCGGCCGGGGTGCGGAGTTGGGCTATGCCCAGACGGTGGTGGTGAACTCCCTGGTAGCTGCCCAGCTCTGGTACCTCTTCAACTGTCGCTTCCAGTGGCGGCCATCCATTGGGTGGAACGCTCTGGTGGGGAACAGGGCCGTGCTGGTAGCCGGTGGACTTCTGGTGGTATTTCAGGGGCTCTTCACCTATCTCCCGCTATCCCACACTCTCTTCGGGACTCAGCCCCTGACCCTCACGAGCTGGGGGCCGGTCCTTGCCGTGGGTCTGATCCTGTACATGGTGGTGGAGGCCGAGAAGGCATGGGGACGTCGCCAGATGCGGAGCGGGAGACGGGACTCTTCCGAGGAGTCGTTGAACAGCCAGTAACCCGCGGGGGGCGGGGATGGGGGAGGAGTGGAACCACCTCGCCATCTTGTCTTACGAATTGAACGTTCAGTCTGTACAGAACAAAGCGATCTATTAGAATCATTCATTGCCTTCCTTTCAGCTCGGGGTCTTCAGTTTGTGGCCTGGCCCTGTTGTTGGCCCGAGGAAGGAGTTTCTCGTGGATGAATTGGATGGATGAACTGGCATGACTGAGACCTCTCAACCTCCAGGCACTGAGCCCCGGACCGATCCAGAACTCACCCCCGCCCAGGAAAAGTTGGTTCAGCGGTTGGGCATCCACTATGAGCGGGAAGGATTCCCCAGGATTGCCGGGCAGGTTTTCGGGTTGCTCCTTCTGTCCCGCGAGCCACTGACGCTGGATGGCCTGGCCTCGAGGCTCAACGTCAGCAAGGGATCGGTCTCCACGAATGTGCGGCTTCTGGAGCGGATGGGTTCGGCTCGGCGAGTGAGCCGAGCCGGTGACCGGCGAGACTGGTGGCAGATCCGGGAGGATCTCACCCAGGCTCGTTTCCGGGTGGCCGTGCAGGGGATCCAGGATATGCAGGAGATTCTGGAAGAGACGCTTCCGGTCCTTCGATCCGAAGGGGAGGGGGGCGTGGAGCGCCTGGAGGCACTTCACGAATTCCATTCCTTCGTATTGAACGAACTGGCAGCCATGATGCGGCGATGGGAGGACCGGAGGTCAGGGGAGGAAGATTCCCTTTCCTCAGGATCCGGGAGGATGGCATGACCTATCCTGCCCGCTGGGGCGGCAGCCTCCTCCCGTTGCTCGTGCTGACTGGCGTTCTGGTGGGGCTCGGGGTCGGAGCGGCTCCGGGGATGGCCGCTCCCGGGGCAGGGAGTCAGGACTCCGGCGATCCCTCCGAGTCCTCCAGCCCTTCCGAGCCGGCCAGCGTCGGCGCTACGCCGGAACCGGACACCCTCATGGTCTCCCTTCCCCTCCAGGATGCGGTGGACCAGGCACTGGACCGGGGACAGGCCGTGGGACTGGCCCAGGAGCAGATCCTCCGTGCCGAGGAGGAGATCGACCAGGTCCGGGCCGGAGCCCTTCCCCGTGTCACTGGAGACCTGAATTACAATCGTGCGCTGAGAACCATCTTTGATGACCTGTCCGCTCCACCTCCAGCCAACGAGGAGGACGGGGAGGAGAACCCCTTTGCAGACCTTCCCTTCGGTCGACCCAATACCTGGATCGCCTCGCTGAGGGTGACTCAGCCGCTCTACGTGGGGGGACGGGTGCGGACTGGCCTGGAGATCGCGGACCAGGTCAGGGAATCCCTGCGGCACAATCTTACCGAGACGGAACTGGAGACTGTCCTGGAGGTCCGGGACACCTACTTCCAGGCCGTCTTCGCTGAGCGGCTCCTGGAGATTGCGGAGGGATCCTACGAACTGGCCGAGGCCCAACTTCGTCAGGTGGAGTCCTTTGCAGAGCAGGGGACGGCCTCGGACTTCGACGTCCTGACGGCTCGGGTGGAGCGAGACAACCTGGAGCCGGAGATCGTCCAGGCCCGGAACGCTCGGGACGTGGCGGTTCTGAACCTCAAGCGCCTGGTGAACCTTCCGGAAGACGCGAAGCTGGATCTCACCACGTCGCTCGACGTTCGGGTCGCCGAGGTGGACCCGAATCCCCTCCGGGAGGCGGCCAGGGATCGGCCGGTTGTCCGGGCTGCCCAGGAGCAGATTTCCATCGGCCAGGGCCAGGTCCGGATCGCTCAAGCCGATTACCTTCCCACGGTCTCGGCCTTCGCCGAGTTCGGCTGGCAGGCCTTTCCCGAGAGCGTGTCTCCCTTCGATGACAACTGGAGAGAGGACTGGAACGTAGGTCTGCAGGTCTCCATTCCCATCTTCAATGGCTTCGAGACCCGGGCACGAATCCGGGAAGCCCAGTCGGGTGTCCGGTCGGCTGAACTGGAGTTTGAGCAGCTCTGGCAGTCCCTTCACGTGGAGCTGGAGGCCACGCTGGGTGAGTTCGACCGGGCGCTGGCTCAGATCGAGGCGCGCCGGGCCACCGTGGGAGAGGCGGAGCGGGCCGTGGAGTTGGCCGAACTTCGGTTCGCGGCCGGCAGTGCCACCGCCCTGGAGCTTTCCAATGCCCGTCTACTTCTCCAGCAAGCCAGGGTGAATGAGGCCCAGGCCCTTATTGAATACGTCAATGCCCTGTCGCGTCTGGAGCGGGCGGCCGGAGGCCAGGTCCCCCTTCTGAACGATCGACTCACGACCCCGTCCCCCGCCCAGCCCGGTGACGCGGGCGGATCTCAAGAGCGAGAGGAGCTGGAACGATGAAATTACGGATGAGCCGCACCGCCACGATCCTCAGCGTGCTGGGGCTCCTGGTGCTGATCCTCTCCTTCTGGCGGATCGTCCAGCTCGTGGCGGAGGAAGAGCCCGAGCCCACGGTGGAGGAGATCCGGTCCGAAGCCGGCGTTCCCGTTGTGGTAGCTCAGGTGGAGCGGGGGAACCTGGACGTCTGGCGTTCCATGAGCGGCACCGTCTCCGGTGATCGTGAGAGCATTGTCCGGGCCCGCTCCGATGATGAGGTGGATGCCGTCAACGTCCAGGTGGGCGACCGGGTCCAGGCCGGCCAGATCGTGGCAACCCAGAGAGGTGAGGCCACGGATGCCAGGGTTCGCCAGGCACGGACAGCCCTCGGGCAGGCCGAGCGGAATGTGGAGCGGCTCCGTCCCCTCTGGGAGGCCGGCGCCCTCTCCGATCAGGACTGGGAGGAAGCGGGTGCTGCCCTTGAGCAGGCCGAGGCCGAACTGGATGCCGTAACCGATGTGACCCGGAGCACGGCCCCCATCGCCGGGGTGGTGACCTCCGTGCCAGCGCGGGTAGGACAGATCCCATCCCTCGGCGACCCCCTGGTCCGAATTGTGGATGTTTCCACCTTCGTCGTCACGGCGCAGGTAAGTGCGAGCCGAGCCGAGGAGCTGGGCGAGGGTCAGGAGGTCAGGATCAGTGGTCGGGAGGAGAAGGGGGTGGTCCGGCGCATCTCCCTCCAGGTGGATGAAGCGTCCAGGCTCGTAGAGGTGGAGGTGGCCTTCCCGCCTGAGACCGGGTTGCGTCCTGGCAGCTTCGTTCGAATGGAGTCGCTTGTCGCCTCTTCGGAGAACGCTCTTCTCATCCCGACACAGGGGCTTCGCGACGGTGGCGTCTGGGTGGTGGACGACGACCGGGAGGCCCGCTTTCGTGAGGTGGAGGTAGGGCTCCGGGGACGTGATCTGGTGGAGGTCGCCTCCGGGATCGAGGTCGGAGAACGGGTGGTGGTACAGGGGGCAAGCCTCCTGGCAGATGGCACTCTCACGCGCATCGTGGACTGACCGGGGGACATCATGCTATTCCGTTTCCTGCCCCGACTGGCGGTCCAGCGACCCGTTCTGGCCACCATGCTGGTGGTGGTCTTCGTGGTCCTTGGCGTCTTCTCTTTCTTCCAGCTCAACACCGACCTCTACCCGGACGTGGAGTTCCCGGTGGTGAGTATCACTACCACCTACCCAGGTGCCGGACCGGAGGAGGTTGAGCGGCAGGTCACTGAGCCGATTGAGGACGCCGTCTCCAACATCGCGAACCTGGACGAACTCACGTCGTTCTCCAGGGAGAACATCTCCATCGTCATCCTCATGTTCGACCTGGAGGTGGACGCAGATCTGGCGGCCATCGATGTGAAGGACCAGGTGGACGCGATCCGAGCGCTACTTCCGTCGGACTCGGATCCGCCCACAGTACAGAAGTTCGATGTGGACGCCTTCCCCATCATGAACCTGGCTCTCTCGGGGCCCCAGGGGGTGGATGCCCTCTACGAATTCGCTGACGAAGAGATCCAGGAACGGCTTTCCCGCGTGGATGGGGTGGCGGACGTGAGTGTGGTTGGAGGCCGGGAACGAGAGGTCGAGGTCCTTGCCGACCCTGACCTGCTGGAGGCCTTCGGCGTGACCCTGAACGACCTGGTGGACCTGATCCGGGCCGAGAATCTGTCGGTCCCGGGAGGGCGCCTGGCGGACCCCCTGAATCGACTCCCCATCCGGGTGCTGGGCGAGTACAATGACCTCCGGCAACTGGAAGAGCTTCCGGTACTCCTTCCCGACGGCGGGTCCATCCCCCTTGGTGAACTGGCAATCATCCGGGATGGATACGAAGATCAGGAGCAGCTGGCCCGCTTGAACGGTCAGTCGGCCGTGTCCATCTCCGTTCAGAAGCAGGCGGACGCGAACACCATCGAGGTGGCGGACCAGGTCCTTGTGATGCTGGATGAGATCCGAGCGGACCTTCTGCCCCCGGGCTCGGAGATCAGTGTGGTCCAGGACGGCTCCGAGTTCATTCGGGACGCCGTTCTGGATGTGCTCCAGGCCATGGCGATCGGGATTCTCCTGACCACGCTGGTTCTCTTTCTCTTCCTCCACTCCATTCGGGCCACCATCATCGCCGGTATCGCCATGCCGGCCACCATCCTCTGCGCCTTCCTCCTCCTGGATCAGGCCGGCCTGACCCTGAATGTCATGACCCTCCTGGCCCTGGGAGTCACGGTAGGGATCCTGGTGACGAACACCATTGTGGTCCTGGAGAACATCTACCGATTCCTGGACCTGGGGTACTCCCCGGAGGAGGCGGCCGAGGAGGGAACGGCCGAGGTGGGGGTGGCCGTAGCCGCCTCGGTCCTGACCAATGTGGTGGTCTTTACCCCGATTGCCTTCATGGGGGGGATCATCGGCCAGTTCTTCTACGCCTTCGGGTTGACGGTGGTTTTCGCCACGGTCTTCTCCCTTTTCATCTCTTTCCTCCTGGCTCCTCTCATGGGGGCTCGACTCCTCCGGCGACACGAGACCAAACTTTCGGGTAAGGCTCGGATGGCCCCCGTGTGGAAGGCCTGGGATGGGGGCTATGACGGGTTGACCTCCACCTACCGGAACGGGCTGAAGTGGGCCCTGGCTCGACCACGGAACGGATGGATGGTGATCGGGATGGTCTCTGTCTTCTTCGTGGGCTCTTTGGTCCTCTCGGGGAACTTCGTGGACGGAGAGTTCATGCCCACTGCCGATGAAGGGATCATCGAGGTGAACCTGGAACTCCCGCCGGGCGCCTCCCTCTTCCAGACGGAGAACGTGGTCATCCGGGCCGAGGATCTCCTGGCCGACGTGGAGGACGTGGAGTCGGTCCTGGCCACGGTGGCCGGTGGAACGGGATTCATGGCGGTGGCCGAGGCCGAGAACCGGGCTCAGGTCCTGGTGACCCTTCGGGAGGATCGGGCCCGCATATCCCAGGAGGTGACCCGGGAGATCCGACCCCTCATGGCCCAGATCCCCGATGCCGAGGTGACCATCCAGTTGGCGAGCTCGGTGGGGGGGCCAGGTGCAGAAGCGCCCATCGTGGTCGAGATCACAGGTCCCGACCTGGAGCTGGAGACCATTACCGAGTCCCTGACCCAGGTGGTGGCTTCGGTGGAAGGGCTCACTGATGTCAGGAATACGATCGAGGACCCCCGGCCCGAGCTCACCTTCCGACCGGACAGGGAGGCCCTGGCCGACCTGGGGCTGACGGTGGGTCAGGTGGGAGACCTGGTCCGGGGAGCCGTCCAGGGGACGGTGGCCGGTGTCTTCCGGAGTGCCGGGGACGAGATCGACATCCGAGTCCGCCTCCCCGAGGAGGAGCGGCTTCGACCGGAGCAGGTGGCCCAGATCCGGGTGCCTACTTCGGCTGGGTTGGTTCCCCTGGAGATCCTGGGTGAGGTAGTGGAGGAGGAGACCATCCCTGCCATCCGGCGAGTCAATCGTCAGCGGGCCTACGACATCGAGGCCGAACTCGCTTCCGGTGCGTTGACTGAGCGGGTGGGACAGGTTCAGGAACGCCTGGGACAGGAATCCCTGCCACCAGGCTACAGCTGGCACGTGGGTGGGGAGTTCGAGGATTTCGGTGAGGCCTTGGCTGAGATTCTTCAGGCCCTCCTCCTGGCGATCATCCTGACCTACATCGTCCTGGCCATGATCCTGGAATCCTTCATCCAGCCCATCACCATCATGCTTACCCTCCCCCTGGGCGCAGCAGGGGCCTTCCTGGCCCTCATGCTGGCCGGTGTGCCACTGAACATCTTTGGGATGATGGCCATCGTGATGCTTGTGGGAATTGTGGTGAACAACGCCATCCTGATCCTGGACTATGCAGGCCAGCTTCGGGCCAAGGGCAAGAGTGCGGTGGAAGCCCTCATGGAAGCGGCGCCCGTCCGCCTCCGGCCCATCCTCATGTCCAATGTCGCCATTGCGGTGGCGCTCATTCCCCAGGCCCTGGGGACGGGAGCCGGTGCCGTCTTCCGAGTGCCCATGGCTGTGGTCACCATCGGCGGCGTGGTGGTGGCCGCCGTCCTCACCATCTTCCTCATCCCTGTGATCTATCTGAAGATGGATCGGGTGGCGGTCTGGCTCCACGAAGTTGGTGATCGGCTGAAGGAGGCCACCGGAGGAAACCTGGAGTGGAGCCCCGAGGCGGAGGCCGAGGCTGAGAGCTGATGGCAGGGGATGAGCACCTGGAGAGAGGGAGGAGATCCCGACGCTCCCCCCGCTCCAACTCGTCCCAGTCTGGGTGTACCGCTTGGCCTGACTGCGGCCATTCCGTAGCTTCCCCTCCATGACCAGGCCTCCACGACGTATCCTGTGGGTCGATGACGAGATCGACCTTCTCCGTCCCCATTGCCTCTTCCTGCAGCAGCGAGGCTATCATGTGGACGCCATCTCCAATGGGGATGATGCGCTGGCACTCCTGGCAGAGCACCCCTACGACCTGGTCCTCCTGGATGAGCAGATGCCTGGACGGAGAGGGTTGGAGGTCCTGGAGGAGCTGCGACGGGAGGACCCCCTGGCACGGGTGGTCATGATCACCAAGTCGGAGGAGGACCGGACCATGACGGAGGCCATCGGCCGCCGAGTGGACGACTACCTGGTGAAGCCTACCAGTCCCCGCCAGGTCCTCTCGGTGGTCACCCGGATCCTGGAGGGTTCATCGATCCGCCAGCAGCAGGTAGCACAGGACTTCGCGGCCCGGTTTCCCCGGCTGGAAGGACTTCGGCAGGAGGCTCGGACACCGGAAGATTTTGCCTCCCTCTACAGCGAACTCGTGGATTGGCACCTTCGTCTCCACGGAGCCGGCGAAGCCGGGCTTCTGGACAGCGCGGAAGCCCTCCTGGGCGAGCTGCGCGGGGATTTCGGGGAATGGATCGCCCATAGTTACCCTCAGTGGATGCGAGGAACAGAGACGCCGCCCATCCTCTCCACCGATCTGGTGGAGTGTTTCGTCCTGCCTCTTCTGGGCGATGAGCCGGTGGTCCTGGTGGTCCTGGACTGTATGCGGCTGGACCAGTGGCGTGTTCTCCTCCCCCTCCTGGCTGAACACTTCGAGGTACAGGAGGATCTCCACTACTCCGTCCTTCCCTCTGCCACTCCGTTCTCCCGGAACGCCATCTTCTCCGGAGCCTTCCCCGATGAGTTGGCTCGGCGCTACCCAGAGTGGTGGAGCCGGCAGAACGAGGAAGGGAGTCTCAACTCCTTCGAGGACGAGCTTCTGGAGGAGCAGCTTCGCCGGCTCACCGGTCGGGATGTAGCAGTCCACTATGACAAGGTCTTCTCGGACCGGGATGGGGATCAGGTTCGAGCCCGGGTGAACTCCGCCATGCAGAAGGGCGTCGGGGTGGTGGCCCTGGTCTTCGCCTTCATGGACCTGCTGATCCACTCCCGCTCCGAGTCCCCCGTCTTCATGGAAGTGGCCCGGGATGAGATCTCACTCCGGGAACTGAGTCGGAACTGGTTCGAACGGAGCGTCCTCTTCCAGCTCCTGAAGGACGCCGCAAGTCGGAATCTTAGCGTGGTGGTGGCCACTGACCACGGCTCCATCCTCTGCGAGCCGGCCCACCACCGTCTTTGCTCGCCGGGATGCCTCGTCCAATCTCCGGTACAAGTTTGGCCAGGACCTCCGGGCTGAGGATCCCAGGACCGTCATGAGCACGTCGGACCCAGCGGACCTCCGCTTTCCGCCGGGGCGACTGGGGTTGAGCTACGTCATTGCCCGAGAGGACTACTTCATGGTCTATCCCACCAAGCTCCGGGAGTATCAGAATCGATACCGGGGATCCTTCCTCCACGGCGGGATTTCGCCGGAGGAAATGATCGTTCCGGTCGCTACCCTGAGGCCCCGATCCCGCTGAAGGATCGGCCCACCGCCCCGGACGGAGTTCAACGTTGAGTCTGTACCTCCGGATCCTCTCGTATCTGAGGCCCTATCTCGGGGTCTTCCTCATGGCCGTGGTGGCGACCTCCATCTTCGCTGCCCTGGACGCCTTCTCCCTGGCCCTCCTCATTCCCTTCCTGCAGACCCTCTTTGCGGACATCGATGGCCAGGAGGCTGCCGGGGGCGCCGGAGGAGGCCAGGAGGCGGAGGGCTTGGCCGGAGTTCAGGAGCCAGAGCTTCCTGCCGACGAAATGGCCGGAGGGAGTGATCTCCTGGGAGCTCTCCTGGATGGAACGCTGGGCCGATTCGTGGACATGTCGGCTCCTCCCGATCAGGCCATCCAGGGGATCATCATCTTCCTTCTGGGCGTCTTCCTGGTGAAGAACGTCTTCGACTTCTTCCGGAACTACCTGGTAGCGTGGATCGAGCAGGCGGTGACCCGGGACCTCCGGAATGAGGTCTATGATCACCTGGTGGACTTGGATCTGGCCTTCTTCGGTCGAACCCGGGTGGGACAGATCATCTCGCGCCTGACCCACGACGTGGAACAGCTCCGGACCCTGGTGACGAAGGAGCTGGCCCGGATCCTTTCATCGGTATTTGAGCTTCTGGCGGCCGTCACCATCATGGTCCTGATCTCCTGGAAGCTCACGCTGGCGGCCTTCATCGTCCTACCCGGGGTATTTGCCATCTGGGGCCCACTTCTACGGCGGGTCCGGCGGGGGGACCGGACGATCCTGAACCTGGCCGGTGAGGTGAACAGCCATATCCAGGAGACCCTCTCGGGGATCCGATTGGTAAAGGCTTCGGCAGCCGAGACCCACGAACGGAAGCGATTCCGCGGCCTCACCTGGTCCTATTTCAAGGCATTCATCCGGACTGAGCGATTCCGGGCCCTTTCCCATCCCATCACCGAGATGGTGGGGGCTCTGGGGACCGTGGTGATCCTCTGGTACGGAACCCGCCTGGTCCTCACCGGGGGCGAGCTCAGCGGAGAGGAGTTCATCGGCTTCCTGGCCCTCTCCATGAAACTCTATTCGCCGGTGAAATACCTGGGGAAGCTCCCAGCCATCATCCAGCCCGGGTTGGTAGCCTCCGAGCGGGTTTTCGAGTTCCTGGACGCCCCCATCGAGATCACCGATCGGGAGGGGGCCCGGGCGTTCCCCGGCATTCAAGAGGAGATTGTCTTCGATCGTGTCACCTTCGCGTATCGGGCCGGAGACCCGGTCCTGCGGAATGTGAGCCTCCGGGCCCCGGCCGGGACCGTGACGGCGTTGGTGGGGCCCAGTGGTGCTGGAAAGACGACCCTGGTGGACCTCCTGGGCCGCTTCTATGAGGTGACGGAGGGGGCCATCCAGATCGATGGGGTCGACATCCGGGAGTTCTCACTCCGATCGCTGAGGGATCAACTGGGCATCGTGTCCCAGGAGACCGTCCTTTTCCACGACACGGTTCGCTCCAACATTGCCTATGGCCTGGAGGATGTGGGCGAAGAGGAGATCCGAGCAGCGGCTCGGGCAGCTCATGCCCACAGCTTCATCGAACGCCTGCCCCACGACTATGACACGGTGGTGGGGGAGCGTGGCACCCAGCTCTCGGGCGGGCAGCGTCAGCGCATCGCCATCGCACGGGCTATCCTTCGGGATCCGCCCATCCTCGTCCTCGATGAGGCCACCTCAGCCCTGGACTCGGAGTCGGAGCGCCTGGTCCAGAAGGCCATGGAGCGACTGCTGGAGGGGCGGACGGTCTTCGTTATTGCCCACCGGCTTTCCACCGTCCAGAAGGCAAATCAGATCCTGGTCATGGACGAAGGACAGATCGTCCAGGAAGGGACCCATGACGAGCTCCTGACCCAGGGTGGGTTGTACCGTCGTCTCCACGATCTCCAGTTCCAGACCCCGGAGCTCACCGGTTCCAGGATCCCGGATGAATCCCGGTCCTCTACGCCTGCCGGGTCGGGGCATGGCCCTATGGACGCTGAGTCCGAGGTGGGAGGGTAGGCCCGTGTCTTCAGCCACGCCTACGTTGGCTCACCGCCTTCAGGACGGGACGGTGGCCGCAGTCGCCTTCCTCCTGCGCATCGTTCCGGAGGTCGTGGCCCAGGGCCTGGGATGGGGGCTGGGGTGGCTGGCCGGATCCGTTCTCCGGGTCCGGCGGCGTGTGGTGGATGAGAATCTGGCCCGGGCTTTTCCCCGGGAGAGCAAGCGTTGGCGCAGACGTGTGGCGGCTCGGGTCTTCCCCCACATCGGGCGGGAAGCCGTGACCCTCCTTCGGCTCGCCGGCGCCTCTCCGGCAGACATTCGCAGTCGGACGCAGGTCCAGGGGTTCGACGCGGTGGAGGAGGCGCTGGCCCAGGGGAAGGGCATCCTGTTCTTGACGGGACACCTGGGAAACTGGGAGATCGGCGGGGGAGGTACGTCGGCCCGGGGGATCCCCCTGGATGTGGTGGCCCGAACCCAGAGAAACCCCCTGATCGACGCCCGACTCAACGCTTCCAGAGCTCAACTCGGAATGGAGGTCATCGACCGCAAAGAGGCGCCACGGAAGGTTCTTCGGGCTCTTCGAAAGGGGCGGGGGGTTGCACTGGTGGCCGACCAGAACGTCCGGCGAGGTGACTTCTTCGTGGAGTTCTTCGGGACTCCCGCCAGTACGGCCCGGGGGCCGGCCCTCTTCGCTCGTCGAACAGGAGCCCCGGTCTTCCTGGCGTTTCCGCTCCGACTTCCAGGCTGGAGAGCCCGATACAGGATTCGGTTCCAGCCACTGAGGGTGCCACGGGGCCCGGAAGGCGATGACGAAGGCTTCGACCGTCGCCTGACCCGAGCCTACCTGGCGGAGTTGGAAGCGGAGATCCGGAAGGCGCCGGAGCAGTACTTCTGGCCTCACAAGCGCTGGAAGACCCGTCCCTCGCGGGAGGGTGACAACGAGGAACCGACAGCTTCCGAGCCTGTATGACAGGACAGCCCAGCAGTTGGAGGAGGTCGCCCCCTACGATGAAGGCATGGAGGCGAGGCTTCGAACTCTCGGGCAGGGGCCGGCAAAACCACTGGGCCGGCGCCCAGAAACCTGCGTCCGCCACCGTGGAGTCGGCGTGATCTATATATGTGTTCCGGTCCACAACGAGGAGTCCACCATCGGGGTCCTCCTCTGGAAGATCCGGAAGGTAATGGCAGAGTTCGATCGGGGCTTCCAGGTCCTGGTCCTGGACGATGCCTCCACCGATGAGACTCCGGAGGTCCTGGAGAGCTACCGGCGGGCAGTCCCCCTGACGGTGATCCGGTCCGACGAGCGGCTGGGGCATGGGCGGGCCACCGCCCGGCTCCTGCAGGAGGCCTCGGCAGCTACTTCCTATCCCAAGCGGGACGTGGCGGTCACACTCCAGGGCGATTTCACCGAAGACCCTGAAGCGCTCGTCGACATGGTGAAAGCCATCGAAGGGGGCGCCGATCTGGTGGCCGGGGCCCTGGATGACACCGAGCTGCCCCGGGCCCAACGACTGGCCCGCTGGGGATCCCGGGTGCTCCTCCGAAGGGTCGTCCGGGAGGCCCCCGTCTCCGATCCCCTGGCCGGCTTCAGGGCGTATCGGATCATCGTCCTCAGGAAAGCCCTCCGACAACTGGAGGAGGAGGGTGAAGCCCACCTCGTTACTCGGGATGGCTGGGCAGGAAATCTGGAGTTGCTGGCTCGGACGGCACCCCATGCGAGGCGAGTGGAAGAAAGCCCTTTTCAGATGCGCTTCCAGCACCGACAGCGGGAATCCCGGTTTCATCCCTGGGAGGCCATCAAGGCGATCTTTCCGTTGCGAAAGATGGCGTGGCCCGTGACCCTCCTCCTGGCCCTCCTGGTGGCCGCAGGACCAGCCACGGAGCAGCTCCAGGCCCAGACCGAACCACCGCCCTGGGCAGGTCCGGTGGAGAGCGGAGTGGCGCCGGTTCCCTTCGGACCCGGGGAGCGAGCCGAATACCAGGTGCGCCTGGGTCGGATCTCGGTGGGCGAGGGGCATATGGCCGTTCATGGCGTGGAAAACGTCCGGGGCAACCGCTCCTATCACCTCTCGATGGGGGTGAGTGGCGGGATCCCCCTGGCTCGGGTGAACAATCTCTATCAGTCCTGGCTTGACCTGGACAAACTCTCGGCTCACCGCTTCATCCAGGATCAGAACGAGATCCGGACCGAGCGATTTCGCCACTTCGAGTTCTTTCCGGCGGAAGGACGATGGACACGGGTCGATGTGGATGAGGAGGGGGATTTGGCCACCGATCTTCCCCTGGATGACATCTCGTTTGTCTATTACGTCCGGAGTCTCCCCCTGGAGGTTGGGGAAACCTATGTCCTGGATCGCTACTTCCGGGACCGGGGGAATCCGGTCATCGTGGAGGTGGTCCGGAGGGATACGGTGGAGGTGCCGGCCGGAACCTTTGAGACCATCGTGGTCGAGCCGACTATCCAGACCCGAGGCCTCTTCGGCGAAGGGGGTGAGGCTGAGATCCACTTCTCCGACGATGAGCACCGGATCCTGGTCCAGATGCGATCCAGGGTTCCGGTGATCGGTTCCCTGTCCCTCCACCTGAAGGATGTGAGCTACGGCACCCCTCTCCGAAGCTTCAGCCCGGTGGAGGTAGAGGAGCTTTCCGTACTGGACCACTGAACCCGGGCTCAGGTTGATGTCTTGAGTCCCAGGTAGGAGGGGCCTCTCCACGTGGGCCGGGAAGGCAGGCCCGCTGCCGTGACACTATCCGCCGGGTTGGATCACCCCTGAGGGGGACTGTGGGTCAGTGGGCCCTCGGTTCCAGCGTCCTCCGCCTCCATGAGAAACAGGGAGGGGCCTCGGAGTTTCTTGCCCTTCACCCGGATCTCGAAGTCGTACCGTCCCGGCCTGGGGAAGACCACATCTTCCAGGGGAAGAACCAGACGGGTCCGGGGAGGCGGACGGTCGCCGGTGCGGGCATCCACATCGGTGTGGCCATCCACGGTGAGGGACGGCCGTCCCTCCGGGCCGACCAACTCCACCTTGAACTTGATCCTTCCCTCATCGCCCCGGTCCCACTCGATTGTGGTGACCAGGACCATCCGTTCTTGTTTGGCGGGGAAGCCGGGCGCCATCAGGTCATTGAAGATTCCGTGGACATCCATTTTCCCATCGGGTCGGACCTGGGCGTCATCACAGACAAGCGCTAGCTGGACGTACATGTTGGTGTGGGTCGGGGCTCCTGAAACGGGGAGCCGTGGTCTTGTGCCAAGCGAGCAGGCTCGGGGACTCGATGAAGAAGGCTGATCGGGCCTCTTGATGCAAGCGTCAGGGGGGCGGTCCCGCCGTATCGGTCGGCCAGGGAGGGTGAGCTGAGGGTTTGCGTGATCCGGTTGGGAGTCGTTATGTTTGAATGCTAGAACATTTTTCTTCACCGCAGCATCTTACCCGGGGCCGGTTCTCGGAGCAGTTGGGCCCAGGTTCAGACGTCCGCGTCTACCTCCCACCTCCTCGTCGGGCCCCGCGGTCATCCCGGGACCGGGTGTGACCCGGGTCGGGCCCACTTGCGAGCCTCGCCTGCTACTCCTCAGCTTTCATTGGAGCAGCCGGACGGATCAGTGGCCCTGCCCCTGCGGCATTGTAATATCCAGATCAGGAGGTTTCATGACGAATAAGACCAAACTCAAGGACCGAGCCCGCGACGAGCTCTTCAGCCACATCAATCGTTGCGCCGTCCTCCAGGCAGCCGAGGAGGATCAGAAGCACTGGATGGAAGAGACCATGGATTATCTGGCTGAGCGCTATCCGGATCTCTCCGAAGGCGATCTCCAGGGCCTCTTCACCCTCGGAATGCGTTTCTGCCGTCCGGCCATCCCCCATGGACGGCCTGGAGGGGAAGCAGATGAGGCCGAGGAGGAAGGCGGAGCCGTGGAAGCACAGGAGACGCAGGAGCCCGTCGGTGCTGCATCCACCGAGGAGGTCTCGGCCGTCTGAGGCCTTCGAACGCCGTTGGCCCTCCTGCCGGGAGGAGCCTTCGGGGAAGCCTCCGATGGGCAGGGGGCGGGACGCCGCTGAAGCGAGCGGCTTCCCGCCCTTTTTCCATTTCCGGTCCGGAAGGCCGTTGAGAAGTGGAGGGCGCTCCCAACGGTGGCGCCCTCTACTTCGTGGATGGCCTCTTGGAGGGTTGAGGAAGCAAGAGTCGGGGCTGGCCCATCCGGTCCGAGCCCTGTAGATTTTCCTCCAGTGTCCCGGGTCGATTCCCGATCCTCATCCTCCCCTGCGGGAGCCTCCTGGATGGCCCATCAGTTTTGGAGCTCCGAAGAGTACGACGAAAGGGCGCATTCGCTCTACAGTGCAGGTGACCTGGACGGGGCTCTCGAGACGCTGAAAGAGGGCCTCGCGCTTTATCCCAACGCCGTGGAGTTGTACGTGGGCCTCGGCTATGCGCGCCTGGCCCGAGAGGAGTTTGCCTGGGCCCGCCAATCCTTCGAGTCGGCATTGGCCCTGGATGGCACCCATGAAGATGCTCTGGCTGGATTGGGGGAGGTCCTTCTTCGCTTTGGACAGCGAGAACAGGCTCTGGCCCTGTTCCAGACCGTGGAGGAAATGGGGTTCGAGGACGATGTGGAGCTCATGCTCACCATGGGGCGAGCTCTGTACCGGGAGGGGCTCTTTCCCCAGGCCCTGGACCGGTTCCTGAGACTGGCTGCGGTCCGACCAGATGTCCCCGATGCCCTGGCTGCGGCAGGGTACTGTCTCCACCGCCTGGGTGAGGGAGTGAAGGGAGCTCGTTATCTCCGCCGCGCCCTGAAGCAGAATCCTGCGCTGAATGAGGCCCGAGTGTACCTGGGACACATTCTGTATGATCGGGGCGATTGGGAGCCTGCCCTCCGGGAGCTTGAGCAGGTGCCCCCTCTCGAGCACTGGGATCCCCTGGCAGTCTGGCGTCTCGTTGAGCTCAAGCGGTCCATCTACCGGATCAGTCAGGACGATCCTCGCCTTGGTCCGTGGCTCGATCGACTTCGACAGCTGGAGGCGGAAGACGACGATCCCGTGGAGCGTCTCCTCACCGAAGTGGAGGCGCGTTTCGGGGGCGGGGGCATCTGGCCACTTCGGAACGAGGATCAGCTGGAGCTCTTCCAGGGAAGGGAGGCGGATGCTACCTCACCTGTCCGCATCCGGGTCGAAGGCGGACGGGTGTACCGGGGAAGTTGGCCTGGCCTGGTCAGACAGATACGGGATGCGGCCGGTTTTTCCCACGAGCCCCTCACCGACTTCATGCGCCGGACGGCAGAGCGGTGGCGGGAGGAACATGGCCTGGACGTCCCCTTCAGCGACCCCCGGAGCTTCCTCCGGAGCGCAGTCGACGCCGGGATCTATGAACTCCTGGATGACGTGGGACCTGAACCCCCTTCTCCGGATGTCGGAGAATGAACCGAAAACCTCAAGTGACTCCATGAAAAGCGACCTTTCACTCACCGATCGGTTCTTCACAACCCTGGTTGACGAGATCCGGCAGAACGAACCAGCCTACCTTCACTCCACCTTCACCGTAGCCGAGATCTACCAGTCCCTGGTCCCCTATCGCACCCATCGGGACCAGATCGGGGTGGAGATGAACGGTGACTACGAGGACGCCCTTCTGAGGCTTCTGGCCGGAGAGGGGGAGTATCTGGAGATGGAATCGGACACGGCCCGGGAACGGATTCGCCTGGAGCTTCGCTCATCGAACCCCAACACCGGGCTCTACCGGGAGTACGCCGCCGTGGGCGTCCGGGTGAACCGAGAGAAGGCCCAGGAAGTGACGGGCCCCACCTCGGACCAGAAGGCGGACCTTCCCTCACAAGCTGACGCCCAGGAAGAGCTCCCGGTCTCCGATGAGGAGCTGGATGAACTGGTGGGTCGGACCCTTGGGGCGGCGGCCAGGGAAACCGGTGAGGCGCTCCAACTGGGGGATCTTCTGGGGGAGGATGAGGACGAACCGGCCAGGCCGAAGAAGGAGGGGAGCACGCAGGCTCGAGTTGATGACCCCGCACCTGAACCGGAGACGACAGCCGTGACTGCCAACCACTCCTCCCAGGCACTCTCCCGGGCAGAGACGCCCACCACTCCAGAGGTGGAGGAACGGGCGCGTCCCTCAGTTCTGGAGATCCCCGACGACATCCAGATGGATGAAGCCCCCAGCCATTGCCCGGAGTGCACGCACAGCCTCCCGGACCGGGATTCCCTTTGTTTTTGTCCGTACTGCGGCATCAACGTGTTCGTGCTTCCATGCAAGGAATGTGACGAGATCCTGGAGAGGGGCTGGAACTTCTGTATCGCATGCGGCACGGGTGTGGATTGATTGGCGTCTGAGGTGGGGTCTGGCCGCCGGCTGATGAATCAGCGGTTGGGATGGCGACGGACCATCGGGTTCGGGGGGCTGAGGGTGGGCGCTTCCATCCTGGTCGGGAGCATGCTGGTAGGGTGTGAAGGAACTCTGCCACCTCCTTCCGACCCGGAGCTCCGGGAGGAATTGGGGATCGCCGACCACATTCCCATCCACCAGGTTCTCCTGAGCGGACGGGGAGATCACACCCGGGTTCTGCCCGCCTACCTGGAGATTCGGAGCGGCGACATCGTCCAATTCCGGGTCATGGACCGGAGAGTCCACCAGGTGCGCTTCGTGGAGGAATCGTTGGCCTTGCCCCACCGAGACTTTCTGGAGTCTACGGGCCAACTTCGCTTCCCTCCACTGACGGAGCAGGACGCCCGCCTGGTCCTCACCTTCGAAGGTGCCCCTGCAGGTGATTACCCCTTCATCGTCGAAGGATACGGTGAGCCCCGGGAAGGTCGGATCGTGATCACCGAGAGCTGAGCCCCATCCCCATCCCTTGCCGGCGGAGCGTCCCGGTCCACGGCCAGCGGTCGGAAGGCTGTGGAAGAACAGGAGTGTCATCGTGGGTGCGCCTTGGTTCTTGAGCAGCCCTTCAGTGGCGAGGACCGTGGGGCACCCGTATACTCCCTCTTTTCGGCTGGAAGAAGTTTCGGCCGTCTCTTCGGCCTTCAGCTTCAGTACCGGAGCGGAGGAAATGGAGATGGTTCCAAGGTTCCCAATCATCCTCCACTGACCCATGCCCCGTATCGCCCTCATTCCTGGAGACGGAGTGGGCCCCGAGGTCCTGGGCGAGGCTGCCCGCATCCTCCGGGTCCTCGATCAGACGAGTTCTCTTCGTCTTGAAATGGATGAGTGGCCTCTGAGTGCCGACCGCTACCTGGAGACCGGCATCGCCATCACCGACGACGAATTCAGTCGCCTCGAAGGGGAATACCAGGCCATCCTCCTGGGAGCGCTGGGCGATCCCCGGGTTCCCGGAAATGAGCATGCCCGGGACATCCTCCTGGGCCTCCGCTTTCGACTGGACTTGTACGTCAACTACCGACCGTGCCGGGTTCTACTCCCCGCCCACTCCCCCCTCCGAGCACCGGAGGGAGGGAAGATGGATCTCCACATCTTCCGAGAGAACACGGAGGGGATCTACGCAGGGATGGGAGGCACGCTCCGGGCCGGCACTCGGGATGAGGTGGCCATCGAGGAGGACGTGAACACCTGGAAGGGGGTAGATCGAATCGTCCGCGCTGCCTTTCGGTTTGCGGAGATCAGAGGGCTTACCCGCATCACACTGGTGGACAAGGCCAACGCCATGACCCACGCCGGCGGTCTGTGGCGACGGGTCTTCACTGAGGTAGCAGAGGCGTATCCGGATCTGGAGACGGAGGCCATGTACGTGGATGCTATGGCCATGGACCTGATCCGGAGACCGGACCACCACCGGGTCGTGGTCACATCCAATCTCTTCGGAGACATCCTCAGCGACCTGGCTGCGGCGCTCATGGGGGGAATCGGTCTCGCACCGTCAGCCAATCTACATCCGGGGCGACACGCCCTTTTCGAACCTGTTCATGGCTCGGCTCCCGATATCGCCGGGGAAGGGGTGGCAAATCCGATGGGGGCCATTTTCTGTGTTTCACTCCTCCTGGATCACCTGGGGGAGGAGAAGCTCGCTCGTCACCTGGAGGCGACGATTCAGGACGCGCTTCGGGAAGGCGTGGTGACGCCCGACCTGGGAGGAACCAGCGATACGGTGGGGGTGGGAAGATGGATTGCGGATCGATTGGCCGGGAACCTGGCAGAGGATGGCCCACATGCATAGCGAGAAGAAGAACAAGAATATCGGCGAGATCCTTCATGAGTTGGGGAGGGTCAGCCAGGAGGACATCGATCGGGCCGTTGAGCACCAGCGCCAGGAGGGCGGGTTCTTCGGACAGGCATTGGTGGCTTTGGGGGTAGTGCAGCAGGAGGAGCTCGAGTGGGGCCTGGCTTCCCAGTTCAACCTGCCCTACATCTTCCCCGAGGCATCGGCCGTGGACCCTGAAGTGGCCGGACTGGTGAGTTCGGACTGGGCCCTGAGCCATACCGCTCTTCCCATCGCCCGGGCGGACGATCGGATCACCCTGGTAGTCCACTCCCCTCTCCAGACAGCACCGGCCGAGGAACTGGAGGAGCGCACCGGCCTGGACGTTGAGTTGGCTCTGGCCTCAGCCGGTAACATCCGGCAGGTCATCCGGCAGGTCTTCTCCAGGGATCGTCTCGGGCCGGATCCCCTGGCGGCCGGCGAGGCTGTGTCGCTGGATGAACTTCGGACCCTGGCTCAACTGAACCAGGCNCGCCGGTGGGGNGTGTCGGTCCGAGATGGTCGGGCGCTGGGCTGGTACGAGGAAGGGGACGAGGTCCGACGGTTTCGTCTCCGAGCCGACTGGGAAGCGGTCCTGGAGCGGATCCTTTCCCCCTCTCCCGGAGAGCGTCTCCCGGCCAGGGGGGAAGGGGACTGGCTNGCTCAACTTCGNCAGGGTGGTCGCTCCTCGGTCGTGGCTGTCCGGGGGATCTCCACTGCCATGGGNTACGAGCTTCTCATCACCCCTAGCGACACCAACNCCCNGGCACCGTCGGNACCCGAGCCTCCTGAAGATGTGATTCAGGAGGTGCGACTTCTCCTGGGTGAGGGNCCGCTGGTGTTGGGAATCCGAGGGAACCCGTCCGGTGTTGCCCTGGAACTCCTTCCAATCCTCCCTGCTCAGCTCCTTCCCCCGGGNCACCGATCCCTCTACTTGATGGCCCGGGAAGGTCCTTCCCCTTCGGCTGGAGAAATCCTCACCCTCCCCCTGGAGGGCCCTGAAGCCGTCACGGAGCGCCGCCTGCGGGAGCTCAGGGAGTTCCGCTTCGACGCGGTGGCTCTTTCCCTGGACCCGGAAGCGACGACTGTCCACAGCTCCGCTCTCAAGCTGGCACCCTTCACCCTGATCCTCCTTCCGACCCCGAAGGGAGACGATCAGGAGGTAACGGTGCCGGGCGTGGACTGGGTCCTGGACGTGCATCGGGAGGATGAGGATGAGTGGCGCTGGACCCTGACCCGGACACGGGGGGAGGAAGTGCAATGACTGATACGGTGATGGGGAGGGTGTGATGGCGAAGATCGATCAGTTCCTGAAGGCCCTGGCAGAACACGGTGGGTCCGACCTTCATCTGACCACAGGCGCCCGGCCCCTCATGCGTCTGCATGGCGAGATGAAACCATTCCCGTTCCGGGAGATGACTTCCCGGGACATGGAATCCCTTCTGTTCGAGATCATGAAGGACGAATGGAGGGAGATCTTCCTCGAGACCATGGATTTCGATTTTGCCTACGAGATCCCCGGGGTTTCCCGCTTCCGGGTCAACGTATTCCTGCAGCGGAAGGGGATGGGCGCTGTTTTCCGGACCATTCCCACCGAGATCATGACGGCGGATCAGCTCAACCTTCCCGAGGCCGTGAGAAATTTTGCCCGGCTCTCCAAGGGACTCATTCTGGTCACCGGACCCACCGGCTCAGGGAAATCCACCACCTTGGCTGCTCTGGTTGATCTCATCAATGAGACCCGGAGCGATCACATCCTCACCATCGAGGATCCAATCGAGTTCACACACGCGAACAAGATGTGCCTGGTCAACCAGCGGGAGGTGGGCACCAACACCCGATCCTTCGCTACGGCTCTTCGGGCAGCGCTCCGGGAGGACCCGGACGTGATCCTGGTAGGTGAGATGCGTGACCAGGAAACCATCGAGCTGGGGATGACTGCGGCGGAGACCGGCCACCTGGTCTTCGGCACCCTCCACACGAATTCGGCGCCCAAGACCGTGGATCGGATCATCGATGTCTTTCCTCCGGATCAGCAATCCCAGATCCGGTCCATGTTGGCCGAATCCCTGAAGGGAGTGGTTTCCCAGGTTCTATTGAAGCGGAAAGGAGGGAAGGGACGTGTGGCGGCGCTGGAAATCATGGTGGGCACCTCGGCACTTGCCAACCTCATCCGAGAAAACAAGGTGCACCAGATCCCCTCCATCATCCAGACAGGAAAGAAGGATGGGATGCAACTCCTGGATCAACACATCATGGACCATCTCATGGCCGGTGCCATTGACGCTCGGGAAGCCCACATGAAGGCCCACAATAAACAGATCTTCGCGGCCCGATTGAAGGAGGAGGAGGGCGGGGGCTGAGCAGCCGGGAGGAAGGTGTGTGCCGGGAGGTTGGTGAAGACTCCTTAAAAGGCTGTTGAAGAAGTAGAGGCGCCACCGTTGGGAACGCCAGGGAGCGCCTTCGTCGTTCGAACCCGGGCCAGACCCTGGGGTATCGCACCCCGGTCCACCCTCCGGTGGAGCGTTACCAAGACCTGATCCACCCTCATCATCTTCATTCCCAAGGGAAATCCATGGCCAGACACGCTGACGACGGAGACGTGGTCTTTCTTTCCGGAACCCGAACAGCCTTCGGAACCTTCGGCGGGAGTTTGAAGGACTTCAGCGCAACTGACCTGGGTGTGTTCTCAGCCAGAGGCGCTCTGGAGGCAGCCGGCGTGGAAGCCGAGTCCGTGGATCACGCCATCTATGGGAACGCCCTCCAGACCTCCTCCGATGCCATCTACCTGGCCCGGCACGTAGCACTGCGTTCGGGCCTCCCCCAGGAGGTCCCGGCGGTCACGGTGAACCGTCTCTGTGGATCGGGCTTCCAGGCCATTACCCAGGGAGCCCAGGAGATCCTCCTGGGGGACGCAAAAGTGGTTCTCTGTGGAGGGACCGAATCCATGAGTCAGGCGCCCCACGTGGTGCGAGGTGCCCGCTGGGGGGGGCTCCGTCTGGGGGATGCCGGTGGACAGTTCGAGGATCTGCTGTGGCAGGCCCTCCTGGATTCCAATTGCGGGCTCACCATGGCCCAGACAGCTGAAGAGTTGGCTGACCGGTACGAGGTCACCCGTGAGGAAGCCGACGAAGTGGCGGCAAGGAGCCAGACCCGGGCGGCCAGGGCCTGGGAGGAAGGCCATTTCGACACCGAGATCGTTCCGGTGACGGTGAAGACCCGAAAGGGGGAGGTGGAGTTTGCCCGAGACGAGCACCTGCGCCCTGACACCACCATGCAGTCACTGGCTCGCCTTCGGCCCTATTTCCGGAAGGACGGACTGGTGACGGCTGGAAATGCGTCCGGGATCGGCGACGGAGCGGCCTCCGCCGTCCTGGCCTCCGGGGAGTGGGCCCGGGAGAAGGGGCTCAGACCGTTGGGGCGCCTCGTGTCCTGGGCATTTGTAGGGGTGGAGCCCAAGGTCATGGGAATCGGTCCCGCCCCGGCCATCCGGAAGGCTCTGGAAAAGGCGGACTTGTCCCTGGGAGAGATGGATCTCGTGGAGGTGAATGAAGCCTTCGCCCCCCAGTACAAGTCGGTAGAGAAGGAATTGGGGCTGGATCCTGAGCGGACGAATGTGAATGGTGGAGCCATCGCACTGACCCATCCTCTGGCGGCTTCCGGTGCCCGCATCACCGTGCATCTTCTTCACGAACTGCGCCGGCGCGGCGGCCGATTCGCCGTGGGCTCGGCCTGCATCGGAGGAGGGCAGGGTGGTGCTGTCGTCGTGGAGGCCTTCCCCGTCGAATAGCGGACACAATGTTCAGCTCTCGGCANCTACCGGATGAGGAGCGGACGAATCTATTTGAGCGCATACCCAGCTAGAGGAGGAGCAGCACGTGAGTATTGAGAAAGTGGGAGTTGCCGGATGTGGCCTGATGGGAAGTGGGATCGCCGAAGTGGCGGCTCGGGCGGGTAAGGATGTTCGGGTTCGTGAGATCGATGAAGCCCAGGTCGAAGCGGGCCGAGGACGGATCGAGAAGTCTCTGGGTCGAGCGGTGAAGCGGGAGAAGATCACGGCGGAAGAGCGAGATGAGGTCCTCGGGCGGATCTCCTTCACGACCGAGGTGGAGGCGTTGGCCGATCGGGATCTGGTGATCGAGGCCGTGGTGGAGGACCTGGCAGTGAAGAACGAACTCTTCCAGGCTCTGGATGAGCTGTGCGGCGATCAGACCATCTTCGCTTCCAACACCTCATCCTTGACCATTACCGACATGGCTGCCGCGGTGAACCGGCCAGATCGGGTAGTGGGGCTCCACTTCTTCAATCCCGTCCCCGTTATGAAGCTGGTGGAGGTCGTCCGGACGATCGCCACCTCCGAGGAGACCTTTGAACGGGCCTTCGATTTTGCTGGGGAGCTGGGGAAGGAACCGGTTGCCGCAAAGGACAACTCGGGTTTCGTGGTGAACCTCCTGTTGGTGCCATACATGCTCGATGCCATCCGACACCTGGAACGGGGGGTAGCCTCTATTCCCGACATGGACAAGGCCATGGTCCTGGGATGCGGTTACCCCATGGGCCCGTTCACCCTATGCGACTTCGTAGGGAACGATACGACCCTGAAAATCGCTGAAATCATGTTCGATGAATACCGGGAGGAGCGGTACGCTCCGCCTCCGCTCTTGAAGCGCCTCGTGGCCATGGGACGGTACGGCCGGAAGTCGGGGAAGGGATTCTACGACTATTCAGGCGACGAGCCCGTACCTCTGGACGTGGGTTGAGGAGCTGAGAGTCGGGCCATCAGCCCCTACCTCTCGGGTGAGCGCACGAAAAGCCGGCGGTAGCCAATCCAGGTGGCCGCCGCCGGCTTCGTGCATCGCTCCTGCTGTAAGCAAGAACCTCGAGACCTTCCGAGGTCCAATCTCGATCAGCGGCGGGGTTTTCCGTCCCGACGCTGGCGCCGGCGCTCCCGACGGATGGCGGCTTCCTTCTTCCGCTTCCGTTGAGCACTGGGCTTCTCGTAGAAACGCCGCTTCCGAAGCTCAGAATAGAGCCCGGAGCGCTGGACCTTGCGCTTGAACTTCCGCAACGCCCGCTCGAGGTTATCGCCTTCCTGAACGATCACTTCCAAGAGAATCACACTCCTTGATGCGTCTTGACCATGAATGGTCGCAACTGAGGACAGTAGATTCTAAAAATAAGCCGGAGTTGCAGTGAGATCAACTGCTTCCCTTACCGGACTTTTCTATGTCAACGGGACAGCGCTCCCCCCTGACTCTGCAACGTCCCCGCCCTGAAAGCGCCGGTCCATGCTCTCGGGCACCCGTGTGAACGGCTGTCGCCGCCGGTGCCTGGAGAAAGAGGTGCTGGGGCGATCCTCCAATCCTCACTCGGAAGGCAGGTCCCAGGCTCCTCAACTCGGATCAGGCGGTTCCCTCCTCTTCGCTCCGGCTCTCCGGCGATGGCGCTCCGTCCCAGGTGGGTCCACTCCGATGGAGGGAGTGGGTGTAGAGACGATAGACCTCTTCATGGGCCAGGTAATCCTGAGCCCACAATTCGAAGGGGGGCAGGGGAAGCAGGCTCTCGATCTTCTCGACCACCATCATGGCGAATTGGAGGCGGTCCCGGGCCCCGAAGTCGAAACGCTCCCCGTCCAGGATTCGGGAGACGGCATCCTGGAAGTCCTCCGGCTCCACCAGTGTGATGAAGTGAGCGACCTGGTCCAGCCGGTAGGAGGCGTAGATGGAACGGAGTTCGGCCAGCGTTTTTCCTTCTACCGACTCCTCGTCCTCCTCCCATTCGCCGGAAAGCTCCCGGGAGTTGGTCCGAAGCATCTCTCCGAACCATCGCCGGAGCCGAGGCGGATCCTGTTCCTCCCGTTCCCGGGTGTGGAGAGCCGAGGAGAGGAGGCCTGAGAGGAGAGGACGTCCCAAGCCCCGAGCCTTTCGGTCGATTTCGGCTTCCGAAGCTTCCAGGAAGATGTCTGCTGTGCGGATCTCATCGTCTTCCGATTCCGCCTCCCGGTCGCTGGGCCGAAAGGCGAAGTACCCTTTCCACCGGCCTCGTTCTCCCTGGAATGTGACGAGAAAGCAAGCCCAGGATTCCCCCTCCCGGTCGAGAAAGCCTACGGAGCGGCGGTGGTGTCGGTCAGAGGTCACGTACTGGTCTGGTCGGGATGGGGGGGAGCGATCCGGTCGCCATTGGACGACCACACGCAAAGATGCTCGGAGAAGGGGGAGGGAGCAAGGAAGAGTCGGCCGGGTGATGTGGATCCCCGGTCCCTGCTTCTCAAGCAGCCGGCAAGAACCGGGGGGATTCTCTTGCGGCTGGCTGAATCTCCGGGTTATGCTGGACAGTCCCTCCTGCGGGTGGCACCGTCAGGAGGGGTGGAAGGAACCGACGCAGAAAAGAAAAGAGCCCCCGGCTGGCAACCGGAGGCTCTTCCGAACGGCGCGGGCCTGGCGAGCCCGGGACATTCCTGAATCCTTGTGTAGGGAAAGTCTACGGGTCGCCTGCGGCAGGTGTCAAGGGGGAGGTGTGCCGGGAGTCCATCTTCGACTTCCCGGAACCCTCCATCTTCGACATCAGCCCACGATCCCTGCCTTTGGGAGAGCTCCGGTGTGCCCCTGCACCAGGAGCCACGTGGATGAACCCGAGTATCAAGACCAGTTCTCCGGTAAGCGTCTCGCCCGTTCTGCCGGGCATCGGCACCCTCTCGCTGAGGCGAGCCGTTCTTCAGACTTCTCCTGACCAGGATCCCGCTACCTATGCCGAAGATCTGGGGATGGGCGTGGTCGTGTCCCAGGATGGCCAGGGAGGGGTAGAGCTCCTGGAGTTGGGAAGTGGGCGTCTTCGGACCGTCACCGTAGAGGGTCCGGTTGTGATCCTGGGCTGGGTCCTCCTCTCCACTTTTGAACGGCTACAGTCGGCGCTGGCAGAAGAGAGGAGCGACAGCCTTTCCCGGCTCGGCTGGGCATTGGCGCTCCGAGTCCTGGAGCAGAACGGTTTCAACGCCGTAACCCGATCCATCATTCTGCGCATGGGTTTCCGAGACGTGGTTCGAGATCTGGATCCCCATGAAGGCGCGGCCGTGCGCCTCCTCCTGGACGGGGGCGGGGTGGCCAGGATTGCATTGGACCCCGAGTCAGCGGGGCTTCGCATCACGACGGGGAAACTTGCACGTGAGCCCCGCCTCGAGGAAGCGCTGCAACGGGCCTTTCCCTCTGCCGAGCTGCTGGCTGAGGGCGCTGTAGGGGCTGCGGCAAGTCAGGCCTATCTGCTCTCCTTCCGGTTGCCGGGAAGTGTGACTGAATCCAGAAAGCTCGTGGCTGATATTCGCCGGGGAATCGTCGCGCTTCTCCAGGAGATGGAACCTCGAAGGCACCAGGCCTTGAGAGAGCACCTGGATGTGTTTGGAGCACGGGATTCGCTGGCTCACCTTCAGGACGAAGGGCGAGTTCGTCGGCTGGAAGCGGTAGAGGGAAGCGTCGCAACGGTGGACTCGGTCCCAGGCGGATCAGGGAGGGTCCACTGATGGCTCCTGACACTCCCTTCACCCGGGATCCGAGGCGGCAGGAGTCTGCAGGCGCCGACGGAACAGGACGCCTTCATCCAGGCCGGGCCCAGCCCCGGAATGATGGCCGATACGTTCCCACCCCTCCAGGACTTGATGGTCTGAGGGGCATGTACGAACGGTACTGTGACCAGGAGGCCCGTGCCCTTCTCCAGTTGATCCCCAGGGAAGGGCTCCGGGAGTTGAGCCGGAGGGCTCGCCAGGCCGACACTCGAGGAGGTCGGTTGACAGTAACCATGGGAAACCCAGGCGCGGCTCCAGATCCCATGGCCCGGTTGGTCCAGATGGCCCGGACAATCCTGCCCCTGCCGCCGTATCGGGTCTGGCTGCAGAGCTATCTGGACGACCGGTTTGCCTACCTGGCTCATATGGGGATTGCCAGTGCTCCGGAGCGGGCCGAGCCGGTACTGGTGGATGTTCGCCCCGTGGCGGGGGGGGGGNCCGGGGAGCTGCACCTGTCTCGTTGCCAGGACGGCTGGCGGGGGTTCATTCAGTTTACGCGCGAGGGCACTGGCGAGAGCCACCGAACCACGGAAATCTTCCGTGGGGCAGATCCGCGGGTCATCCGGGAGCGGTTCTGGGAATATGGTGCGACCACCCTGGAGGCGTTCCTCCGCTCCGTCCTCCCCTGAGAGAGGCTCGAGGACTTTTTCGAAAAAATGCCCCTCGGACACAAGCGTGGCTTTTGGCGGACTCGGTTCCCGGAAGGTGCATGGAGACTGGCCTTTCTCAAAAAGAATTTGGAAAAACCGAGTCCCGGCCCGAGCTCGGAACACTTGAATATCCGGCTTTGGCCATTTCGTAAGTCGTTTGTTTNCAATGGCTTATGGGTTTACGTGTTTTTTCCTGGATTGGCCGGGGAAGTCTTGCGTCTCGCCAAATTGGACCGTATCATCTTCTCCACCTTCTGACGAGGGTCGGCTCACCGGGGGTGCCAAGGGCGCTTCGGGGTGGGCCGGTCCTCCGAAACGACCGACCACTCCCAACCACCATTCTCCATTGTCAGATTCATCCGAGTGGGAAACCTGCTCAGTCCAACTGAACGTTCGCCTTCCCCGTGATGTGGCTGCCCAGGCAGAAGCGGTACAAGAGACAGACCCGGAGTTCCTGAGTCGGGTGATCCTGTACGGCTTCACGCGGCGATCGGTCTACAACCAACTTCGCCATGGCACAGGGGAAGGGGGCCGGGAAAGATCGGCTGATCAAACGGTGGGGCTCTGAACGAACGGTAGGAGTCTCGATCTTCCAGGGGCTGAATCTTCCAGGGGCCGGGATTCCCGCAGTTTCGGGAGGCCGGGGCTCATCCAGCTGATCCGTCTCCTGCCATTCCTCTTGACGCGGACCAGTTCGACGTCAAATGTTTGGCAGATGGATTGCTCCCTGCCCGGGACGCCGGGACCAGGGAGCGCGTCCCATCTTTGCCCGGGGTGGCACTTGAGTGGATCTGGACCCACCGAGGGTGGCCGTCCGAGGGAAGGGTCTGATCAGGCCCTCCTTCGAGCCAAGTATCTGGATTACTGTTCGGCTCGTGTTGCGGAGGTCATCCTTCAACTCACGGCAGACGAGATCTACCTCCTGGCCCAGGAGGCCGCACGGGCTGCTGAGCCGGAGGGAGAGTTCTCCTATGAAGAGGTCGTTCGGTTGGCTACTGAACGACTCTCTACTACCCTGTCCCTGCCTTCCTTTGAGACCTGGGCCGAAGCGTACCGGGAAGATCCAGCTCGTTTCGACCGGGAACTCCTGGGGCTGTGGGAGTCCGAGTTCACAGGGACCGAATCTTCAGGAGGCAACCCTTCCGGCAGCTCCTGAGATCCAGGCTTCCGGTGCGGGGGAAACCAAAGACGCCCGGCCTCGTGGAATCCACGAGGCCGGGCGCCCTGGTTCATGTACGCTGCGTTCAAACGGGCCCGTCAGAAAGGAAGGTCATCGTCTGGCTCGGTGATGTCCGGGCCTGCGTTCGAACTGCCGCCTCCCCCTCCCCCTCCAAAGTTTCCGCCACCCGAGGGGCCGCCGCCTCCGAATCCACCTCCGCCGGCCGGGCCGCCCTGACCGAGCATGACCATCTCGGTGGCCACGATGTCGGTCCAGTAACGCGTATTTCCCTTGTCGTCCTCAGTCTGGGAATATTCCAGGCGCCCTTCAACGTACAGGCGATCACCCTTCGTCACGTACTGCTCCACGATATCGGCCATCCGGCCGAAGAAGGTCAGGCGGTGCCATTCCGTCCGCTCCTGCTGCTGGCCGGTCCGGTCCTGGAAGGTTCGGTTCGTGGCCAGAGAGACCTTGGCCACCTTGGTGCCGGAGGGGGTCGTGCGGACCTCCGGATCCGAGCCCAGGTTTCCGATCAGCATGACCTTGTTCAGGGAACGACTCATCTCTGGCTTCTCCTCGATTTCGTTCCGGATGACAGGGTCACCCGGAGTGCTTCTGCGGTGGCTGGGGCCGGTCCCGGGCTACGGATGCCCGACGCCCCTGAATCAGAAGGTGGACCGGGGAAGAAGGTACAGCCACCTACGAGCCGGGGCCATGGGGGAAGAGGACGATGGAGGAGCTTCTCGGACGGACCGGGCGCTTGGCGTCCTCCCCTGAACGGGATACCATTCAAACGATGCATTCCTGTCAGATCGGACGCCATACCCCCTCAGAACACACGGAACGAAAGTCTCATGACTGATTCATCCTTCATCCGCTGGGAGGTCACCGACCGGGTGGCCACCGTCACCATTGATCGCCAGAAGAAGTTGAATGCCCTCAACCCGGACGTGATCCAGGAGTTGGGAGCCGCATTCGAGAGCCTTCGGAGTGACGATGAGGTTCTGGGGGTCATCCTCACCGGAGCCGGCGAGAAGGCCTTCGTGGCAGGGGCTGACATCGGGGTCCTGGCTGAAATGGATCCGGCTACGGGGGTGGAGGTGAGTCGGCAGGGCCAGTCCGTCTTCCGGGCCATCGAGACCTTCCCCAAGCCCGTCCTGGCCGCTGTAGGGGGATACGCGCTCGGGGGCGGCTGTGAATTGGCCCTGGCATGTCACCTCCGGATTGCATCGGAGAATGCGCGATTCGGCCTTCCCGAAGTGGGGCTTGGGATCATCCCGGGNTACGGCGGGACGATCCGGATGGCTCGCCTGGTGGGGCTGGGTCGGGCCATCGAGATGACGCTCACCGGAGAGATGATCGATGCAGATCGTGCTCGAGAGTTCGGCCTGGTCAACTCGGTGGTTCCCCGGGATGAGCTGGACGAAGCTGCCGGCAAGCTCATGGGGACCATCGTCTCCAACGGTCCGGTAGCGCTGAAGTGGGCCCTGGAGTCGGTCTACAACGCCCTGGACAGTACCACGGAGGAAGCGCAGCGCTTCGAGTCCTCCCTCTTCGGGCTCCTGGCGGCCACCGACGACATGCGAGAAGGGATGCACGCCTTCATGGAGAAGCGGAAGGCCCAGTTCAAAGGCGAGTGATCGGTCCCCCGCCCCACCGCCCGTGCACCTGGCTGAGTTGAGCCTGACCGGATTCCGGAATCTGGAGAACACCCATCTTCGATTCCCGGAGGAGGGTGTGGCCGTGGTGGGGCCCAACGCTCAGGGGAAATCAAATCTTCTGGAGGCCGTCTACTACTTGGAGTCTCTCCGCTCCTTCCGAGGTTCAGGTGACCGGGATCTGGTCCGTTTTGGGCAGGATTTCTTCCGGATCGAGGGACGAGTGGTGACCGGTCCGGGCGACACCCGCTTCAGGGATGAAGCCCGGGAGATGGTGGTGGCGGCCGGCTGGCTCCGGACCGGCCGTCGGAAGAAGGTGACCCTGGACGGGGAAGAGCCGCCCCGCCTGGGGGACGGTGTGGGGCACGTGGGAGCCGTCCTCTTCACTCCTGCGGACCTGGCGCTGGTGAATGAGGGGCCTCAGCTCCGCCGTCGCTTCCTCGACATCCTTCTCTCGTTGAATGAGCCGGGTTATCTGGAGGCGCTGCAGCGCTTTCGGCAGGCACTGGCCCAGCGCAATGCAGCCCTTCGAGAAAGCCAGGGCGCCAAGGCCGCCCAGGCATGGGATCCGCTCCTGGTCCGAGATGGTGCCTATGTCACCCTTCTTCGGGGTGCGTGGATCCACGGAATGTCCAGGGAATTCTCCCGTATCCACGCAGAGATCTCAGGCGAGGAGATGGCGAGCATGGGCTACGAGCCCGGGATTCCGGAGCTGGCTCCACCTCCCTGGGACCACGGGATGGTGGCGGAGGGATACAGGGCAGCTCTGAAGGCAGCTCGGGAGCGGGAGGAACGCCAGGGTACCACCGTCATCGGGCCTCATCGCGACGAGATGTCGTTGGTGTTGGGGGAAGGCGATGGTGGGCGAGAGGTCCGGCGGTACGGTTCGGGGGGGCAGCGGCGAAGTGTGGCTCTGACCCTCCGTCTCCTGGAAGCCGAGACCATTCGAAGTCGGAAAGGTCGAGAACCCATCTTACTCATGGATGACATCCTGGCTGAACTGGACGAGGACCGGACTGAGCGGGTGCTGGGGCTCTTGAATCGGACGGCGGTGGGGCAGGTGATCCTCACCGCTCCCCGGGACGAGCAGGTGCGCGTGCGTGGGGGAGGAATGGATCGATGGTCGATCCAGGGTGGGAGGATCCGGACATGAGTCGGGATGGCGGCGAACATGGCCCCACCCCTCTGGGGGAAGCTCTGGGGAGCTTTCTCCAGAAACACGGTCTGGACCGGGAAGTGAAGGGGCAGGAGGCTCTGAGCCGCTGGGATGAGATCGTGGGGGACCGGATTGCCGAGGTGACCCGGGCTGCAGGGGTGGCTCGAGGCGTTCTCTTCGTGGAAGTGGCCTCCAGTGCCTGGATGAGCGAACTGAATATGATGAAGCGGGACATCCTGGCTCGATTGAATGCGGGTCGGGATGGAGTCGAGCGGATCGAGCGCATCGTGTTCCGCCTGGCGGAGGGCCCCCTCGAAGAAGGCGGCGGTGGATCAGGACCGGCCTGACCGGGGTCGCGGCCGGCGCTGGGGCCCCCCGCTGGGGGGGGAGATTGG
>SL_3KL_010_SEDDRAFT_10000065_pt1 | contig 61411 bp, 56 predicted proteins | sample SodLakKL_010_SED_2_FD_10381 | JGI IMG/M metagenome (IMG submission 10381)
TCAATTCAACCGTTAATCAACCAGATACACATATGTGCCCGTGGTATCAGCATCCTGCAAATATAGGGCAAAGCACCCGATTCATCCAAATCTGTGCCGGATCATCCGCCATCATAGGTTTTGCGGAGACAAATAAAATATATTGTCATGTTTTGTAAATTGCAATAATTAAATGTGTACCTTTGCAGCGATAATTGCAAGAGTTGGGTTTTTACTTGCCCGTTTTCAGAACAAGCGTTACACGCTCCGCAGTCTAATCTCTCCACCTCACCATTTCCTTTTATCATAAATAATTCGCCGTGCACAAGCACAGGCAATCACTATTATACATTATACAAATGACAACTTTTCAGAATCTGAATTTATCAGCGCCCCTTTTGCAGGCGTTAAAAGGCAAAGGTTACAAAACACCCACACCCGTTCAGGAAAAAGCCATTCCGGTTATTCTTCAGGGCCGGGACATTTTCGGAAGTGCACGCACAGGCACCGGTAAAACCGCTGCCTTTGGCCTTCCCCTGCTGGACCTGCTGGAAAACAAACAGAAAGCAGGCCGCCATCCAAGGGCGCTTATTCTTGCCCCCACACGGGAGCTTGCCGAGCAGATCAGCGAGAGCATCAGGACTTACGGGAAACATACCCGCATCAGCCACACCGTGATCTACGGCGGTGTATCTCAAAAAGAACAAGTAGCTGCATTACGCAAAGGGAAAGATATTATCGTGGCCACGCCCGGCCGCCTGCTCGATTTAATACAGCAGAAATACCTCAGCCTTCATGCCGTGGAACATTTCATCCTGGATGAAGCAGACAGAATGCTGGACATGGGATTCATCAACGACATCAAAAAAATCAGTGCCATGCTGCCGGACAACAGGCAGTCCATGATGTTTTCGGCAACCCTGTTGCCGGCTGTAAAAAAGCTGGCCGCCACCATGCTCAGGAATCCTGTCAGTGTGGACATTGAGCCGGACACCACCCTGGACAGCTTCACCAAAGAACAAGTATACCACATTGGCCGTGCCTCCAAGGCAGCGCTGCTGCAGCACCTGGTAAGGGAAGAAGGCATCGACCGCACCCTGGTTTTCACCCGGACCCGCAGGGGTGCAGACAAGCTGGTGAAATCACTGGCCCGGGAGGGGATCATGGCACAGGCCATCCATGGCGACAAATCGCAAAACCAGCGCCAGCGGGCGNTGAACCAGTTCAAAAGCCACAAACTGAGCATGCTGGTTGCCACCGATGTGGCNTCAAGNGGNATTGACGTCAGCGACCTTTCCCATGTGATCAATTATGACATGCCCGAACAGGAAGAAACCTATACCCATCGCATCGGACGCACAGGCCGGGCAGGAAAAGACGGCATAGCCTATTCATTCTGCAGCCCGGAAGAAAAACTGCTGCTTAAGGGCATCCAGCGATTTACGGGTAAAAATATTCCCGTGGGCAAAATCCCCGCCGAGTTACCTGTAGCCGAAGCAACTCCCATGCAGCATTTCTCATCCAGACCATCGGGATCGAAACAAAGCAAAGGAAGTAACGGGAACAAACAGAACTTCAAGCGTAAGAACAAACATTCACGCCGCGAAGTCGGAGCAAGGATGGCCTGAACCGGCCCGGATTGATCATGCCCCGGCGAAATCCAGCGGCAGGATCTCCGGCCCCTTCTAACCATCATACGACGGATAATCCACAAAGCCTTTGGGACCTCCATGGTAAAATGTATCCTTATCAGGTTCCGCCAGGGGAAGTTCTTCCTTTAACCGGCGGACCAGGTCAGGATTGGATATATAAGGTTTGCCGAAAGCAATCAGATCGGCATGGCCCTGATCCAGCATCTGCCGTGCACTTTCCCCGCTGTGCCCTCCGCAGGAAACAAGGGTGCCGTTATAGCTATTTCTGTAATAAGGCACAATGGATTTTTTCTGACCGGAAAGCCGTTCTTCAGGGGTCATCATTTCACTCAGGTGGAGGTAAGCCAGGTCGTACTGGTTGAGCCTGTCGATGATATACCCATAGGTCTGCTCCGGTTGGCTGTCTGCCATTCCCGGTTTAACCGAACGTGGCGACAGGCGCAAACCCGTTCTTGAAGCAGGTGCATATTTCAGTACCTCGTCGATCACTTCAAACAGGAAACGGGCCCGGTTTTCAACCGTGCCGCCATATTCATCCGTCCGTTGATTGGTCCCATCCATAATGAACTGATCAATCAGGTAGGCGTGTGCCCCGTGGATCTCCACCCCGTCAAAACCAGCCGTCATGGCGTTTTTAGCAGCCATTCCAAAATCCCGGATGGTGGCCCTGATCTCTGCGGCCGAAATTGGACGGGAGGACTCGTAGGGCAAGCGCCCTTCGGGTGTAAACACCTCCCCCTGCGGACAAACGGAGGAAGCCGCCACCGGTGCTTGCTGATCCGGCTGCAATAAAGGATGCGAATACGGCCCCACGTGCCATAGCTGCAGGAATATTTTACCCCCTGCTTCATGAACTTTTTCCGTGACCAAACGCCATCCCTCAATCTGTTCAGCAGTATAGCAACCCGGCGTACCGGTGTATCCGAATGCCTGCTGAGATATCTGGCTGCCCTCTGCAATGATCAATCCGGCGGAAGCCCGCTGCACATAATATTTCGCAATGAGGTCATTTGCCCTGAGTGAGGGTTCCGTGGCGCGGCGTCTTGTCATGGGTGCCATCACTACCCTGTTCGCCAGCATCAATTCGCCTGATTTAAATGGCTCAAAAAGTCTGTGCATCATTAATTCAGATTAATATTCACAACATCCGTTGTCTTTTCGGAAAATTTGTACATTTGATCTGTTGCAATAAATAAACAACCGATCATGGCCCGGTTTTTCCTCAACAATAATAACAATAACTGTCCACCTTAACAACAGGCGGTTGCTTTGTTATGCCCGATATTTTACAGCCCGCCTTTTGGCGGGCTTTTTTTTTGCACACCCCGCAAATCCGATTCACCATGGCAAAAGCCAAAAATATCCTGGAAACAGAAAAAGCAATAGAAGCGGTCAAACAAACATTTGAGCAGCAACTATCAAAAAACCTGAACCTGAATAAAGTTTCTGCCCCGATCGCGGTGCTGGAACACACCGGCTTAAATGACGAATTGAACGGAGTGGAAAGGCCGGTTTCTTTCAGGATCAAGGCGTTGCAAAACCAGCGGGCTGTGATCGTTCACTCACTAGCCAAATGGAAGAGACTGAGGCTGAAAGAACTCGAGATAAACCGCGGCCAGGGCATCCTGACCGACATGAAGGCTTTACGGCCTGATGAAGACCTCTCTTCCATTCACTCAATATTTGTGGATCAATGGGACTGGGAAAAAACCATCTCCCCCGCAGACCGTAACCTGACATACCTGAAAGCCACCGTAGTTCAGATCTACGAAGCCATCAAGACAACTGAAGACAGTATATGCCTGTCAGAACCGGACATCAGGCCATTGTTGCCCGATCAGATCACCTTTATTCACGCGGAAGAATTGTTACAGCGGGATCCCCTGTTGACTCCGAAAGATAGAGAAAAAAGGATCTGTAAGGAATATGGCGCTGTTTTCATTATTGGTATCGGAGCCCCCTTGTCAAACGGTAAACCCCACGACGGACGGGCCCCGGATTATGACGACTGGAGTTCAGAAAATGAAGAAGGCTTCACGGGACTCAACGGAGACATATTGTGCTGGCATCCCCTGCTGAAGAATGCATTTGAACTGTCATCCATGGGCATAAGGGTAGACCCGGGTGCATTAGACAGGCAGCTGGAATTACGGGCCTGCCAGGAAAAGGCCGCTTACCCCTTTCACCAGATGCTGCTCCGGGGAGCGCTTCCGGAAAGCATTGGTGGTGGCATTGGCCAGTCCAGAATGTGCATGCAGCTATTACAAAAGGCCCATATTGGCGAGGTTCAATCCGGCATCTGGCCGGAAAACGAAAGAGAACGACTCTGCAAACAGGGAATCTGTATTTTATAAAAAAAGCCGTATATTTACTAATACCAAATACAAATACGGCAAGATGAAGATAACTGGCCCTGTTATACTGCTGTCATTGCTTTTTCTTCTGGCTTGCGACAGCGAAATAGAAACCATCCGGGTTGAACGGAACAGTTCACTCATTTTCAGCGTGGAGGGATATGAAGAGCCCTGGAAAAGCAGTAACGCAACGCTGCTAAAAGGCAGGTCGGTTGTGCAACATATCCCGGGCGATCCCCCGGTCAGTGTATTCTTAACCAGACATTTCCTGGTATTTGAAGGCCGCACACCCGGCAACAAGCCCTTCGAAATAATCATTACCCTGGATCTGGCTGACACGGATGATCTCCGGCACACTTACACGGCCGCATACCGCAAAGACAAAGGGGGGCTTTACCAGATTTCATTGATTATCACCGAAAGCACAAGTCCGTTTGAGTACACAACAGCAGAACTGTGCGGGGAAACATTGGAGGATGCATTTTTCCGGATCGATCGTCATCATGAGGAGGAGAGCCTCATTGCAGGAAGCATGGAAGCAATCTTATGCAAAGAAAATGACCCTGAACAAAAGTTTATCTTATATGATGCGACTTTCAAAGACATTCGGTTAGAAACCAATTAACAGATATATGGCAAGAATTTACAAATGGTTGGTCTTCGCGGCATTTCTTATCCTTGTCGCAGTCCGGGCAAGCGGAGCCACCCCGGGAGAAAACCCGGTAAACTCCTTTGATGTGATCATTCTCAATAACGGAGAGATCATTCACGGAAAAGTTGTGGAGGTTGGGATCGAACGGATCCGCTACCAGCGCACCGATATTCCGGATGGCCCTGTTTATGAGATTTTCCGAAGTGAAGTGTTCGCCATTAGCTATCGCAACCAGATAAAAGAATATTTCTCCCCGCATGATGAGGGAGTATTTCATCCGGATGCGGGCAAGCCCGGGGAGTTGACACAGACCCCTGAGCACATCCCTGAAGAGGAGAAAGTCTGGTATGCCGGCATACAGGATGGTGAGCTTCGTATCGGGCTTGGAGCGATCCGGAACCATTCCAGGATACAGGAGGTGGAAGACTACAGGAGCGAAGCGAGCTTTCCGGGATTCTATGCCACCTACGTATTCCCTGCCCTCATTAATGGTCTTGATGTGGGCGTTTCAGCGGGGGTCGCAAGCTTCAACTATTCCGACAGCAGGGTCAGCGAATATGACCGGTTGATTACAGACAGGGAGATCAGGGAATCACTCTTTTCCATTGCGGCAGTCGGGAAATACAGCATAGGCATGGATTTCCTTTCTCCCTACGTACTGGGAGGACTTGGCTATACCAATTCAAATGTACGCTCTGACGGCTCAGTTACCTTCACCGATACCGACCGTTCGGTAACAGTACAGGGAGGAGCCCGCAGCGGGAGCCCGATCATGCTGATACGCGCCGGCACAGACATCCGGATAACAAACGAAATATCCGGATATGTGGATATTGGCACAGGCTTTGCGCTCATTCAGCTGGGCGGTGTCTTTAAAATCGGTAACCAATGAAAACAATAAGGATTACAATCATTGTGCTATTGCTCCTCACCCCAATGGCCAAGCTCTCCGGACAAACAGCGGATGAACACGCCAGGCCAACGGGCATCACGATTTCTCTGGGTCCTTCGGCCAATTATTTCCATGGTCTTTATGAAGACGGGATTGAAAAATGGGATTCCGGACGACTGAACTTCCAGCTGAACGGCTTTATCGGATACACATCTGCACACAGCAGGGGTAGAAATATTGTGGGCGTATTCGGAACCGGTGGCTACACCAACGAAGAAACATTTCAAGAGATGCTGGCGGTACAGGAGATCTCCACGGATGAATTAAAGATCAATAAGTATTTTACTTTTTACCAGGCTGAAGCGGGGATGATACTTGGAAACATCCTGAGGCTCAGCACCGGATTCGGCAGACAGGATTTTGAGACCGTCAATGGCAGCGATAAACTGTACTATTTTTCTTCAACTGCCGGGCTGCTGATCGGCCTGGGTTCTTTTTCATGGAATATTGATGCCAACCTCCAGTACGGGCGAGACTTTTCAAACACTTCAATGCGCTTTTCCACGGGGCTGATGGTCAGGTTCTGAACCGGTGATTGCCGTCAACACTCCGGATTCAGGGGATAAAGAAGGGGGAGACACACGCTGTGTGCATCCCCCCTCTTCATAATCACAAATAAGGGATAAATCAGTTGCCTGTATAAGGGATCCCCTCTTTGATCCATTCGGGAGCTTCCATCCCTTTCAGGTAGTGGTCAAAGTATTCACGCATCCTGATGGTATAATCAAGCTTATTGGGATATTTCTGCGGATGGTGGGGCTCATCGTGGTAATGGAGGAAAATAACGTCTTTACCGGCCCGGCGCATGGCCAGGTACATTTCAATGGACTGCTCCCATGGAACGGCCTCATCCACGTCGCCATGCATGATCATCATGGGGGTATTGATTTCATGGGCGTAAAATACCGGTGAATTCTCGATGTAAAGGTACCGGCGATCAAACAGTGAGGAACCAATACGGCTCTGACCCGTTTCATACTGGAACTGGCGTGCCAGACCACTACCCCATCGGATACCGCTGTAAGCACTTGTCATATTGGAAACCGGTGCACCGGCGACGGCTGCGGCAAAAAGATCCGTCTGGGTAACCACATATGCAGTCTGATAACCACTCCAGGAGTGTCCGTGCAGTCCTATTGCATCCGGGTCAGCAATACCCATATCAATGATCTTCTGGGTAGCCGGAACAAGTGATTTTACCGCCGACATCCCGGGCCTTCCTTCAATAAAATGGATGTCAGGGAGCAACATCACATACTCGTTACTCGCATAATAACCAAAACCGGGCCGGTGATTGATCACTGTTTCATTAAAATCATGCAGTCGCTGCGAATATTTCGCATAATAATAGATAAAGACCGGATATTTTCTGGAAGGGTCATAATTGCCGGGCTTGATCACAATGCCCTGAAGCGGCACCCCGTCAGCAGACTGGTATTCGATCAGCTCGGCCCTGCCCCAGTTAAACTGTTCCACCTGCTGCTGAAGATCAGACACTTTTGTGGTATTGCGGAAACGGGTATCGGTAACCCAAAGATCCGGGAACAGATCCTGGGATTCCCGGGTAAACAAAATGGTGTTTTCATCTCCTGAAAGTTCACGCAAACGAAGGTTTTGTGCCACATCCATCAGCAAGCGCACCTCATTGCCTTCTACAGTATAAATGGCGCGCACTTTCGTGTTATCATTGAAGCCTTCAAGCAAGAGATCATCGGTCCGGCTAAAAAGAGGATCATCGTCCAGCTTCCTGATGCGCAGGGAGATCTGGTTGTCACGACCAAAGCCGCCGGTCACATTTCTTGCTTCCCCGGTGGCCACATTGAATAACCAGATGTCATAGCGGTCATAAAGCAACACCGACACACCATCTTCCATCCAGCCCGTCATCCTGTAACTCGGGACTTCAGAAGGACGGTCATGGGTTTCATTGTAGAAAGGCACATCAATGCCTTCAGTAAGATTGATATGCTCACCAGTCTGCGTATTGAATGAGTGCCAGTGTTTGTCCTCAAAATAAAGGAGGTAACTGCCATCGGGCGACAGCGAAGTGACATCCTCAGAAGCCTCCACCACCAGCTGCTTTTCAGCGGTATTTACATTCATCACATACACATCACGGAAAGTTCCCTTCCATGTTCTTAGCTTTGTATAAGGCTGCACTGTTCTTGCGATCACATAATCACCCGCAGTTGCCGGCCTCACATCCTCCAGGTCTTCATCCGCCAGCTGAACCACCCGCTGATCCTGCATGTGAAACACAGAGATCAGGTTCTGCCGCCTTACCTGGTTCCACATCTGTCTTTCATGGGTTTTAATGTACGGATCCTCGCCATGCCAGATATCAATTTCAGCCTGTGCCTGAATGGAGTCCAGTTCAGACACATAGGCGGGCTCCTCTTCGGCCACCGCGGCAAAACGATCAGGGCGGAACCCGAAAAACAAACGCTCCCCGTCATTGGTCCAGCTCAGCTGATTATCGAAAGGCAGAAAATACCCCTCTGGGGCATCTTCCTGTGAAAGTAATTGCTCAGGGCTTTCATCGCCTGGCCGCCATGTAAACAATGCAGCGGTTTCTTCGGTTTTCTCATCCGTATCCTCTTCGCGGGTATAAGCCAGGCGAGGTTCCTGGTTAAACCAGGTAAAACGATTGAATTTCATCTGGTCGCCGGCGTCTATTTCCCGGATATCACCGGCAAGGTCGTCCAGCGAAAGGGCATACAAGCCGTTGTTGGCCTCAAGGGTGTCTTTTTTTGTAAACACCAGGGTGGTGGCCATACTGTCGACTGTCCATGAATCTACAAAATACAGCGTGGTTGCGGTATTTCGCTGCAGGTCTTCCACATACAAAGGCGCACCGGCATCTTGCAGCTTTTCATTTTCTTCATCGGAAAGTTCTTCGTTTTCAACTACCTGATGGTGGACAAACAAAAAATCCTGGCGTTCACTGAAACGGGCCTGACGGACATCTTCAAACAGTGTTTCCTGGCGGTCACTGGTACGGATCAGCACCGCATCGTTGTTGGGCCTGTCAGCAGCACGCACTCCTTCCGTTTCGGCAAAAGGAGGAATCTGTGTAAACAACACCCATCCACCGCCATCGGAAAACCGGGGGCTCACTCCGCGGGGAACTTCATGCTCCCTCCTGCCATCGGCAGAAACCAGCACGCCATAACCGTCGCCACGATCAGGCGAAGCGGCATAGGCTACCCAGCTGCCGTCATGATTAATGGTTCGTGAGTCAATGTGATGAAAGCCCATCACATCTTCCAGAGTCATGGCTCGCCGCTCCTGTGCAAAAGAGGCAACAGCTGCCATCAACAAAATAACAACCGGCAAAAGTTTTTGGGTCATTGATCGGGAAAAAAGCATTTTTTGTTGTGTTTTGATTAGTATATTGATGATTTTAAAAGCCCTGTAAAGGTTTCAAAATTAATGTTTTTTGTGAATTCTTGACTGCAATGACAGGAATTCATGACTGTATTGATCCAAAAAGGGAGGTCAATCCTGGTTTTTTTAATAAACTGTTGTTTATATCAGAAAAAGTACTTACCATTGCAAATCAATACGGAAACAATGGCACTTCATACCTGCACATATTATATCAGCTATTATTACTTTTTTGTCAAACACAAAAGGGGCTGATACGACTATGTGCTGAAAAAATAATATATAATTTCAACCTGAGCCCCGCCAATAGCGGGGCTTTTTTTTTATCATGCAACAAACAATTGCCATACAGGGATGCAGGGGCTCTTTTCACGAAGAAGCAGCCATCAGATATTTCGGAAAAGATTTTAAACCGGAAGAGTGCACTGACTTTGATCATCTGATTAAAACGATGGAGTCGAAGAACGCAGATTACGGGATAATGGCCATCGAAAACTCCCTGGTGGGAAGTATTTTGAGAAATCTTTCCATGCTTCGCGATTCATCTCTGCAGATTACCGGTGAGGTCTATATGCAAATCAGCCAGAACCTCATGGCATTACCCGGACAACACATAGGAGACCTGGAGGAAGTACAGTCACATCCGATGGCCCTGCTCCAGACAGAAGTTTTTTTTAAAAAACATCCGGCCATCCGCCTGATGGAATCACATGATACTGCCGGGAGTGCAAGATTTATCGCCCGCAATCAATTAAAAAGAACAGGGGCCATCGGAAGTGCTGCGGCGGCCAGAATGTATGGATTGTCCATCCTTGCCAGTGACATAGAAACTGAAAAAGAAAACTTCACCCGTTTTTTGGTGGTGGCCCCTCACCCCGAAACACCTGAACCCCGGCAAAAAGTGAAAGCCAGCGTGGCCTTTACCGCACTTCACCGACCCGGAGCTTTGTCAGAAATTCTGCAGCCCCTTTCAGAGGAAGGAGTCAACCTCACCATGCTGCAGTCTTTGCCCCTTCCGGGGAAAACCTGGGAATATATCTTCCACATGGATATGATTTTTGACAATCCGGAAAGAGCAAGAAAAACCATAGGAGTATTCGGAAGTAAGTTAAACAATGTATGGGTCATGGGGGTATACCCGTTAGCAGAAACAAGATAAACGCCATGAATCAATCAAAAACCACATGCATCATCGGACTGGGGCTGATCGGCGGATCAATGGCCATCGACCTGAAAAAGAGGGGGTTCTCGGATCACGTGATCGGAACAGACACCAATCCTGCCCACCTGGAAGCAGCCCTCAGGCAGGGGATCATCGATGAGGCCCTGCCTCTGGAGGAAGCGACATTTAAGGCAGATATCACCTTGTTATGTACACCGGCAGGCGCCATCATGCAGTTACTGCCGAAACTGCTGACGCTGACGGAGGGAACCGGCAAGGTGATCACCGATACGGGTTCAACCAAAGCAGCGATCGCATCATGCGTAAACAATCATCCCAACCGAAAAGCTTATGTGGCGGCACACCCCATGGCCGGCACCGAAAAATCAGGCCCGGGAGCTGCTTTCAGCGGGTTATTTGACCATCAATGTGTGATCATTTGCGGAAAAGAGAAAAGTGATACTGCCGCCCTGGATGCCACCGAAAAATTATTCCGCACATTAAAAATGCACATAACCTATATGGATGAAGACTCCCATGATGTGAGCGCAGCCTATGTGTCCCACATATCCCACCTTGCCTCTTTTGCCCTTTCGCTATGTGTACAGGAAAAAGAAAAAGACCAAAGAAACATTTTGCGGCTTGCAGGTGGTGGATTTTCCTCCGCAGTCCGGCTGGCAAAAAGTTCTGGTGAGATGTGGGCACCCATTTTTGAGCAAAACAATCAGCACATTATTGCGGTGCTGCAATCATACATTGACAAACTGGAGATCTTTAAGCACCATCTTACGGATATGAACAACCATGAAGTGCTCAAACTGATCAGGGAAGCGAACAAAATAGAGACAATTATCAAATAAAAACCACACAATGGAACCACAAGTAGAGCGCAAAAAATCCCGGAGACGGACCGCTGCCAGGCCACAACCGATGATAATCGCCGGACCCTGCAGTGCTGAATCCGAAGACCAGGTTTTGCGGACAGCAAGAAAGCTGGCCGCGGGTGAACGAACGGATTTTTTCAGGGCGGGTATCTGGAAACCGCGGACACGCCCTGGAAATTTTGAAGGGGTGGGCAATGTCGGGCTCCGCTGGCTGCAGCGCGTAAAGGAGGAAACGGGGATGAAAACAGCCACAGAAGTTGCCACCACCACGCACGTTTATGAAGCACTGAAGTATGGAATTGACTGCCTGTGGATCGGAGCCAGAACAACGGCCAACCCATTTGCCACCCAGGAAATCGCCAATGCGCTCCGTGGGGCTGAGGTCATGGTCTGCGTCAAAAATCCGGTTAACCCGGATCCCGCCCTGTGGCTGGGAGCCATTGAGCGGATAAGCGATGCGGGGATCAGGGACATCATGGCCATTCACAGAGGTTTTTCAAGTTATGGGAAAACACGATACAGGAATATGCCTCAGTGGGCAATCCCGCTCTGGTTAAAAAAGCAAATTCCCGGGTTACCCATCATTTGTGACCCAAGTCATATTGCCGGAAATCGTGAACTCCTCCAGCACATCGCCCGCCGTTCAGTGCTTTTGGGTTTTGACGGGCTGATGATTGAAGTGCACAATGACCCGTCGAAAGCCTTGAGTGACGCAGGTCAGCAACTGACTCCCGAAGCTTTTGAAGTGCTTATGGCGGGAAAATTCAGAAATTCGTCCTATCTTTGAGATAAAACACCTTCATATGGAAACTTTATTTGTTAAAGGAATTCACAGAAACAGCCGCATTCTGGTGGGTGAACCACTGAATTTATTAAGGGAGCATATACCCGGCCAGAACGTTTTCATCATCACCGATAAAAATCTGCATCGCTTGTACTGCAGGTATATCCCAAGCTATCCTGTTTATGTGATGGAGCCCGGGGAGGGCAGCAAAACGATCAATAACGCCGCAAAGATCTGCAAATGGCTTATGGACAAAGGGGCCGGGCGTGACGCCTTTATTCTTGGCGTAGGTGGAGGCGTCGTCTGCGACATGACAGGTTTTGTGGGGTCAATATTTTTGCGGGGGGTGGAGTTCGGTTTTGTCGCCACTTCGCTGATGGCCCAGATAGATGCCGCTATCGGTGGGAAAAACGGGGTAAACCTGAACGGATACAAAAATATCATGGGCACGATCAGGCAGCCGGCTTTTGTCATGTGCGACACCAAAATGCTCAACAGCCTCCCGGAAGAGGAACTCAAACACGGGCTGGCTGAAGCGGTCAAACACAGCCTGATCTCTGACCGTCAAATGTTTGAAATCCTGAAGGATCAGGGAGAATCATTGCTGAAACTGGATGAAGAGCTGGTATACAAACTGGTGAACCGTTCTGTCAAAGCCAAGATTGAGGTTGTCAACAGGGATGAAGTGGAGCTGGGAGAACGAAGAAAACTGAACCTGGGGCATACCTGGGGGCATGCCGTGGAAAAAACAGACCGTATTCCCCATGGCCAGGCAATAAGCATCGGACTTGCATTCGCGGCAAAACTTTCTGAGCACAGGGGGAAATTAAGCACGGCAGAACGCGCAGAGATTGTCAGCCTGCTGATGAAGCTCGGGTTGCCCGTAAAGTCCGAGACCAACCCGAAAACCATATTTAAGGCGTTACTGAAGGACAAGAAAAAGGAGACCGACCACATCCATTTTGTATTAATGGACGGGATCGGAGATGTGGTGGTGGAGCCCATCCCCATCCAGGAGTTAAAAGCCTTTGTCAAGTTGCTTTAGAGAAAAATAATGACAAATACAGTCTACGCTGTTTTCGGCAGCCCCGTATTGCACAGCAAAAGCCCGCAACTGTTCAGCCCGCTGCTGGAGAAGCAACCAAATACCTGTTATACAAGGATCCGGCCGCAAACAGCGGCAGACCTGGCAGACATTGTCCGGGATCTCGACATAAAGGGTGCAAGCATCACCTCCCCCTTCAAGGAAGATGTACTCTCCCTGATCGACAAAGTACATCCTGCAGCCATGGAAATTGGTGCAGTCAACTGCATCCGGCAACAAAACGGATATATTGAAGGAGACAACACAGACCATGTAGGCGTAACCGGTGCCCTTCGTGAAGCGGGGGCCTCCCTGAACGGACTGAAGGTACTGGTACTCGGAGCCGGAGGTGCGGCAAAGGCAGCCATTTATGGCCTGGCACATGCCGGGGCAAAAGTTACAATCAGCAACCGTACATTTGCAAAAGCCGAAAAGCTGGCCGCCGCATTTGACTGTGAAACAATTCCGTGGGAAGGACCCGGGAAATCCCGCTATTTCGACGCCGTGGTGTCTGCGCTTCTTCCGGAAGCAATCCCCCCGTTTATGGACTCCCTCAGGTACGAAATATTGCTGGATGCAATTTACAAGCCATCGGCAGTAACCGCTTTCACCAAAAACAAAGGCATTCCCGTGATCAGGGGAGAGAAATGGCTGATCCATCAGGGTGTGGAAGCAGCCGCATTTTATATCGGGGAGCGACCCCCCCCTGCACTCCTGGCAAAAATGCTGGCCAAAAAACCCGACCGGGACAAGCTGCAGGTTTTTGTACTGAACCGGTCAAGCCTCAAACACTTCCATCAAAGCGCCCACGAGCTGGTCATTTCCGGATTCGGCCTGGACGAAACAACCATAAACCGACTGATCGATGAAGAAAAAGAGCTTGCCTTCGGCGGTTGACGGACACATTCAGGCTCCCCCTTCCAAAAGTGCTGCACAACGGGCCATTGCCATTGCCACGCTGGCAAAAGGCACCTCGGTAATTATCAGGCCCGGAGACTCCGATGATGTAATGGCGGCCACGGATGTTTCCCGCACACTGGGGGCATCTGTTGAGCAATGGGGTCGAAATCTGCACATTGCAGGTGGAATCCACCCTCCGGAAGCCCCGCTGCATTGCCGGGAATCAGGGTTGAGCATCCGGATGTTTGCGGGGATTGCCTCTATCTTTTCTGAAGAATTGCAGATGACCGGGCAGGGGAGCCTGTTAAAGCGTCCTATGGAAGTAGTGGCAACATCATTACAGGCATTGGGCGTTCACTGCAAAACCACTGCAGGAAAACTTCCGATTTATATCTGCGGGCCCATTAAAGGCGGGGATGTAAGCATCGACGGATCCCTTAGCTCCCAGGTTCTCACCGGCATTCTCATTGCCGCCCCCTTTGCAGAAAAAGAACTCACCCTCCATGTCAGCCAGCTGAAAAGCAAGCCCTATATCGACCTCACCATGGATGTGATGAGAGCCTTCGGGGTTGAAGCAATCAACGATAATTACGAACACTTCACCATCCCTTCCGGCCAACATTACAGTGCCTGCCGGTATACCGTGGAAGGTGACTGGAGCGGGGCAGCTTTCCTGCTGGTTGCCGGGGCCATTGCCGGAAAAGTTGTTGTAGACAACTTAAACCCCCGTTCTTCACAGGGCGATAAGGGAATCCTGGAGGCGTTAAAAGCTTCGGGCGCCTCAGTCAATGTGGCGGGCGAAGTGATCCGCGTAGAAAAACACAAACTGAACGCTTTTTCTTTTGACGCCACTGACTGCCCGGATCTTTTCCCGCCCCTTGCAGCATTGGCCGCACATTGCCATGGGACAAGCAGAATCCGGGGAGTCAGCCGGCTGCGGGCAAAGGAAAGCGACCGGGCCGCCACACTGATGGATATTTTCTCCAAAACGGGCATCGCCATCCGCCTTGAAAAGGACACCATGCTGGTGGAAGGCGGGAAACCACAAGCAGCCACCGTGGAGTCACACGGCGATCACCGCATCGCCATGGCCGCCGCGGTAACCGCCTTGAACGGCACAGGACCGGTACACATTGAAGGGGCAGAAGCAGTAAATAAGTCTTACCCCGGGTTTTTCAAAGACCTTGCGAACATTACATAGAGCCCAAAACCAGGGCGACTGGCGATCGTCCACATAGCAATGAACAAGCCAGGAGGCAGGGCACCGGCGATCGTCCAAATAGCAATGAACAAGCCAGGAGGCAGGGCACCGGCGATCATACACCCCGGGGGTTTTTAATAACTTTGCAAAAATTATCCTCTTATGAACAGCTTTGGCCGCCTATTCAGGACACATCTGTTTGGAGAATCTCACGGATCCTCCATTGGCATAACAATTGACGGGTGCCCGCCGGGTATTGCCCTGTCGGAAGATGACTTCGGGGAAGACCTTGGTCGCCGCAAACCCGTTGCCAAAGGCACCACTCCGCGAAAAGAAGAAGACAAGCCTGAAATTTTATCCGGAATTTTTAACGGATATACCACGGGTGCTCCGCTGACCATCGTTTTTGCCAACAAAAATGTGCGTTCGGCCGACTACAGCCACCTGACCGACAAGCCCCGGCCGGGGCACGCAGACCTTGTTGCAAATAAACGTTTTCTCGGATTCAATGATCCCCGGGGCGGCGGGCATTTTTCAGGAAGACTTACCCTGGCACTGGTGGCAGCCGGCGTGGTGGCAAAAAAATTACTGACCGGGATTACACTGTCTGCAAAACTCATTGAAGCAGGCGGAAGACCGGATATTGAACCGGCGGTCAATGAAGCACTTGAAGAAGGAGACAGCATTGGCGGTTTGATCGAGTGCCGTGCACAACATATTCCCCTGGGTTGGGGCGAGCCGTTTTTCGATTCGGTGGAATCGGTCATCAGCCACCTGGCCTTCGCCGTGCCGGCGGTCAAAGGGATTGAGTTCGGTTCTGGATTTGCCGCGGCGGCCATGAAGGGCAGCACGCACAATGACCCCATCACCAGCAAATCCGGCAAAACAGCAACCAATAATGCAGGAGGGATCACCGGCGGGCTGACCAACGGCAATGAACTGGTTTTCCGTATTGCCATCAAACCCGCCTCAAGCATCGGGAAGCCCCAAAAGACACTGAACCTGAAAACCAACAAGGAGGATATTCTGGAGGTCAAAGGTCGTCATGATGCCTGTATCGCCCTGCGGGCGCCTGTAGTCATTGAAGCCATCACAGCCTTGGCCCTGGCGGATTTCAGCCTGATGACAAAAGCCGTATGCATTTAGTTGCCGGCCCTGAAGTCAGGCCGCAGCCCCCCATATGGCTATGCACGCCAATATAGTTATGCACGAGGGTGTCCCACCCGCTAACCCGGCCCCGTAATTAGCCTGCCTGATGAACAATGCATAAAAATTTTTGTTTTGTTTAAAATACCATTACATTTGCCAACGCTAAAAGATAAACAATGATTTATTCAATCCACCATATGCACCATCATACAACCCCCCGCAAAGGGTGTTGAACGGTGCTGTCGTGGATTTTTCATAATTCCAATTAGCAGAAAGCCCCGGGAAACACCCGGGGCTTTCTGCTTTTACGCCCTTATGAAAAACCACATGAACCAATAAGCCCCGAAAAAAGATTCTTCAAAAAACCAAACAGCACAGACAAAATAATCACAGCAAAATGATCCTGACCCATCAAACCCATCATATACATCATCTGCGCCAGAGGCGGCGGACCGGGTCGGGTATGATAAGTAGTTAACCATCGAATCAATAAAGACCAGCAAAGGGACCCGCCGCTTCAGGCAGGTCCCTTTTTTTATTTCACCCACAAAAAACACAAATGAAAAACGACAAATTGACAATGGCCATTCAAAAAAGTGGCCGCCTGAGTGAAGATTCAGTCAAACTGCTAAAACAATGCGGCATCCGCATCCAGAACGGGAACAACAACCTGAAGGCCATAGCCAGCGGATTTCCCATGGAACTGATATTTCTCCGTGATGACGACATCCCTCAATATGTGGAAGACGGTGTAGCCGATGCGGGAATCCTCGGGCTCAACGAAGTGCTCGAAAAAAACAAAGACGTAGAGGTCATTCAGCCTCTGGGCTTTTCACGCTGCCGTCTTTCAGTGGCCATTCCCCGGGCCATGGACTACCCCGGGAAGGAATTCCTGAACGGGAAGCGGATCGCCACCTCCTATCCGATTTTACTGGAAAAATTCCTGAAAGAAAACAAGCTAAACGCTGAGATACACCCCATCAGCGGATCGGTGGAGGTCACCCCGGGCCTGGGCCTGGCCGATGCCATTTTTGAGATCGTCAGCTCCGGAGGCACCCTGTTGAGCAACGGGCTGAAAGAAACAGAAACGGTACTGGAGAGTGAAGCAGTGCTGATCGCCGGGAAGAACCTTTCTGAACCGGTAAACAAACTGTTGCAACAACTGCTGTTCCGGATCCGGTCGGTACAAAAAGCCGCAAACAACAAGTATATTCTGCTGAATGCCCCGGAACAGCAGCTCGACAACATCATCTCCCTGATACCCGGCATGAAGAGCCCCACCATCATGCCGCTGGCCGAAAAAGGCTGGTATTCATTGCACTCAGTCATCAGTGAGGATGATTTCTGGGGAGTCATCGACAACCTGAAAGAAGCCGGAGCCGAGGGAATACTGGTGGTTCCCATCGAAAAAATGGTCACGTAAGTAACATTCGACCCACCCGACCCCGTCGGGGTCGGAGTAATATGTGACCCCGTCGGGGTCAGAAAAGCAAACGTCCAGTACAAATAGCCACGAACATGAGGCCACTTGGGGGTCGGAAAAACAAACAACCAACAACCGCTTCGCCCGTTTATCAAGCTATTGGCAGCTTTCCTGACCATGGCCAATGAGAACCAACAACTGTCGGCGCTGCGCGCCGACCAACCCATAAAACCACATAACAATGAGCCAACGATCCAAAAACCGTCCGACCCCGAAGGGGTCACCCGTCACTAACCCCGGCCAACGATCACAGAGCCCTAAGAACCCGAAGGGGTCACCCGTCACTAACCCCGGCCAACAGCCTGATGACCCTCAGACCCCGAAGGGGTCAAACATCACTTACCCTCCGACCCCACCGGGGTCGCACATCACCATCCTCCCCAACATCACCCGCAAGGACTATGAAAAATTACTCAGCCGTCCTTCCACGGATGCTGCCGGCCGCGAGGAAAAGGTCAGCCAGATCATCCGGAAGGTAGAAGAAGGCGGAGACAAGGCCCTGCGCAAAATATGCCTGGAAATTGACGGGCATGCGCCACCGGAATTTGAGATCCCCCCCCGGGAGCTGATACAGGCCGGGAGGGATGTGGACGAGCACCTGAAAACCGCTGTAAGGCAGGCCATGACGAACATCCGGAGCTTCCATGAGGCTCAGCTGCCAAAGCCGGTAACAATGGAAACCATGCCTGGTGTTAAATGCAGCATCCGCTACACACCTATAGAAAAGGTAGGTCTCTACATTCCCGGGGGAACAGCCCCCCTGCTTTCCACTGTACTGATGACTGTCATACCGGCCACCATAGCCGGATGCAGTGAAATCATCGCCTGTACTCCTCCCGGGGCCTCACCGGAACTGCTCTTTACTTTAAGCCTTTTTAATATTCGCGTTTTCACTGTGGGCGGAGCCCAGGCCATTGCCGCCATGGCTTGCGGTACAGAAAGCATCCCAAAAGTGGACAAAATATTTGGTCCGGGTAATGCCTGGGTCACCAGCGCCAAGATGCAGCTGGCCGGTCGCGGGCTGGCCATTGACATGCCCGCCGGCCCGTCGGAGGTTCTGGTGATCGCCGACAGCACGGCCAACCCGGCATATATAGCTGCCGACCTGCTGTCACAGGCCGAACATGGTGCCGACAGCCAGGTGATTTTGCTGGCCGATAGCATGGACCTGATCCGCAAAACCATCACAGAAATAGACATCCAGTTAACAAGCCTTTCGCGCAGGGAAACCGCCAGCCAGGCATTGAAGTATGCCCTGGCCATCTGTGTGACAGATATCATCCAGGCCCTGGATATCAGCAACTATTACGGACCTGAACACCTCATCCTTTCCGTAAAGGATGCCCGTTCCGTAGCAGAACAGGTTACCAATGCCGGTTCTGTTTTTTTAGGCAATTTCAGCCCTGAATCCGCCGGTGATTACGCCAGCGGCACCAACCACACTCTTCCCACCGGGGGAGCCACCAGGGCATGGAGCGGCATCACTACGGCGGCATTCATGAAAAGCATTACCACCCAAGAGATCAGCAGGGACGGATTAATGGGCCTGGCACCCACTGTGCTGCAGCTGGCCCGGGCTGAACAGCTGGACGCCCACGCCAACGCTGTTCTTCAGCGAATACAAACAGAAAAATGATCATTAAAAACCCATTACCATGCGCTTTGACCTGCAATCATTGATCCCGGAACATATCGCGGAACTGACCCCGTATTCCTCAGCCAGAAATGAATTTGAAGGCAGCGGCTCCGTCTTTCTGGATGCCAATGAATTACCGGATGCTTTTCCCGGAATGCCTCCCGGCGTGAACCGCTACCCGGGCAAGGAACCACGGGAACTCAGAGAAAAACTCTCAGCGGTTAAAGGAGTGAATCAGGACAGTATTCTGCTGGGAAACGGCAGTGACGAGGTCATTGATATGATCATGCGTTGTTTCTGCCGGCCCGGTGAAGACCAGATCATGGTCTTTCCTCCTACCTTTGGCATGTATGTGGTCCGGGCAAAGGTGAACAACCTGGGGGTGATACCCGTAAACCTTGATGAAAACTTCCGGATCAACCCGGAGAAGGCACTGGAAAACGCCACTCCTGCCACCAGGCTGATGTTTGTCTGTCATCCCAATAACCCGACCGGGAATGCGCAGACCAAAGAAACAATCATCCGCTTGCTTGAAAACTTCAGTGGCATCGTGGTGGCTGATGAAGCCTACATCGACTTCTGCCCCGAAAAAAGCGTGCTTCCCATGATCAAAGATTACCCGAACCTGGTGGTACTGCAAACCTTCTCCAAAGCATTTGGACTTGCCGGAGCCCGTATCGGGGTGGCTTATGCATCACGGGAAATCATCGGGGTGATGCAGAAAGTAAGCTTTCCTTACAACCTGGGGACCACTGCCATCCGGCTGGCTGAAGAAGCGCTCAACAGTTATGCCGTTCACAAAATGAACGTCAGACGGATCACGACCTCCCGCGATGAGCTGGCCGGCGTCTTCAGGGAGTTGCCGCTGACTGAAATGGTATACCCCTCGGACGCAAATTTTCTGTTGGTCAAAACAAGTAATGCCGACGAGATTTACAAACACCTGGCGCGGAACGGGATTATTGTCCGCAACCGAAGCAGGGAACCAGGATGCAGCGGTTGCCTGCGCATCACAGTCGGAACGGCTGAAGAAAACCGGCAACTGGTGGAGACCTGGGCTGCTTATGACCCGCAAATTTTGGAGAAAGAAGATCCAGATGCCTTTGCAACCGCAGGACCAACAAAGAATGCCGGACAAATTAAACGGAGTGATGCAGGCAGTCAGACAAAAGTCCGTCAGGCCACCGTACGGCGGCAAACTTCTGAGACCGATATCACGCTCAGGATCAATCTGGAAGGAAGCGCTTACGCCAACATTCAAACAGGGATCCCGTTTTTTGATCACATGCTGGAACAAATTGCCCGGCACGGCATGATGGACCTGGAGTTGGATGCCAGCGGAGACCTGGAAGTAGACCCCCATCACACCATTGAAGACACGGCCATTTCGCTGGGCAGGGCGCTCCGGGAGGCCCTGGGTGATAAAAAAGGGATTGAGCGTTATGGGTTTGAGTTGCCCATGGATGAAAGCCGGGCCAGGGTGCTGGCAGATCTCGGCGGGCGCAGTTACCTGAAGTGGGATGTCCCACTTTCAGGAAGTCAGATCGGAACGGTACCTACGACCCTTTTTAAACATTTTTTCAGGTCATTTTCCGAAGCCGCTGCCTGCAACCTGCACATTGAAGCCTCCGGAGAAGACGACCACCACATGATTGAAGCCGTATTCAAAGCTTTTGCCAGGGCCCTGAAGATGGCAATTGCCGGAAACAATACAGATGCTATGCCCTCCACCAAGGGGATGCTGTAAAACTCAAAGGATGCTCTAAAGCTCAAATATGGCCGGCCGGTGATCTGTGCGAGACTGCCGGGAAAGTAAAATCACAAAAATACAGCGCCATCGAACCCCCGGCTGGGACACACCGGATCGCTGACAAACACACGTAATTAATCTGTAATGAAACAGAAAATCAAGATCGTACACTACAAAGCCGGCAACATTGCCTCGGTACAAAATGCCCTGAACCGGCTCGGAACAGAGGCCGGTCTGGCTGCTTCCCCGAAGGAACTGGAAGATGCAGACAAACTGATCTTTCCGGGCGTGGGACATGCCAGGCCCGCCATGGAGGTACTCAACCAGCAGGGCATGGACCAGGCCATCAGGGACTTCAGCGGACCGGTACTCGGTATTTGCCTGGGCATGCAGCTGATGGCAGCCTCTTCCGAGGAGGGAAACATGAAAGGGCTGGGGATATTCCCGGAGCAGATCAAACGGTTTACGGGTGATCTCAAGATCCCTCACATGGGGTGGAACAGTTTGTACGCATTAAAGGGGCCATTATTTAAAGGGGTAGCGGAAAACAGTCATGTGTATTTTGTACACAGCTACTACATGCCACAATGCGACCGGGCCATTGCCCTGTGTCGTTATAATCAACCGTTTACGGCAGCCATCAGTCACAATCAATTTTTCGGCCTGCAGTTTCACCCGGAAAAAAGCGGGAAACCAGGTATGCAAATCCTTCAAAACTTTATTGACCTATGATCGCCATCCCAGCCATTGACATTATGGACGCTTCCTGCGTCCGCCTGGTTAAAGGACGTTTTGACCAGCAAATGACCTACGACAAAAGCCCCCTCGATACCGCCCGCACCATTGAAGCGGCAGGGATCACCCATTTGCACCTGGTCGATCTGGACGGGGCCCGGCAGGGCCAACCAGTCAACTTGCAGGTGCTTGAGGCCCTGTCGAAGGAAACATCCCTGCGGATAGACTACGGCGGGGGTATCCGGAATATGGAATCGATCTCTAAAATCCTGGAGGCCGGGGCGGAGAAAGTGAACCTGGGAACCTTCCTGTTTTCTGACCCCGACATCCCGAAACGATGCATTGACAGCTTTGGGCCCGATAAACTGATCGCCGCTGTAGACATCGATAAGGGCCGGGTGGCGGTGAAAGGCTGGCAGCAATCGACCGAAACAGATATTCACACAGCCATCGAAGCTTTGCTGAAAGCAGGCTGGCGCTACCTGTCGGTGACCGATATCAGCCGCGACGGCACCATGCAGGGCCCGGATCCCGGCTTTTACAGCCCCCTGGTAAAAATGTGGCCGGCAGCCAGGATCATCGGCGGGGGCGGGGTCGCCTCCATGAAAGACCTTGAACTGCTGAAATCCTGCGGACTCTATGCAGCCGTAACCGGCAAAGCCGTCTTTGAAGGAAAAATATCCCTCGAAGACCTCAGCCAATTTAACGATCCACCCTGACCCCGAACAACTAACAACCAGCCAGGGCCGTTTACCGAACCATTGGCAGCTTTCCCGATCCATGACCCATGAGAACCAATAACTAACTAACCTTTTTGCCCATGCTTACCAAACGAATCATCCCCTGCCTCGACATTAAAGAAGGACGCACCGTAAAAGGCGTCAGCTTCGGAAACCTCCGTGATGCCGGTGACCCGGTGGAACTGGCTGCCAGGTACTCCGACGAGGGGGCCGATGAACTGACCCTGCTCGACATAACCGCCACACTGGAAGGACGCACCACCTTCCTGCGCGTGGTAGAGGAGGTGGCCGCAGCCACTTCCATCCCTTTCACCGTCGGAGGAGGCATCGGCAGCGAAGCGGAGGTCGAAAAACTACTCTCAAAAGGGGCCGACAAAGTGTCGGTCAACACGGCGGCCCTCCGCGACCCGGCGCTCATCACCCGGCTCTCGGATGCCTTTGGGAACCAGTGCGTGGTGGTGGCCATTGATGCGAAACTCATTAATGGCCGCTGGCAGGTGGTCAGTCATGCGGGTACAAGGTTAACGGACATCGATGCCACAAAATGGGCAACAGAAGTCTGTGATCGAGGAGCCGGGGAGATTCTGCTCACTTCCTTTACGGCCGACGGCAGCCGCAAAGGCTTTTCCCTGGATATTACCAGTGCTGTGGCAACAGCCGTTCCCGTGCCGGTAATTGCCTCCGGCGGGGCCGGTATTCCAGCACATTTCCTGGATGTATTCACGCAGGGCCGGGCCGACGCCGCCCTGGCCGCAGGCATCTTCCATTACGGCGTCATCGGCATCCCCGAAGTAAAAACATTTCTGAAAAACCAAAACATCCCAGTCAGACTATGAAATTCCAAACCTTTAACACACCCAACACCCGGGAGTTCAAAACAAGAATAGCACCCCCCAAATACCCAGTCTGCATTTTCGAACCTTCGAACTCCCTTCCAGCTTCCACCTTCTACCTTCGAGCTTCCACCTTCTCCCTTCGAGCTTCCAGCTTCCACCTTCCAGCTTCCACCTTCGAGCTTCCACCTTCGAGCTTCCACCTTCCCCCTTCTACCTTCTACCCTCTACCCTCTACCTTCTACCCTCTACCCTCTACCCTCTACCTTCAACCCTCTAACCTCCAAACTCTAACCTTATGAACCTCAACAATCTCAATTTCGAAAAAACCGGCGGCCTCATCCCCGTCATCGTACAGGACGCCTCTACCAACATCGTCCTGATGCAAGCCTGGATGAATAAAGAAGCCCTTACGCAAACCCTTGACAGCGGCAAACTCACCTTTTTCAGCAGAAGCAAAAACCGGCTCTGGACAAAAGGCGAAAGTTCGGGCAATTTTCTATACCTGAAAGATCTGCTGGCCGACTGCGACAACGACTGCATCCTGGCGAAAGCCGAGCCTGCCGGTCCGGTCTGCCATACAGGGAAAGACACCTGCTTCGGAGAAAACAACCTGCCAGCAAAATATCAACAGACAGTTGCAACAGGCGAAACCGGCAACCCTGCTTTCCTTGAAGAGCTGGAGCAGTTGCTGAAAAGCCGGCAAGCCGCAGACCCTTCGAAAAGTTATACGGCCAGGCTGTTTGAAGCAGGGCCAAAGCGCATTGCCAAAAAACTGGGCGAGGAAGCTGTGGAGCTGGCTCTTGAAGCGGAAAGCGGAGATCCGCAACGCTTCATTGAAGAGGCCGCCGACCTGATCTATCACCTGAACGTGTTACTGATTGCCCGGGATACGGGCTGGGAAGCGGTGATCGGAGAATTACAGGACAGATATCATCCGGGCCGGTAATGCCCGGCTTGCCGGTGTTCCCGAAACCCGTCCGCTACGCCTTCATCTGTTTGAAAGCGGCCTTTACATCCTCCACCGGGGCTTTGCAATAACCCATCCCGCAAATATAGATCATGGTTTTGCCGGGCACAAATCGCTCAGCAAAAACCGGTGGCAATCCAGGCCCGTCAGACTTTCGGGCAGCAAGCAACGCATCCGGCAAAAAACGCTGCAGGAATTTCTCCGATTTTTCCGTGGCTTGCTCCCCGGTGATCACAATGGTATGGAAAGGAGCGGTGTGATGCAGCAATAAAACACCCCAGTTGGTCATGCTGTGACCATGGCTGCGCAGCAGGTCCATCATATCTTGCAGCATCCGTGAACTTCGCTGCCCCCATTCCGGTTTCTCATAATAATTGGCCAGGTAAAACAACACCCTGCCCATCACACTATTGGAAGCAGGCATCACATTATCAAAAAACTCATAAAACGGAGAGGCCAGCTGTTCAGATTTTTTCGATGAAAATGCCAGCAGATGGGTACCTTCGGCGGCAAAGTGTTCCAGGGCATGTTCTGTCAGCATACGCGCCGTCTCCAGGTAAGGCAGGTGCATGCTCACCTCATAAAGACGCAGCAAGGCTTTCGACAAAAGGGCATAATCTTCCAGGAATCCGTCGATGGAAGCTTCACTTCCCCGCAGGGAACGGTAAAGCCGGCCATCTTCCTGCAGAGCATGATTCAGGATAAAATCCGCTGCCCGCCGGGCCTGTTGCAAAAAACGCTCCTCTCCAAACGCAGCGGATGCATCGGCCAACCCCTCAATCATCAAGGCATTCCATGCCACCAAAACCTTGTCATCCAACCCGGGCCTGACCCTGTGGCTTCGTACCTCCAGCAACTTCTTCCTGCTGCGTGCCACCAGTTTCCGTAAAGCCTTCACATCCATCTCTTTTTCCCGGGCGAAAGCTTCATCATCCGGAACCCTCAGCAGGATATTTTTATCCCCTTCCCAAAGGCCTTTCCCACCCACCTGGAAATACTCCCTGATCAAGGGGGCATCCTCACCGAGTGCCTCATCAATTTCCGGCTCCGTCCATACATAAAACTTCCCCTCTTCTCCCTCACTGTCGGCATCCAGGGCTGAATAAAAAGTCCCTTCCGGGGATGTCAGTTCCCGCTCCGTAAAAGCAGCGGTATCATACACCACTTCCCGGAACAACGGGTCAGGATCTGTTTTCCAGGCAGCTGCATACAACGACATCAGCTGCCCGTTATCGTATAGCATTTTTTCAAAATGGGGGATCTTCCATGCCCCATCGGTAGCATATCGGGCAAACCCGCCGCCCACCTGGTCATATATGCCGCCCAGCGCCATTTTGCGCAACCCCAGCTGCACCTGTTTCAGGGCTTTTTCCTCCCCGGTTTGTTGATAATAATGCAATAAAAATAGTTGATTTACGGGCAGGGGAAATTTCGGTGCCCCTTTTGTTCCGCCTTCTGCGGCATCCATTATTCCGATCACATCCCGGTAAATCTTTGCGGCATCCTCCCTGTCAAACACAGCCTTCTGTTCTTTCACCGGCACAAAAGCAGAATCTGCGAGCCCTTTGGTGATGTTTTCAGCCTGTTGTTCCACATCCCCGTATTGGTCATGAAAGAGTTCAGCCACACGGCCCAGGATCTCCAGCCACTGTTCCCGGGGGAAATAGGTGCCGCCCCAGAACGGCCGGCCGTCAGGCAGGACAAAACAATTCAGCGGCCATCCGCCCCTGCCGGAAACCAGCTGCACTGCATTCATATATAAATGATCAATGTCAGGTCGCTCCTCCCTGTCCACCTTCACGCAAACAAAAAAGCGGTTCATCAGCTGAGCCACTTCTTCATCCTCAAAACTTTCCTTTTCCATCACATGACACCAGTGACAGGCCGAGTATCCGATACTGACCAGCAAAGGCTTCTGCTCCTTCCGGGCTTTGGTCAGGGCTTCTTCACCCCATGGATACCAGTTTACCGGGTTCCCGGCATGCTGCAACAAGTAAGGACTGGTCTGATCCTGTAAATGATTTTTGGAGGCCATCTGATTTTATTTTTAATTAACCAACAAGTTTTGTTTACATCAGGTTTTGTTTACACGGTTAACGGAACGAGTGCATGGCCACCCTCCGAACCCCGAAATCCTTTATTTGCCTATTGCTTCCTGGCCGACGGACTCCAATCTGTAATCTTCTGCAGGCTTATCCTTTAGTCCGACATACTCCCGGCTGATTTCCCAGAGTTTTTCGGCCACTTCCATATCCCTGGCGTGGCCTGTGGTTTTGGCGATTTTCTTTTTGGCAAAATATTCTCCGGTTACATCTTCTACCTCCGGTGAGGTGGCCAGGTAAATACTCGTCTGCGCACCCTTTTCCGGCGAGATCATAAATAAACCGAACAACCACCGGAATAACCGGGGCATTTTGTCAAACAACCTGGTTTCCACAACTCCCGGGTGAAGACAATTGACGGTCACCCCCTTATCCTCCAGGTCCCGGGCCAACTTTCTGGTAAAGAAAATATTGGCCAGCTTGCCCTGGGCATAGGAGCGCATACTCGACCAGCGCTTTTCGCCCTCCAGGTCATTGAAGTTTACAGCAGCCTGCTTGTGCGCTGTGCTTGACACGTTCACAATCCGGGCAGGCGCACTGGCAACGATGGTATCCAGAAGCAAATTGGTCAGCAGAAAAGGAGCCAGGTGATTCACGGCGAAGTTCATTTCGATACCGTTTTCCGACAGCTTCCGTTTGGTTTCCCAGGTACCGGCGTTATTCACCAACAAGTGCAGCCGGTCATATTTTTTACTGAACGAGGCAGCAAATTGCCGGATGGAATCAAAAGAAGCCAGGTTGCAGTGCATCACTTCCACTTCTTTGTTGCCGGTCAGTTCCGCCAACTCTTCTTTGAAGGCTTTTCCTTTGTCCATGTTCCGAACCGGAAGTACCAGACGCATTCCCTTTTGGGCAAGCGCAATGGTCGTTACCCGGCCAATGCCCGAAGTAGCACCCGTCACAACAGCCGTTTTTCCATTTAAATCCATAGATATGATATTTGGTTAAGTTAATTTTCTCCTACCAAAGAAAACATTTATTTTCATCCATTGTTTACTTTAATACCCATTAACCCATCAGGCACAAAGCGCCGACAAACCATAAAACCCATGCAACCTCCCGCAAACAACAACCACCGACCAGCAGCCCCGAACTACCCCCTTCTACCTTCGAGCTTCGAGCTTCTCCCTTCGAGCTTCCAGAAAAACCAACCAACAACTGCATTGGCCATTACCAGACCATAGACAGCTTTCCCATTCTCCGGCCCATGAATGAGAACCAACAACCATTTAACCAACAACTGCATGGGCCGTTTACCAGTCCGTTGGTTTTCCCCCTCACTCATCCCATGAGAACCAACAACCAACTAACAACCTCCAAAAAATGTCCCGCACCATGGCCTTTCTTCTGTTTTTCGGCATCGTACTCACCATCTACTTCCTGGGTAACTACTATGTATTTATACGCGGAATGCAGGCATTGCCCGAAGGCAGCTCAATAAAAACACCCTTTATATGGATTTTCTGGATTCTTGCCGCCACCTACGTAACCGGACGCATCCTGGAAAACATATACCTGAGTTACCTGAGCGATGTCCTTGTATGGACCGGATCATTCTGGCTGGCAGCATTGCTCTACCTTTTTCTGGCCGTACTCTTTTTTGACCTGCTCAGGCTCATCCATCACTTTTTGCCGTTTTTCCCGGCTTTCGTCACCGCCAACATGGACAAGACACGTTACTTTTTGTTTACCGGAACTATCATCGCAGTGGTAGTCCTGATCACCGGGGGTTTTATCAATGCCCGCAACCCGGCCGTCAGAAACCTGGACATTCAGATTGATAGCAAAAAAACCGGAGAAAGGGACCAAATACGGGCCGTTCTGCTGTCTGACATTCACCTGGGGACCATTATCGGAAACGGGCACTTCAGCCGTATCGTCGAACAGGTCAACAGTCTCAGTCCGGACATCATCCTGCTTGCCGGCGACATTCTGGATGAAGATCTGGCACCCCTCATCCGTCAAAACACAGGAGAAACATTGAAACAACTGAAGGCACCGCTGGGAGTATACGGCATCATGGGGAACCATGAACACATCGGCGGGGCAGCCGCAGCGCAAAAATACCTGGAAGATCATGGAATTCAGATGATACGCGACACCGTCCTGGAGATCGAAGACAGTTTCTACCTGGCCGGACGGGATGACCGCGACAAAGTACGTTTCGGTGGCAGGGAGCGCCTTCCCCTTGAAAAGCTATTGGAAAATACCGATATGGATTATCCGGTCATACTGATGGATCATCAGCCACTGGATCTGGAAAAAGCGGCAAGTTTGGGGGTCAGTATGCAGTTGTCCGGACACACCCACAACGGGCAGTTATGGCCCTTGCGTTATATTACACAGTCAATGTACCAAATCAGTTATGGATACAGGAATATCAACGGGATGCATGCCTATGTAACCACCGGCACAGGCACGTGGGGGCCCCCGGTGCGGATTGGGAATCGACCGGAAATCGTGCAATTAAACATAAAATTCAATGAGAAATAACGGACGGCAGCTTTTCAGCCAGGGTTATCAATAAGCACCATGGCATCAGTAAGACACCACTTCAGGTTCCGTTTCCTTCCCTGCCTTCTCTTTTTTTGATTTTTTCCCAAAAAGACCACTGAAAAAACCTGACAGGCGGGAAACAACTCCGTATGCGTAACGCGCACCACCGGCGGCACGGCGAAACAAGGTGAAAAAAGTAACCACCTTGCCGACGGCCCGAAGACTGTCTGACAGATCTTTTTCCGCCATCAGTGCCTCATAACGCAGACGGGCCTTTTCTACCCTAAGATCCTGCATCGTCCTGACATCTTTCAATCGCTCAAATGGAATCATGCTTTGCTTTTGTCTTTTGGGTCTGTGGAATCATCCCGGAGGAATAAATTCAGCAAAATACGGATGGCCGCCCTTCCGAAAATACTTTTCCGCCGGGCAAAAAACACCAATGCCAGCAACAGGTAAAAGCCACCGACAATGAGCATCCCATAGCCATATGAATCAAGCAGGCCACCCAGAAACCAGGCAGCCGCACCCGATATGAACAACAGTGCGAGCAGCAAAATTGCCGCCACCACCAGATTGGCTATCAGGAGGCTCAATGCCTTCGCAGCCTTCTCGAACGCCAGAATCCCATAGTATGAAATCCTGGTCTCAATGTACTTTTGGATATTGTCTTTCAGTGAAACAATATGTGCCAGCAACTCCTTACCTTCCATGAAAGAGATTTAGGGTTCTTATTTGTCCGCTTCGGCAACTGATTTCTTCACCTTTGCCCTGGCGTCATCGGCTAAATCACCCACATAATTCTTCAATTCATCAAATTTGGTGTTGACCTGTTTGGTGAGTTCATCCGTATACTCCTTGCTCTTTTCCGTCACTTTTTTCCTGGTCTCATCACCTGAACCGGGAGCAAAAAGAAGACCGGCCGCCACACCTACTGCGGCTCCAAAAATAAAACCAAACAACACTTTTCCGCCTGAATTACTCATAATATGCAAATTTTAAGTTAAACAATCATTTTAAAAAAATCTACAACCAATTTTTGGCTGTAGTCTACAGGTACATAACAAATATAGTCAAAAATTGATCAAATGCCAACGTTTTGAGCTAATTTCCGTCAAATGTAAACATTTTGACATCGTTTACGTATATTGTACGAGGGTTACGTACAGGCCATTGTGCTNCTANTGATTACTTTTACNTNTTATNANCCGGCCTGGCTCTCATCCGATGTATACAAGACCCCGGCAACAATTGTTGTGATCGTTTATGATGAAAAAACAGGAAATCAGCCTACGATACCATGAAGTGGAAAACATCCGGGATTTACCGGATGATGAACAAGAGCTGGTAAAGGCAGCCAGGGAAATGACGAAGAAGGCCTATGCCCCTTATTCTTCTTTCCATGTAGGTGCTGCCATCTTGCTTCAGAATGGTGAGATTGTACGGGGATCCAACCAGGAAAACGGGGCATACCCCAGTGGGTTATGTGCCGAAAGGGTGGCGGCTTTTGCTGCATCATCCATGTTTCCCCGGATTGCCATGAAAAAGATTGCGGTCAGTGCAAGCTCTCCGGAGTTCCCGCTTGAAGGACCCGTTTCTCCATGCGGAGCCTGCCGGCAGGTGCTGCTTGAATATGAAGCATCCCAGCAAGTTCCGATGAAAATACTCCTTTCCAAAGAAGACGGTAAGATCATCATTATAGATAAAATCAGTGATATGCTCCCCTTTTCATTCATTGGCAGCGAATTAAAAAAATGATTCAGATGAAAAAAGCCTTTTTGTTACTGGTCTTGAGTTTGATACTGGGGCCATTCAGGGTTCCGGCACAGGAAAAACCTGCTTACCGGATTTATACATCCGACGGGGAACCGGCCACTTATGGGGAAATGCTCACCAAATCCGGTCAGTCGGAAGTAATTTTGTTCGGTGAGTTGCACAACAACCCCATTGCACACTGGTTACAATTTGAGCTGGGGATGGATCTTTTCACAGAAAAAGACAGCCTGCTGACCATAGGGGCTGAAATGTTTGAGGCGGATGATCAGCTATTGCTGGACGAATATTTTGGCGGGGTCATCCAGGAACGACACTTCACATCAGAAGCCAAAGTGTGGAACAATTACCAGACAGATTACCGGCCACTGCTAGAATTTGCCAGGGAAAACGGACTGGAGTATGTTGCCACCAATATCCCCAGGCGCTACGCCGCCCTTGTGAACCGCGAAGGATTTGAAGCCCTGGACACATTAAGTCAGCAGGCAAAGCAATACATCGCTCCTCTGCCAATTCCTTATGACCCGGATCTTCCCGGTTATAAGGCAATGCTGGAGATGGGCGATATGCCGGCCCATGTGAGCGAAAACCTTCCGAAGGCGCAAGCCATCAAGGACGCCACCATGGCCCACTTCATTCTTGAAAACCTGAAAGAAGGAGGCACATTCCTGCACCTGAACGGCGCATACCACTCCAACAACAACGAAGGGATCAACTGGTATCTCCGGTATTATACGGAGTTTCCAGTGGAGATCATGACCATCAGCACGGTGGAGCAGGAGCGTACAGAAGAACTCCTGGAGGAAAATTCCGGCCTGGCTGATTTTATTATCGTGGTTCCCTCAACCATGACAAAAACCTACTGAGCTGCTGGCCGGCCACAGTCAGCCCACACGCCGCCAGCCTGATTCCGGGCCTTGGCAAGCGGCTTACGCCTTAATTCGTCACTCCGGCATAATCATTGTCCGGGTATTCTGATTTTGCCTTCCGGCTGAAAAAAACAACCGCAAACCGCATCGAGCCCTGAACTGCAAGGCCATTAATTCCTTTTGGCATATTTTTACCAATATTTACATGCCATGGAAGAAGAATTGCTTTACCAGATTGCCCTTACGCGTATTCCGGGGATAGGAGGTGTAACCGCTAAAAAACTGATCCGTTATTGCGGAGGCGTCAGGGAAATATTCCGGGAGAAACAAAATGCACTAAAAAAAATCCCCGGAGTCGGCGACAGCATTGCCGGTAAAATCGGGCATCACCATGATTTCAGGCAGGCGGAACGGGAAATACACTTTATCCGCAAACATCACATCCGCCCCCTGTTTTACCAGGACGAAGAATACCCTTACCGGTTAAAACAGTGCGAAGACGGTCCCCTGCTGTTGTTCGTCAAAGGAAAAGCTAACCTGAATCACCCCCGCATACTGGCGGTGATCGGCACCAGAAGCATGACCCCTTACGGAAAAGAGATGTGTGAACAGCTCATTGCCGGGCTGGCACCATACAACCCCATGATCATCAGCGGGCTGGCCTACGGGGTGGACGCCTGTGCACATAAGTCGGCGCTTAACAACGGTTTACCGACCGCTGCTGCCCTTGGTCACGGCCTTGATCGCATTTACCCTCCCCTGCATGCATCCCTGGGAAGGAAAATCACCGAAGACGGCGCATTGCTGACAGACTTCCTGTCCGGGAGCAAACCCGAGCGGGAAAACTTTCCAAAGAGAAACCGCATCATTGCCGGATTGTGTGATGCCGTCATTGTGATCGAAGCGGCAGTAACCGGAGGCGCCCTGATCACGGCCAACATTGCCAATACCTACAACCGGGATGTGTTTGCCATCCCCGGGCGGATTACCGATCCCTACAGCCGGGGATGTAACAAGCTGATCCGCATAAACAAGGCCCACCTGCTGGAGAGTGCAGCCGACATCCAATACATCATGAACTGGGAGCCGCGTAACACCGAAAAGCCGGCAACCCCCCCGGGCCTGTTCGTGGTCCTCACGAAGGAAGAGAAAACCATGACCGGGTTTCTGAAAAACAACCCGGATGCGGGGATTGATCAGATTGTTTCAGGAACAGGATTCAACCTGAGCAAGGCATCTTCGATCTTGCTCAGCCTGGAATTTAAAGGGGTGGTAAAGTCTTTGCCAGGCAAAGTTTTCGCCCTCAAATGCGCAACAGAACTGCCGGGGCAATAAATCCGGAGGCATACCCGGGGGAGACATCAAAAAATTTGTACTTTTATTTGCTCCCCCGAAATAAATAATGACCATGCGCATCAGAAAATCTTTCTTAATCAAACCAGCAGCGCTGCTGTTACCAATTGTGCTCATACTGCTTTCCTGCCACGCCCGGGGCCAGGATTACCGGATGAGTGCACTGAGTCTGGAGCTGCGGCTGAATGAGGACGGCTCCATGCAGGTGCGGGAAGACCGTGAATTTATCTTTGACGGAGAATTTTCCTTTGTTTACCGGGCCTTTCCTCTGGATGGACAAGCCAGTTTCAGTGATTTCAGGGTATTCGAAGGAGATAACGAATATGTGGAAAGTGATTCTGAAGCTCCCGGAACCATGCGGATAACTGAAAACGGAAACCATAAAGAGCTGCGCCTGTTTTTTGAAGCCCGGGATACCACACGCACATTCACATTCCGCTTCACGGCTGAAGGAGCCACGGAAAGATACCAGGATAATGCCCTTTTTTACTACCAGCTAATTTCGGATGAATGGGACCAGCCCCTGCATAACATCCGTGCACATATTTACCCGCCGGAGCCCCTGCCTGAAGGGGAGCCTGCCCACTGGGTGCATGGCTCCCTGGATGCCGTTTCGCAGATACTTGATGAGGGTGCCGTTCAGGTAAGCCTGGATCGCCTGCCGGCCAACAGCTACCTGGAGTTAAGGGCCCTGTACCCGGCGGAGGCTTTCCCGGATCTGCCCGTCATAGAACAAGAGATCCGAGAGGAGGTGATGGCAGAAGCCGCTGCGCTTACCGAAGAGGCCAACCGCCTCCGGCGTGAAGCCATGGAACAAAAGGCCGGGGAGGAAGCCCGTCATCAAAGGGGCAAACAACTGGTACTTCCGGTCTCGCTGCTATACATCCTGATCTGGGTCACCCTCTTCAGAAAGTACAGCAAAAAGCCCACCCTTCCCGAGCAACCCGGCGCCTTTACCCGGCTGCCGGCCAAAGACAAACCCGCCCTTGTCAATTACTTAATGAACCAAACTGAGGTGAACGGCAACGCTTTGGTTTCCACACTTTTTCACCTCGCCTACAAGGACTTTGTCCGGGTCGAAAGCACAGAAGAGCGCAAAAAGGGATTTTTGGGGACCCGTAAGATCACCGATACATCTTTTATTCTGAACCGGGCATACTGGGAGTCCAACAAGGAAAGTCTGTTGCCATTTGAAAATGAACTGCTGCAATTTCTGTTTGACGAATTGGCGGAAAAAGAAGATCAGTTATCGCTGAAACGGATGAAAAAGAAGAGATCAGGGATGCAGAAATTTTTCGCTAAATGGAAGAAGAATGTAAAACAGGAAGGCAAAAATAAAAACTGGTTTGATCACCAAAGCAAAAAAGGACAGCAAACCGGATTTATAATCAGCATTGTCGCCATGCTCGGGTTTCTGGGACTCACCATATATTACGGGCCCTGGATGCTCATCCTCACAGGACTTGCATTCCTCTCGCTCATTGCCGCCATCCTGATGCTGCAACGCACCACAGAGGGCGAAAAAGCATACCGACAGTGGAAGTCTTTGCACCGGCACCTGAAAAGATTTAATTTTCAATCAGAAATGGAACAGCTGGATGAAGAGGCGATCAACGAATACCTGATCTACGGACTGGCACTCGGCCTGGGACCAAAATACTTCAAGAAACTGACCGGGGGGTTGGAAACTTCCGGTAACACTGCCTATATTGCCTGGATCGTATTGCACAATGCCAACCTGCAATCAATCGGAGATACCGTTCACACTGTAATTACGACTACCAGCACCACCATGAGCTCTGCCAGCGGTGCCGGAGGAGGCGGAACCGCGGGAGGCGGAGGAGGAGCGTCATCCGGCGGAGGGGGAGCGGGTTAAACCTCTGACAGCAGGTTGTCCAGATTTTCGAATTTCATCTGATAATCTACAACCGAACGTCGGATCACCTCTTTGGCATCTTTGGCATCGTAAGTGTGTGTGATCTCAATATCAAGTTGTGTATTGGGAAGGTCTTTATAGGTAAGAAAATAGTGCTTCAACCTTTCCAGCACTGCCGGCGGGCAATCTGCAATGTCGCGGATGTCTCCGTAAACGGCATCATCTTTCAGCACGGCGATGATCTTGTCATCGGCCTGGCCACGATCAATCAATCGAAACCCACCGATTGGATGAGCATCCACCAGGATATTCCCGTGAGAAATGGATTTCTCAGTCAGCACCACAATATCCAGCGGGTCATAATCCCCCACAATGTCCTCACGCCCACACTTTTCAATGGCAAAAGCTGCCACTTCAGCATCACACAAAGTCTGCGGAATGAACCCATACAGGGCTGGCAAAACGTTTGAATACTTCTGTGGCCGGTCAATTTTCAGGTACCCGCTGATCTTGTCCACTTCGTATTTGACCGTATCGGTCATCACCATTTCAATAAAACAGGTGATCTCATCCGGGGCTTTGTCACCAATTTCCACACCGTGCCAGGGATGTGATTTATAACGCAACCCCATCAGCCGGCCAATGGGATCCATAATTCTGTTTGCCATAATATCACTGTTTTTCGCAAAATTACAGATAAATTCTCTTTCAACAATTTTTATTAATTTCGCTCGCAGGATAAATTGCTGTTATGGCCAGGCAAGAAGAAAAAATCATTGGCAGGCGCTTAAAGTCTTCCTATATTTCCACCGTAGTGAGCATTACCCTGGTACTGTTTGTACTGGGGCTGCTCGGCCTTATCATCCTTCAGGCACAAAAGCTGTCCGACCACATGCGTGAAAGCATCGCCGTTTCCCTCTTTATTGAGGAAGATACAGCGGAAGAGCCCATCAGGCAGCTGCAGCGAAGGCTGGATGATATGCCGGCGGTAAGCCAGACCCGGTTTATTTCCCGCGAGGAAGCGGCGGAAGACCTGATGGAGGAATTAGGAGAAGATTTCGTGGAATTTCTGGGTTACAACCCGCTGACTGCTTCCATTGTAGTCAACCTTACCGCCAGTTATGCCAACCCTGACAGTTTGCAGGTATTCGAGGAAAGGCTTTCGGCAGAACCCATCGTCAGCGACATCGATTATCAGCGATCGCTGATACATCTTGTCAATCAGAATGTTAAGCGTATCGGGGCGGGATTGCTTGTATTCAGCATTCTCCTATTGATGATTGCCTTTGCATTGATCAACAACACCATACGTCTGAGCGTTTTTTCCAGGCGTTTCCTGATCAAAAGCATGCAACTGGTGGGCGCCACCCAGGCCTTCATACGGAGGCCATTCATCATTCGCGGTGTATTACAGGGCGTTATAGGGGCAGGCATCACCATCCTGCTGTTGATCGCCACCCTGTACACAGCCCAGCGGCAAATACCTGAAATGACAGCTTTTTATGACACACGTATGCTGCTCACACTATTTGCCGTGGTATTGTTACTCGGGATTGTCATCAGCTGGGTTTCCACCTATTTTGCCGTCAGAAAATACCTGAAAATAAAAACCGACTTTTTATATTTATACTGATGCACAAAAAACAACAAGGCGACGCCCTACTATTTGACAGGCACAAATACACCTGGCTCATCATCGGTCTTGTGGTAACAGCCTTAGGATTTCTGCTGATGATAGGTGGAGGAAGCGAAGACCCTTCAGCGTTCAGCGATGCCATTTTCAATTTCAGAAGGCTGACCCTGGCCCCCCTGCTGGTTCTGGCAGGTTACGGGATCCAGATCTATGCCATTATGAAGAAAACCACCAACCTGTCGGAAAAAGAAAAGCAGGAAAAGCCCGCCAGGTCAACCCCTTCTAAAAAGAAATAACAGATGAGCTGGTTTGAAGCACTGGTACTGGGCCTTCTTCAAGGCCTTACTGAGTTTTTGCCCGTCAGCAGCAGCGGGCACCTGGAACTGGGCGGCGCATTATTCGGACTGGAAGACCCCCATGATTTCTTCACCTTCAACATCATTGTGCACGGAGCCACCTTTTTAAGCGTGGTAGTGGTTTTCTGGCGCGACATTGTCCACCTTGTGGTGAATTTTTTTCGTTTCCGGTGGAACCCCGAAATGAAATTTACCCTCCTGCTGCTGGCCTCAGCCATCCCCACAGCCATCGTCGGTTTGCTGTTTGAAGAACAGATTGAACATATTTTTGAGGGGAGGGTGGCTTTTGTCGGGGTCATGCTGCTCATCACCGCCACCTTGCTGGCTCTTACCCGGTTTGCCCCAAAAAACAAGAAAAATGTCACCCTGAAGAGTGCCCTGGTGATCGGTCTGGCACAAACCTTAGCCATATTGCCGGGAATCAGCCGCAGCGGAGCAACCATAAGCACTGCGCTTTATTTTGGCATAGAAAGGGGCCAGGCCGTCCGTTTCTCCTTTTTAATGGTCCTGATCCCGATCTTCGGGGCAAACTTCCTGAAACTACTTCGCATTTCTGAAGAAGCAGGTGCCGGAGCCATGGATGCCACGCCAATGGTCATCGGAGCCATCACAGCATTTATCGCCGGTGTAATTGCCTGTCGGTGGATGCTCTCCATTGTCCGCCGCGGCAAAATTGAATATTTCGCCATTTACTGTCTGATTGTCGGCCTCGCCGCAATTATTACAGGCAGCATATAAATCCAATGACTACGACGGAATCTTTACGCGAACAATTTTTGAGCGGGCATGTGATGCTCGTCGACAAGCCTTTTAAGTGGACCTCCTTTGACGCAGTAAACAAAATCAAGTCAATGCTGCGTTACCGGCTCGGACTTAAAAAAATCAAGATCGGGCATGCGGGCACACTGGACCCGCTGGCCACCGGCCTGCTGATTATATGCACCGGGAAAGCAACCAAACAAATTGAACAGTATCAGGGCCTGGATAAAATTTATACCGGAACCTTCATACTGGGTCAGGTTACCCCCTCTTTCGACCTGGAAACCCTCCCCGAAAAGAACTTGCCATTCCTCCACCTCACCCCTGAAATGATTGACGAGGCCATGCAACAGCTGAGCGGAGAACAAAAACAGCTGCCCCCCATCTATTCGGCTAAAAAGATCAAAGGGGAACGGGCCTACCATTACGCAAGGCAGGGGCGGGAAACCGAACTGAAGACCAACGACATCCGGATCAGAAGCTTTGAAGCCACCAGGGTAGCCCTTCCCGAAGTCGACTTCACGGTTACCTGCAGTAAAGGGACTTATATCCGATCCCTGGCCAGAGATCTCGGTGACATCCTCGGCTGCGGAGCCTACTTAAGTGCCCTGAGACGCACACACATCGGCAGTTATTCCGTTGATGATGCCATGGGTATGGAATCGATCATCCGGGAATTTGACCAATTCCGGTGAATAAACCCCTTTTTACCCGAAAAGGTGATTTAAGTGTAAAAAACTGTTGACAAGGGCGTTGTAATTTATTACCTTTGCACTCCTCGTGAGCGATCCATATACATTTACTGAATTTTTCCAACATCTTATCCATGAAGCTATCTCACTTTAAATTTAACCTTCCGGCTGAGTTAATTGCTGAGAAGCCGGTTCCGAACCGTGACGAAGCGCGGTTGATGGTTCTCCATAAAAGGTCAGGGAATATTGAGCACAAGTATTTCAAAGATATTCTTGGCTATTTCGACGACGGAGATATCATGGTGGTGAACAATACCAAGGTATTTCCCGCCCGCCTCTACGGAACCAAGGAAAAAACCGGGGCACAGATAGAAGTATTCCTGCTCAGGGAGCTCAATCGGGAAGCCAGGCTTTGGGATGTCCTGGTTGACCCGGCCCGCAAGATCCGTATCGGCAACAAACTTTACTTCGGTGAAGATGACAACCTGGTGGCCGAAGTAATTGATAATACCACTTCCAGGGGACGTACACTGCGTTTTTTGTTTGACGGCACCTACGATGAATTCAAGACAACCATTGAATCTCTCGGAGAAACCCCACTGCCCAAGCAGATCAAACGGCCGGTAGACAAGGACGACAAGGAACGCTATCAGACGGTGTTTGCCAAACGTGAGGGTGCCGTTGCCGCACCCACTGCCGGGATGCATTTCAGCCGTGAACTGGTAAAACGCCTGGAGCTGAAAGGCGTAGAGTTCGCGGAAATTACCCTGCATGCCGGGTTGGGCAACTTCAGAAATGTGGACGTGGAGGACCTGAGCAAACACAAAATGGACAGCGAAGAGATTCTCATTGAAGAGAAAACCGCCAGTACCGTCAACAAAGCCAAAGACAAAGAACAGAGGATTTGTGCCATAGGAACCACCACCATGCGCGCCATTGAAACTTCGGTATCCATCAGCGGACACCTGAAGCCATACGAGGGATGGACCAATAAATTTATTTATCCCCCCTACGAATTCAGTGTGGCCAATGCCATGGTGTCCAATTTTCACCTTCCGCAATCTACCCTTATGATGATGGTAGCTGCATTTGCGGGATTTGACCAGCTTATGAATGCGTACAAAGTAGCCATCAAAGAGAAGTACAGGTTTTTTACCTATGGTGATGCCATGCTGATCCTGGATGATTAGTGCCGTGTCAATGCTACTGTGGCTGGCACGACACTAAGTTAAGACGCCCATGGAAAAATACGTAGTGATTACAGCCGGGGGCAAAGGGGAGCGAATGCATTCATCTGTTCCCAAACAGTTGATGAATATTGCAGGAAAGCCCATGTTGCTCCATGTGTTCGAACGCTTTCTGGCCTATTCTGCCAATCTGAAGTTCGTCCTGGTTTTACCTGAAGCACACCACAGTGAATGGGAAAGTATCTGTCACCGGTACCACCTCACCACCCCACACACTGTGACCGGGAACGGCCCGACCCGCTTTCATTCAGTAAAAAACGGACTGAAACAAGTCCCCCACAATGTGCTTGTGGCCATCCATGACGGGGCCCGCCCCCTTGTATCGGTGGAAACCATATCCACTGCTTTCTATTTTGCTGAAAAGATGGGCAATGCCGTGCCCGTAACCGGCATCACTGAATCAGTAAGGATCAAAGACAATGCCCTGAGCACCCCCCTGCCCCGCGATCGGGTCAAAGTGGTTCAGACCCCGCAGTGCTTCCGATCCACACAAATCAAAAAAGCCTACGATGTCAGTTACCGGGAATCATTTACGGATGATGCCACCGTGCTTGAAGCATCGGGAGAACGTGCATATCTTACCGAAGGGAATGCAGAGAACATCAAAATCACTTCACCTTCCGATCTGTTGATCGCCGAAGCACTGTTATCAGGAAACACCCGGGGTTAGCCCGTAACCGGCTCACCTTGCCGATACCGCCTCAATGTAATTTAACCGCCTCCCCTTTCAATGTGGCAGCACTGCAACCGGTGATCTTAACCTGCACATAATCCCCGGGGTTAAATCCCTGATCGGGAAACACCACCACTTTATTGTGTGACGTGCGCCCCATCATCATTTGGTCGGAGCGTTTGGACGGCCCTTCAGTCAGCACTTCCATGGTTTTCCCGACGTCCCTCCGGTTACTCTCAAGCGACAATGCCTGCTGTTTGTCAATGATGGATGTGAGTCGCCTGGTTTTTACAGCCTCAGGCACATCATCCGCATATTTTTTTGCCGCCAGGGTACCTGGGCGCTCAGAATATTTAAACATGAAGGCAAAATCAAATCCTGCCTGATCCATCACTTCCAGGGTTTCATTGAACTCCTCCTCTGTTTCCCCGCAAAACCCCGCAATAATGTCTGTGGAAAGACCACATCCGGGCAAAATACGCTTAATGGCCGCAATTCTCTCCAGATAGTCCTCACGGGTATATTTCCTGTTCATCCTTTTAAGCACCGCAGAGCTGCCGGATTGCAGGGGCAGGTGGATGGCGTTGCAGATATTCGGGTGGCGTGCCATCTGATGAAGCAACTCATCCGACATATCCTTGGGATGGGAGGTGGCAAACCGGATGCGCAAACGGGGATCTGCAGCAGCGACCTCTCCAAGTAATTCACTAAAGCCGGTGATTTTCCCGGACTCGCCGTCCGTCCAGCGATAAGAGTTCACATTCTGCCCGAGCAGGGTCACTTCACGGAACCCGTCAGCCAACAGCCGGCGGGCTTCAGCCAAAATCGACCGGGGGTCACGGCTGCGCTCCTTACCCCTGGTGAAAGGGACCACACAATAGGCACAAAAATTCTCGCATCCGCGCATGATGGAAATGAATGCCGATACCCCACCCGGTGTGTACCGGACCGGGCTGATATCCGCATAGGTCTCATCCGCGGAAAGCATTACGTTGATGGCTTTTTGTCCGGTTTCCGCATCCGCCATCAGTTCGGGCAGTTGACGGTATGCATCCGGCCCGGCCACTAAATCAACACGCAACCCCAGTGTCTTTTCCTCCAGCAGGTCTTCTTTCAGCCGCTCAGCCATGCACCCCAGGACCCCTATCAGCAGGCCGGGCCGTCGCTTTCGCAAATGCTGCAGTGCACGAAGCCGGTTGACCACACGCTGCTCTGCGTTGTCGCGTATGGAGCAGGTATTCAGCAGGATCACATCGGCATTTTCCGGCGCATCGGTTACTTTTGCATCGTGAGAGGTCATTACTGAAGCCACGATCTCACTGTCAGAAAAATTCATCTGACATCCATATGTCTCGATATATATCTTTTTGCTCACGAGCTGTATTTCAATGAATAAGAATAGGAAGCAGAAATTTATTTTTGCAAAATTAATCAAAAATAAGGGCATTGTTGTTAAAATAAGTACCGGGGAATTCCGCGCTCAACAATCCGCCCCGGTGAGGCATTAATTATAATTTGATTACTTTTGGCCCCCAAAACAGCACATATGACAAAGAACCTCGTAATCGTTGAGTCCCCCGCCAAAGCCAAAACCATTGAAGGATTCCTGGGAAAAGACTACACTGTCAAGTCAAGTTTCGGCCATGTCCGCGACCTTCCCAAAAGCAAGCTGGGCGTTGAGATCGACAAGGATTTTTCCCCGGTTTACGAAATTCCAAAGGACAAAAAAACAGTTGTCACCGACCTGAAGAAGCTGGCCAAAGAGGCTGAGACCGTCTGGCTGGCAACGGATGAAGACAGGGAGGGGGAAGCCATTTCCTGGCACCTGGCAGAAAGTTTGAAACTCAAGGAAACAGATTATAAACGCATTGTATTTCATGAAATCACCAAGGGGGCAATCACCAATGCCATCCAGAATCCGCGCACCATTGACCACAACCTGGTCAGCGCACAGCAGGCCCGTCGTATACTCGACAGGCTGGTGGGATTCGAATTGTCGCCCCTGCTGTGGAAAAAAGTCAAACCCGCCCTGTCTGCCGGCCGTGTTCAGTCGGTGGCCGTCAGGCTGATCGTTGAAAGGGAGCGGGAGATTCAGCAGTTTGAGTCTAAGGGGAGTTACCGTATAACAGCTGTTTTCAGTGCAGAACACAAAGACCAGATGGTGCCCGTCCGTGCCGAACTCCCCCATCGTTTCAAAACAAAAGATGAAGCCCTTGCTTTCCTCGAAAAATGCAAAGGCAGCACTTTTTCCATTGAAGGTGTTGATACCAGGCCCGCCAAAAAATCTCCGGCACCGCCTTTTACCACTTCTACCCTTCAACAGGAAGCAAGCAGAAAACTGGGATTCTCGGTTGCACGGACCATGACGGTGGCCCAAAAGCTTTACGAATCAGGTAAGATCACCTATATGCGTACCGACTCGGTAAACCTCTCCGGAACAGCCATGGCCATGGCCCGTGAAGAGATTGAAAAAGCATGGGGTGAAGACTATGTAAAACTCCGGAAATATTCATCCAAAAGCAAGGGCGCACAGGAAGCGCACGAAGCCATCCGACCCACCTATATAAATGCACACAGGGCAGGCAATGACGCCTCCGAACAGAAGCTGTACGAGCTGATCTGGAAACGGACTGTTGCATCCCAGATGAGTGACGCCAGGCTGGAAAAAACAACCATCACCATCGCCCCCTCAAAAACACAGGAGAAATTCAGTACCACCGGCGAGGTGATCAAGTTTGACGGTTTTCTCAAGGTCTACCTGGAGTCGACTGATGATGAAGAAGAGGAAGCCGCTGCGGGATTACTGCCACCTGTAAAAGAGGGGCAGCAACTCCCGCTTGAGGAAATGACAGCCATGGAGCGTTTTACAAAACATCCGCCCCGCTACACCGAGGCCAGCCTCGTAAAAAAACTGGAAGAGCTGGGAATCGGACGGCCCTCCACCTATGCCCCAACCATCAGCACAGTCCAGAAAAGAGCCTACGTGGTAAAAGAAAGCCGGGAAGGAGCCAAACGGGCCTACGAGGTCATCACACTGAAAGAAAACTCCATCACTGACCAAAAGAAACAGGAAATCACCGGGGCCGAAAAAAACAAGTTGTTTCCCACAGATATCGGCATTGTGGTGAATAACTTCCTGATGGAGTATTTTACAGACATTTTGGACTACCATTTCACCGCACGGGTGGAAAGAGAGTTTGACGAAGTGGCTGCCGGACAAAAAGAGTGGAACAGCGTGATCAATGAATTTTACTGGCCTTTCCACAAGCAGGTGGAAAACACCCTGGAAAAGTCGGAAAAACACAGCGGGCAGCGCCTCCTGGGCAAGGATCCCAAAAGCGGCCGCAACATATATGCACGGATCGGGCGTTTCGGGTCCATGGTACAGATCGGAGATGCCGAAGAGGAGGAAAAACCCCGTTTTGCCAGCCTGCAAAACGATCAGACCCTGGAAACCATCACCCTGGAAGAGGCCCTGGAGTTGTTCAAACTGCCACGCACGGCGGGGGAATACGAAGGGAAAGAGATGGTGGCAGCTGTCGGCCGGTTCGGGCCATATATCAGACATGACGGCAAATTTTACTCCATCCCGAAAGAAGAAGACCCCCTGACCATCTCAGCTGAAAAAGCCATTGAGGTCATCGAAGAAAAGCGGGAGAGTGACCGGAAAAAGATCATTAAAGAATTTGATGAAGAACCTGAAATCCGCATACTGAGAGGACGCTGGGGACCTTATATCTCTTTCAACAAGAAAAATTTCAAAATCCCCAAAGACAAGGATCCGGAAAAAATCAGCCTGGAGGAGGCAAGAAAAATCATAGATAGCGGAACCTCTGACAAAAAACCACGTAAAACCAAAAAAACAACCCCTAAGAAAACCCAAAAGGGGAAATAACTTTTTTGGAATTACATGGAAATTGCTGATTTTTTTGAACCTGTAAGCAAGAGCGAACTGCTGAAAGACAGCCCGCCACACCCCCTGCTTCTGGGTCGTTCCATCATGACCAACGACGCCCAAACAGGATTTCCTGACCTGGAACGCGCAGACATTGCCATTATCGGGGTCAGGGAAGACCGTCATGCCACCGGAAATGAGGGGTGCTCACTTGCCCCCGATTACGTCAGGAAGCATTTATATCGTTTATTCAGAGGGGGAGGCGATCAGAGAATTGCGGACCTCGGAAACATCAATGCCGGTGACCAGGTCAGTGACACCTATTTCGCCGTGAGGTCAGCGGTGGCGGAACTCCTTAAAAAAAACATCACACCGGTGATCATCGGAGGAGGTCAGGATATTACCTATGCCAATTACCAGGCCTATGAATCGCTCGGGCAGATCATCAACATCGCAGCGGTTGACTCCCGTTTCGACATTGGCCTGCATAAAGACGAACCACTGAGCAACACGAACTTCCTCAGCACCATTCTGACCCATAAGCCCAATTACCTGTTTAATTTCACCAACCTGGGCTATCAGACGTATTTTGTTGACCAGGACGCCATTGAACTGATGGAGCGGCTCTTTTTTGATGTGTACCGGCTGGGCGTGGTTAAAAACAACATGGAAGATACGGAGCCGATCGTCCGCAATGCAGATATGTTTAGTTTTGACATATCAAGTATCCGGCAATCCGATGCCCCGGCCAATGCCAATGCTTCACCCAACGGGTTTTACGGAGAAGAGGCCTGCCAGATCGTCCGCTATGCCGGATTAAGTGATAAGCTCAGCTCCATTGGCTTTTATGAGATCAACCCGGCATACGATCACGGGGAGCAAACCACCCACCTGGTGGCCCAGATGATCTGGTATTTTATCGACGGATACTACAACCGGAAAAAGGACTTTCCGGATAAGCACATCAAAGACTCGGCAGATTTTATCAAGTACGTGGTATCCATAAAGGAATTCCAGAATAAGATCAACTTTTACAAAAGCAAGAAAAGTGACCGGTGGTGGATGGAAGTTCCCTGTCCGCCCAAGCTGCAAAGCAAATATGACAGACAGTTTCTGGTTCCGTGTTCATACAGAGACTACCAGGAAGCCTGCCAGAATGAAATTCCTGAAAAATGGTGGCAGGTTTACCAGAAATTCGTATAAGCCATTGAACCAATGTACGAAGCGGTGCGAAAACATAGACCGGTTAAAAATATTTGTTGTATTTTTGTCTGTTTTTTATAAAGAATCAATAACCGGACGATTTTTTCGTTCACACAATAACCGATCGCGTAAAGGCAGCATTGATGATTAAAAAAGGCCTCATTGTATTCTTACTTTCTTTCATGCTTTGCGGAATGGCTTTTTCGCAGCAGGAGGCCCAGTTCAGCCATAATATGTTCAACAACATGGGGATCAATCCCGGAGTGGCCGGATTGCGACAGGCCATATGCGCCACAGCCATCGCCCGTCAACAGTGGGTGGGATTCCGGGATGCGGAAGGAAACCGGCTGAATCCGGAAACCTACAGCCTGAACGTGGATGCTCCCGTTCCTTTTTTACGTGGCGGGGTTGGTCTGGGCTTCATGCAGGATCAGTTGGGGCCGGAGACCAACGTGGGCGTGAAAATAGCTTACGCCTATCATCTCCGTCTTGGGATGGGACGCCTGGGTCTGGGCGCCCAGATCGGGTTCCAGGATAAAAGCATGGATTTTTCATCACTCAATCCCATTGATCCGGGCGATCCGGTACTGATCGGGAATGAAGAAAGCCATATTTTTACTGATTTTGCCATCGGCGGATTTTATATGCTGGATAATGAAGCCTGGGCAGGTCTCTCCTTTTCACAGCTCAGGCAGGCTAGGGGGGGGCTGGCAGAAAGTGATTATTCACTGTGGCGCCACGCATATGCAACCGCGGGTTACAACGTGACCTGGCCCGGGAATCCGGATTACGTAATCAGCCCTTCGGTATTGGCAAAAACAGACCTGTCTTCCTTCCAATATGACCTGAATACAATGGTTACATACAATAACCGCTTTTGGGGCGGCGTTAGTTATAGACCTCAGGATGCTGTGGTATTCATGCTGGGAGTGAATTTTGAACAGATCAGCATCGGCTATTCGTACGATGTGACCACCTCTCCCATGGGCAGGATGGGGCGAAGCTACGGAAGTCATGAAATTATGCTCCAGTATTGTTTTGACCTGGGGCTGGAAAGAATTGAAGAAATACAGCGAAATATCAGATTTTTGTAATTTTGCCGTTCAAGTCGATAGGATACACAATGTTATTGGCAAAAAATAAGAAAAAGAGAAATAGGAAATGGCCATTATAACCTGAAGCCACCATGAAAAGAATACTGACTGTTACATTAGCTGCGATTTTATTTACCGGTTGCGGCTGGATCGGAAGAGGCGACCGGGGGCACCTTGTGGGTGTACAGAACAGACCCGATGCCTTTTATGCAGATCCGCCCGGCATGGTATACATTCCGATGGGAAGTTTTACCATGGGTCCGTCTGACCAGGACATTGCCTACTCCCAGAATACCGGTTCAAGGACTGTTTCCCTGCCGGCGTTTTACATGGACGAAACAGAGATCACCAACAACCAGTACCGTCAGTTTGTTCACTGGGTAAGGGACTCTTTGGCACGGAGCCTGTTGGCTGATTTCAATGAAGACTTTGCCTTTTATGAGGATGAGTATGGGATGCCCCTGGATCCTCCAATGCTGAACTGGGACGAACGGATCCGCTGGGACGGTGAAGAAGAGCGCGACATCCTTTCCGAGCTTTACCTGCCGGAACAGGAGCGGTTTTTCCGCCGGCGTGAAATTGATACCAGGCGCCTGATATACCGCTACTATACCGTTGATCTGCAAAGGGCTGCCAGAGACCGGGAGGGTGATATTCCCCGCGGTGAACTGGTAATGGAACATGAAACCCACATATACCCGGATACCCTGGCCTGGATCAGGGACTTTTCTTACTCCTACAACGAGCCGATGACCAAGCAATACTTCTGGCACCCCACTTATGACCATTATCCTGTAGTGGGGATAAACTGGGTGCAGGCCCGTGCATTCAATGTGTGGCGCACCCAATACCTGAACAGCTATCTCGCCGGAAGAAGTCAGCCATTCGCCATGGATTTCGAGCTTCCTTCTGAGGCACAGTGGGAATATGCCGCGCGCGGAGGACTGGAACACAGCCCATATCCATGGGGCGGCCCTTACATGAGGAACTCAGAAGGCTGCTTCCTTGCCAATTTCAAGCCGCTCAGGGGTAATTACACCGACGACGGCGGATTGTATACGGTCATCGCCGGGTATTATCCTCCCAACGACTACGGACTGTACGATATGGCAGGCAACGTGTCAGAATGGACGCGCAATGCCTATGATGAATCGTTCTACAACTTTGCACATGACCTGAGCCCTGATTATCAGTATGAGGCCGCAGAGGATGATCCCCCCTCACTGAAAAGAAAAGTTGTCCGGGGTGGTTCCTGGAAAGATATCGGGTACTTCCTGCAGGTAAGCACCAGGGCATACGAATACCAGGATACGGCAAAATCCTATATCGGATTCCGCAGTGTACAGACCTATCCGGGACGCGACAGGGATGATGGTCGCGGTGCCTCCAATGTATATTAATTAAGCAAATAAGTGAAAAATCAAAATCAATAACAGATGAAATTCGCAAGAACAAAATTATGGAAAACCTTCATGTCCAGGCTCTATGGATGGGGGGCCTCACTGGTAATTCTCGGGGCACTTTTTAAGATCATGCACTGGCCCTTTGCCGACTATGCACTGGTTATCGGGATGGGCGTGGAGGCCGTGGTATTTTTCTTCTCCGCTTTTGAGCATGTTCATGAAGAACCGGACTGGAGCCTTGTATACCCGGAACTTGCAGGCATTGAATCTGACGTTTCTCCGGAAGCCAGGAGCCTGAGAGCAGGAACTCCGGCAACCCAGCAGAATATCACCCTTTCTTCCAACCTTGACAAACTTATGGAAGAAGCTGACATCGGGCCGGAACTGATCAATAACCTGGGTAAAGGGCTGCGTAACCTTAGCGACAATGCAGCCAGGCTGGCAGACCTTTCCAGTGCAACGGTTGCCACCAACAAGTATATCCAGAACATGGAAAATGCCTCCCAGTCAGTACTTGAGCTCAGTCAATCCTACAAAAACAAGTCGGAATACCTCAAGCACGACCTGAGCCTGGCTGAAGAGTACAATAATAACCTGAAGCAGGCTGTGGATTCAATGGGTGATATGAGCAGTGCCTACAAGCAAACAGCGGCCAATGCCAGGGAAAACCTGCATGCCACTGAAGGCCTGACAAAGAGCCTTTCAGCGCTGAACACCGCCTACGAACTGCAAATGCAGGCGACATCCAGTCAGTCGGAGGCATCCAAAAAATATCATGATACCATGAATACGGTGGTGGACAACATCAGCGCATCTGCGGAAAGTTCAAAAGAGTACAAAGAAGAGATGGAAAAACTCACCGCGAACATCAAGTCACTCAACAGCGTTTACGGAAACATGCTTTCCGCAATGAATTTCAATGTAAACAGATAATTAGAATTTTGTTTCTCTGAAGCAAAATTTCCAGATATAAAATAGTATTATGGCAGGTGGAAAACAAACCCCCAGGCAGAAACTGATCGGCTTGATGTATCTGATCTTCCTGGCCCTTATGGCACTGAACGTGTCGGTGGAGGTACTGGACTCCTTCCCCTTGATCAACAGGGGAATTGAGGAGACCAACAGGAATTTCGAGATGAAAGTGGATATGGTGTACGACGATTTCCAGGAGCAACAACTCCTCTTCTCGGAACAGCATGTACAACCATATTATGGCGAAGCGCAGTACCTCAGAGAGCAGGCAGACTCCCTGGTCAGTTATATTTTAACGAACCGTACCCAAATGCTGGCCGAGGTCAACGGCATCTCATTTGAAGAAGCAGATACCCTGGACCTGATCGACTCGCGCAGAAAAGACAACTACAGTATATCTTCGCGATACTGGCTGGTAGAAAACAGCATCGATCCCGGTGCCCGCGACGGCGGACCCGGCACACGTGCATATATTCTCAGAGAAAAAATCAGCAGCTTTACCAATTCCATTGACAGCATCCTGGACCAGCATGGGCAGTCCATCCAACTCGGACTGGATGTGGAAGGGCCTTTTTACGTTCAGGACCGCAGGGTCAACTGGCAACAATTGAACTTTGACCGTGTCATTTCGGTGGCCGTTGCCACCAACCTCCAGCGACTGGTCACAGAAGTGCGCAACGCCCAGTTTGATGCAGTAAACATGCTGTATGACCTGATCCATGCCGGTGATTTCCGTTTTGATGAGATCGCGGCACGGGTTGTACCCCGCAGCCAGATCGTGATGGAAGGCGATTTTTACGAAGCTGACGTATTCGTAGCGGCTTATGATACCCGCCAGGATCCGGAAGTGGTCGTGGACGGCATCGGATCAGTGCCCGTGTCGGACGGGGTCGGCAGGTTGCGTGTCCCCGCCAGAAGCCCGGGCACACACCGTCACAGTGGTGTTATACGGATGACTTCCCCGGCAGGCGTGGTGGAAGAGCACCGTTTCGAGACCGAATACACCGTGGAGCGACCCACCGCAACGGTATCGGCAGACAGGATGAACGTATTTTATATCGGGCTTGACAACCCGGTTTCCATTTCTGTGCCGGGCGTCCCCACCGAAAATATACGCCCCAGTGTTTCGGCAGGAGCCGAGCTGGTGCGCCTGAACGACGGAAGTCACGTTGTACGCGTGGAGCCCGGGACCACAGAGGTAACCGTTTCCGTGAACGCCCTCGTGGGCGGTGAAACAAGGACCATGGGTGTGAGCGAATTCCGGGCCCGTACCGTACCCGACCCTGTGGCCTATATTGCAGGAAGGCGGGAGGGCCGGATTGACCGCCAGTTGCTGACGGCAGCCGGAAGGATCACCGCGGCCATGGACCGCTTTGAGTTCGACATGAGTTTTGACGTGGGGAGTTTTGAGATGACCACAGTGGTCGGCGGAGAATTCCGCAGGTATCGCCAGGAAAACGGGGCTACGCTGACCGATGAAATGATCCGTGTGGTCAACAATGCCCGCAGCGGGCAGGAAGTCACTTTCCGGGGTATTACGACGAGACCCGGCCCCGATGGCACCACCAGAAACCTGGGAGCCATTGCATTTACAATCAATTAAAGACAACAAATTATCGGAGGCATACCAATGGCAAAATATTTAGTGATCTTAGCTGCAATAGGTCTTCTGTTCTCCCTGCCCGGTAACGCGCAGGAGGCGGAGCGTGAAAGACCGATGGACGGTGTTTTTGAACGTCGCGCCGTGGAAGAACGCAAGCCGGTTGACCTTCCTTACGTACGGGAAGCGGATGTGCTTTGGTCCAAAAGGATATGGCAGAACATCGACGTCCGTCAAACGATGAATCAACCAATGTATTTTCCGGAAGATCCTTCCGGCGGGTTCAGAAGCCTGATGCAACTTCTGCAGGATTCCATCATGTCGGGTGCCATCAGGGCCTATGCAGTGGATGACGAAAGTTTTGAAGGCGACCCGCTTGACCCGGAAGAATTATTCAGGGGCCTGGGCCGCACAGAAACCTTTATTCCCGAAGGAGAAACCAGGCCACAAACGGTGGTCATTGACTTTAACCCCAGCGAAGTGTTCATTTTCCGTATCAAAGAAGAATGGTTCGTGGATTCCCGCCGGGGCGTCATGGATGTGCGCATCATCGGGCTGGCTCCTGCCAGGCTGGTAAGAGACGAGGATACCGGTGAATTTCTGGACGTGTTTGAAACCCTGTTCTGGATACCCTTCTCCGACGCACGCGAGTCGCTTGCCAATGCCCCTGTATACAACAGGCGCAATGACGGTCAGCAAATCTCCTATGATGATTTCTTTATCCGCAGGTTCTTCAATTCGACCGTTTACCGTGAACAAAGGCCTGACGGACGGGTAATCAGTGAATATTTTGAGGACCGCCTTGACCAGCTTCTGGAAGCAGACCGGATCAGGGAAGAGATCAGAAACTTTGAAATGGACCTGTGGCATTATTAAAAAGGTAAACATCGCCTTTCAGGCATTCCAACATAAAAAAAGGGACCCGGTACAGGTCCCTTTTTTTATGTTATGCCAGACCGGACTATATCATCGTTCCCGGGTCAACCCAACGATCAAAATCCTCTTCAGAAACAAGCTTCATCTTCACCGCAGCTTCCTTAAGGGTAGTTCCTTCTTCGTGGGCCTTTTTGGCAATGGCGGCGGCTTTGTCGTACCCGATATGGGGACTCAGTGAAGTCACCAGCATGAGGGAGTTACGCAGATGGTCCCCGATCCTTTCGTAATTCGGTGTGATGCCCTTGACACACTTATCAGCAAACCCAACCGTGGCATCCGCCATCAAACGGGCCGACTGGAGAAGGTTATAGATCATTACAGGTTTGAAGACATTCAACTGAAAATGCCCGTTCATCCCCCCGACCGTAATGGTCGTATCATTGCCCATCACCTGGGCGGCAACCATTGTCAGGGCCTCTGCCTGGGTGGGGTTCACCTTCCCGGGCATAATTGAACTGCCCGGTTCATTGGCGGGCAGAATAATCTCTCCGATTCCGCATCGCGGCCCCGACGCCAGCATCCGAATATCATTGCCAATTTTCATCAGACTAACCGCCAGGGACTTCAATGCACCGCTTGCTTTAACCACCCCGTCGTGGGCAGCCAATGCCTCAAATTTATTGGGAGCGGTAACAAAGGGCTTCCCGGTGATTTCGGCAATTCTTGCGGCCACAGCCCGGTCAAAACCTTCAGGGGCATTCAGCCCGGTGCCGACAGCCGTTCCTCCGAGGGCAAGCTCTCTGAGATGTTCCAGGGATTGCTCAAGAGCCACCATTCCGTGCTCAAGTTGAGCAGAAAATCCTGAAAATTCCTGTCCAAGGGTCAGCGGGGTAGCATCCATCAGGTGGGTACGCCCGATCTTGACCACATCTTTAAAACGGGTGGTTTTTTCCTCCAGAGACCGGTGCAGCTGCCTTATACCCGGCAATGTCCTTTCCGCGATCATGGTATAGGCCGCCATATGCATGGCCGTGGGAAATGTATCATTGGATGACTGTGACTTATTCACATGGTCGTTGGGATGAACCATCTTTTGCTCGTCATCAAGTTGTCCGCCGAGTATCTCATGTGCCCTGTTGGCAATTACCTCATTGAAGTTCATATTTGTTTGTGTGCCGCTGCCTGTCTGCCATACCACCAGCGGGAAATGATCATCAAGCTGCCCTGCCCTTATCTCGTCACAGGCCTGTACAATCGCCTGCATTAGTTCCAGCTGCAGCACACCCATGTCATGGTTGATCATGGCAGCCGCCTTTTTCAAAACGGCAAAGGCATCAATGATCTCACGGGGCATCTTCTCATCCCCGATCCGGAAATTCTCAATCGCTCTCTGTGTTTGCGGCCCCCAGTATTTGTCGGCGGGAACCTCTACCGGTCCCAAAGTGTCATAGGCAGTTCTGAACATACAATTGGATTTGGTAAACAATAAGAACTCTTTTTTTCTGTAATGTTCAACATGAAAGCCGGGGCACATGTTCACTTAAGTCGAAGCACATGTCCACTGGCGCCGGGGCACATGTTCACTTATACGGGGCAACATGTTCACCTGCGCAGGGGCAGCCTGTTCATTTACAGGGAACTATAAAAATCATTCCCCTTGTCATCCACCAGGATGAAGGCCGGAAAGTTTTCCACCCGGATGCAGTAAATGGCTTCCATCCCCAGTTCAGGATATTCCAGCAGCTCCACTTCCTTAATATTCTCCTGAGCCAGGACAGCCGCCGGCCCCCCGATGCTTCCAAGGTAAAAACCCCCGTGCTTTTTGCAGGCATCGGTCACCACCTGGCTGCGGTTGCCTTTGGCGATCATTACCATGCTTCCCCCGTGTTGCTGGAACAAATCCACGTATGAATCCATCCGGCCGGCAGTGGTGGGGCCAAAAGAACCCGAGGGCATCCCCTCAGGTGTCTTGGCCGGGCCGGCATAATAAATGGGATGGTCCTTAATATACCCGGGCAGGTCCTCCCCTGCATCCAGACGCTCTTTGAGTTTGGCATGGGCGATATCACGGCCCACAATAATGGTTCCCCTGAGTGAGAGCCGTGTCCCCACCGGGTGGGCAGACAAGGTTTTCAGGATGTTTTCCATGGGCTGATCCAGCTCCACGCTTACAGCTCCCGCTTCATCATCCGTTTCACGATACTGCTCAGGGATGAAACGACCGGGGTTGTCTTCCAGTTTTTCAATCCATAATCCCCCCTTATTGATTTTGGCCTTGATATTTCTGTCGGCGGCACAGGAAACACCCATCCCGACCGGGCAGGAAGCGCCGTGCCTTGGCAAACGGATAATCCGCACATCCAGGGCAAAATATTTCCCGCCGAACTGGGCGCCGATGCCAAGTCTAAAAGCTTCTTCCAGCACCTGCTGCTCCAGCTTCCTGTCCCTGAAAGCCTGTCCTCCTTCGTTGCCTTCATCCGGGAGCCCGTCCAGCTCTTTGGCCGTGGCCAGTTTTACGGTTTTCAGGGTCATCTCAGCAGACGTCCCCCCGATCACGAAAGCCACATGATAGGGCGGGCATGCAGCTGTGCCGAGCGACTTGAGTTTATCCACCAAAAAAGCAAGCAGCCGTTCAGGATTCAGCAGTGCCTTGGTCTGTTGGTACAAGGCGGTCTTATTGGCCGACCCCCCTCCTTTGGCCATAAACAGAAAGCGGTACTCATCCCCGTCTGTTGCAGCAATATCGATCTGGGCAGGCAGGTTGGTCCCTGAATTCTTTTCCCTGTACATATCAAGCGGAATGGTCTGGGAGTAGCGCAGGTTTTCCTCAGTATAAACCTGGTAAACGCCTTTAGACAGAGCTCCGGCATCTCCCCCCCCGGTCCATACCTGTTGCCCCTTCTTGCCGATGATGGTTGCCGTTCCCGTATCCTGGCAGAAAGGCAACGCCCCCCTGGCCGAGATCTCAGCATTCCGCAGCATGGTCAGCGCCACATATTTGTCGTTCTCACTGGCATCCGGGTCATCAAGAATGGCAGCCATTTGTTTGACATGCGGGGTCCGAAGCATAAAAGCCGTATCCCGGAATGCAGCCTGTGCAAGCCTGGTCAGCCCTTCCGGTTCGATCTTTAATACCTGCATTCCCTCAAATTGGGATACAGACACGTGATCCGGGGTCAGTAAATAGTATTCGGTATTGTCCGCTTTAAGCGGGAAAGGATTTTGGTAGTGAAAGCTGGGTGTTGACATGGCTGGATGGATTGGTGTGACAAATCATGTTGACATCCATAAATTTACAATATTTCGACAAACATCCAAAACAAACCGCCCTGAACTTATACGGGCCGGCCGCAGGCACCACTGCAATCCCCCCCATTTATCCGATTTATCGTATCTTTGCACATTATGGAAACAAACCGACAACACCGAATCTCCCGCCTGATCCAGAAAGACATTGGCGAAATTTTGCAGCAGGGCGAACAGGAATGGTTCCCGGGTGCCATGATCACGGTAACCAAAGTATATATCACCAGCGACCTGTCTCTCTCCAAAATTTATCTCAGCATTTTCGGGAAAGATGCGGATAAGGTGCTGCAACAGGTGAAGGCAAGGAATAAAGAAATTCGCAAGCATCTTGGGATGCGGGTCAGGAACCAGCTCAGGAAGGTCCCGGAGTTGCGCTTTTTCATTGACGACAGCCTTGATTATATCGAGAACATTGAGAAGTTGCTGAAAGAATAGCCACATGCAGTACGAACCTGTCAAACAGACCCTGGGCAAACTGTTCAGCCGCAAACCCTGGACACGCAAGCTTTTTTACCGCCTTCTTGACATCCTGCTGCTGCGCACCTGGCATATTCACAGAAGCCTGAAAGCCTTCGCCCGGTCAGGGAAGGGAGGCAAGTCGCTGCAAGTACTGGATGCAGGCAGCGGGTTCGGACAGTATAGTTACTATATGGCCAGGAAATTCCCGAACTGGCAAATCACGGGGATTGACATCAAACAGGAAGAAACGGCGGCCTGCACCCGGTTTTTCCGGCAGACAAACATGACCAATGCCCGGTTTCAGCAACAAGACCTGACAGCTTATGAGAAGCCCGATACTTATGACCTGATCTTGTCGGTGGATGTCATGGAACATATTGAGGACGACAACAAGGTTTTTGCCAATTTTTACCGTTCCCTCAGGCCGGGGGGGATGTTATTGATCAGCACCCCGTCAGATCAGGGGGGAAGTGATGTACACCACCATGACGACACCTCTTTCATTGAAGAGCATGTGCGCGACGGCTATGCTGCAGCGGAAATTAAAGAGAAGCTGACCCGCGCCGGTTTCCGGCCGGTGGAAACAGCCTACACATATGGCAGGCCCGGAAGCATTTCCTGGCGAATGTCCATGAAATATCCCATCCTGATGCTGGGAAGATCAAAGGCATTTCTGTTAATCCTGCCTTTTTACTACCTGCTTACCATGCCCTTTATCCTTGCACTGAACATGGCTGATGTACGACAGAAACACCGGTCAGGAACAGGGTTGCAGGTAAAAGCCCGGAAACCAACAAATCCATCATAATTTTGCGATTTCCTCTATACATAGCGTGGCGATACCTGTTTGCCAAAAAAACCCACAATGCCATCAATATCATTACGATGGTCTCCGTGGTGGGGGTAGCTGTCGGGACGATGGCCCTTGTGGTGGTATTGTCTGTATTCAACGGATTTGAAAAGCTCATCATGTCACTCTACAATGCCTTTCATGCCGACATGGAAATAACCCTGGCAGAAGGAAAGACTTTTCGCCTGGAAGAGCTTCCCCTGGAGGAACTGAAAAACATTGAAGGAGTGGCGAGCTACAGTGAGGTGCTGGAAGAATCGGGCATGCTTTCCTATCGTGACAAACAACACCTGGTTACCCTGCGCGGTGTGGATGACACCTACCGGGAACTCACAGGCCTGGATACCCTTGTGGTAAGAGGAGAATACCTGCTCCGCGAAGGAGACCAGGATCATATCCTGCTCGGCCAGGGAGTGTATTACATCCTCGATGTGAACATCAGGGACTTCAGACACCCGCTTAATATTTACATCCCCCGCAGGGGAAGGACCACAGGCATGCTGCCTGCACAGGCCTTCAGGTCCTCTTCCAATTTTGCCTCGGGGGTATTTGCTGTACAGGCAGAATTTGACATGGAGTATGTGGTGGTACCACTCCGCCTGATGCGTCGTTTGCTTGATTACGACAACCAGGAGGTAAGTTCACTGTTGGCAGGCCTGGAACCCGGCGCCAATCACAGAAGGGTTGAGCAGGAAATGCAGGAACTGGCCGGGCCCGATTTTGTTGTAAGAGACAGGCTTCAGCAGCAGGATTTTCTGCATAAGATCATGCGCTCAGAAAAATGGGCCATTTTCTTCATCCTGACCTTTATCCTCATCATTGCGGCTTTCAATATCGTCGGGTCCCTCACCATGCTTGTCATTGAAAAACGCCGTGACATTTCCGTGCTTCGAAGCATGGGCGCTTCCAAAAAGCTGATTCACCGAATTTTCCTGACGGAAGGAATACTGATCAGTTTGGGAGGTGCCCTGGGCGGGATTTTGCTGGGCGGTCTGATATCGTGGCTGCAAATGCGCTTTGGCCTGGTTTCGTTGCAGGGAGAAGGGGTGTTCATTGTTGATGCCTACCCGGTAGCCGTACAGTGGACCGACCTGCTGATGGTCGCTGTGACCGTTTTCTGCATTGGGCTGCTGGCTTCACTGATCCCCGTGAGGAATATGTGGAAATCCACAGAAAAAGCCCCTTCGTAAAGGGAAGCCTTAACGGATTGAAGCCCCGAGCTTTTGCTCGAACGCCTTCGTCAGTTTGTTCATCACTTTGTCCACATCCTTGTCGCGCAGGGTTCTTTCCTTATCCAGCAAGGAGAAACTGACAGCATAAGACTTTTTGTTCCTGCCCAGTTTTTCATCCTGGTATACATCAAACAGGTTCACATCACGAAGCAGTTTTTTCCCGGTATCGAAGGCAATGGTTTCAATCTCTGCGAAGCTTACCTCACGGTCGATCAACAGCGCCAGGTCACGGCGTACCTCAGGATAGCGGGGCACTTCCTCATAGAGCAGTTTTTGTGCTGCAAACCGCGGAAGTAAGGTCTCCCACTCAATCACCCCGTAAAACACCTCATCTTTCAGGTCAAATGCCTGCACGGTCTTTTTGTCAAGCATTCCAAGGGTGACAATCCGGTCATTCCCTGCAAACACATCCATGGAATAGGCAAAAGGGGCCGGGCCTTCCTGTTGCTTTACCTGCAGGCCATCTTTGTTCACTCCCAATCTTTGCAATACGGCATAAATCGCATTCTTCAGGTCAAAAAAGTCTGCAGCCGGGAAAGGCTCATGCCAGTTTTCCGGCTGACGCCGGCCGCTCATGAAGAGTCCGAGCACCAACCGCTCACTGTAGGAATCAAGGGGCTTGACCGGATTGCCACCGGCGTCCCTGGAATAAACATTACCGAATTCATAGAGTTTCAAATCCTCCACCCTGCGGTTCTGATTGTAGCGGATCACCTCCAGGCCGCCAAAAAGCAACGATTGCCGCATCACATTCAGATCCTGGCTGAGCGGGTTAACGAGTGAAACAGATTGTCCGGCCTCGAAGCCATCGTGCTCATAATAGGCCGCACGTGTCAGGGAGTTGTTCATGATCTCATTGAACCCCCTGGACGAAAGCAGGTCGGCCACCACATTCTGCAACTGCTCATTATCCGGTTTGGGTGATATCACAATGGAGGAGCGCATTTTCGACGGTACTTCCACGTTGTTGTACCCGTAAATGCGCAACACTTCCTCGATCACATCAGCCGGACGTGTCACATCCACCCTGTATAAGGGCACAGACAAGTGAAAGCCAGCGTTGCCTTCAGAAATGATCTCAAAATCCAGGTCTTCAAGAATCCCCCTGACCTCTTCCGGTGTAAGCGTTTTCCCGATCAGGGTGCTCAGGTGATGAAAATTCAGTTCGACCTGCGGCCGCTCCGGCTTGCCCGGAAACACATCGTTCACCGGAGAACTGATTGTTCCTCCGGCTACTTCACGGATCAGCAGAGCTGCACGCTTCAGGGCAAAAACCGTCATTTCCGGATCCGACCCCCGCTCAAAGCGGAAAGAAGCCTCCGTTTTCAGCCCATGATGCCTGGATGACTTACGGATGGTAACAGGGTTAAAACAGGCACTTTCAAGGAACACATCGGTGGTTGTTTCGGTGACCCCTGAATTTACTCCGCCAAGTATTCCCCCCATGCACATGGGATCCTTTTCATTGCAGATCATCAGGTCGTCGCCGGTCAACTCCAGCTTCTCCCCGTCCAGGGTTTCAAAAGCCGTCCCTTTGGAAGGTTTTCTGACAATCACTTTTTTCCCGGGGATGGTTGCCATGTCAAAGGCATGCAGGGGCTGCCCCACCTCGTGCAACACAAAGTTGGTCACATCCACCACGTTGTTTACCGGCTTCAGGCCGATGGACAACAGTCTTTGTTTGAGCCAGTCAGGTGAATCCTGTACCTGCACTCCTGATAAAGTCAGACTGCTGTAGCGCGGACAGGCTTCCGGGTCTTCAATGCTGACATCAACCTGCAATTGATCATTATCAGGACTGAATCCGGACACGTCAGGCCACAACACTTTATGCGCACGGTTGCTCTGCTGATGATTCAGCACGGCCACCACATCACGGGCCACCCCGATATGGGAGGCAGCATCGATACGGTTGGGCGTCAGGCCGATCTCAAACAGCCAGTCCTCTTCCAGTGAAAAATACTCTGCCGCCGGCATCCCCACCGGGGCATCTTCCGGAAGTACCATAATCCCCTCATGGGAATCGCCCAGGCCCAGTTCATCCTCTGCACAAATCATCCCCTCTGATCGTTCTCCCCTGATTTTCGCCTTTTTTATCTCAAAAGGGCCCTTGTCAGAATAAAGGGTGGTGCCGACCGTGGCAACCAATACCTTCTGTCCTTCACGCACATTCGGAGCGCCGCAGACAATGGACAGGGGATCGTTCACACCGGCATCCACACTGGTCAGAACCAGGCGATCCGCATTGGGGTGTTGCACTGCGGAAAGCACCTTCCCGACCACGACTCCTTTCAGCCCGCCGGGAACTGCTTCCCGTTTTTCCAATCCTTCCACTTCAAGTCCGCAATCGGTCAGCAATACCGACAGTTCTTCCGGGCTTTTCCCGGTATTCACATAACTTTTCAGCCAATTGTATGAAATGTGCATCCCTAAAATGTATTTGTGCAATAAAGAAAACGGTCAAAACCCTGTTTTGACCCTTTAACAAAAAGCATGAAGAGGGAAGGGCTGCATACCCTTCCCTGGTGCCTGTATTTATCTGAGCTCCAATGCTGTTTCTCCCAGACGATGCTCGTCGGTGAACAGGGAAATGGAGTATACCCCGGGTTCAAATTCTTCCGTTCTCTCCCAGGTCATGCATGTATTCAGCTCCTGGTTCTGGTAATTTACCACTTGTGACGCCGAATACTGTAATGTATCTTCCATGTGCAGGAAGGCGTGCTCCATGGTATCACTCAGCCGCAAGATATTGCCTTCCGGATCCGCAATACGCATATACACATTCATTTCGCCTGACGGTACGATGGGGTTTTCACCGATCAGAAAACACACCCTGATCTGCTCCACCCTGCTGGCCCGGTCGGTCTCTGCCTCACGTCCGCGTCCGCGAATGCGGAAAGGGTAGGGTTCAATCTGGTAAGCCCGCAGTGCGGAAGCCATTTCCACCTGCGACTCCAGCTGCTGTTTGTCTTCTGTCAACTCGGTGGTTCTTCTGGTGACCTGTTCGATCTCATCCCGCATTTGCACGTTTTCTGCTTTCAACACCCGGTTTTCGGTATGCAGACTGTCTATTTCATGCACATAGTTCTGGGTAATTTCCCGCAAAAGATTCAGCTGACGGCGAATCCTGTAATAATCTTCCTGACGGCGGATCAGATCCTGGATCTCTTCTGCATTGGCCTGAATGACGCTGTCCTTATCTGCCAGCACACTGTCATACTCCATCTTGAAGTGGTAGTAATCCTCCAGCACAGAATCCAGTTCATGCTGCAGTCCGCGATTGAGCTCCTCAGCAATCTCCCTTTCCGTCCTGACTTCCTTTAAAGACTGACGACTGGTGACCCAAAGGATCCCAAGCAGCAGCACCAGCAACCCCAAAACAAGAATGGTGATGCGGTATATTTTCTCATTGTTTTTGTTTGCCTCCGGCTTTACATTCCCTTTTGTTTCCATAATGAATTGAGTACCTGAATTGATTGGTTATTGAATTGATTTGATTATCTGTTTTTCAGGTAAAAAAGCATCTTAACCTAAAAGAATGACCTTTTACCAATAGTGTGTGTTTTTTTATCCCGGTTTTTGTTATCTTGACATCTCCAAACATCCTCACAGTCAAAGGAGAAGACCTCCGAAATAATGCTGTGCAAATTTATACAATTTTAAGGGATTATCTCAGTAATATTTATGTTCCCCCATACTTACATAAAAAATTTTATCTCCCTGATCTACCCCGACTTATGTTGTGTCTGCAAAAAGCAACTTTTCGGGGGCGAACTGCATGTTTGCAGCCATTGCCTTGCGGCACTTCCCCGCACCGGGTTTCACAAACACCCGGAGAACCAGCTCTCTGAAATATTCCGGGGAAGGGTACGCATTGAAGGATGCACCGCCTTGTTTCATTTCCAGAAGGGAGGGATGGTGCAGCGCCTCATTCATCAGTTCAAATACCAGAATGACCTTGCCCTTGGATTCTGGCTGGGACAGAAGCTGGGCAGTGCCCTTAATCGCTCTCCCTGTTTTGCAGGCCTTGATTGCATCATTCCGGTTCCTTTGCATCCTGACAAGGAAAAGCAAAGGGGGTTCAACCAAAGCCGGGTGATCGGAAACGGGGTCGGTGAGATGCTGGGCATTCCCTGCAGGGATGATATGCTGGTACGAAAAAAGGCAACGTCCACCCAGACAAAAAAATCCAGATTCCATCGCTGGGAAAACGTATCGGCGGTGTTTGAATGCCCCGATAAACAATCCCTGGAAAACAAGAAGGTGCTGCTGATCGATGATGTAGTAACCACAGGGGCCACGCTGGAGGCTTGTGCACTGACACTCATGGAAAACAGGGGGGTCAGGGTATGGGTCGCCACTCTTGGCATAACGACCTGAGGCGGTAAATCGCATGGGTCGCCAC
>SL_3KL_010_SEDDRAFT_10000066_pt1 | contig 61102 bp, 46 predicted proteins | sample SodLakKL_010_SED_2_FD_10381 | JGI IMG/M metagenome (IMG submission 10381)
CGATCACCTGCTGGCCACGCTCGGAAACCAGCCACTGGGCAAACGTGTCGGCCAGGTCAAACCTGACGTGGGGATGCTTTTCAGGATTGACCGGAATGACGCTGTAGGGATTTCTGAGCATGTCGTCCCCTTCGTACACGACCTCCAGGTCAAAGGTCTGCCCGCGCCCGAACTTGTACTGCAGATAAGTGCCGCGATCGGCGAGAACGTAGCCTTCCTTTTCCTCGGCAAAAATCAAGGCCTCACCCATGCCCTGCCCGATGGAAAAGTACCAGCCGCCGCCATCCTCGGGCGATTTCGCACCGGTCAGGGCCAGCCCTGTCGCTTCCCAAAGTTCTTTCTCCCGGGAGTGCGTCCCGCTGTCGTCGCCCCGGGACACGAAGGGCGCCCTGGCCTCAGCAATGCGGCGCATGGCCTCGGCGGAGTTCAGCGCATCCCGGATCCCGGCTGGGTCGCTGTCAGGACCAACGATGATAAAGTCGTTGTACATCACATAGTAGCGTTTCGTGCCGTACCCATCGGCCACGAACTGCTCCTCCCTGGCCACGTCGTGTACAAACACCACATCGGCATTCCCATCCATGCCGTCCCGCAGTGCCGCCCCAGTCCCCTTGGCCATCACCCTCACAGTGATCCCGGTGTCCTTGAAAAATTCCGGCAGCAGATGATCCAGCAAACCGGAAGCCTCGGTGCTGGTGGTGGTGCTCATGAGGATCACCTTGTCCTGAGATAAAGCCGGAAGTGCTGTCAGAACCAGAACGGCAGAGAACACGATGGAAATAATCTTTTGCATACAAGCCTCCCTTTGACGTTAAGGTTTAGCCCTACCAAAGGACACAATGACAACAAAAAGCGATGCCACTTCCAAAGCTTTCCGGAACTCCAGTGGGTCATTGATTGGCGCACCAACAAGCGAAGCGGTTAAGAATGAAGAAGAATCAGAAGATAAGAATCGCTCACTGCTCGCTCTCTGGGTCCTTGGGGAAAATCGTCCGACCGGCCTGGGAAATGTCGTAGCCGCTCAGGAACTCGGCCTGACACCGGAAAGACTTCTCGTGGAGCAGTCCCAAAAACTGCTGAACACTCTTGTGGAAAAAACACTCCCGGGAAATGAGCAAATCGAAACGTTCCCGGCCCAGCGGCAAAAAGCCCAACTCCAGGATCCCGGCCACGGCCCGGATGCCTGGACCGACATCGGCCCGCCCGGCAAGGATCTCCAGGCCAACGTCCAGATGACGATGGACCTCATTGCCATAGCCAACCATGTTCTCAGCAGCCACGTTCGCCCTTTCCAGGTGCTGATCGAAGAGCAGACGGGTACCCGTGTTCAGGGGACGATTGACCACCCGGATCTCCTTGCGTACCAGATCGGCCACGGAGCGGATGCCAAGGGGATTCTCCCTGGCCAGGATCAGACCCTGCTCCCGGAAACAGAAATTGATCACCGCTGGAGGCTCAGACAATTCTTCCTCGGCAAATTTGAAATTATAGTCCCCGTCTTTGGCTTGAATCAAATGGCTGGAGGCCATGTGGCACAGGTTTTTGCGCAAGGCCTTCAACCCCCCAAAGCTGCCCACATTGCCGTAGACCCCCAAATACTGGGGATAGGTCTTGTTAAACAGATTCAAGGTCCGATCCAGCAGCAGATCATCGCTTCCGGCCACGACCAGAAGGCCGTCATACGGCGGCAGAGTTGAGGCTCGGGAAGGAAGATTCTGAGTGGTGTTCTCAATCCACTGCTCCAAAAGATGTTTTGGAAAAAGCCATTTCCCGGTGACCTTGGTGGCGGGCAGGCCCTTTTCGGCGATGAGGCCATAAACCATCTTCTCGTTCACATCGAGCAGTTGGGCCACTTCCTTGGTGGACAACAGGTTTTTCAGAACTTCCTCCTTCGAGACATTGATGCACAAGATATCCAGGAGATACTTTTTATATCATTATGAGTCAATATTTTTTTTAAAACTAATTATATAAACTAATTATTACCGAAACAAACCAAAACTTACAGATTTCTTCAGCATATCTTTTCCTTACACGTGGCATTTGCTGCTTTCTCAACCCGCTGCGTTTCACTGGCTTTATGCATAGAAACGCCGATCCAAGTCCCTTCCAATTTTTTTCTATTCACGTTTTCAGCCATTGCAGAGTGCCACGGGCCGCAATCATGATCTTAGATTCGCCCCGGAAGCAAACTGGACCCATGCTCAGGGAATTGCCCCATCAACAGTCTTTCAGAATGTTGTCGAAAATTTTCTTTAATGCCTTCCTTCCAGTTTCTTTCGATGCTGCAAAGTTTTTGCGCAGTAACGGGAGACTGAAAATTATGGCACGAAAGAACAAATGGGGAATGAGGACGATCAGTACGAATCCTTCGGCGTCTTTTTGAGGTTCTCGAGCAGGTTCAGGGTGTACTAACGGACAATGGGACTGTGCCGCTCAAACTTGGCGACACTTACGACAGGGGCAATCGGGGATACAGAACCCTGTACAAGAACAACCCTGTTCGCGTCATGACCGATCGAGCCAAAACGTCCCTTGGGCTCAAACCCAAGGATCTGATGAGCAAGTCATGAAGAGCGGCTCTTGCCAAGCAAAAAGCAGGGCGGTATGAGGGCAAAGACAATTTCAGTGAAAGCCCGAACTGCATGTCCGAGAGCATCAAGGCTCGTACCAACCGGGCCTATGAATACGTTCTTACCTTTTCCAAGTCTCTAGAATATTATTACGATCATCAAAGCCTTCGCGGGGGAATGGCTGCAACGGACGCACAGGCCTGGTCCATTTCGATGCAAGCCTTTCAGGGGCCCTCGTTCCGCCTTTATGCCCAGGCAGTTCACTCCTGGGGCCGGCGGGAAAAGCAGCCGTATTGGGCGGGCAAAATGCAGTAAAGCCCGAATCTTGGGCATAACTGGGCGTCGTTGCCACCGGGGTGAAACAAAGCAAGGCGAGAAAAGTGGAACCCTGAGTGTGTGGATTTGTCTGGCGAGGTCTTAGTTTTCTTTTCTTTCATATCCCATATGAGCCCAAGGCCGAGGCGGATAATCTCAATACCGACGGTTCTGAAACGGTTCGATATTCCTTTCGTTCTCGTTGCTACCTTGACCAGTGGAAAGAAATTCCGAAAAATTGAGGACCATCTTCCGCTGAAAAACCACTCTCTGCCCTCATTCACCTTGGCTCATGCATTGCCTCGAACTCTGGCTGCTTGACCTGATCCTCATTCTACCATAATGCTATGGAGGGGGGGGTGTCTCGAGAGAGATTGGATAAAAGATGGGCCGAGCCATGTTTTGGTCGCCACCCGCCGAGTTTCATACTCGGACACGTCCACGGCACGGACACGTCTTTTGAGGCCCCCGCGGCCTTATGAGACGATAGTTTCCAGATGCCGCAGGAACTGATCCATCTCTTCCTCCGTGCCGATGGTGACCCGCAGGTGATTGGCCACCCTGGGCTTGTTGAAGTATCTCACCAGAATGCCCCGGTCCCTGAGCCTGTCATAAATCTCTCTGCCCTTCACCGTGGGGTGTTCCATGAGCAAGAAATTGGCTTGAGAAGGAACCACACGGAAACCCATCCGGTTCAGCTGATCCACGACTCTTTCCCTCGTCTGCATGACTTTTTGCCGTGTCTCCTGAAAGTACGGGTCATCCTGGATGGACGCTGCGGCTCCAGCCAGGGCAAGCCTGCCCAGGGGATAGGAGTTGAAGGAGTTTTTGGCCCGCTCCAACCCCTCGATGAGCTTTTCATGGCCCACGGCGAAACCGACCCGTAAACCGGCCAGAGATCGGGCCTTGGAAAAAGTCTGAATCACCAGGAGGTTTTGAAATTCCTCGACCAGGGGAATCACCGTTTCTCCACCAAAGTCTATGTAGGCTTCGTCGATGGCCACGACNGAATCCNCGTTCTTTACCAAAAGGTCGCGAATATGAAGGGGTTCCACACAATGTCCCGTCAAAGCGTTGGCATTGGCAAAGANGACCCCCCCGTTGGGTTGGGCATAGTCCCCCGTGTGCACGCTGAAGTCGCCCGCCAGGGGAATGCGTCTTGACGCGATGCCGAAAAGGTCGCAGTAGACCTCGTAGAAGCTGTAGGTGACATCAGGAAAAAGAATGGGCAGATTCTGTTTGAAAAAAGTGATGAAAGACAGGGCCAGCACTTCATCGGAACCGTTTCCCACAAAGACCTTTTCCCTGGTGACACCGTAATGATCGGCGATGGCCTGTTTCAGGTCTTCGCAATTGGGGTCGGGGTAGAGGCGAAGGCTTTCGTTGGTGGCCGCCCTTATGGCTTCAAGAGCTTTGGGAGAAGGGGGATAGGGGTTCTCATTGGTGTTGAGTTTGACATATCTCTTGTCCTTCGGCTGTTCCCCCGGCACGTAGGGTTCCAAATCCCTGATGGTCTGGCTCCAGTAAATGCTCATAAGATCTTTCAGTGTTCCTTTCCGTTTGTCTCCCCAGTTTGTTCCGCCCTTTCACCGCATCTCAAAAATCATTTGGCCGGGGCTTCTCAATTCCAAGGAATTCAGAGTTCATTTCAAAGGCGTGCGTCCAGAAAAAAGCCCCTTTCATCCCTGCGAAGGGCACTTCCCCTCCCAGTGGGACGAAGGGGGCCCGTTGAATGGGATCTGCGCCCTGAAACCAAGGCCGCACCATTGTGACGGCCTCCCTGCGCATCCACAGCCTGCCCATCCATAGAAAGATGCCTGGCAAAGATACTTGAAAAGTTGACTTTGAAAAAGAGATCTTTTCCTGAAATGTCATGCTTTTCTATTCTTGTGCAGCAGTTCGCGGAGCTTCACTCCAGAAACGGGAGGACACCGAAGGAATCCCTGCATGGCCACACACTGGCCCTTGCGCAGAAAATCCAGCTGCTCGTCCGTTTCCACCCCTTCGGCGACGGAGCTCAGGTTGAGACTCCTGGCCATGGCGATGATGGCCGAAGTGATGGCCATATCCTCCTGGCTGGAAGGAATGTCCCTCACAAAGGAACCGTCAATTTTGAGGACGTCTATGGGAAGGCTTTTGAGGTAGCTCAAGGAGGAATAACCCGTGCCGAAATCATCGATGGACAGGGATATCCCCATGGACTTCAGTCTGCGCAGCATGGAGAGGGTTTCCTCGGTATGATCCATCACCACCGATTCGGTCAGTTCCAGTTCCAGCAGCGCCGGGTCCAGACCCACTTCCTCCAGGATACCGTCCACCACCTGGGGAAGGTTGTCCGACTTGAACTGGCGCCTTGAGAGATTGACGCTCACTCGAAGGGGCTTATGCCAGATCTTCTGCCAGGAAAGGCACTCCCGACAAGCCTCGTAGAGGGCCCATTCTCCCATGGGCATGATCAATCCCGTCTCCTCAGCCACCGGTATGAACTGGGAAGGAGGGATCAAGCCCATCTCGGCACTGTGCCACCGCATGAGGGCCTCCACCCCCACGATCTCACCCGTGCTGATGTCCCACTGGGGCTGGTAGCACAGAAAGAACTCCCCCTTATCGAGAGCACGCCGCAGGGCATTCTCCAGGGAGAGCCGGTGCAGGGCTCGATCGTGCAGGGAGCGCGTGTAAAAACGGTAGTTGTTGCGCCCCTGATCCTTGGCGTGGTACATGGCCGTGTCCGCATTTCTGAGCAAGACGTCCACATCTTCGCCATCATGGGGAAATACGGTGATGCCGATGCTGGCTCCGATGAAAACTTCACTGGAATCCAGTTCAAAGGGTTTGGCCAAAGAATCCAGAATTCTTCGAGCAACTCGTCCCGCATCTTCCACATATTTGATGTCATTGAGCAAAACGGTGAACTCATCCCCACCCAGGCGAGCCACAGTGGAATCAGCCTCTCGGGCAGCACCACGGGACACGCTGTCCGCCTTTCTCACAGAAAGAGCGATTCTCTCGGCCACACGCTGCAGGAGCCTGTCGCCCATGTCATGGCCCAGGGTGTCGTTGATTCTTTTGAAGCAGTCCAAATCGATGAAAAGGAGAGCGCCCATGGTTTCGAGCCGTTTGGCTCGAGCCAGTGTCTGTGCCAGTTGTTCTTTCAGGAGCAGCCGGTTGGGAAGGCCCGTGAGGGTGTCATGGTGGGCGAGGTACAAAATTTTCTCTTCAGCAAGTTTCCGTTCGGTCACATCCTGTATGGTTCCGGTCACTCTGGCGCATTGTCCGTTGCGGGCCATGAACCCTTCCGCCTGGTTGTGGACCACCCTCTGGGCCCCATCGGGCAGCAGAATACGATGATCCACCGCGAAGCTCTTTCCTTCATCTTTCACGGCCTTCAGAAGACCCTTGAGCCAACTCCGGTCCTCAGGGTGAATGCAGTTGCAGAGTTCTCCGAGGGAGATGAAACCAGGCCCGGCGTCCAGTCCGTAGATGCGCCTTGCTTCCCGGGAACAGAACACCAGGTTTTCGTGGGGATCCCATTCCCAGTTGCCCATACGGGCGATGCGCTGAGCTTCCGTGAGCCGCATCTTGCTTTTTGCAAGCTCCCTGGTGATCCGTCCGGCACGCACCATGTAATGCAGCCGCTGTTCAAGAATCAACCATTGGATGGGTTTGGTGATGAAATCGGTGGCCCCCACCTCGTAGGCGCTTCGTACGGAATCCAGATCTCCCAGGCCCGTGACCATGATCACGGGAACATTCTCCCCTCCGGGCAGCTTTCTCAGGTGACTGCAGGTGGTGATTCCGTCCATCCTGGGCATGAGCACATCCATGAGAACAATGTCCGGAGAAAAATCCTGAAACGCGGACAAAGCTTCAAGACCATCTTGCGCCTCACAAACGGTGAAATTCGCCTGCCGCAGCTTCTCCTGCATGATGAGCCTCGTCATGGGATCATCTTCCACAATGAGGACTCGCGAAGAAGTTTCGCGGGGAAAAAGCACTGGTTCGTCAAGATGAAGCCCGCCTGAACACTCAGATCCACTGCTCAAATCTTCCGAAACATTCCGTGTTCCCTCGAAAGCTCTTTTTTCCGTCTCATTCATGACCGAATCATTACCCCTGGCTAAAAATTTTATGGAGTCTGCCTGCGCACAATTCTTTTCAAACCGATCCTGCAATAGTTTCCGCAGCATTGACAGCTCTCGGGCACCGCGGAATAAATTCCCCTTGCCCATCGTCACGCCATGGCTTCAAGCACCCCCGAAGATCAACCACGAAGAAGCCTGATGCAGCTCAGGCTTTTCGGGGCTTCCCCGCAGGGTTTTCAAAGAAGTTGGATTCGTCAAACTGTTTGCGAAAGAACTGAGGTGGGATAATGCAAGAAGTATTCTCAGGTGGAGTCTTGCTTCTCAGGGAACCCTTGAATTTCATGTTCCAGAACCGTTCGAACCTTTTCGTATTCCACTTCCATCACGGAAAGGATGGGCAAAACCTTGTCCTTGTGGACGTCACTTTCCATCCCTTCCAGTCTTCTGCACAAGGCGGCCATGGTCATGGCTCCAAGACTGGCGTTGCTTGATTTGAAAGCATGGGCCAAAAGCCTCAGGGACTGGCCATCCCTCTCCATGGCAGCATCCTTGAGCCTGGCCATTTGTTTGGGCGCGTTGTCCAGGTAGATGCGAATGAGACGGACAAAAACGTCGGGCGACCCGTTCCGTCCAAGAGACCTGATCTCCTCCAGGGCACCGGGCTCCAGTACATCCTCAATTCGAAGCCCGGGTGCCTGTCCCTCCCCTCCCCTCACACATCTTTTCCCTTCAGCCTTTTGATACGGCGTGCCGGCAGGTTTGCACGGAGCATCAGACACCCCGGGCCCCAGCCACTTGTCCAGCATCTTCCCCAGCTGTTTCCGGTTGAAAGGCTTACTCACATAATCATCCATGCCCGCATCGAGGCATTTTTGACGATCCCCCGCCATAGCATTGGCCGTCAGGGCGATGATGGGAATGCGGCCTGAAGGATGGTCTTCCCGGAGGGTGCCCTCACCCGCCTGCTGTTCCATCTGCCGAATGATCTTCGTCGCCTGGTAGCCATCCATTTCCGGCATCTGGCAGTCCATGAACACGAGATCGACGTTGGAACCATGGAGCTTTTCCACGGCCAGACGCCCATTGGTGACCGTCTCCACTTCACAGCCCATGCTTTCGAGCATGGCCCGGGCCACCTCCTGGTTCACAGAATTGTCTTCCACAAGGAGAATACGCCTTCCCCAATGGTTCGTCTCCGGGCCATTATTCAGCTTTTCAGGCTGCCTGAGTTCATTGCCCGGCAGATGGGTCGCGGAATGGGACCGTTCAAGGCTCGACAGGAGTTCGCTCCTCATGATGGGAGTGGCCAGCCGAACCATGTCCCATCCCTGAATCTTTTTCTTTTCTCCGGCGAGGGGAGCGCCCACCACAACCCAGCGCAACGGGGCAGACAAAAATTCTTCCTGTTTCTCTTCACACGCCTTTTCACACAAAGAAGACCACGCCTCTCTTCCTATCATGACCACTGAAAAAGGGTCCCCCTGAGAACTCGCACTCAAAAGCCGTTCTCCAGTCTGCACGCCCTTGGGCAGCAGTTCGCAGCGGGCTCCCCAGGCCTTCAGGTAGTGAAAAAGGACGCGTGCCGTGAGAGAACTGACTCCGGCCACAAGAATGCGCTCGTTTTTCAGAGTTTTCACCTCACAGGGAAAGGCCGGCGAACTGCCCTGTTCTTCGGCAGAATGCGCCCCCGGAAGCTCAAACCAGAATCTGCTTCCCAATCCCACCTCGCTTTCAACGCCAATACGGCCTCCCATCTTCTCCACCAGTTGCCTGCAGATGGCCAGACCGAGACCTGTGCCGCCAAACCTTCTATTGATGTCATGACTGGCCTGGGAAAAGGCGTCGAATATAAGAGCAAGATCCCTGGTGTCAATTCCTATGCCCGTATCTCTCACCTCAAAACGAATAAAGCTCTGACGGCCCTCTGCCCCTGATGCGCATTTCATGACCTCCACCGCCACGTGGCCCCTTTCCGTGAACTTGACCGCGTTGCCCACCAGATTCATGAGGACCTGTCTCAAGCGGGTGCCATCCCCCTCGATGACGGGATGGAAATCTTCATGGACAAAACATGCCAGCTCAAGCTTCTTCCTTTCACCCCTTTCGGAAAACATGCCGATCACCTCTTCCAGAACCATTCGAAGGTCAAAGCGAGCCTTTTCCAGTTGAAGCTTTCCCGCCTCGATCTTGGAAAGGTCAAGGATATCGTTGATGAGGCTCAGAAGAGCCGTCCCGGAAGTTTCAATGACCTCCACATACTTGCGCTGGGTTTTTGACAGGGGGGTATTGAGCAGCAAGCCCGCCATGCCCAGCACTCCATTCATGGGCGTTCGAATCTCATGGCTCATGTGAGCAAGAAATCTTGATTTGGCCCTGCTGGCACCGTCTGCCGCTTCTTTAGCCTGCCTCAGTTCTTCCGTGGTGCGCTGTCGCTGGGCAATTTCCTCCAGGAGCTGCTCATTTTTGCTTTTGAGCTCCACCGTCCTCGCCTCAACCACCTCCTCAAGATACACGTGGTAATGGTTGAGTTCCCGTTCCATCTTTCTTCGTTCCGTGATCTCATGCTGAAGGCGCTCGTTGGCTTCTTCCAGTTCGACGATGTACTCACTCACCCTGTCCTGCATCAAGCCGAATTTGGCACTCAGGTATCCCCACTCGTCCCGGGCTTCCGGCCGCAAGGGCCTTCCATCTTCCTCCCTGGCGCTCATCTCTTCCACGCGCCTCAACAAAGCACCTATGGGCCTTGCCATGCCCCTGGCAAAGACCAGGGCTGCCAGGCAGCTCAAAGCCAATCCCATGGCACCGAAAAAAATGAGGTTTTTCCTCGTTTTCCATAGGGCTTCCTGAACACCGTCCATGGACTTACCCACGGCCACGGCGCCCCGCTTCCCGTTTTCCAGGAATACGGGAACGGCAATGTCACAAATTTTCTTGGGGGGCTGTGCAAAGGACCGGTATTGGATGGAGCCCTCCTCGCAGAGGAGAGCCCAATGGCTCAGTTCCTGGCTCAAGAGTGCGGACGACGGCAAGGGCGACCCGTTGGTGAATGCCGCCACTTCTCCCTGGGGCAGGAGAAAAATGGCATAGGTCAGGTTGTTTTGCTCCACCACCCGATGCATGTTTTGCACAAAAAGCTCTTGGCTGCCCGCCACAAGGTGCCTCGAACCCGATGCCGCGAGCTTTTCCGCGATGAAAAGGCCCCGCTGCTGAAAATGATCCAAAATGGAATGGCGCAGCCGGTAGTCAAGATACAAAACGGCCGCAGCCACGAAAACGCACTGCACCAGAAAAATGCCCACCATCAACTGATGCTGCAAACGCCCTTTCAAGACAGGTCCGCCCCGTTCTTTTTCCATCTCAACCATCAGATCCTTGTGCCCGAAACCTTCGTGATGGGACGAAACGAACAACCTCCACTGGCGAAGCAGGTCATTTTTTATGGAGTATCCCGCTGCTCGTTTTTCGATGTTTTGGTTGCCAACTTTACCAGGAAAAAAGGATCAAGGCGACATGCATTTAACCAATGATTATTCCCTTCACGGAACATTTCTTTCCGCCCTTTTTTCACCTCTTTGCCATGGCTTCATTGCTTTGCCCCGGAGCCCATTTGGAAGGCTGAAAGGAGCCGTGCATGGCTTTGAAGGGCCCGGGCCATGAATTATTCCCCTTTATGAAAAGATATCAGTGGATCGATGGAAAAAGGTATGGAAAAATGGTGCATCCTTCGAAGGTTTTCCTTTTCGCCAGCGGTGCCCGTGGTGAACCGGATCTTCACATACGAGGTCGCGCAGCTTGGAGTGAACAGCAATGCCCATTTACGAATTCAGATGTCAGAAATGCGGAAAAAAGAACGAATTCATCACTTTCCGTGTGTCAGAACCCATCCCCCGCACTTGCAGCCACTGCGGGAGCGAAGCCATGGACCGCATTCCCTCTCGCGTGAGGGTGCGCATGTCCGAGGAAACACGCATGGAACGGCTCACGGACCCGTCCCGCCTGGGTTCTCTCGATGAAAGCGATCCCAGGAGCATGGCCCGGTGGATGAAAAAAATGGGCCACGAAATGGGTGATGATTTCGATGGCGATGTGGATTCAATGATCGAAGAGGCCATGGAAGAGGAAATGTCCCCCAGGGAATCGGAGAGCCTGGAAGCCCCCCATGACCCAGATCTTTAATGATCCAGGCTTTCGAGACAGGGGAAAAGTCCACGCCCCCCGTTTCAATCAACTGGAGGTGGACCGGGCCCAGGCGGGATGGCCTCTGGGGGAGTTTGTGGCGCGCAACTTTTGCCTTCCTGCCAGTGAGGCCTGCGACCTCGTGGACTTTGGATCGGTCCAGGTGGACGGAAAGCAGGAACGAAATCCCCTTCGCAGGCTTGAACAGGGGCAGCGAATCCACGTCCACTGGCCTCGAGGGGGGGCAATCCGCCATTACGAACTGAATCCCCTTCGAGTGGTGTACCGGGACGCCGTGCTCCTGGCCTACGACAAAGAAAGGGGAGTTCCAAGCCAGCAAACGCCTTACGACGGGTACAACAACCTCTTCGCCGCTGTGCAGCGCCACCTGGGGGCAGAGGAGGGAATGTCGGCCCCCTACGTGGCCCTGCATCACCGGCTGGACCAGGAAACCAGCGGCATCATGGTCTTCGTGCTGGACAAATCCGCCAACCGCGCGTTGGGAAAAGCCTTTGAAAATCAAAGGGTCGTGAAAGAATACCTCGCATGGATTGCGGGGAAACCGCAAGCCCTCCAGTGGACCTCCCGTGAAGACATCAGCCGCCTGAAAGGGCGTTACTGCGCCGTACCCCGGGGACAAGGGAAGTGGGCGGAAACCGATTTTCAAACGCTGCACGAGGAGGCCGAAAAAACTCTTGTCCTCGCCCGCCCCAAAACCGGGAGAACCCACCAGATCAGGCTCCACCTGGCAGTCAGCGGCTGCCCCATATGGGGCGACACTCCTTACGGAGGCCCTCCTCACCATCGGCTTCTGCTTCATGCGTGGCGGCTGACACTGCCCCACCCCCTGCTGAAAAAGAAGATCACCCTCACCGCCCCCTTGCCCCATGACTGGCCGCACGTCCCCTCCCTCAAGCTTCCCGAGTGAGTCACTTTCCTTTGGAGGAGCGAATTTCTTCTGCTGAAGGCCGCACGCAAGCTTCTGTCTGGCTTTGCACCCATGCGAGGATTTCCTCTTCGGCATCCGCATGGAACCATTGAAACTGGGAATCACCGCGAAACCACGTGAACTGACGCTTGGCATATCGCCTTGTTTCTTTCTGGATTTCCGCGACAGCCTTCTCCAGCTCCCACTCTCCCCGGAGGTGACGCACCAGCTGCCGGTATCCCAGGGACTTCATGGAGTGGAGTTCCGGTCCGTACCCGGCCTCGAGCAGAGAGCGCACTTCCTGCACAAAGCCCTGCTCCATCATGGCCCACACGCGGTGGTCGATCCTCCTGTAGAGTTCCTCGCGCTCCCTGAAGAGGAAAACCTTGATGCTCCGGCAGATGGTTTCCTGAAAAAGGTGCCCTTTCTGCCATCGGGAGAGGGGAATGCCCGTGAGACGATACACTTCCAGGGCTCGGTGAATGCGCTGCCGATCGTGGGGGTGAATGCGCTTTCCCGATGAAGGATCCACCTGCAGCAGTTCCTCGTGCAGCGCTCCCAGTCCCCTCTGCACTTCCGAGGCTTTCAGCTGCCGGCGCAGCTCAAGATCCGTCGGGGGAGCGGGACATATTCCTTGTGTGAGCACCTTCATGTACAGGCCCGTGCCGCCGACGACCAGAGGAATTTTTCCCCGCCTGTGAAGAGTCTGAATCACGGGGCGTGCCAGTGCCAGATATGCAGCGGCATCGAAGGGTTCATGAGGGTCCACCACATCAAGCAGATGGTGCGGCACAAGGTTTCGCTCCTCCATGGTGGGTTTGGCCGTGCCGATATTCATCCGGCGATAGATCTGCATGGAGTCGGCGTTGATGATTTCCGTATCCAGGTGGGCAGCCATGCGCAGGGCCAGCTGAGTTTTTCCCACCGCGGTGGGCCCCGCAAGGAGGACGATGGGCAACTGTGAGGAAATGGGTTCCATAAAAAATCATTCCATGGGTGTTGAGGGATTCTCGAAGGTCACTGCACATGGCAAAGGCGGGCTCGAGGTCGAAAGGAAGGGATTTGTGCCCGGGGCCTTCGCTCAACTCCATTTACATAGAAAGTCCGTGGCACTCACTTCCTTTTGATTGGCCCCGTCATTTCCGCTGAAAGCGCTGGGCTATCTCTTCACGGCTCATTTCAAACCAGAGGGGTCTTCCATGGGGGCAGGTGGAAGAAAAGTCCGTTCGGTCCAACTCTTCCAGAAGGTGCCTGATTTCTTCGTGGGTGAGCCTCTGCCCCGCCTTGACCGCATGGTGGCAGGCAGCTGTTTTGGCGATTTGTGCGGGCAAATCCCAGCGAGGGTGTCTCTCTTCTTCAAGGGCCCCCTCCACGAGGCCCCTGATGAGTTCCTGGGGCAAACAGCGGCTGACGATGGCGGGCATGGCGTGAACCACAAACGTGTTGCCCCCGAAAGGCTCCACTTCAAACCCCAGGCCCTCCAGTTCCGGAAGCCACCTTTTGAGCGCTGCGGCCTGGCGTGGCAAGAGCTCCACAACGGCGGAGCGCAGAAGCCTTTGGGAAGGTTCCCGAGATGAGGTGGTGCGGAGGCGGTCGTAGACGATCCTTTCGTGGGCGGCATGCTGATCAATGAGAATCAGGCCTTTGAAAGATTCCAGTGCAATGTAGGCCTGGGCCACCTGTCCCAGTATGCGCATGCGGCCAAAGGGGCCGACTCCAACTCCTTCCTTGCCGCCATCCCGAGAATCCACGGGCAGCATTGCATGCACCTTTTCCTGAAGAAGGGCTCCAGTGGGGAATGCTTCCACTGCTCCCCGGGAAGGGACACTCAGCTGCTGGGGAGCCTCCCGGTTTTCCTTGAAGGGAGAAGGAGAAAAAGTCCCGGTTCCTGAACCTTTCGCATCCTGCGCATCCCCTTTTTCCTCTTCCGCTGCTGAACCGTGCCCCAGGCGATGCTGCATTTCGACCGGTGCTCCCGCAACGGAGGAATTTCCCCTGAGCGTTTCTCTCAAGGCCAGGCGAATGGTCTCCATGACTTCCCCGGGACTGTGAAATCTGACCTCCCGCTTGGTGGGATGGACGTTGACGTCCACGAGCTCGGGCAAAATTTCCATATAGAGGAGCACCACGGGAAACCTGCCCTTGGGCAGGAGCGATTCATAGGCTCCCAAAACGGAACGGTTCACCAGTCGATCCCAGATGGGACGGCCGTTCATGAAGGCAAAAATGGCCTGTCCCGATGGTCTCTGGAGCTGAGGAAGGCTCAGGTAGCCTTTGAGACTCATTCTGGGACCTTCCAGGGAAAAGGGCCTCAACTGGCGCACCAGTTCAAGACCCAGAACCTGTGCGGCCCTCTGCAGGGAATCGGTGGCGGAGGGGTAGTGGCTCATCATTCGATCCTGGTGGGCCAGTTGAAAATGAATGGCCGGATGAGCCAGAGCGAGCCGCTGAAGCTGATCGTGGATGTGTCCCAATTCCGTATCAGTGGTGCGCAGAAACTTGCGCCTCGCGGGAAGGTTAAAAAACAGGTCCCGGACCGTGATGGCAGTTCCCACGGGAGCCCCCTTGTCCTGAATGTCCCGCAGGACCCCCCCTTCCACGCGCAAAAGAGTTCCGGACACATCCCCCTCCCTTCGCGTCACCATCTCGAAACGGCTCACAGCGGTGATGCTCGGAAGGGCTTCTCCTCTGAAACCAAGGGATCTGACGGACTGCAGATCTTTCATGTCTCGAATTTTGCTGGTGGCATGCCGTTCGATTGAGAGAAGGGCGTTGTCGCGGTCCATGCCCGAACCGTTGTCCACAACGCGAATCTCTTTGCGCCCACCCTGCTGCAGCGCCGCGGTGATCTTGGAACTGCCCGCATCGATGCTGTTTTCCAGCAGTTCCTTGACCACGGCCGCAGGCCGCTCTATGACCTCACCGGCAGCAATCTGGTTGCACAAAACGTCTGGAAGGATCAATATTTTTCCCATTTTTTCCCGCTTTATCCTTGGGTGTCGGCTCTAAGGTGTTGACAGTGTGGCGGCATTCCAGTATGCAGATGGTCCTAGCCGGAGTTTATTGTTATCTCAAAATTATATCAAATCTTTGACAACTCCCTGAAGGAAAAGCTCCACAAGGGGGGAAATCACTCATGCCGCCAAATCCATACCAGTCCCTTGTAAGCCTCCTCAGCAATGCGGTAGAAGCCTACACCACAGCTTTTTTCATCACTGATTTCAAGAACCGGACCCTCAGGCTGGCGGCCGTTCAGTCCCTCAGCCGCCACATACTTCAGGATCGCCCTCTTCCCCTGGAAGAAGGGGGAATCATTTCACAGGTCCAGAAGGTAGGCCAGGTGGTGCACATGAACAAAATCCAGGAAAGCTCCCCCTCCATCACCACCACCCTTCCTTTGTATCGCGAGGGGGAATCGCACATCAAGGGCCTTTTTGCCATGCCCCTGGCCCAGGGGGCCGGTGTCCTCTATGTGGACACCAAGTACCAATGGGGTTTCAGCGACAAAAACATGAAGCTCATTCACGAAATGGCCATTGTTCTTGAAAATCTGCTGGCCAGGGAGGCCAGCCATGAGGAACAAAAGGACTCGGCGCGAATTCTCGGCTTTTGCAGCCGCGTGAAGCGACCCCCTGCGGAACCCTTTGACATGGAAGAGTACAGCACACAGTTTCTGGAAGAGTGTGCCCAGCTTTTGGATGTGGAATACGCCTTTCTGGCCCTGCGGGATCCCGATGACGACCTTTACCAGCTTTTTGCGGCCACACTGAACAGCCCCAGAAGCCTGGCCAACCAGAATTTTCTCATCAAGCACGGCCTCCTGGGGCATGCTTTTCAGACTGGGAAGGTCCTGCACATTGCCAGACTGAACCCTCATGCTTCCGAGCATTTTCTTTTCAGCCCTTCCGAAGGGCTGCCCCACCATGGAACACTCTGGGCCATTCCCGCAGACCTCGCCTCAGGCCACCAGATCGTTCTGGCTTTCTTGTCCCGTGACAGCAAGAAGTGGAACAGTGCTCAACAGGAAGCCATCCTGCAAACCCTGCATTTTTACCAGCTGCTTCTGGACAGGCTCTTCCTGGAAGAAGAATGCCGCCACTTGAAGCACAGCGATCCCCTGACGGGGCTTCCCAACCCGGCCGTCTTCGAAAGAAGGCTTGACCAGCTTTTGGAAGTGGCACTTCAGCACAGCCTGCCACTCACTTTCGCCCTCGTCCAGTTCAACCCGTGGCCCATGCTGCTCACGGGAGCGACGCCCAAACAGATACGCCGCCTGCAAAAAGACCTGGCGGAAGGTTTGAAAGCCGCCCTCATGCCCGAGGCCTCCGTGGGGCAGCTGGCCGAAAACCGATTCGGCATCATCTTTCCCGGTTTGACCGCGCAGCAGGTTAAAAACCACCTTTCCCAGCTGGCACAGTTCGGGGAGGATTTTTTCTCTTCCCGCCTGAAGGGCATTCGAATCCGGCCGCAGCTGGCCTGGGTATCTTTTCCACATGATGGAACAGGAAGCGATGACTTGTGGCCGCTGGCCTACCATCGCCTTTATGCCGCTTCCCGGTCCAAAATGCATGAAATGAACATTTGAAAAACATTTGAAGCTGGTCCTTGCGAGCCTCAAAATTCATTGACCACACGAATCATTGTCTATAGACTTTTCCCACACTTATTTTCAATGGCATGGGATGGCAAACGGGAAGGGCCCATTATGTTTGAACGATTGCTGGCGTATTTTTCCAAAGATCTTGCAATGGATCTGGGAACGGCCAATACCCTGATCTACCTTCGCGGCAAAGGGGTGGTGCTCAATGAGCCCTCCGTGGTGGCCATCAACCAGGACACGCACCAGGTGATCGCCGTCGGCCATGAAGCACGAAACATCATCGGCCGCCATGGACAGCGCGTCGTGACCATTCGCCCTCTGAAGGACGGCGTCATTGCGGACTTTGAGGTCACCAGCGTGATGATCAAGTACTTTCTCACCAAGGTCCTCAGGCGCAGACAGTTCGTCCGTCCGAGGCTCGTGGTGGCAGTGCCCACGGGAATCACTTCCGTGGAAAAACGTGCGGTCATCGAAGCGGCGGAGCAGGCAGGGGCCCGGCACATTCACCTCATCGAGGAACCCATGGGTGCGGCCATCGGAGCAGCCCTGCCCGTGGAACAGCCCTATGGAAACATGATTGTGGACATCGGGGGAGGAACCACTGAGGTGGCGGTCATCTCCATGTTCGCGGTGGCCTACAGCGAATCGGTGAGGGTCGCGGGGGACGAAGCCAACGAGGCTATTCTGCGCTACATTCAAAGGGAGCGCCAGATGGTCATCAGCGAGGTGGCAGCGGAAAACATCAAAATGAAAATCGGAACAGCGGTTCCCCTGGAAAAGCCCGAATCCATCGACATCACGGGCAAGGAGATTCTCACGGGCATTCCCCGCACCTTCACTGTCACCGATGAGGAGATTCGGGAAGCCATAAAAGAACCCATCGAAGCCATCGTGGAAGCGGTCAAACGGGGGCTGGAAAAAACCCCGCCCGATCTGGCGGGTGACATTCATGAACGGGGTTTTTGGCTTGCAGGGGGAGGAGCGCTCATCAGGGGTCTGGACAAGCGCCTTCACGAAACCACCAACCTGAAAGTCAACATCGCGGAAGATCCACTCACTGCAGTGGTGCGTGGAGCCGGAACCATCATCGAACATCTTGACTTCTACCGGCAGGTTTTCATCAGTTGAGGCCGCTGCAGTTCAGAGCCCCTTTTGCAGTGGGAAACCAGCGGAAACCGTGTTTTCCGGGAGACCCTGCAAAGGCTTGAACATTCCCAATCTTTGCCCAAAGCAGGGCGCCCTTCATTCCGCTTCATGCAGATTGGCCCCGCATTCGCGCAAAGCGGACTTCATCCTTTTGCAAAGGAGTTGGCATGTATATCGGCTGGCACATGAAAACCAACCTCATCACTGTCTCTCCCGAAACTTCCGTCTTCAAGGCACGGGAAATGATGGACGAACACAGGATTTCCCATTTGCCCGTCACAGACGGCCGAGCCCGTCTTTTCGGTATTGTGACCGACCGCAACCTGAAGGAGGCGTGGGCCTCACCGGCCACCACCCTCAGCGTGCATGAACTGACCTATGTGCTTCAGAAATTGACCGTCTCCAACATCATGGTCAAAAAAATCATCACGGCCACCCCCGACATGACCATAGAGCGCGGCGCCCGCATCATGCACGATCACAAGATCGGCGCCCTCCCTGTGCTCAGGGACGACAAGCTGGTGGGAATCATCACCATCACCGATCTCATGGAGGTCCTGCTGGTGGCTCTCGGGTTGAGTGACGACAGCAGAAGGCTTTCCATCCTTGTAAAAAACCGCATCGGAGTTCTTGCAGAAGTGGGAAAGGCCATGGCCGATGCCCAGATCAACATAAGGTCGGTGATCATTGTTCCCCTGCGTGGACACGAGGATGTGTGGCAGCTCATGCTGCGCTTCAACGAGCACGTTTTCCCCAAAGCCGTTCAAACCCTCGAGGGCATCGGATACAAAGTCATCACCGAGTACGTGGAAGATGTCACTCCCTACCTGACCGGCCGCAGCTGACAACGGATGTGCATGTGCGCCAAAGGATCCTTCCCGCCTTTCACCCAGGTTTTCAGGAAGAAGCATCAGAACATGGCGGCCTTCGACGCTTTTCTGCACGCGGCATTCAGGGCATGAAAGGCGGAGTCTTGCATGGCAGATATCATTGATCTTACCCCCAGGCCTGAAATCAGGGGCAACCTCATCACCGCACATCCCCTGGAGTTTCGCGTGGGCGACTGGCGCACAGGCCACGTCATGATGTGCACCAAGAAAGAATCTGAAAGGTACGAAGCTCACCGGCTGGATGCCCTGGGTTCAAAGGGCCATCAGCACATTGCTTTCGTCCCCAACCATTTCACGCTGGATGGAGGGTCTCATTACACCGTTCAGGGGTTGATCCGGTATCGCCATGATGAAGCCATGATGCGGCGTGTCTATCGGCTGGCAGGGCTCATGGAGTGCGTCACCAACGCATCTTCCCCCATCCTGAGGACCGATTTGCTCAGGCGTGTCTATAAGGCGATCCTGGAGGAACGGGAATCTCTGCAGGTCATCTGGCGGGGAAACGTGGTCCACTTCCTGCTCCCTTTGCATTCCGAATTCAGGAACCCCAACCTCTTTCAGCACAACCTGACCAAGGCGGAATCGCTCAAAGAACTTTTCGCTGCCATAGAGCAGGAAACCAACGCTCAATTTGACATTCTATCCCAGCATTACGTCTTTTACGTACCCGAAAGCCTGGCCCTTCGGGATTAGCTCCATATTTTTCTGAAGCGATCCCTTCCTGATCCTTTGGCGCGGGCACTGGATCAAGGTTTATACCAAAGCTTTTCGAGATCGAAAGGGTGATTGGTTCAAGGCTCATGGACCCTCCCCTTTCCATTGGGCCAAGGTGCCCGTGCCATGACCCGTTGTTTGCGGAAGGCAAAGATGGAAAAAAAAGCATTCATCGGAATAGATCTGGGCGGCACCAACATGCGTGCGGCTCTGGTGGACACTGCCGGTTCCATTGTTGAGCAGATCAAGATCTCCACGGAAATATCCCAGGGGGCTGAGCCGGCCGCTGAAAACCTTTTGGAAATGTGCCGCCGCCTCATGGATCGCGCCCGTTCCGGCCAATTGAAAGTGGAAGCCGTCGGCATGGGTGTCGCGGGGAAAATAGACCCTCAAGAGGGAATCGTGGTCTTCTCGCCCAATCTCCCTGCCATGGACAATTTCCCCCTGGGCGTGAAAATGGAGCAGGCCCTTGGCATTCCGGTGATCATGGAAAACGACGCCAACGTTTTTGGACTGGGAGAAAACTGGGTCGGGTCCGCTCAGGACTTGAGCCACTGGGTGGGGCTCACTTTGGGCACGGGAGTGGGAGGGGCTCTCATCCTCAACAACCGCCTCTGGCAGGGAGACAACCTGGGTTTCTCGGCGGAAGTGGGTCACCTGGTCGTGGATCCCAAGGGCCCCCGGTGCACATGCGGCTCAGATGGATGCCTGGAAAGTCACTCATCGGGGCGGGCTCTCATGGAAGGCGTTGAAGCAGCCGTCAACAAAGGGAAATTGGTCAACGGAAAGCTTTTTGACCTGTGGCAGAGAGAAAAACTCACGGCGCAGGACATTTACCTGTGTGGCAAGGAGGGCGACCCAGCTTCCCTGGAGCTTTTCCAGCGCATGGGGTGGGCTCTCGGAATCGCCATCTCCAACATTTTCATGCTTCTCGGAATACGGCACGCCATCATCGGGGGAGGAGTGAGCGCCAGCTGGGACCTCTTCATCGACCCCCTCATGCAGACCCTTCGAACAACCAACAAATTCCTCAATGCAGAACAGATGGTCGTCCGAAAAAGTGTGCTCGGTGATGACGCCGCCTTACTGGGGGCAGCCCGCCTGGCCTGGGACTTCCACCGGGAGTGAGCCCCTCGTAGAATTCACCCGCCAATGTTCACCATGGGCCGGCTGATGCACTTGTGCAGAACCTCCCAATCCAGGGTGTGCCTCTCAGGCTTGGACAAAATGGCCTGTCCAATGACCTGAACCAGTTCTTCATCGGAAGCCTTTCGCCGCAAAAGAGCTCGCAGATCCGTTTCCCCCCTGCTGAAAAGGCAGGTGCGCAGTTTTCCATCGGCTGTGAGCCTCATCCGGTTGCAGGTGGGACAAAAATGCTGGCTGAAGGGACTGATGATCCCTATCTTGCCCAAAGCTCCCTTCAGGCGGAAATACCTGGCCGGCCCATTGCTGTTTTGGCTCTCGAAGGGCAATAGTTCGCCCAGGCGGGAAATGCGCTCAATCATTTCATGGGAGGAAACAAATTGCTTTTGTGAAGCGCTGGATGGAAAGGGCATGAATTCGATGAACCGCACGTGAAAAGGGTTGTGCCGTGTGAGAAGGGCCATCTCTTCAACTTCGTCATCGTTCACGCCCCTCATGACCACCACATTCAGCTTGATGGGACTGAAACCCGCCTTCTCTGCCGCCTCGATCCCGCGCCACACCTCGCTGAAACAGTCCACTTTGGTGATGGAAGAAAACCTGGAGGGCTTGAGCGTGTCCAAACTGATGTTCACCCGCTTTATGCCGGCCCGGCGCAGAGCGGAGGCATAACGATCGAGCAGAACACCATTGGTGGTGATTGAAAGACTCGAGACACCCCTCATGACCGACAGGCTTTCACAGAGATGGATCACATTCCGGCGCACGAGAGGCTCTCCACCGGTGATCCGAATCTTGGTGATGCCCATTTCCACGGCGATGCGGGCAAGGCGGAGGATTTCCTCATAGCTGAGGATTTCTGCGTGACTGAGGCGGGAAACCCCTTGAGAGGGCATGCAGTAGATGCAGCGAAGATTGCAACGGTCCGTGATGGAAATCCGCAGATAGTCGATTTGACGATGATGCCCATCCACAGGAGGTGCAATCATTTTTTCTACTCTGAAAAGATGCCCGGTAAAAATCTCTCGAAGCTTCCTCGAAGCTTCCATGAAAACGCTGTAAATATTTCTAAGTATCTCCCCTGCACCCTTTCGTGTCAACGGGCAGAACGCTCATGAAAGGACTGCACTCACATTTCCATGGTCTCCCAAGGCAGGGCGTGAGCAGCACCGAGGGGCAAAGGGCTCCATTCACCGTAGAGTCAAAGGAACCCCAAGAAAATCAACGTTTTCGCCCCCCAGAGGCCACCGGTGAGAATCAAGGCCATCATCACGGCCGCCGACCCGAGATCCTTGGCCCTTCCACTTAACTCGTGGTGCTCTTTCCCAACACGATCGGTGAGGGTTTCGATGGCTGAATTGAGCAGTTCCACCATGAGGACCAGAAGGAGAGAGCCCAGGAGGAGGCTCCGCTCCACAAACCCCTCTCCGATAACGAAAGCGAAGGGGGCCATCAGTGCCGCGAGCACCACTTCCTGGCGAAATGACTCTTCATTTTTCCACGCAGCTCTGATTCCCCTGCAGGAATACCGGGCAGCCCCGATCACATGTCCAATGCCTCGACCCTTCTTCATAAATCTAATCGCCAGGCCTCGGCACAAAGAATTTCATTGGGGGAAACCTTCTGAGATTTTCGGCAGCGGCAGCCCTCAAAGAGGCATGCCCCCAGTCAAGCATGCTGTGGCGCCTCACGGAACGCATCATTTTTTTCATCCTGGCCCGCCTATCTCTTCGTGAGCTCCTGAACTGCCCCATGGATCGCATGGGCCACGCCGCGAAGGGGGCAGCGCTCCAGGGCATGGGCAAAAGCAAGAAGCCCATGGGAAATCGCCACCAGGCGGTCTTCCTCCATGCCCCACCTCGCTCAAGGGTCCTTCATCACAGATCGATCCTGTCCAGAGTGCCGTGAAAAATGGCATTCATGAGGGTGAGATAATCCCGCAGATGGCGCGTGACGAGAAAATTGCTTTTGACGAACTGCTTGGCCTTGGCTCCAATCTCCTGAAGGTTATCCCGGTTCTTGAGAAGGTAGCGTATGCGCAGAGCCGCCCCTTCGGGAGTGTTGACCAGGAAGCCCGTGTGGTGGTTGACCACCTGCAGCCGAATGCCTCCCGTGTCTCCCCCGATGACGGGCTTTCCCTTCCACATGGCTTCCGTCACCGTGAGGCCGAAGCCTTCCCGGGTGGACTTCTGAAGGATGATGTCCGAAGCTCGCTGGATGGCGTTGATTTCACGGTGGGCATCGGGGGGCAGAAGCAAAATATGAATGTTGGGATCGTCCCCCGCTTCCGCACGCACTTCCCGGAGAACTTCCTCCCCTTCGGGGTCATCGGATGCGCCCCCTCCCGCGAGAACCAGCTGCACGGGCGTGTATTCCCGAACCAGGCGATAAGCCTGCACCACCCCTATGGGATCCTTGAACCGGTCGAAGCGCGAAACCTGAGTGATGAGTGGGATGTTGGGATTCAGTCCGTAGCGGTCAAAAACCGCATTCACCTCTCCCGGGTAGAGATCCCTGTTTTTCTGGCTCAGAGGATCGATGCTGGGAGGAATGAGGTACATGGGATGGGAAAGGGGCTGCGCGAACTGAGACAGGGACCAGATGCTCGCGTCGTAGTGCTCCACGTGGCTGCGCAAATAGCGCCACACGGGACGGTAGGGATGGCTCAAATCGATGTGGCAGCGCCACACCCACTTTCCACGGCGGTCGGGACACAGTCCCAATAGAGGAGCGGGCTGAGGATCGTGTATGACGACAAAATCGGCATCCCTGAGCACCTCCCGCATGGCATCCGCGTATCCTGCATTGGTCTTTTCGTAGGCTTCCAGCAGGGACTCGGGGATATTGGCCTGGTTGCCCTGAAGACCATTGTGAAACATTTTGGTGCATTGGTAGAAATCCTGCTCCCCCGTGATGATCTCCCACACCACATCCAAACCCACTTCACGCTTCAGGGGAATGAGCCAGCTGAGAATCTCCGCAACTCCTCCCCCTTCTCGAGTGGAGTTGATGTGCACCACTTTCATTCCCTGCAGGCGCATCGCCAGCTGCCTCAACTGGTCGATGACATCATCCCCGACGATCTTGGCATATTGTTCCAGCAGTGCGCTCATTGTCCCTCCCCTTCCCAATCGTATTTTTTCAGAACCCTTTCCACTTCAGCGCGCAAATCCATGAGATTCGTGAAATAGGGATCGATGCCCATGAGCCCTTCCACCACGCTCTTGTAGGTGTCTCCAAAGCTTATGAGCCATTCGCTGAAATCGCTTCGCCCCCGGTCGGTCCTGCGCCTCGCATCGATCATGTGATAGAAGACGCTGCCCAGAGACAAGTGAGGTATGATCTTCACCAGCTCGTGGGGTTCATGAAGGCGCTGTCCCGTGTCGAAAACCACGATCTGAGATTTTTCAAAATGAAAGCGCTGCCCTGTTTTTGCCCATGGAACATAGGGACTTTCATCCAGACGCTCCTCAACCACGTCGAGAATCTCCCGCCTCAAATCTTCCATGTCCTTGAATCCCGTGGGATCGATGAGGGCCAGCCGTTCGGCCAGGTGAGGATCATGGAGGCTTCGCCACGCCCAGGCGGCAAAATCGTTTTGATATTCGGGTTCATCGAAGGTGGGTCTCAGCATGCCGCCCCAGAAGTGATAGTAAATGGAACCCGTGGGAATGGTTCGAATGCGATCGGCCAGTTCCCTCAGGTTCTGAGCTTCCATGCCCGTGGCAAGGGCTATGAGTGCACAGTCTTTCACCGCAAATGGTTCCACCATGGCATATCTCCTGATCGTTCCTGAAGTCTCCGCCCTCCCGTCATTTTGCTCCACATGGAGCAATTTTCCGATGAAGGCCACCCATTGTTTTGAAGCTTACTGAAACGAAATTTGTAACGTTTCACGGCCGAGCCCTTCATCCACCCATGCACCCTTAAGGAGGGATCGAGGCTTCTTCCGCCCATGCATGCTCATCGGCTCTTGCCCCTCGAGGATCGAAGCTTCCATTGTTGGAGATTTTCCATCCCTGAAAGACACCGGGAATAGGGAACCAAACCTTTCCGCGTGCAGCCCACGGCCTGGTTCCAGCATGCGTGAAAGGGGCATTTCTGCCTGTTCATACCCTTCACGATAATACACCCGCTCAGAATCTGTCAAACGCCGGTCCATTTCAAACTTCGCCCGCCAGTTCCTTTTTGTCGGGACTGCCCAGCTTTTTGAACCACCTGCCATGAGACCACTTGGCTGTGGCGGGGGCTCTCTGAAAGAGGAACACACCGATGAAAGCGGTGGCCAGAATGTAGACTCCACTGAAAACGCGCAGCTGAGGAGGGGCCAGGCTGGCCATGACCGCCGAAAATTCCCCCCTGTGGACCAGGGAGAGTGCTGCGCGGACCCCCCCCGGGATGGTTTCCCTGCCTGGGCTGGGATGGTTTCGCTTCTTGATGAACGGGAGTTAGCTAATTGGGGAAAGGATGAAATATATGCTAACACACGGCACAGATGGATGACCAATGGAAAGAGCACTCCTTGAACCCGGGAGAGTACATTTGGGCTGCTTTCAGGCCAAAAAACATGCGTGAAGCTTCCTGCAAAAAAAAGAATCAATCCCTTTTGTGGCACAGGTGCGCGACTGTTCTTTCTATTCTGCGGAGTTTCAGCTAAAAGACTTCATGGGAGCACACATTCCTCCATGAAAGGCTTTCATGGAAGGAACATCCTTGACATGGCAAAAGCAAGACACAGGTTCGCAGACAATCGCATGACAGAGCTTTCAACTTGAGGAGGTGACAGATGACCAAGGTTCACAGGATTGTCGTGCCCATAGACTTTTCCGAGAATTCAAAGAAAGCTGTTTTCCATGGAATAGAAGCCGCCAGAGAAAAAAACGCCAAGCTGTACTTTTTGCACGTGATCAATCAGCGGCTCATCGACGCGGTGCAGGAGTTGAGCCTCAAAGGTTACAAGGGGGACTTCCTGGAAGCCATAAGAAACATGCTCAAAGCGCGGGATGAAGACCTTAAGGAGTTTGTTCCAGAAAATGAAATACGGGACCTGGACGTGGAGTTTTGCATTCGAAAGGGGAAGCCGGGGGAAGAAATCGTCAAGTTCGCCTTCGAAAATGAGGCGAACCTGATTGTCATCGGAACCCAGGGAAGGTCGGCCATTCAGTCCGCTCTCATGGGAAGCGCCGCACGCACGGTGGTGAACCGGGCCAAATGTCCTGTGCTGGTCGTTCATCCCGAATGAAGCATTCTCATGGGACCTGGATTTGCCGGCAGTTTGAATTTGAGCACGAGATTCTCGAAGGAAAAGCGGAACGCTTTTCCCTGAGCCTTGATTCTCAAGGGAAGTGAGTTTGCGATAATATTCACATCACCTTGACAAGGGCCACAAAACCGAATTATTTAAACAAACTTTATTTTTAAGAAAAATTTGCGAGTGTTCTCCGGGAACCGTCAGCCCCCGTCGGGTCGACGGCAGTTCATGCCAATGCAACCAACACGTAACTAGGGAGGAATTGACAATGAAAAAACGATTTTTCATGGCCATCACCTTCAGTGCACTGCTCGTCGCCATGGGCCTGGCACCGGCCGCATCGGAAGCCAGGACCCAATTCGTTTCCATCGGTGGCGGTCCCACTGGAGGGACTTTCAACTACTTCGCCAACGCCATCTCCCTCCATGTCCCCCGAGTGGTGGAAAATGTCCGCATGTCGTCCGAGGGCTCCGGCGGATCCGTTGAGAATGTGCGCCGGGTCAACAGCGGGGATTTCGACTTCGGCATTTCCTACGCCGTGGACATTGCGCTCGCAGCCGAGGGCAAGCTTCCTGAAGACACTCGAATCTATGACCAGGTGCGCGTCATAGGCTATCTTTATGGGGCCCCCGCTCAGCTGGTGGTGAGAGCAACCGGTGATCTCAATTCCGCCGCAGATCTGGAAGGCAGAAGAATCGCCGTGGGCAATGCGGGATCGGGTGCCGCCACTTCAGCGGAACGGTTCTTCCGCCAGGTGGGCGTGTGGGAAAATATGTCGCCTGAGTTCCTCGGCTACTCCCCCGCAGCTTCCGCCTTCAGGGACGGTAAAATCGATGGATTCTGGGTCCTCGTGGGCTATCCCAACGCATCCATCATCGAAGCTTCCACCCAGATGAGAATCCGTCTCATGGATCTGCACGAAGATGCCGAAGCCAGCGGTTTCTATGATGCCTACGCCTACTCCCCCGCCGTGATCCCCGCCAATACCTACCGCGGCCAGACGGAAGACACCCACACTTTCCAGGACGGAACCCTGCTCATCACCCGTGCGGATGTTTCCGAAGACCTGGTTTATGAAATGACCAAAGCCATCTGGTCACAGGAAGGCCTCACGAACCTGCGCCAGGCTCACAGCGCCGCCGTGGAAACCTCCATGGAAAACAACTTCCGTGACGCTTCCAGGCCCCTTCACAAGGGTGCCTACAAGTTCTGGGTGGAGCAGGGCATCGAAGTTCCTGAGCACCTGAAGCCCATCGATTGATTCTTTCAGACCATCGTCGGTTCCACTGATCAAACTCTTCCACACCAAACCATGACGGAAGGCACGATGCCTTCCGTCATGCAGTTGAGGATCGAAGGATTGCCATGGCCCAGGATCCCCGTCGAGAAAACGAAGTCAAAGATGAAGAATTGGCCATGAAAGCTGCGGCCGAGCCAGAGAAGCTTGAGGAAATCATCAAGCGCGATGCCAAGCTGGGGCGGCAGATCAGCGGCTTCTGGTATTATGTCGTCTCCGTCCTGGGCGTCGGAATGGTGCTCTTCTATCTCTACAACGCCGGAGTACGTCCCGTCCCCAGTCAGTACCACCGGGGCATTTACGTTCTCATCACCTACGTGCTCGTTTTTCTCACCTATCCCATGTGGCGGGGCTCACCCGGCCATCGGCCTTCCGTTCCAGACATGCTCCTGGCGGGAACAGCCGCCTTTGTGGTGGGCTACTGGGTTCTGGAATTCGAATCCCTCAGTTACCGCATGGGAATGGAAACCCAGCTGGATTTTTACGTGAGCCTGGTGGGCGTCCTCATTTCCCTGGAAGTGTGCCGCCGGGTGCTCGGGCTTTCCCTGACCCTAGTGGGCAGCGCCTTTCTCGCCTACTGCTACTTTGGGCCTTACATGCCCGACATCATAGCCCACCGCGGATTCTCCATCGAACGCATCGTGAACCACGTTTATCTCAAGCAGGAAGGTGTCTTCGGGATCATGGCCGATGTTCTGGTGACCTACGTGATCCTCTTCATTTTCTTTGGCGCCTTCCTGAAAAAATCGGGAGCGGGCAAGTTTTTTCTCGATCTGCCCCTGGCGCTGGTGGGTAAGAGCACGGGAGGCCCCGCCAAAGTTTCCGTGGTGGCCTCGGGCTTTTTCGGTTCCGTTTCGGGCAGCGCCATAGCCAACACCGTCTCCACGGGAGCTTTCACCATTCCTCTCATGAAAAGGGCGGGCTTCAGGCCTCACGTGGCCGGCGCCATTGAACCCGCCGCCTCCACGGGTGGCATGTTCATGCCCCCCATCATGGGCGCCGGAGGGTTCCTCATGGCGGAAATGACGGGAACCCCCTACGTTCAGATCATGAAGATGGCCATATTCCCCGCCTTCATTTACTTTCTGGCCGTTTACGTCATGGTCCATTTCGAAGCCAAACGGCACGGGCTGGTGGGTTCGGGAGATGGCAAGGAAGAAGGCCCCGGGGCCCTTGAAATTCTCAAAAAAGAATGGTTCATGTCCCTGCCCCTGGTCATCATCGTGGCCATGATGCTCATCGGTTATTCTCCCGGCTTCGCCGCCGTTCTGGCCACACTCTCCTGTGTGGGGGTGAGCTGGCTCACCAGGGAATACCGCATGGGCCCCCGGGAGATCTTTGAAGCGCTCCAGGAAGGGGCGAAAAACACCCTGGTCATCGGTGCCACCGTGGGCGTCATCGGCATCATCGTGGGCGTCATCGCCCTCACGGGCATCGGCCTTCGTTTTTCAGACATCATTTTCAGCCTCTCGGGAGGCAATCTGCCCCTGGCCATAGTGCTCATCGGCATCGCTTCCCTTCTCCTGGGCATGGGTGTTCCCGTCACGGCGGCCTACCTCATCATCGCCGTCCTGGCAGTGCCCGCCATGAGCGCCATGCTGGCCCAGCACCATTTCAGCATGAGTTTTGGAGAACTGGAGCTGGCAATGCCCTATGCCGCCACGTGGACCCTCCTGGCATCGCACATGGTGGTGTACTGGTTCAGTCAAAGCTCCAACATTTCACCCCCTGTGTGTGTGGCCGCCTATGCGGCAGCAGCCATCGCCGGCTCCGATCCCTGGAAGACGGGCTGGAACGCCTTCAATTTTTCCAAGATGCTCTTTCTCGGCCCCTTTCTCTTTGCCTATTCCCCCGCTTTGCTCTTATCGGGCACGCCATTTGAGATCTTCATGACCTACAGCACCATTCTGCTGGGGACAATCATTTTCTCGGCCCTTTCCATGGGTTATTTTCTCTGTCCCACCAACATTCTGGAATGGGTCGCGGGAGCCTTTGGAGCCATACTCCTCATGTTTCCCCACATTCTCTTTGACACCATCGGCCTCGACCTCCACATCTTCGTGGTGGATGCCATCGCCGTGAGCCTCTTTGTGCTCGTCTATTTTCTGCAGAAATACCGCATCAAGCAGAATCCCAAGCTTCTGCTTCCCCTGCACATGCGAAAATAAAAAAAGCCGGCCGCACCTTTTTCAAGGATGCGGCCGGCCGCTTTTTCAACCTTCACGACCTTTGTCAAAAACCGTGCCCCCATTGTCCAGGGGGCCGGCACCACTTTTGTCCATATGGTTCCCGCCTAAAAATCCAGCAATCCCCGCAGCCGCTCCGCAAGAAGAGTGTGGCGGCGCTGCGTCTTGTCGTTCTTGATGGCCATGGCCAGGGCTTTCTTTGAGCCCACCAGGACCACCAGCTTTCTTGCCCTGGTGATGGCCGTGTAGAGAAGATTTCTCTGCAGCATCATGTAATGCTGCGTGAGCAGGGGGAACACCACGGCGGGATACTCGCTTCCCTGCGCCTTGTGAACGGTGACCGCATAGGCCAGAACCAGTTCGTCCATTTCGGAAAAGTCATAAGGAATCCTGCGCCCATCCACGTCCACCAGGATTTCCTGATTTTCCATGTCGATCCTCACAATGCGGCCCATGTCTCCATTGAAGATCTCCTTGTCATAATTGTTACGCGTCTGCATGACCTTGTCCCGCAGTTTGAAAGTGCGCCCTCCTCTTTCCACCGACCGAGTCTCCTGGTTGAGCACCCCCTGCAGGGCACTGTTCAGCCGTTGAATGCCAACAGCTCCCCGGTGCATGGGGCTCAAAACTTGAATGCCATCCACCGGGTCCAGAGCGAAGCGCTCGGGAATGCGCTGAGAGCAGAGCTTCAGGATCACGCTCAGAGCTTCTTCTGGATCTTCTTTTTCTATGTGGTAAAAGTCCTGCAGGGAGTCGCCCGCGTGGGGCATTTTGGGAAACTTCCCCTGGCGCACCAGGTGGGCATTGGTGACGATATGGCTTTCCCGGGCCTGGCGGAAGATCTGAGTGAGGCGAACCGCGGGGATTTCCCCCGAGGCGAGGATGTCTTTGAGCACATTCCCCGGCCCCACCGAAGGGAGCTGATCCACATCTCCCACCAGAATGAGTGTGGCGTTGCCGGGGATGGCCTTGAGAAGATGGTGGGCCAGGAGAATGTCCAGCATGGAAGTCTCGTCCACGATGAACAGGTCGCCGTTGAGGGGTTTTTGCTCATTGCGCTGAAATCCTCCCATCTGGGGGCTGAATTCAAGAAGGCGGTGTATGGTGGACGCGTCATGGCCGGTGGCTTCGCTCAACCGCTTGGCCGCGCGGCCCGTGGGAGCCGCCAGGCAGACGCGGCCCCCTGCCTTTCCATACAGGGCCAGGATGGCGCGAATGAGAGTGGTCTTTCCCGTGCCGGGCCCTCCCGTGATCACCAGGACCTTTTCCAATAGAGACCTCCGCACGGCTTCCGCCTGGAGTTCAGCCAGCTTCAGTGAAAGGTTCTCATCAAGCCACGCCATGGCTGTTTTCTCGTCCAGCCGATTGTGCAGGACTGGAAACATTTGAAGGGCACGCAGTTTGCGAGCCACCTGAACTTCAGCCAGGTGATATCCCTTGAGGTAAATGGCCTCCTCGTCTCCCCACTGAGATAGGCTTTCCTGGGGAACGACCTGCAACACGAGGCGTCCGTCAGCAAGAAGCCCTGTCACGGCTCCTTCCAGCACGGAAAGGGAAATGTCAAGGAGCTCCAGGGATTTATTGAGCAGCCAGGTTCGAGGAACGCAAGCGTGCCCCTCTTCCGTGGCTTTCTGAAGAACATAAAGAACCCCCGCTTCCGCACGAAGAGGGGAATCCTTGGAAAAACCCATGTTTGAGGCAATTTTGTCCGCCGTGACAAAGCCAATTCCGAACACATCCATGGCGAGCCGGTAGGGATTGTTCTGCACCACCTCCAGAGAGCTCTTGCCGTAATGCTTGAAAATACGCGTGGCGTAGGCGGCGCTCACGTTATGGCTTCGCAGAAACACCATGAGTTCCCGAATGTCTTTCTGATCCGCCCAGGCTTTTTGAATCTTCTCCAGCCGGTATGCACCGATGCCTTCCACCTCCAGAAGTTTTTCGGGAAATCGATCGATGATCTCAAGGGTCTCTTCACCGAAACGTGCCACGATGCGTTTGGCCATCACGGGTCCGATACCCTTGATCAAACCGGAGCCCAGGTACTTGCGAATCCCTTCCGCCGTAGCGGGAGCGAGGGTCTCATAGCGTTCCATACGGAACTGTTCCCCAAACTTGGGGTGCATGCCCCAGGAACCTTCCATGGAGAGAATCTCCCCGGGCGTCACGGAAACAAAATTCCCCACCACGGGCACGGGGTCTCTGCGCCCGGGAATTTTGACCTTGATCACACTGTAGCCGCTCTCCTCGCCCACAAAAGTGACCCGTTCCACCTGCCCTCGAATTTTTTCCATTTTTCACACTGAACTGAAAATTTGATGAAGAAACCCTCACAAGATTCGGGCAGCATTCCCCCGCCGATCGAAAAGCATTATCTTTTTGACAATGTGGGGCCCCATGTTAATATCCGCCATGCTGCCGGAAAGGAAGTGAGGGCTGCATGCAGATCAGAGAGATCAGTGAAGAGGTTTGATTTTCCAGAGGAAACATGGCCCGCGAAGCCCTGGAATACAATGAGTGGGAGCGCTCTCTCGAGGGACTGCTCCAGAGACGGGAAACTCCTGCCATCTGTTTCCCCCGCCCTGCAGGTCATGGAAATGCCCTGGAATATCAAAACTCATCCAGCCCCTGTTGACTGGAAAGGATTTCACATGTCCCTGTATATTAAAACGGAAGACTACCAAAACCTGGGAATCACCAAGTATTCCAGCTTGGAGACCATCCGTGAAGTGGTGCAGAGAGAACTCCACATGGAACGCGTGTTTGTTTCCTTTGTGAACAACCATGAGTTCATCCGCGTTGACTTTCTCAAGCCACGGCCCACCCGCCGTTCCCGGCGCCGTTCCCAAAAGCGAAAAAACCTGGAGAAAACCCAACTGGCCTGAGGGCAGCCGGCTCCCAAAACTTCCTCGCGGCAATGGAGGGAGCAGTCCTGTTGAAAACCTTCTTCTCATTCCCCGGGACAACCAATATACACACATGTGATGGGTGAACACAAACAAAGAGGGCGCCCTTACCCGGGCGCCCTCTTTGTTTGTGTTCACCATGGAGTGGCGTCAATTTTCCTGCAATCCAACCGCTCTTTCTGTACGCCGGGACCACCTGGTCCACCCAGGTTTCACATGAGTCCTTGCAGTGCTGCCAAAGACTTTCCGATGCCCGTCACAGTTCGGGAACCATTTCCCGAAGCTGAGTGCAGGTGAACACGGGGCCATCGAGGCAGACGTACTTGGACCCCATGTTGCACCTGCCACAGATGCCCACGCCGCACTTCATGCGTTTTTCCAGGGTGGATATGATCTGGTCGTCCTCGAAACCCAGTTCTTTGAGACCGAAGAGAACGAATTTGATCATGATGGGAGGGCCGCACACGAGGGCCACCCGGTTGTGAGGGCTTGGAGACTCCTCCCTGAGAATTGTGGGCACGAAACCAACCCGCTCTTGCCACTGGGGATGCTCCGCATCCACCGTGAGCACCAGGTTGGCCCCGCCCGACCTCCACTCTTGGAATTCATAGCTGTAACAGAGATCCAGGGGCGATCGAGCCCCATAGATGACTGTGATGTCGCCGTAGTCCTGGCGGTTGTCCAGCATGAAAAGGAGCAGGGTCCTGAGGGGAGCCATGCCGATGCCGCCCCCCACGAAAAGAATGTCCCTGCCCTTGAGATCCTCGAGGGGAAATCCATTTCCCAATGGCGCCCGCACCCCCACCTGGTCGCCCCCATTGAGCAGGTGAATGCGCTGCGTCACTTCCCCCACCCTCATGACACTGAACTGCAGAAAGTCCATGCGGGTTGGCGGAGAGTTGATGACAAAAGTGGATTCGCCCACTCCAAAGACGGACAACTGTCCCACCTGGCCGGGTATGAATTGAAAGTTTTTCATTTTTTCCGGGTCATTGAGCACCACCCGAAGGGTGCAAATGTTGTGGGTCTCCCGTATGATCTCCTGAACGGTCGCCACCTCCGGCAGGTAGGGATTATGCGCGTGCATCGGCTTTCTCCTTCAGATTTTCCACCACTTTTCGAATGTCAATGGACACGGGACAGCTTCGAATGCACCGCCCGCAGCCGCAGCATGCGATCATGCCGTCGTATTTTTCAGGGAAGTAACTGAATTTATGCCCCACGCGATTCCGGTACCTCTCGCGCTTGGTCGGACGCGGATTGTGACCGCTCGCCTCGTGCGTGTAGCCTGCAAACATGCAGGAGTCCCAGGACCTCATGCGCTCTCCATGGGAGTGGCGCATTTCATCGGTGATGTTGAAGCAGTAGCAGGTGGGGCAAACGTAGGTGCAGACGCCGCATGAGAGGCACTGGTTCACCATGGACTTCCAGAATTCCCTGTCCTCAAAGCGATCCTTCTGCCCCTGCACCGCACCGGAAGGGTCCAGGTCACCCACCTTCCGCCGGGAAGCCTCTTCCTGGATTTTCAAGGCAGCTGCCACCTGCTCCTCCGAAGGGGGCTCCCCCAGCAGCTGCACATAAGGTTCTCCCCGCTCGCTGAGTCCTTCCACCACGTAGCCCCCTTCCACGGGGGTAATCCAAAGATCGCTTCCCGCCTTGTCCGCGGGACCGCTTCCCACCGATGAACAGAAGCAGGCGTCGTCACCTTCCTCGCAGACGAGAACGGCAAAGAGGGTCTTTTCCCGGCGCTCTTTGTAATAGTTGTCCACAAAAGGCCCGTCCATGAAAACACGGTCGAAGGTGAAAAAGCCCCGGACATCGCAGGGCCTGGCCCCAAAGACCAGGACTTCTTCAGCTCCCCGCGCTTCTTCCAGCTTCAATTCCACCTGTGCAGGATTTTCAGGGTCTTTGACGTATTGAAAGGTCATCAGTGTCTGGACCTGAGGAAAGATCACCTCTTTGGGAAGGGCCGTGCTCTGCCGGTCCATGACAGGTTCCATGCCGGGCATGAAAGGTTTGAACTCGACGCCCCAAAGGTCCGCTCCCTGGGAAACGGGCACCCAAACGGGGATCTTTTCCTTGAGGCGCTCCAGGGCCTGCGCCAATTTGTCCTGAGGGATAAACGCCTTTCCACTCATTGATTCGTCCTCACTCACATCACTATTTTTCACCCGGCCAGGCCGCAGCATAGGGGACAGATCTCAACGGCCTCGCCGGTCTTTGGCCAAAACACACGTGCCATCTACATCTGGTGCTCATCGGGATTGAACGTGAGCAGGGGCGGCACCGCTTCGGGGTCAATGCCCGCTTCATAGTCAAGGAGCTCCCTGGTGACCTGATTGAGCTTTTCCTTCATGAGGGTCACGGGAATTTCCATGGGGCACACCCGTTCGCACTCCCCGCATTCCGTGCAGCGCCCCGCCAGGTGCACACTGTGAATCATGTGGAACATGAATTTTTCCGAAGTGCCCATTTTCTGTGTGAGCCACTTGGGATCCCGGGTCTCCACGATGCATCGGTCCTGACAGACGCACAGAGGGCACGCATTGCGGCAGGCGTAACAGCGGATGCACCGGTCCAGTTGGGCACTCCAGAAGGCCAGTCGCTCTTCCAGGGATTGTTGTTCCAGTTCCCCCACCAGGCCATAGACATCTTCTTTTTTCATCCGCGGCTCCACGGGATCCCGCACCAGCACGTCAGACACCAGTGGATTGGGATGTGCACACCGCAGGCAGCGGCGCGCCAGGGATTCCTCCCAGGGAAGGCTGTGAACTCCCCGGGCATCTTCCACTTTCAAATCCGTGCCTTCCCTTCGCACCGCGGAGACCCCCCGTAGGGGAATTTTTTTCATGACCCTGCGCCAGTCCACAGTGCCCTCACAGGGAAGCCCAAAAATATAAAGCTTTTCGCGGCTGATAAATTTTTCCTGCTCAAGGGCCACCAGGGAACGGCTGTCACAGCCTTTCACGCAAATCCCCACCTTTCTGCCTTCTTCCCTCGGAAGGAAGGGAGGCGTCTTCACCAGGTAGCCGCTCAGATTGTGAACACACAGTGGACTCCACATGAGCCTGTGAACGTCCTCTTCCCGGCTCACAAAAACAGGTGTGGCGTGGAGAGCGTCAAAGCCCTGTTCCCATCCCACAATGCCGTCCAATTCGGGAAGAACGGCTTTCACCAGTTCATGCAGTCGTTTGGTTTCAGCTTCAAACACGATCCAACCCAACCTTTCCGACAATAGTGACAATCTCTCCCTTGAGGCCCTAGGTTCGGCTCAATCCGGGATTAGGCCCTAACCGGTGAATCCGGTCTGAAAATTCCGTGACCGTTTTCTGCCACAACTGCCCTTCGGAAGCGGAAACCCAGGTGTAGTGAAAACGCCGGCCATCGATTCCCATGAAAGGCAGAAAATGCTTCAGCACCTCAAGCCTTCTCCGGGCATAAAGATTTCCCACGGCATAATGGCAGTCCTTGGGGTGACACCCGGAGACCAAAACTCCATCGATCCCGTAAATCAGGGATTTTGCCGCAAAAAGGGGATCCATGCGCCCCGTGCAGGGAATGCGGACGATGCGGAGATCCGTGGGCTGCTTGAAACGGCAGACGCCCGCCGTGTCGGCCCCGCCATAGGAACACCAGTTGCACAGAAAACCAATGATTTTTATTTCCCGTGCCTTGGCAAGCACGGAATTTCCTTCAGTCATCAACCCTACTCCTCCCGGCACTCCGAAGGTGCCCAATCAACACAACCAGTTCCCCCCGGGGAGTTCCTCACCCTTGTGCCTTCCCGCCAGGTCATCAGCCAAAAAGCTCGTTGACTTCCGCCAGGATCTGATTATCCGTGGCATGAAGAAGCTGGATGGCCTTGCAGGGGCAGGTGGCATTGCAAAGTCCGCATCCCTGGCAGACACTGGGAAGCACTTCCGCTTTGCGATCGCCCCCCCGCAGTTCCTTCCACTGAATAGCCTGATAAGGACACACCTGAATGCATTTTCCGCAGCTGATGCATGCGCGTTCATTGACAAGGGCCACCTGGGGATTGGTTTCGATGGTGTCACGGGCAAAGAGGGCCTGAACTTTTGCCGCAGCGGCGCTTCCCTGAGCCACAGAGGCGGGGATGTCTTTGGGGCCCTGGCAGACCCCCGCCAGGTAGACCCCCGCCGTGTTGGTTTCCACGGGACGCAGCTTGGGGTGGCTCTCCATGTAGAACCCGTACTGGTCGTAGGAGATCCGCAGCTTTTCCGCCAGTTCCCTCGAACCGGAAGCAGATTCCACACCCGTGGCCAGAACAACCAGGTCCGCTTCCACTTCCACCTGCACTCCCAGAAGGGTGTCAGCCCCCTGGACCACCATGCGGTCTCCGCGCGGGTAGATCTTTCCCACGCGCCCTCGAATGTATTGCACGCCGTATTCTTCCTGAGCCCGCCGCACGAATTCATCGTAGTTTTTACCGGGGGAGCGTATGTCCATGTAGAAGACGTAGCTGTTGCTCTCGGGAACATGATCCTTGGTGAGTATGGCCTGCTTGGCGATGTACATGCAGCAGACCCCCGAGCAGTAAGGGCGGTCCACGGAGGCATCCCGGGAACCCACACAGGCGATGAAGACAATGTCCCTGGGTTCTTTCCCATCGGAGGGACGTTTGATGTGACCCCCGTAAGGACCCGATGCACTGAGAATGCGCTCGTACTGCAGGCCTGAAATGACGTCGGGGTAGCGGCCGCCCCCGTACTCGCCGTAAACGGAATGGTCAAAGAGGTCGTAGCCCGTGGCAACAATGATGGCCCCCACATCTTCCGTGATGATTTCGTCTTCCATTTCGTAGTTCACCGCTTCCACGGGACAGATCTTCTTGCAGATTCCGCACTTGCCTTTGGTGAAATGAAGGCAGTATTCACGGCGAATGGCGGCTTTCTTGGGAATGGCCTGAGGAAAGGGAATGTTGATGGCGCGTGCCTTTCCCAGTTCTTCATTGAAAGTGTCGGGGACTTTGCGGGACGGGCATTTTTCGATGCAGGCCCCACAGCCCGTGCAGGCGCTCCAGTCCACGTAGGTGGCTTTTTTTCGAACGTCCACCTTGAAGTTTCCCACGTAACCGGAAATGTTTTCCACTTCACTGTTGGCCAGGAGGGTGATGTTTTCCTTCTGGGAGACATCCACCATTTTGGGCCCCAGGATGCAGGAGGAGCAATCCACCGTGGGAAAGGTTTTGTCGAGCTGAGCCATCTTGCCGCCGATGGATGTTTTTTTCTCCACCAGCAACACATCCAGCCCTCCTTCGGCACAATCGAGGGCGGCCTGGATGCCCGCCACACCCCCGCCGATCACCAGAACCTTCTTGTGGATGGGAACCTTGGAGGAAAAGAGAGGCTGATTGTACCGCAGCTTGGCCACGGCCATTTCTACCAGGTCGCAGGCCTTTCGGGTATTGGCCTCGCGATCGAGCCCAATCCAGGAGACGTGCTCCCGAATGTTGGCCATTTCAAACATGTACCGGTTCAAGCCCGCCCTTTCCACCGCCCGCCGAAAGGTGGGTTCATGCATGCGCGGCGAACACGCTGCCACCACCACACCCTGAAGGTTGTGCTCGGAAATGGCCTGCTGAATCTCTTTCTGTCCCGGTTCGGAACAGCTGTACATGTAGCTGGTGGCATAGACCACGTCGGGAAGCATGAGAGTTCTCCTTGCCACCTCTTCCGTGTCCACCGTGCCGGCGATGTTGGTACCGCACTGACAAACAAACACACCGATGCGCATGACGTTATCCTCAATTGAACTGCGACGACCCATTGACCAGGCTCCCCACAGGGTTCCAACACCCTGGGCAAGCCACCCAATGAGCGGTCGTCATCGGTCACTCAATTCCTGATGGTTGCAGAAGCGGGAAAGAAAAAGTTCCGCCCTTCGCCCACTCTCACTGAGCAGCCTGAGTGGTTTCAGGCCCCCGCTTTTCCAGAAGAACCCCCGCGTCCACGAAAAGTTTGTGCAAACCCAGCTTCCTGGGGTCGATGCCCAGGGCCAGCCCGATGATTTGCGTGATGTAGACCACGGGAATATCGAAGTTTCTCTTCCACTGGCGATTCAACTGGCCCTGGCGCAGATCCAGGTTCTGCTGGCAGAGGGGACACGCCACGGCAACGGCTTCCGCTCCCAATCGAAGAGCCATGTCCAGAATGCGGCCGCTCAGCTTCCCCACGATCTCATTGCGTGTCACCCCATAGGTGGCCCCGCAGCATTCCGTCTTGTAGGGAAAATCGGGCACGGAGGCACCCACCGCCTCCATGAGACGATCCATGGAGATGGGATTTTCGGGGTCATCGAACTGGGCGAAGTGGGCGGGCCGGGAGAGAAGACATCCATAGTAGGGCACCAGCGCATGATCCGTGAGAGGGCGAACCACCCGTTTCCGAATGGCGTCGGGGCCCACATCCTCATAAAGGAGCTGCAGCACGGAAATGGCTTTCACCTTGCCATCGAAGGGCATGCCCAGAATGTCCAAAAACTTCTGGCGCTCATCCTGGTCGTGGTAGACTTCCAGGGACCCCTTCAGTGACTTGAGACAACCGGGGCAGGGGGTCATGACCACATCGGCCCCTTCCTGAACGGCAATGGCGAGATTGCGGGCCGAAAGAGCCGCCGAAAGGACCGGGTCGAGGGAGTGGGCCGGCGTGGAACCGCAACAGTTCCAGTCGGGAATCTCCACCAGCTCGATGCCCAGAGCGGCGCACACCTCTCGAGTGGAAGTGTCGAATTCGTGAGCCAAACCCTCCAGAGAACAACCTTGATAATATGCCACACGTCGATTCATGAATATCTCTTCGTTGTGAATGTAACGGTTCATCCACTTCCCTAAGGCCGCTTTTTCCTCTTCTGTGCCTCAAAGCGCTCAAACATTTCAGCGATGTGCTTTCGACCCTTGATTCGCGAGGGCAGAAAGTGAAGCTTTCCTTTTTGCAGGACTTTTGGAGCGAGGTCCATATCCCCGAAGGGCTTCATGGCTTTCAGATTGAAAACGGGAAGCAGTCCCGTTTCAAACACCCTTCCAAAAGTTTTCACCGATCTCAGGAACTCATCGTAGAACATCTGCACGTCTTTGAGGGAAACCACACCTTCGTCACGGGACATGACGCGCAGAGCTTCCATAACGCTGGCCACCTCGATGTTGCAGGGGCAGCGGGTGGTGCAGGCCTGGCATGCGGCACAGAGCCACACGGATCGGGACCCCAGCACAATGTCCTTTTGCCCCAGCTGAACCAGCCTCATGATCTGGTTGACAGGGTAGTCATACACATACGTGTAGTTGCAGCTGGCACTGCAGTTGCCGCACTGGTAGCACTTGCTCACTTCCTGCCCGCTGGCCTCTTCCACCCGATCGATGAAGTCTTTGTCGCAGGTTTTTTGTATTGACAGGGTATGGACGCGTTCCATGGGTTCCTTCCCAGCACTGGTTGTGGATAACTTGTTATCATGGCAGAATGCCCCTGCGTGTTCATCACGCCTTTACGCTCAGTCACGCCTTTACGCTCAGTCACGCCTTTACGCTCAGTCACGCCTGAACGCTCAGTCACGCCTGAACGCTCAGTCACGCCTGAAACCCCCCGGCCCGTCATTCCCGCGAAGGCGGGAATCCAGTCTTCTAAAGATCTTCCGGACAGATCTTCCGGACGCGGGTCTTCGCGAGGGGTGACGGGAGAAAGCAGCGCGCGATCCATTAAATCAACAGCATCGCGGCACGCAGTGCCTCACAGAACAAAAGGATCGCCTCAGGCTGACCGGGGAACCTACTTTCTCTCCAACCAAAGAAGGTCAATATACAGCCTTGATTGACACCTCACTTAAGTATCAACTTTCACAAGTTTTTTCAAGGGTCACGTTTTCCACCCATGAAGAAAATCCGGGACCCCCCACGGGCCATCATGGACCCATTGCCTTTTGCCCGAACCCCTTTGCCGTGTTATGGTTGGCGTCTCACTGGTGCACACGGGGCAGAGGGGCATCCCCGCGGAGAAAAAAAGCCCATGGGGGCTGAAGGCCCCAGGGAGGACACAGGCAAAGGGCCGCAGCTCAAAGGAAAACCCCTGGCACGCAATGAAACATGAGGAGGAACCCCATGACCATGGACCGAGCCATTTTTGACATGAATGCCAGTGTGGAAGCAACTTCACTCTACATTCTGCTTTGCGCCCTCGGTGACGAAGGAAATCCCGTCACCCTGGAAACAGCCAGACAGCGCTGGAACAGTTCGGAAGAAGACCTGATGAATGGAGCCCGGGAACTCATGCACCTGGGAGTGATTCATGGGGAGGAGCCCCTTTCCCATGAGACTCCCCTGCACATTCAGCCGAGGAGCCACTGGCAGCCCCCCGCTCATAAAACCCTGCAGTAGGTGATCTTCAAGGAGGAGTCCCTCAGGACACCCGGCAGGCTGAGCCCGTCCATGGGCGGCAACGGCCACCCCTCTCCAGTTCCACCTGCGAGGGACGCCGCAGGCCGTGAAAACCGAACTCAGCCGAGGAATCCTCTCACCTTGTTTTTCTGGGAGACCTCCGCGTTCAGGTAGTCCTCCGTCAACTCCAGGTAGTGTTCCACACTGCCTTTGTGCAAAGCCCGCTGGGCGTTGGAAACTTCCTTGTGCACTTTGGCGGGGGAACCCATGATGACCGAGTTGGCAGGAGCTTCAAAGCCGGGGGGCAGAACGGAACCGGCGGCGATGACGCACCCATCGCCGATTTTGCAGCCGTCGAGAATGATGGCCCCCATACCGATGAGGCAGTCATCCCCCACTTCACTGCCGTGCAAAATGACCGCATGGCCCACGGTCACCCTGTCCCCCACTTCCAGAGGAAATTTTTCTCCGGTCACGTGCAGGGTGCAGTTGTCCTGAATGTTGGTGTCCGAACCGATTCGAATGTAGTGCACGTCCCCCCGCACCACGGTGTTGAACCACACACTGGTTCGGTTGCCCAAAACCACATCTCCAATGACCCAGGCACCGGGAGCCACATAGACCCCTTCACCCAGCTTGGGATAGATGCCTTTGTAGGGAAGAACATTGTCCATTTGCTCATCTTCCTTTCCGTCATCACCCGCCGGCGGCAGGGGCGAGACGCTTTTCATGCCCAGTTCACGATCCCCGTTTTTCCCTCAAGCCTTCCCTCACCGTCCAAAGCTGTTGACTCAAGCTGTCCCAACCAGTGCAGCAGCATCTTCAGGGCAACGGCACTTTCAGTGCAAAAGTACTTTCAGTGCACAGTACTTTCAGGGCAACAGCACCTTTACGTCATTCCCGCGAAGGCGGGAATCCAGCCTCTTCAAGGTCTTCGGGACCCTTCCCTCCCCGTCACCCCTTCACCAAACCCAGGATTCGGGCCACTTCCCGCGCCGCATGGTCCACAAAAACCTGAAACTCCCCCGATTCCAGCCTTCTGCCCCCTCCGGGAGAAGGCACATGCCCAGGGGTATCGATGACCTCGGGCGCATTGCGGTATTCATCCCGGGGCACCACTTCAAATTCCGGTTCAAAGGCGTTGTTGAAGTACTTCTCCTGAAAGATGGAGAACTTGAGGGCATGAGCGGTGGCATCCACAACTCCCACCACTTGAGGCCCCACGCTGCCCTCACTCACCGCCTTTCGAAAGCCCGCAAGGCATTCCCCGCCCTGTGTGCAGGCGATGTGGCCGTTGCGGTTGGCCAGGATCATGGAATCCATGATTTCCTGTTCGCTCACCTGCACCACCTGCACCGCCTCTTCCCCACCCAGGTGCCGATATTTTTCCACCAGGCTCATGACCCGGGGCATGGACACGGGATTGCCGATCATGGCGGCCTGGGCCGTACTGGCGCGCACATGCACGGGCTCAAAGCGCCTTTTTTGTGGATCGGGCTCCATATAATAAAGGTACACGGGATTGGCATGCTCCGACTGCACTCCCAGAACCTGGGGAAGTGCTTCTATGATCCCCAGATCCAGGAGCTTGAGAAAACCTTGCAGGACCGCCGTGATATTCCCTGCATTGCCGATGGGAACGGCCACCATGAGACGGGAAACATCGTAATCGAACATCTGGGCGATTTCGTAGCTGTAAGATTCCTGCCCCAATATGCGCCAGGCATTTTTGGAGTTCATGAGAGCCACGGGGTAGTTTTCGGAAAGATGTTCCACCACTTTCATGCAGTCATCAAAGACTCCCGGTATTTCCAGGACCCGGGCTCCGCTTCCCAGGGGCTGACCCAGCTGCTGGGGCGTCACCTTTCCTTGAGGGAGCAGCACTGCGGAAGTGACCCCCTCCACAAAGTAGGACGCATAGAGAGCCGCCGCCGCAGAAGTGTCCCCCGTGGAGGCGCAGATGGCCAGAACCTCTTTCATGCCATGATCCCGAATGAGGTGATTCAAATAGCTGAAAGCACTGGCCATGCCCCTGTCCTTGAAAGAAGCGCTGGGATTCTGCCCATCATTTTTGAAATAGAAGGGCCGCCCCGCCCACTTGGCAAGCCGTTCGTTGGCACCCACCAGAGGCGTGTGCCCCTCACCCAGATAAACGACCGATTCCAGGGGTATGATGGAACCGATCAGCTCATGGAACCGGTAAATGCCCCTCAGGCCAGGCTGCGTCAGCATGCTGCGATGATCGAAAATCTTCCGCCACAGATCTCCTCCCATGGCCTTGAGACGATCCCAGTCCTCGTCGAGAATGAGGAGGACGCTCTTGCACGCAGGGCATGTATATAGTAATTTTTCAATGCCGTGGCGCGCGCCGCAACCCAGGCATTCATACACATAGCTGCCCTGGGGAGAGGGAATGAGATGGGGCTGAATTTCCCGAGGGAAATGCTCTTTTTTCATGGTTGGTGAAACTCCAGCACACAGGTTGAAAGGGCAGCGGTCAAAAAACGTCCGGTCCCCGCATGACCCTCAAGGGTCATTGCCAATGGAGCGGGGAATGACAATATTGGAGAATCAACTTTTTGACGTGGATTTTCAAGGGATAAAAGGGAGAAAATCAGCAAAAGGCCAGTTGCAAAAAACCCACAATGCCGGGGGAAGAGTGTTGTTTTTTTGCAACAACTTTTCTTCATTTTGCGCGCACTTGTCTTGACCTGACTTTTCTTTATCTATAAAAAAGGGCTCACCATAACAAGTTGTTCCCATAGGGTTTGCACCCTTGAAAATTTTTGTGATTTCTGGCATGCCCAATGCTTCAGTTCAAAGGCCGAGGAGGAAAATGGGGCGTGAAATATGAATATGGAATGCAGCACACCATTGAACGCGAAGTGTCCTGCAGCGGATCTTGTTTGCATTCGGGAGCCAAAGTATCCCTGAGGTTTTTTCCCGCGCCGCCCAATTATGGCGTGAGGTTCAGGCGTGTGGACCTGGGAGGGAGTCCTCTCCTGTGCGCTCACTATCACAACGTTGTGGACACTCAGCTGGCCACCACCATCGGAGTGAACGGAGTCTCCGTCAGGACGGTGGAACACCTCATGGCCGCCCTTTACGGCATGAGCGTCGACAATGTGCTCATCGAAATCAATGGTCCCGAGGTGCCCATTTTTGATGGAAGCTCATCGGCGTTCATAGACATTCTCGAGGAGGGGGGGCTTCAGCAGCAGGGCGTGGCGCGGCAGTGCCTTCGAGTGGAAAGGCCCTTCATCTACAGGGATGGCGATGCATTCGTGAAAGTGACACCATCCAACCGGCTTCAGGTGAGCTACACCATCGATTTCCCTCACAAACTGGTGGGCAACCAGCGTCTCAGCTGGAAGTTCGATTCCATGGACTTCACCCGAACCATTGCCAGAGCCCGAACCTTTGGTTTTCTCAAGGACGTGCAGAAAATGCAGAGCCGGGGACTCGCCCTGGGAGGATCCCTGGAAAACGCCCTCGTGTTCGACGACTACAGGGTGCTCAACCAGGAGGGATTTCGATATGTGGACGAGTGTGTCCGGCACAAGGTCCTCGACTTTCTGGGGGATCTCGCCCTGACGGGCATGCCCATGCTGGGCCACTTCAGGGCCTACAAGGCCGGACATGCCCTGCACAATCGATTCCTCAAAGACCTCATGGTGAAGCCGGGATTTTACTCCATCTATATTCCAGCAACCCTTCCCGGCGCTGTTTTTCCCAACACGCCCGTGCCCAGCTTTTTGAGGGGCATGCAGCCGGCCATCAAACAGCTTTGAGGGGCTTCTTACCCAGGCCTTTCAACCCATGAGCAAATGTTGAGCGCCCCTTCGGGGGCGCTTTTTTGTGCCCGTTTCTTCCTCCCGTGGTTCGAAAGGGAGCAGCCCCGCATACAAACTTCTTGAGTAACTCTGGAACCTCCGTTAAAATTTGACCGTCCGAATCCATTTTCCCTCTCTCCATAAAAGAGCCATGAAAAACAACTTCCGGGTGACCATCCTGATTTTGGGCCTGATCCTTTCGGCCCTCCTCGTTCCGTCCCAATCCTTTGCCAAAACCAAAGCGAGCATTCAGGACCTGGATGTACGAATCGAAGACGGGATCGTGATCATCGGTTTTGTCATCGACAACTGTTTCTCTCCCAAGATGGAAGAGGCCGTGCTCAGCGGAGTCCCCACCACTTTCCACATTCGAATCCTTGTGCAAAACCGCCGCTGGCTTTTCCTCAAATCCAATGTGCTCGATGTCACCCTTGAACGCACCATCAAATACGAACGGCTCAAAAGAGAATTCCGCGTCATATTGCCAGAAACCACCGAACTCGTTCACACCACCACGAGCTTTTTTGAAGCGAAAGAATGGATGAGCCGCGTGGAGGACCTTGCACTCATCCCCACCTGGCGCCTGGATGAGAACAGGGAATACACCCTTCGGGTGAAAGCGGAACTGTCCAAGGTCAACCTTCCCCTCTTCTTCCGGTACATTTTCTTTTTCGTCTCCCTCTGGGATTTTGAAACGGACTGGCACAACACGCCCCTCATCCTTGAGGGCAGCGGGCCATGAAAACAGATTCTCCCTCCCCCGACCAAAAAAAACGTGCCAGAGAACGGTGGATCGTTCTTGGAATTTTTTTCCTCGTCCTGCTCTTCGGATTCCTCGAAGGCTGGTTCTTCACCATGCAGCCCAGCCTTCCCATGGCCGGCAACATCCTCCTTTTCGCCCTCATCAACATGAACGTCATTCTCCTCCTCCTTCTCGTCTACCTGGTGCTGCGAAACATCGTCAAGCTCGTCTTCGAACGCAAGCGAAACATGCTGGGACACAGGCTCAGAACAAGGCTCGTCCTCGCCTTTGTGGGACTCACACTCATTCCCACCATTCCCCTTTTCTGGATCGCCACCCAGTTTATTTTTTCAAGCCTGGATCACTGGTTCAGCCACCAGGTGGAAAACTCCCTGGAGCAATCGGTGGCCCTCTCCAGGAACTACCTGGAGCAGGCGGGAGAGGACCTCCTTTTGGACGCAAGCGCCCTGCGCGAGGAAATGCTCGACGCGCACCACCGGGGAACCCTCACTCCCGGGCAGCCGGCCTCCTGGAATCCCAGGGCATTGCAGCGGAGACACGTGGACGCGGTCATCCTGGTGGACCCATCCAGGAGCATTGTGTCCAAGGCGCACACCTCCCGCTTCACCGAGAGCGACGCCCTGGCAATCCTGCAGCTCAACTGGGAAAGCATGCTGAAAAGTGAAAGGGTTCGTTCTCTCACCCTTGACAGAGGACGGGAAAGCCTCGTCGTCCGCATGCCCTTCCCCACCCTCCATGACGACGATGCCACCCTGCAGGACAGCCTTGTGCTTGTCCGGGTTCTGCCAACGGCCATTTCCCAGAGACTGGAAGCCATTTCCTCCGGTTACGAAGACTACCTGCAGTTGAAGCTCCTGCACACTCCTCTGAAAAGAAGCAATTTCATCGCCTTTTGCATCATCACCCTGCTGGTCATCTTTGCGGCGGTGTGGTTCGCCTTTTTTCTGGCCAGGGGCATCACCCACCCCATCCAGTCCCTGGTCTGGGCCACGCGCCGCGTGGCAGACGGCAACATGAATGTGGAGCTGAAATCCGATCGTCAGGATGAGATCGGCATGCTCATGAATTCTTTCAATGAAATGGTCCGGGATCTCAAGGAAAGCCGCGCCCGGCTCGACCAGGCCTACTCCCAGCTCCAGTTCCAACATGGGGAACTGGAGGAGCGGAGGCGCTACATGGAAATCATTCTCAAGAATGTGGCGGCGGGCGTGGTGAGCGTGGATGCTCAAGGGCGCATCGTGACCATGAACAAGTCCGCCGAAGCCCTCTTCGGCCTCACCGCCGAAGAGACGCGGGACCAACCCTATGAAAAGTTCCTCGAACCGCATCACCTGGAAATTGTTCAATCCTTCAAAAAATCTCACAAGTCTCACCGGCACAATTATCTGGAACAGCAGGTGAACACTTCTCTTGGCCGGGGGCCTGTGGTGCTCCAGATCAAGGCTTCCCTGCTGCACGATGAAAAGGGCCGCTACATTGGAACGGTGGTGGTGCTCGACGACCTGACCGACCTGGAGAAAGCCCAGCGCATGGCCGCATGGAGGGAGGTGGCCCGCCGCATCGCCCACGAAGTCAAAAATCCTCTCACTCCCATCCGCCTCTGTGCCCAGAGGCTGAGCCGGCGTTACCAGGAAAAAATCGGCGCTGACGACCCCGTCTTCGGCGAATGCACGGGCACCATCATCGAGCAGGTGGATCGCATGAAGTACCTGGTGGACGAGTTTTCCAAGTTCGCACGCATGCCCCGCATTCAGCTGACTCCCTGCGACCTGGGTTCTCTTGTGGCGGAATCTCTGACCCTCTATCGCCACAGCCACCCGCACATTGTTTTCAGCGTGGAAATTGAAGGACAGCCTCCCCCTCTGCAACTGGACAGGGACCAGATCATGCAAGCTCTCATCAACCTGGTGGAAAATGCCATTCACGCCATAGACCGGCAGGAAGGCACCATCCAATTCCGCATCGCCCATGACCCCTTGAGGAAAGTGGTGCTCCTGGAGTGCGCCGATTCGGGCACGGGGTTGTCTCACCAGGACAAGCTGCGCATGTTCGAACCCTATTATTCCAGCAAGGAAAAGGGAACCGGTTTGGGCCTCGCCATTGTGGCGAGCATCATCGAAGATCACCATGGCCTGGTGAGGGTGCGGGACAATGAGCCCCGGGGCACGGTGATCGTCGTGGAACTGCCCGAACAGACCCCCTCCTCGGGCGAAGAGCAGGGGTCGGCTTCTCTTTCAACAGAGGGCACCGGCAGAGTATGAGGAGCATTTTTGAATGAAGGACAGGCCATGAAGCACAAAATCCTCATCGTGGATGACGAAATGAGCATTCTCAATTCTCTGCGGGGCATCCTGGAAGATGAAGGGTATGGGGTGGAAATCGCCACATCGGGTGAAAAAGCCCTGGAAGAGCTGCGCCGGGACCCCCCCGAACTCATCCTCCTCGACGTGTGGATGCCCGGAATGGACGGCCTCTCCACTTTAAAGGAAATCAAGAGACTTTCCCCTTCGGTCCCCGTGATCATCATCTCCGGCCACGGCAACATCGAAACGGCCGTCAAAGCCACCAGGATGGGAGCCCTGGACTTCGTGGAAAAACCCATCGCCTTTGAACGCCTTCTCATTTCCATTCAAAACGCGCTCGAACTGCAGAGACTGGAGGAAGAAAACCGCCTGTGGCGCCAAAAGGCCAACCGCAAGACACGTCTCACGGGGAACAGTCCCGCCATGGAATCCCTCAGGGATCAAATTCAGCGGGCAGCCCCCACCAATGCAACGGTTCTCATCACGGGAGAAAACGGCACGGGCAAGGAACTGGTGGCACGTCTGCTTCACAGGCACAGCCTGCGGAGCCAGAGGCCCATGATTGAAGTGAACTGCGCGGCCATTCCCGAGGAACTCATCGAAAGCGAGCTCTTCGGCCACGAAAAGGGAGCCTTCACGGGAGCTTCCGAGAAAAAACGGGGCAAGTTCGACAGCGCCAACGGCGGAACTCTTTTTCTGGATGAAATCGGAGACATGAGCCTCCGTACTCAGGCCAAGGTCCTTAGAATCATACAGGAACAGACCTTTGAACGGGTGGGAGGAAGCCGTCCCATTCGGGTGGACACCCGCATCGTGGCCGCCACCAACAAGAACCTGCCGGGGGAAATCGCCGAAGGAAGATTTCGGCAGGACCTCTACTACCGGCTCAATGTCATCCCCATTCATGTGCCCCCCCTCAGGGACCGCATTCAGGACATTCCTTTCCTCGTGGGGGATTTTATCAACGAACTGGCCACGGAAAGCACCATGGGCCGCAAAACCATCGAACCCCAGGTCCTCTCCCTGCTCAAACAGTATTCCTGGCCGGGAAACGTGAGGGAACTGAGAAACTTCGTGGAGAGACTCACCATCATGACACCGGGACAAACCATCGGGCCTGAAGACCTTCCCCAGGACTTCCTCCAGCAGGCGGGAGAAAGCAAGCCCGGGAAGGATTATTTCTCCTACGGCACCCTTCGGGAAGCCCGATGCGCCTTTGAAAAGGATTTTCTCAACCACAAGCTGGACATCTTCAAACGCAATGTTTCCGTGACGGCCACCCACATCGGCGTGGAGAGAAGCCATCTCTACCGCAAAATGAAAGCACTGGGCATCGGCGGCGATCTCTCCGCCGACCCAACGGGGGCAAATGGCCCGGGAAAGCACCCTTCCTGAAATCCATGGTTTCAACCCCCCTTGCCCGGTGCGGAGAAATGGTGTGAAAGCACCTTGACACTCTCCCATGATGGTGCTATTTATCCCTGTCACGATGACGGGACGTGGCGCAGACTGGTTAGCGCGCTTGCTTGGGGTGCAAGAGGACGGAGGTTCAAATCCTCTCGTCCCGACCATCAAAGAGTGACCTCGAATCACCCCAAAAAACGAAAGCCGCTCGGCTCCGCCGAGGGGCTTTTTTTTGTGAGGAACAGGGCCATCCGGAGCCCTCATGCAAACCATCACGGGACCCCGTTCCATGTCCTCAGGACAAAGACGCTCCCATTCCCTCACCCGGGGAGTTCCCTCCATGAAGGCCATCCGCACCAGCCACGAAGGACGGGAAGGGACCCTGAGAGTCATCCATGACGCCCATGGCACGCCCCAAATCTATCTTTTCCTGGAAGAAGGNGGTTCACACGAAGGACAGGGAATCCTGTGCCACGGATGGGGCGTGCGCAAAGGGGAAGATGGGCTCAGGGAAGGAGTCCTCGTCCAGGGAGGCGTCATGGCCATCCCCAGGGAAGACTGGCTGGAAGCCCTTCGTGAAAGGGAAGATGCCCGCGACCGGCTCAATCTTCCCAACCTGCATCTGGTGAAAGTGTATTCCAGGGGAAACAGGATCACTTTGGACGGCTATGCCTTGAATGCGCGGGTTGACAGGGCCACCTGGCAGAAAATCTCTTCCTTCATGGAAGAAGTGGACAGCACCGTCAATGATGAAATCCTGGAAGGGGATCATTTCATTGGATGGATGGTGAAAGAAGGCATGGAACAAAGAATGGAGCAAATCCTGGGAGTGAAAAAGGAAAAAACCCTGGAGGCAAGAAAACTCCTTCCCGCCGGCCGCCCGTGACCCCTTCACGCAAATTCCTGCATTGCAGCCCCTTGAAGAACCATGCCCTGGCAACACAGACCCAATTCCGTTATTCCCTTGAAAGGGCAAAAACCCCCAAATCGTCATTCCCGCGAAGGCGGGAATCCAGAGAACCTTCCCACCAATGTTTCACAAAGGTCTTCCCCGTGTGCCCCCCATAACCTGCCTGCTCGGATGCTCTTCGCTCTTCCCCTGTAAAACAAACGTGTAAGCGCAAAAACCCCCAAATCGTCATTCCCGCGAAGGCGGGAATCCAGGCCTTTCAGCCTTTTCCAACCTCCGGCCGCCGCAAGGATGACGGCGGCATTGAAACCACCGGGCCCGCAAAACGCTCCCTCCCTGAAGCCCTCGTTCTAACGGCGCCCCCTTTTCTCGAGGCCTTCCAGAACTTCCTGGATCACCACGCGAAGCTCCTCCCGGGGCTGAGCCTCCAGAAGGGACTTCAGCCGGGAGATCCATCTTTCATCCCCCAGGGCGCTCACAAGGTGCAGAATGTCCCCCTGAATGGTGACGTCGTGGGTGAAAAAATCTTCCCAAAGCTCATCCATCACCGCACGCACCCTGTCCCGGTCCCATTCCATGAGCTCCTCCATCACCACCAGGGCTCCCAGCCGCACGCTCCATTCTGCATCGATGACAAGGGGCACAAATGCCGGGAACACCTGTCCCCCCTGCACCATCATTTGGGCCAGGCTTTCCGCCTGCCCTTCTTTGAGCATGCGCCGGCACTCTTCCGTGGACAAAAGCGAGGAATCGGTTTTTTCCAGAAGATTCAAGATTTCATGGAGCCGGACAAGTCCCGTGAGACGGTATTGGCCGGCCAGGATCAGTGTGGGAACAGCTTGTATTTTCTCCTCCGCGGCCCATTGGGGAAAGAGGAGACAGTCGATGACCGTGATGGAGCAGTTTCGGGAAAAGTGAGCCAGGGGAATGAGCTGCCTCAGCACAGCGGGGCAATGGGGGCACCTCGTGCTGACGAAAAGCTTCACTTCTTTATACCACGGAATCCGCTCCACGCGCTTTCTCTGAATGTCATCCACGGGAGGCTCCGTGCCGCCCAGGGAACGCAGAATCTGGAGAAAGGGCTCCAGCTCCGTTCCCTGAGGCACACAATGAAAGCGCCAGGATTCCCCCAGGTGATCATGGGGAGAACCGAATCGGTGGTGGGCGTCACAGTGAGTCGAATTTCGGGCAGCGTATCCGCTAAAAGGCTCGCAAAGGCTTCAAATTCTTTGGTTTTGGGATGTTCCGGGGCCAGAAGATGCACTTCCAGGGGCTGCAGCATCCGTCCAGCCAGTTCTCGCAAACGATCCGCTTCTTTTTTCTGCATGCTCATGCCTCTGAGTGCGCCGGAAAAGGGCCTTTTCCCTCTTTCGCCACCCCTTCTATGCAAACCATGTTTCCGTTCCGCCACCCCGGCCGAGGGCTCAATTCACCCTTTGAGCGGGGCAAGCGCCACAAAATCCGCTCCAATCCATTTTCCCCATGAAGGCTCTCAACCGTTCCAGGCGATGGTGTAGAGTTCCCTGCGCCGGCTTTCCAGGTTGCGCACACTGCCGTGGAGCCGCAATTCCTTGAGCAGATCCAGGTCCACATCGGCCAGAAGAGTCATTTCCGTGTTGGGTGTCGCTTCCGCGGCGATGGCATCGTGGGGAAAAGCGAAATCGGAAGGGGTGAAAATGGCCGACTGAGAATACTGGATGTCCATGTTTTCCACTCGGGGCAGGTTGCCCACGCTTCCTGAGATGGCCACGTAGCACTCGTTTTCGATGGCCCGCGCCTGGGCGCACCGCCGAATGCGCAGGTAGGCATTTTTGGTGTCTGTCCAGAAAGGAACCAGCAAGATCTGAACACCCTCGTCTGCCAGCATGCGCGGAAGTTCGGGAAATTCCACATCGTAGCAGATGAGAATGCCCACCTTTCCCACGTCCGTTTCGAACACCTTCAGTTTGTTTCCCCCATACAGCCCCCAGTATTCGGCTTCATCGGGGGTGATGTGGAGCTTGTACTGGGCGTCCCACGTGCCGTCGCGCCGGCAGAGAAAAGACACGTTGTAGAGCCTTCCGTCGTTGTATTCGGGCAGGCTGCCGCTGACGATGTTGATGTTGTAGGTCACCGCCATGTGCAGGATGGATTCCCGCAGCTGATCCGTGTAAGCCGCCAGGGACCTCATGGCCTTGGGAGGATCCTGCTGGTCGTAGAGGGCCAGAAGGGGGGCGTTGAAAAGTTCGGGAAAAAGAAGGAGGTCCGCATTGTAACCGGAAACGGCGTCCACAAAGAATTCCACCTGGTGGAGCAAATCGTCCATGGAACCAAAAACGCGCATCTGCCATTGGACAACTCCCAGCCGCACATTGGACTTTCTGCCCCAGACGATCTTCTTCTTTGCCACATAATAGATGTTGTTCCACTCGAGGAGGACCGCGTGACTGCGGGAATGGGAATCCTCGGGCATGTAATTGCTGATGATCCTCTTGGGATGGAATTCGTTGGCCAGCTGAAAGGTGAGCACCGGGTCCACGATGTCACGGTTTCGCACCTTTTCGATGTACTGAGTGGGCGTCAGTTCCTTGTAATACTTGACATATCCGGGGATGCGGCCCCCCATGACGATGCCCTTGAGATTGAGCTTTTCGCAAAGTTCCTTGCGGGCGTCGTAGAGGCGCCGCCCGAGGCGCATGTCCCGATAGTCCTTGTGCACAAACAGATCGATGCCGTAGAGATAATCTCCTTTGGGATCATGACCCTTGAAGGTGCCCTTGGAAACGATGTCTTCGTAGGAATGATTCGCTTCCAGCTTGTTGTAGTCAATGAGAAGGGTCAGGGCCGCCGCCACCACCTTGCCCTTGTCTTCGATGCATATCTGGCCATCGGGAAAAAGGGCGAGGAGCCGGGAGAGCTCCTCATAGGTCCAGGCTCCTCCCATATGCACGTAAGCCTGCTTCATGATCTCTTCGATGTCTTTATAGTCCGAAAGAAGAAGGTTTCTGATCTCAAGTTTGTGACCAATGCTTTCCGTTTCCAAATCTCACTCACTCCAATCCGTTGTCTTTCAACTGTTTTTCACCCCCTGTAGAGGGTGGTGCCTTCACTCCTGAGTGCCCTTGCAGCCTCCTGGACTCTTCGCGCCATGGCCCCTTCCGCCATTCCAAGGTAAACGCGCGGATCATATTTCTTTTTGTCCCCCACGTCATCATCCACCTTGAGCACCCCGTCATAATTCCTGAAAATGTGGTCGGCCACCGCCCTGGTGAAGGCATACTGGGTGTCCGTGTCAATGTTCATCTTCACGACGCCGTAATCGATGGCCTCGTGGATTTCTTCGGGCAGGGAACCCGAGCCTCCGTGAAAAACAAGGAAAAAGCGGGCTTCAGGCCCCAGTTCCCGCTCCACCGCATCCTGGCCGTCTTTCAGAATGGAAGGTTTGAGCTTCACGTGCCCCGGTTTGTAGACTCCATGCACGTTGCCGAATGTGGCGGCGAGCAGAAAGACAGCGCCGCGCACTTCACCCAGGCGCCTGGCTGTCTCGAGCATGTCTTCGGGGGTGGTGTAGAGCTTGGAAGCGTGTTCGGCCCCAGCTTTGACGCCGTCTTCTTCACCCCCCACAACACCCACCTCCACTTCCAGGATCAGCTCGCTTGCAGCGCATCTTTCCAGGAGGGGCACCGACGTGTCCAGGTTCTCCTTGAGGGGCAAAGTGCTTCCATCGAACATGTGGCTGTTGAAAAGATTGGGCAGGCCCGCCCTGCGCCGGCGCTCCGTTTCTTCCACCAGGGGCAGCAGAAATCCCTCCACGTGCTGAGGATGGCAGTGGTCCGTGTGCAGGGCCACGTGAACGGGATAGCGGTCGGCGACCCGGTGCACATGTTCCGCCAGGGAAATGGCTCCCAGAACCATGTCTTTCACGGACGAACCCGAGGCAAAGGCGGCCCCTCCCGTGGAAACCTGAATGATGCCGTCGCTGCGGCTTTCCGCAAGCCCCTTGAGCACCGCATTGGCGGTGGTGAGGGAACTCACGTTGATGGCCGGGTAGGCGAAGCGGTTTTCCTGAGCCCTGCGAAGCATCTTGCAATAGGTGGCGTGATCGGCGACAGGCATTTTTCATCCTTTCTTATTATGATGACAGGCGATGCAAAGAAGGAAAAAACTCCATCAGAGGGGCCAGAACCAGAGAATGAGGGGCGTTCCAACCAGGAGAACCAGCAGGGAAATGGGGAGTCCCAGACGCCAGTAATCCCCAAAGTGATATCCCCCCGGGCCCATGACGAGAGTGTTGGACTGATGCCCGATGGGCGTCAGAAAGGGGGAGGAGGCCCCCACGGCAATGGCCATGAGGAACGGATCCATGGAGACCCCCAGGGCATGGGCCGTGGAAACGGCAATGGGGGCCATGAGAACCGCCGCGGCCGCATTGTTGATGATGTTGGACAGAAGCATGGAGAGCACCAGGACCAGGACCAGTATCCAAGCGGGAGAGAGAATGCCCGAGAGCCAAAAGAGCTGGGAGGCCAGGAGAGCTGCTCCCCCCGTGGTTTCCATGGCCATGCCGATGGGAAACATGGCACCCAGCAGAATGATGATGGGCCAGTCCACACTTTTGTACACTTCGTTCAGGGAAATGATGCCCATGAGGACCATGATCACCGCCGCGGCCATGAGAGAGGCCTGTATGGGAAGGAATCCCATGGTGGCGACGGCCACAGCGGCGATGAAGACCGAGAGGGAAAGGACGGCGCCCCTTGCGGGTTTGAGGCGAATGGCTCTTTCGGCAAGGGGGAAACATCCCAGGGTCGGCAGAGCATCCCGAAAGGATTCCACAGGGCCTTGCAGCAGCAGGATGTCACCCGCTTTGAAGCGGACATCCTTGAGACGCGCATGCAGGCGCGCACCCTGCCTGGCCACGGCCAGCAGGTTGAGCCCGTGACGCCAGCGCAGGTTGATGTCCCGCACCGTGCGCCCCACCATGGGGGATTCCAGCTGGATGACCGCTTCCATGAATTCCATGCTTTCCGTTTTCACCAGGTCTTCACATTCTTCCATGACATCGGCATGCACATTTCCTTTTGTGCCCTCCANGCTCANAATGGCCAGACAGTGATCCTTGCTGCCCACCAGCTCGAGCTTGAGCGTGTCCATGAGACTTTTGAGATCCTCCGAGTCGGCCTCCACGATGAGGATGTCTCCGGCCTTGAGGATTTCAAAACTGGACGGGACCGAATACCTTTTTTCCCCTCGCACCATCCCCAGGATGACCACGTCGCTTTGTGCCATGTACTCCAGGTCTCTCAGGGTCTTTCCCACCACCTTGGAGTTTTCGGGCACATGCACTTCCGAAAGATAGGACTCGATCTGAAAAAGCTCTTCCGCAGAGGCCTGCCCTTTGCGGTCGGGCATGAGCCGCTGGCCCACCAGGACCATGAGAATGGAACCCGCCAGGGCGACTCCAATACCCACGGGGGCAAAATCGAACATGCCAAAGGGAGCCGAAACGCCGTTTTGCTCGCGAAAAGTGGCCACGATGATGTTGGGAGGCGTTCCAATAAGAGTGATGAGCCCCCCCATGAGAGACCCAAAGGCCAGGGGCATGAGAAAAAGGGAAGGAGAAAGATTGTTTTTACGCGCCAGGCGAATGGCCACGGGCATGAAAAGGGCCAAGGCTCCCACATTGTTCATGAAGCCCGACGCCAAAACAACCATTCCCGTGAGCAACGCGAGCATGAGAGTGGGCCGGCCGTCTGAAATGGACAGGACGCGTGCCAGCCGGTCCACAATGCCCGCGTTGGTGAGGGCTCTGCTGATGATCAGTACGGCCGCCACGGTGATCACGGCCGGGTGGCCGAAACCCGTGAAAGCCAGATCGGCGGGAACGATCCCTGCGACCACCACGACCAGAAGGGCCAGGATGGAAACCACATCGTAGCGCCACCTTCCCTGCACAAAAAGCACCAGGGCCACCGTGAGCGTGGAAAAAACGATGATTTGGTCTGTGGTCATGTTCGCGCCCTCACCACGTCCGTGCAGTGCAAGCCATGTTCTAGAGACTTCTCTCTTTCAGGCGGCTCAGAAGGTCATCAAAGGTGTTCCTTGCCAGGAAAGCATGGAACTGGCCTCGATAGTTGTTCACAAGGCTCACCCCTTCAATGACCACGTCGTAGACCCTCCACTCTTCGCGGGTGAGGTGCATGCGGTATTCAACGGGTATTTGACCCACCTGCGCCCCCTCGATGAGAGCCTGCACCACAGCGTGTGACTCCCCCTCTTCTCCCAGTTCATAGACGACCGTTTCATCGGAGTATCTTTCGATCCGGTCTATGTAAACACCAAAGAGGAAGTCACTGAAAGCGGAAACATATTCCTGTTGTTTTTCCGAAGGCTGCTCCCTCCAGGGAGGTCCCAGAGCCCGCATGGCCATCTCCTGAAAATCGAAGTGGTCATCCACCACATTTCGAATATGGGCTCTCCGCGTTTCTTTGTCCATGTCCTGATCCTGCAGCAGACGGAGCACTTCCTCCGTGCCCTTCTCAACCGCCTGAAGAGGACCCGTAGCTCCCATGGCAGGAAATGGTAAAAAGCAGAAAACCAGCCAGGCCATGAAGATCATCCATCGAAATCGCCGCGGCCTTCCTTTTACGGGGAAAGAAATCTGAAACATGATCACTCCTCCTTTTTGGGGGGCCATTTTTGCAAACAAGCCATCAGCAGCATGGCAGACGGCCATGAATACCTTTGAGGACACTGAAGACAGTTTGGATGGGTTTCCCGTTTTTTCACAATTTGGGCGGACCCTCGAAAGAACTTCTTGATTCGCTGAATACTATATCTTTTTGAATCATGGGCATAGCCCCTTGTGCACTCCCCCGGAAGGCGTGGANATAAAGATTCGTGCCGCGGGAGAGGACGCTGGATGCGGCGGGAAATGCATTCCAATGCTTCCCTGGCCCTTGGGGTCATCTTCTCCGCAAGATCTTCCTGAGCTGCTTCCAGGGGCGGGTGTTCAAAACGTCCTTCGCTTCCAGCCATCCCCGGCGTGCCTGGCCGATGCCAAAACGCATGTAATCCAGTTGAGCCCTGCTGTGGGCGTCCGTGGAAATGGCTGTTTTCACGCCCAGTTCCCTTGCTCTCAGGCAATAAATATCGGTGAGGTCCAGGCGGTCAGGCTGAGCATTCAGTTCCACGAAGCATCCGTATTTCCCGGCCGTTTCCAGGACCTTATCCATGTCCACTTCGTAGGCATCCCTTCTGCCTATGAGCCTGCCGGTGGGGTGGCCAAGAATGTGGAAAAAGGGGTTGTCCATGGCCCTCAGGATTCGCTCGGTCATTTGCGCGCGGGACATGTTGTGTTGATAGTGCACCGAGCAGATGGTGAGGTCCAGGTCTTGAAGCACTTCATCGGGAAGGTCCAGGGTTCCGTCTTCCAGAATATCCACCTCGATGCCCTTGAGCACGCGAATCCCCTTGACCCTGTCATTGAAACGGTCGATTTCCTCCAGTTCGCGGCGCAGGCCCTTCACATCCAGGCCGCGGGCTATGGCGACCTTCTGGGAGTGGTTGGTGATGGCAAGATATTCGTAGCCCCGTTGCCGGGCAGCTTCAGCCATCTCCTCCAGGGTATTGCGCCCATCGGTCGTTTTGGTGTGGATGTGCAAATCGCCCCGCACATCACCCAGGGTGATCAGACGGGGAAGTGTTCCTTTTTGCGCCGCTTCCATTTCGCCGCGGTTTTCCCGAAGTTCCGGTTCCACATAGGGCAGGCCCAGCTTGCGGAAGACCTCCTCCTCGCTGCTTCCCGCAACCCTTTCCCTGCCCTTGAAGACTCCATATTCGTTGACTTTAAAGCCTTTTTGCGCCGCCAGCCTGCGCACGGCGATATTGTGTGACCTGGAACCGGTGAAATAATGCATCGCGGCACCGTAGCTCACCTGAGGGACCACACGGAGATCCACCTGAAGGCCCGAGCGGAGCATGACCGTGGAGCGGGTCTTTCCCCTGGAGACAATCTCCGCCACATCCTCATGGTGCACAAAAGCATCCATGACCCCGTCCTTGAAACCCTTTCCACAGGTGACCAGAATGTCCAGATCTCCCACGGTTTCCCGGCAGCGGCGATAACTCCCTGCCACCGCAACCTTTTTAACTCCATTCACAGCATTGAGGCGATCACAGAGAGCTTCAGCGGATTCTTCCACCTGATTCAGAAGAAACCGTTCCTTTTTCCCCGAAAGTTTTTCAAGGCCCTCCAGGATTTTCTTCTCCCTTTTGACGCCGAAACGGGAAATTTCCCGGATTTTTCCCTGCAGGGCCGCTTCTCTCAGTTCCTCAAGACTTTCAATGTTCAACTGACGGCGCAGAAGCTGAACCCCTTTGGGGCCCAAACCTTCGATGGCGGTCATCCTGACCAGGTCACGGGGAATACGGGACCGCAGTTCCTTCAACTGGGTCAGCTCTCCCCTTGCGGCAATTTCACCGATTTTTTTTGACAGTTCTTTTCCNATGCCGGGCAACTGGGTCAGCTCTTCCCCTTGTGCCACCATGTCCGCAACATTCCGGGTCAGGGATTCCACGGTCCGGGCGGCGCTGCGATAAGCACGGACCCGAAACTCGTCGGCTCCCTCCAGTTCCAGAAGGTCCGCCGTTTCATTGAAGGTCTCCACAATTTCCCGATTTTTCAGCGGCATCCTGTTCCCTCCCGGGTGATAAGTCGTTTTCCCGCAAAACAAGGTTTTTCCATTGGCCTATAACCTGTATGATTAAAAAAGTTGCTCAAAATCATGCAAAAGACCTGGAACGGGGAAGGTGTGCGAGACCGTGCCGTTGACTCAAGCTGGCTCACCCCGTGTGAAAACCCTTTCACGACATTCCCTCGCAGGCGGGAATCCCGTCTTTTCTTTGGCACCAAAAGCTCCTCGGCGGGTGCAGGCCGATCCTGCAGATGACATCGGATCACCTAACCAGTGGAAAGGAGGAATCATGACCCAAGAGCATCCCTATGTTCAGTGGCTGGAGGCATTGACCTCGCAGGACGTTCACAAGGTGGGGGGCAAGAACGCCTCCCTGGGGGAAATGATCGGAACACTGAAAGAGGAGGGCATCAGGGTTCCCGACGGCTTCGCCACCACTGCCGAAGCTTACTGGAAATTTCTTGAAGCGAACGATCTCAAGGAGAAAATCTCCCAGCTCCTGGACGATCTTCACGAGGAACGGAAGCCTCTTGCGGAAGTGGGAAAAGCCATCCGCAAACTGGTGCGGCAGGGTGAATTTCCCAGGGAGATCGCCGATTCCATTGGAGATTTTTACAGAGAACTGGGCGAGCGCTACGGCAAGGAGGACGTGGACGTAGCCGTGCGGAGCAGCGCCACGGCCGAAGATCTTCCCGAAGCCAGTTTTGCGGGCCAGCAGGAAAGCTTTCTCAATGTTTCGGGGGAAGAGGAGCTCCTTCACGCCTGCCGCAGGTGCTATGCCTCCCTTTTTACGGACCGGGCCATCAGCTACCGCCGGGAAAAAGGCTTTGAACACATGAAAGTGGCCCTGTCCATCGGGGTGCAGAAGATGGTGCGTTCCGACACGGCGGGTTCCGGGGTCATGTTCACCATTGACACGGAAACGGGATTTCGGGATGCCATTGTCATCAACGCCGCCTGGGGACTGGGGGAAAATGTGGTCCAGGGAACCGTGAACCCTGACGAATATACGGTCTTCAAGCCCCTTCTGGCCCAGGAACACCTGGAACCCATCATAGGAAAATCCCTGGGGGCAAAAGAAAAAAAGATGGTCTACGCCACGGGCGGCAGCAAAAGGACGAAAAACATCAAGACCTCCGGGAGCGAGCGCGACTCCTTCGTCCTCACCAACGGAGAGATTTTGAAGCTGGGGCGATGGGGTGCGGTCATCGAAAAGCATTACGGCAAGGCCATGGACATCGAGTGGGCCAAGGACGGGGAAACGGGAGACCTTTTCATCGTTCAGGCCCGGCCCGAAACGGTGGAGTCCCAGAAGGAAGCCGACACGCTCAAGACTTACACCCTCACGGAAAAGGGAAAGGTTGTTCTCACGGGCCTGGCCATCGGCCAGGCCATCGTGGCGGGCAAGGTTTCCCGCATCAAGAGCGCCCATGAGATCGACCAATTCAAAGAAGACTCCATCCTGGTGACGGAGATGACGGACCCGGACTGGGTGCCCATCATGAAACGGGCAGCGGGCATCATCACCGATCATGGAGGCAGGACTTCCCACGCCGCCATAGTGAGCCGGGAGCTGGGTGTTCCCGCCATTGTGGGAACGGGCAAGGCCATGGAAATTTTGAAAGATGGCCAGGAAATCACCCTCTCCTGCGCCGAAGGCGACCAGGGCATGGTCTACGAGGGCATCCTGGAGTATGAGGAAAGGGACATCAATCTCCAGGAGGTTCCCGAAACTCAGACCCGGATCATGATGATCGCGGCCAACCCTGCGGCCGCTTTCCGCTGGTGGAGGCTTCCCTGCGAAGGCATCGGCCTGGCGCGCATGGAATTCATCATCAACAACCTCATCAAGATCCACCCCATGGCCCTGGTCCATTTCGACCGGCTGGAGGACACGGAGGCGAAAAAACACATTGAAACCCTGACCCGGGGTTATGAAGACAGGACCGAATACTTCGTGGAACAGCTGGCCCTGGGCATCGGCAAAATGGGGGCCTCCCAGTACCCCCACGAGGTGATCGTCCGCATGAGCGATTTCAAGACCAATGAATACGCGGACCTCATGGGAGGGAAGCAGTTCGAGCCCCGGGAGGAGAACCCCATGCTGGGATTCCGGGGAGCCTCGCGATACTACAGCGAACGTTACAGCGAGGGTTTTGCCCTGGAATGCCGGGCCATCAAGCGGGTGCGGGAAACCATGGGGCTGGAGAACGTCATCGTCATGATTCCTTTCTGCCGCACCCTTGAAGAAGCGGACCGGGTCCTGGAGGTGCTGGCCCAAAACGGCCTCAGGAGAGGTGAAAAGGGCCTCCAGATCTATATGATGTGTGAAATTCCAAGCAACGTGATCCTGGCGGAACAGTTCGCGGAGCGCTTCGACGGCTTTTCCATCGGAAGCAATGATCTCACCCAGCTGGTTTTGGGCGTGGACCGGGACTCAGCGGACCTTGCCCCATTGTTTGACGAGCGCAATGAAGCGGTCAAAAAGATGATCCAGGACGTCATCGCCACCGCCCATCGTTGCAACCGCAAGGTCGGCATCTGCGGACAGGCCCCCAGCGATCATCCCGGTTTTGCCGAGTTTCTGGTNCAGGAGGGAATCGACTCCATCTCCCTCAGTCCCG